>Ga0115571_1001079_pt1 | contig 19584 bp, 19 predicted proteins | sample COGITO_mtgs_1205_FD_87293 | JGI IMG/M metagenome (GOLD analysis project Ga0115571, IMG submission 87293) | Pelagic marine microbial communities from North Sea - COGITO_mtgs_120531 | ecosystem: Environmental > Aquatic > Marine > Epipelagic | place: Germany:Helgoland, sampling site Kabeltonne...
AACAGGCGGCGTGTAGCAGTCATAATACCCCATGCCGATAAGTGACGTCATCACTTTGTTTTTGCCAGCAAGGTCATGCATGTGAGAGAGGAGCGCTGCTTCTGACAATGGCGCATCTAGCGCTAAGGGCGCGGTTGAGCGGATGCTGTCCGGCACCGTCTGACCAATAAGGGCATCCAGCGACGTCATTCCAATCTGGGCTAACATATCAGCGCATTCACGCTTATCAGGACCGATATGCCGGCTGATGAAATCACGCTGCGTCTGATCAAAAAGGTCTGAATATGTCATTAGTGATGCGTCCTACTCTTCTAAACTTTATACCCACGTCTCATTGAATTAAGTGAAGTCTTGCTGGTGAGTGAAGTCTTATGGCCTAAGCAATCAGAGCCTTATAGGCATCTTCATCCATCAGGGCGTCTGCAGCAGACGGGTTATCGAGTTTAATTTTGACAAACCAGCCAGCACCAAGGGGTTCTGAATTCACCTGCGCCGGATCATCACTCAGGCTGTCATTGATTTCGATTATTTCGCCTGAAAGCGGGGCATAAACAGACGAGGCTGCCTTAAAACTTTCCACTGTTGCCATATCGCCGCCTGCCGTAACTGCTGTGCCGACATCGGGTAATTCAACAAACACAATATCACCCAAAGCATCCTGTGCATGGTCTGTAATCCCGACCGTTGCAACATCTCCTTCAAGGCTAATCCATTCGTGATCTTCGGTATATTTTAGCATTCTTCATCCCTCAAAAATAATCTTGTTTTACTCATCTATCTTACCTGATGCGCCATCGCGCCACCACTGGCTTTATCTCATCTGTGAAACCGGTGCGGGAAAAACGGCATGTCGGCTCGGCTCAACAAAATGCGCTTCCCCCTGACATCTGCAAAAAGCGGCAGCTCGGATACAGCAATATCATGCGGCAATTGCAGCATTGTAACGGGCTGACCAACAGACGGCCCGGGCATGCCTGAGCTTATTCTGCCAACCGGCGACTCCGCTGTCTCGCTCGTATAAATTTCAGTACCGGCGCGTGGCGGCACACCTTTTGGGGCAACAGCGCCTATCCGGCAGAATACTGCCCCAGCATCACACTCAGCCAATGTTCTATCTGCGCCAATAAAGCCTCCCATGCGGGCACCGCCAGTGCGCCGAATTTTGGGAACGGCCCAGCCAAGACTAGCCGCAACAATACTAGTTGAGGCATCCATATCCTGTCCATAAAGGCACAAGCCAGCTTCAAGCCGCAAACTATCGCGCGCAATCAGGCCGGCACAGCCAACATTATCATGCGCCAGTAACGCCCGGACAAGGTCTTCAGCAACCGCATCAGGACAGCTAATCTCAAACCCGTCCTCGCCAGTATAGCCAGACCGCGTTGTCTCAATCTCTACCCCATTCCAGTGCAAAGAACAGGCATCCATAAAACTCATGTCAGCCGATGCCGGGACAAGGGCGGCAAAAGCCGCGCCAGCAGATGGTCCCTGAAGCGCAATAAGAGCGCGCTGTAGCTGCGTAATAGACATATCCGTCAAATGGCCTGAAATCCACGCCATATCCTGCTCAACACAAGCAGCATTCACAACAAGCCTGACATGAGTGCCATAATTTGCCACCATTAAATCATCAAGAATGCCGCCATCTTTATTTAGAAAAAGACCGTAGCGCTGCCGTCCGGCCTTCAAGCCAATCAGATTAGCAGGAATAATCGTCTCAAGCTGAGCTAAGATTGCCTCTGCAGAGCCTGTGTTATCACGTAGCTCAATCTGGCCCATATGCGAGACATCAAAAATCGCTGCGCCCGTCCGACATAGATGATGTTCTGCAATAGCGCCTTGCGTATAGGAAAGCGGCATATCATAGCCGGCAAAACCGCTCATTTTGGCGCCTTCGCTCAGATGAAAGGCATGCAGAGGAGTTTTGGCAAGCATCGTCTGTTCCGACATAATAAAAACGCCCCTTTATCTGCATCAATGCTATGGCTTTACCTGCAGCATCAGATGCAATGCCATAAGATAGTAGCAGACAGCATGAAAGACCCTAATCCTGCTATGCCGCTCCTGAAATAATTTCACAAAATGCTAGGTCATATCAATAAATTTGTGATGTTGTTCTGGTTTTTGCAACAATGTTTTTCCATAGGTGGAATATTAAAATTTTTATGCTGTATATCTGTCACTTTTTGGCAGCACCAGAATAATCAACTGCTTTATTTCGACGCCGCTTGAATAGGTGAGCAGATCAGAGTAGTCACAGACGATAAAACTGATAGGCTTACCCTAAAAAAGAGCCCTCATAAAACGCTTTGATAAGGAACCTTGCACGTTGAGCACTGCCTGCACCATTCTTGGCATTGAGAGTAGCTGTGATGAAACAGCTGCTGCTATTGTATCGTCTGACCGAACCGTGCATGCGAATATTATTGCGTCCTCTGCTGAGCTTCACGCCCGCTATGGCGGGGTCGTTCCTGAGATTGCAGCGCGCCAACATCTAGATGTTATCCGGCCGGTTATCGAACAAGCTTTATCAGAAGCAGGCTGCAGCTTTGATGATATTGATGGCATAGCAGCCACCGGCGGCCCGGGGCTTATTGGCGGCGTCCTTGTTGGCACGATGAGCGCAAAGGCGATAGCAGCGGCAAGAGGGCTGCCCTATTTCGCTGTTAATCACCTTGAGGGGCACGCGCTGACTGCCCGGCTCACAGATGGGCTGGCATTTCCGTATCTGCTGCTGCTTGTCTCGGGCGGTCATACCCAGCTGTTATGTGTCAGAGGTCCCGGTCTTTATGCCCGCTACGGCACAACAATGGATGATGCCGCCGGTGAGGCGTTTGATAAATCAGCTTCTGTACTTGGCCTTGGCTATCCTGGCGGGCCAGCAATTGAAAAAGCTGCGATTGGCGGACAGCCAAACGCTATCCAGCTGCCGCGCCCCCGCCGCAATGCCGCCGATTGTCATTTCTCGTTCTCTGGCCTTAAAACAGCTGTTGCGACCCGCTGGCAGGCAGCAAATGATGCCCATAAAGAGGGCCGGCAGGATGCACCATCAGTTGCAGATTTCGCAGCCTCCCTTCAACAAGCGATAGCCGATAGCCTTGTTGCCCGCACCAAACGCGCCCTACATCGGTTTTATGACGAAACAGGAAGCCGTCAGCTGGTTGTTGCTGGCGGGGTTGCCGCCAATCAGACAGTCCGGCATGCTCTGCAAGTGCGTGCAACAGCCGAGGGTTTTACCTTGTCGACACCGCCGCTATCGCTCTGTACCGATAATGGGGCTATGATTGCATGGGTTGGATGCGAATATTTTCAGCTAAACAGGACAAGCCCACTTACCTTTGCTCCCAGACCACGCTGGCCGCTTGATGATGAAGCGCCGCCGCCGCCGGGACGCGGTATTCGCTCCTAACAGGATAAGCTAATGACCAGAAGACCTGCCGGTAGAATGCGAGATATGATATGAGCACACATCCCTCACTTGTCATGATGGGCGGCGGAAGTTGGGGGGCAGCCCTTGCTGACAAACTCCGCCAGACTGATGGACAGGATTGCTGTGTTCTGACCCGCTCGGCGGACACAGCAAGCGCGCTCCAGCGCGGTCACATTCGCCAGCTTCAGGATATCCGCCTGCGCGCCTCGCTGACAGCAACATCAGATACATCCTGTTTGACTGGCGCCGATTTTATTTATCTTGCTGTGCCAATATCTGGTTATGAAGATGCGCTCGCGCTTATCAACGAGCATGCTGCAGCAGATGTTCCGGTTATTCTCTGCGCAAAAGGGCTGGTTCCTGATGGTAATGGAGGCGGGCTGTTTCTGCCCGAATATATGGCCCAGCATTATCCAAACCGCCGATTTGCTATCCTAACAGGACCTTCTTTTGCTGATGAAGTTCTTCAGGATAAACCAACCGCCCTTCTTGCTGCCAGCGCTGATGATGCGCTTAGTGGCCAAATTTCAGCCCATTTCAGCGCTCCCTCATTACGCGTTTATCACGGGAATGACGTCGTAGGGGCAGCCCTTGGAGGCGCTATCAAAAATATCATCGCCATTGCTGCTGGCATTGCTGCTGGTCAGTCCCTTGGTGATAATGCCCGCGCCGGCCTTGTCACGCGCGGCTTGGCCGAAACAGCCCGTCTTGCCTCCCAGCTTGGCGCGCAACCAGCCACAATCATGGGACTTGCCGGTATGGGCGATCTTGTCCTGTCCTGCAGTAATCAGCATTCGCGTAATATGGCATATGGATTTGCGCTTGGCAGTGGCGCGGCTATCGGCACTCAACTTGCTGAAGGACGCCATTCAGCTGCCCGGCTTGTGAAGCGTGCAGAACAGCTCGGCATAACAATGCCGATTTGCGAAGCTGTTAATCTAATTGTGAATCATGGGGCTGACATCCCCCAGACAATAGCTGGCCTGCTTGCCCGTGAGACAGGAACTGAATAACGCGGGCTGGCAGCGCCGTTATCCAACAGAAAGGCCCTAAATGGCATATTGGCTTTTTAAATCAGAACCAGGCGCATGGTCATGGGACCAGCAGGTTCAAAAAGGCGACACGGGCGAAGGCTGGGATGGTGTCCGCAATTATCAAGCTGCCAATAATATGAAGGCTATGAATATTGGCGATCTGGGTTTTTTCTACCACTCTGTTGCGGAAAAACAGATTGTTGGGATTGTTGATGTGATTGCCCCCTATCATCCAGATCCCACCGATGCGTCTGGCCGGTTCGGGATGGTGACTGTCCGGGCTATCGCGCCTATGGTGCGGCCGGTTACGCTTGCTGAAATTAAGGCAGAGCAGCCTCTGGCTCAGCTTGCTCTGGTGCGTCAGGCACGCTTATCTGTGGTGCCTATTTCTGCAGAAGAATGGGGCTATATCCTTAACATGGGCAGGACAGCTCTTTAGCAGATAGGCCTAAGCATCCTTACTGCGGAAAATAAGATAAAGATTCCGCAAATAGATAAACAGCCCAAGCCCTTGCCCACAAATGATGACAGGGTCTTTGCGCCAGAGGGCATAAAGCAACAGCACAAGGCCGCCACCAATTGAAAAATACCAGAAGGCTATCGGAATAACAGATTTTTTCTGTGTCTCGGATTTCAGCCACTGAATAATAAACCGCATCGCAAACAGGCCTTGGCCTGAAAACCCGATGATAATCATAATTTGGCCCGGGTCCGTCGCAATGCTCTCTGGCAGAAATGGCAGAAGCGCCACCAATAATGACCCGATAAATAATGCTCCCTGACCGATTAGGTCAGACGTAAGTGACAGCATCTCAATCCTCGTTATTTTTGGTCATGTCGGCGCGCGACGTTACACCAGTTTCACTAACATGGCCTGGGTGAGCTGATCTTTTCATCAGCCAGATAACCCCTAATATATCGGTTATGCCAACAACGAGCCTGTCAATGACACCATATTTGGATATGCCGCGTTCCCGCGCACGATGCCCAACGGCCACAGGTAGAACAACACCCCCCTCACGCCGCACCAAAACAGGCATAAAACGGTGCATATGATTAAAGTAGGGAAGTTTCAGGAAAATATCTCTATCAACCATTTTAATGCCGCACCCTGAATCAGGATGACTGTCACCAAGCAGGCTGGCACGGATCCATTTTGCACAGTGCGACGCCCGCAATTTTATCCAGCTATCTTGGCGCTTTGTACGCACGCCGCCTGCCATACCCAACGCAGGGCGCGCGCCTATCAAAGCTTTTTCTATCTGCGCAAAATCAGCCGGAATATTCTGGCCATCACCATCAAGCACGGCAATGATGTCGCCGCGGGAAGCAAATAATCCGGACCGTAATGCTGCAGACTGGCCCGAGCGATTCTCATGGTTCAGGATGCGTAATTGAGGTATGGCAGCGCCTGCTTCTGCAAGCTCCTTTGCGGTATTATCTGTGCTGCCATCATTGATGTAGAGGATTTCGAATGAACGCCCTGCGAACACATCGGCTATCTCGTTCATTAACGGACGGATATTACCCGCTTCATTCATCACGGGCACCAAGACTGAAATTTCAACCTTTTCTGATGCATCTGCAACGCTCATCTATCCGACCCTTTTTCCCGAAAGCGGCCTTATCTTTACCGGTCTGATTCCGTGCCGTCAATCAACGCCGCTTTTATGAGCAAACATGATGGCCTGCCAGCTTGGCTGACTACGGGCTAGCGGATGACTTGAAAGAACCGTAACGATACATCCTGACCGCGCGAATGGTTAAAGCCGTCAACCCGCGCCACCTCCTGTAATCGAAGCGCAAGCTCATCTGCTATTTTCTGAAAATCAGGTAATGCGCGCTCCTCTATGATGACGAGTGCATCTTTGGCTTCAGCTAAAAATAGTGCCGCTTCATCAGCTGTCAGCAGCAGCACATCGCGTCCGATTTCAAAGACAGCCGACGGCTCATGATATCCAGCAAGCGCAATTAAAGATGGCTTCTTCTCGAGCTGGTCAATTGAGCGGGAGATATGGGGCGCAATATGCACGCTATCTAGATGGGCAATCACACCGCCAATCGCCATAAAATGAAGCACAGCACCAGCACAGAGAATAACAACAAGGTCGCCGATTTTACGGCCCGCCCGCCACAGCCAGAGATGCCATAGAATAAGCGCTGCCAGCATAAAGATAAGCAGTACACTTACAAAGGCACGCCCACCCGTAATCCCGCCATATTTTATCGCAACCCAGAAAAGCACGCCGCACAATAAGGTGCCACTAAGTGCCGCAACGATATATCCAGCGTCAATCAGCCGTGCCAGTTTCCAGCCTGCAACAGGCAAGGAGCGCGTTAATGCCAAAGAGGTCAGCAGCGCCAGAGCCGGTAATAATGGCAGGATATAATGTGGCAATTTGGTTGGCACACATTCAATAACAAACCAATATCCAACAAGCCAGACAAGACAGAACTTACTTGCTTTGTCGGTGAGCAGGCTCTTGCCGAGCAAAGGAACAAAACAGAGAAAGGCACTGGCAGGGAAAAACATCAAAAACATCAGCAGGAAATAAGTGCCGAACGGTGCACCATGTGATTCCTGACCAGATTGCACCTTAGCCAGAAAATCTGCTGAGATAGCTGTTTTCAAAAAAGCACCGTCTGTTGCAATCGTGACAGCCAGCGCCCATGGCAATGTGATAAATCCAACAATCAACAAGCCACGCCCCCAGCATAACCGCTTTAGCCAACTGATATTTCTGTCCAGTGCGCAAAGGCCTGCAATGGTCACAAACGAGACAAGCGGCCCAATCGGGCCTTTCAGGAGAATAGAGGCAGATAAGGCTATCCAAAAAGCGCCCCAGTGTGATGCTGGAGATTTAAGGTCACTATCGCGGTAAATACGCCAGAGCATAATTTGCTGGCACAAAATGGTCGCCAGAAGCAGAGAATCAGTTTTTGCAAGCAGCGCTTCTGCCTGTAATAGCGGTCCACTGGCTAGCATAAGCCCCGCCAGCACACCATGAAGCGGGGCCGCAGGGGAGGGAAACAGGCTTTGGGTGAAAAAATAGGTAAGGGTAAGTGTTGCCAAAAATCCAATCAAAGACGGCAATCTGTAAGACGCTACATCATCTATGCCGAATAGGGCAGCTGAACTTGCCTGTAGCCAATAAATGCCAGCTGGTTTCTTGGCGCGTAATTCATCCAAAAACCTGATGGTGATAACATCACCTGTTTCGGCCATCTGGCGGCTTGCCTGCGAGAAGCGCGCTTCATCCCTGTCAAGCATTGGCACTGCCTGATGGGTGATAAGAACAAATCCCGTCATAATGGCAAGTAATAGCCATAAAGCACGACGGCTCATCATAAACTGGGCAATAGTCTGATGCCAGTTGAGATTATTGTGCTTCATCCAGGGAAATAACATGGAGTATACTGTCCTTGACTACCAGCAGAAAACATTGCTGTGACCCGGCATTACTCCGGCATCATTTTTTCTCTTCCTCCTTTCCTACATCATCAGCCTGCTAGACGTAAAACCGAAATATTTATAGACTGTCACCTTAGGTAAGATCTGACACCCTATTTCAGTCAGATATAGACATTATTCCTATCCCTATAATGGCCGAAAGATTTTACGCCTATGCCCCCTCCAGCGCGCCATTTGCGCTCATCCTATCGTCACATCTGGCAGCTTTCATGGCCTGTTATGCTCTCCAATATTTCGCTTCCATTGGTTGGTGCTGTTGATGTTGCGATGATGGGGCACCTGAACGACCCAGCCTATATTGGCGGCGTGGGACTTGGGATGCTGGTCTTCAACCTGCTTTATTTTGGCTTTGGTTTTCTGCGGATGGGGACCACCGGCTTTACCGCACGCGCACGCGGCGAAGGCAATATGCCCGAAGTCACATCGCTTCTTATCCGCGGCCTGATGTTAGCAATTTTATGCAGCACAGCTCTTATTATTCTCCACCCTATTCTTATCTGGCTAGCAGCAAACATGCTTGACGCAAGCCCTGCTGTTGAGGGCCATATGGCGCATTATATATCCATCCGAATCTGGGCAATACCGGCAGCGCTTTGCAATATTGCGCTGTTGGGATGGTTATTCGGGATGCAATCAATGCGGATGGGGATGGTCCAGCTCTTTATCATAAATCTTAGCAATATTGGGCTAAATATTTTGTTTGTGACAAGCCTGGAGCTTGGCGTAACAGGGGTTGCTCTTGCATCAGTTCTTGCCCAATGGGCTGGACTGATAATAATGCTATACTTTGTCTTTCTGCGGCGACGGCATTACCAGCTCACCTCGTTCCAGCTTTCGCCACGGGCGCTTTTTACCCACCCTAGCTGGCGCGCCTTTATGACTGTTAGCCGGGATTTATGTTTACGCACTGTGATGATTTGGGCGGTGGAAGCCATTCTGCTGGGGCATGCGGCCAAAACAGGCGACCTGTCTCTTGCCTCGATGCAAATCGTTCTGGTTATTTTTGGCTTTATTGCCTTTGGCCTAGATGGCTTTGCCCATGCCGCAGAAGCGCTTGTTGGAGACCGTCTTGGCAAACGCGACTTTGCTGATATGAAATATATTATCTGGCGCAGTACGCTTCTCGCGTTCTATAGCTCGGTTCTTTTATCAGCTATTTTATTTTTCTGTCGGCTCCCTATTCTGAGCATGCTCACCAGCCAGCCTGACCTGATAGAAGCGACCACCGCTATTTGGATTTATGTAAGCGTGATACCACTTGTCTCTTTTCTTGCGTTTCAGATGGACGGCGTATTTGTTGGCGCAACAAATAGTGCTGAAATGCGAAACGGTATGGCATTTGCGCTTATCTCTTTCATTGCGGCGCATTATCTGTTTTCCTTTGCAGACCTTGACGCCGCCCTTACTGCCTTTATTTTCTATCTTGGGGCAAGAGGTGTTTACCTTGCAGCGCGACTTCCTGTGTTATTCACGAACCGGTAAGGATTCCAGATGCCAATACTTGATTATGATAATGGGCTTACTGCAGACGAGCAGACATCCCGTCTGCTATATTTTTGCGCTGTAGATGAGGCAGATAATTTTATTGCCTCTTTGAGTGCCGGCCAGCAACGCTGGCTATCGGATACTGGATTTACCGCACGTGCCGGAAATACCGCCCTGCTTCCCGGTGAGGGAGGCGGGCTTAATGCGGCACTGAGCATTACCTCTGATAGCGTCATCTGGCAGAGCGCCGCAACAGCAGATGCCCTTCCAGAGGGAGGCTGGAAGCCGATTTGTGTATCGGGCCAATCACTTGCTGCCATCCAGCTTGGCTGGGGGTTGTCACAATACCGGTTTGCGCCTCATAAACCAAAAAGGCAAAAACGCGCCAGCCTTTGTCTGAGCGCCGCCGAGCAAGACACGGTTGCACAGGCTGAACTGCTTGGTACCCATATCTGCCGTGAGCTGATTAATCAGCCAGCTAATATCATGACGCCCGCTGCTCTTGCTGATGCAGCCTGCGATATAGCCGCTCATTTTGGCGCCGATGTAAAAGTTATTTCAGGCAAGGCGCTTCCTACTTATGCGCCTGCTTTGCATATTGTTGGACGCGCTGCTGAGAGTGAGCCACGCATGGTTGATATGCGCTGGGGAAGTGACGGGCCGGCCATCACCCTTGTGGGGAAGGGGATCACATTTGATTCTGGCGGCCTTGATATTAAACCGTCCAAAGGCATGGAAATCATGAAGAAGGATATGGGCGGCGCTGCTCATGTGCTTGGCCTTGCAGCAGCGATTATGGCAGCAGGCCTTAAGGTACGATTGCGGGTGCTTGTTGCAGCAGCAGAAAATGCTATTTCAGAAAAATCCATGCGCCCCCTTGATAGCATTGCCACGGCGGCAGGTATCATGGTTGAGGTTGGCAATACCGATGCAGAAGGCCGGCTTGTGCTGGCCGATGCATTGCATCATGCTCTGACAGACGATGATACACCACATCCAGATTTCTTAATTGATTTTGCAACGCTGACAGGCGCAGCTCGTGTTGCTATGGGAACTGAATGTCCAGCTCTGTTCTGTAATCATCAAGAAACAGCAACGGCTCTGATGCGCGCTGGCGAAGCCTTGCATGACCCTATCTGGCAATTACCGTTATTCGAGTCCTATGACAGGTTCCTTGATACCGGTCAGGCAGGCCTGTCTAGCACAGGGTCTGGCGGCGGATATGGCGGCGCCATTACAGCCGCTCTTTTCTTACGTCGCTTTACCGGCCGTGATGTCAACTGGGCGCATGTGGATGTCATGGCATGGAATATCTCCAGCCGCGCTGGCCGGCCAAAAGGCGGCGAAGCCATGGGGCTGCGTGCAACATTCCAGCATATTTCAGAGTTAGCTGAAACGAATAGCTGATTAATAGCCGCGCTGTCTGTCTACCAGATTGACCGGGTCCTGACCGGCCCGTACCGCGATTATCGCATCTGCAACCTGCTGAGCCGCTGTCTCAGGATTTGTCTGAGCCGCAACATGCGGCCAGATTGTAATGCGCGGCTCATCCCAGAAAGGGTGATTATCTGGCAGCGGCTCATGTTCAAACACATCTAATGTTGCCCCTGCAATATGACCTGAGCTAATCGCCTGCAACAGCGCTGATTCATCAACCTGAGCGCCGCGGCCGCCATTAATGAAATAGGCGCCGCGCGGCATTGCCGCAAATGCATCGGCATCAAAAATATGACGGGTTTCGTCTGTTAATGGCAAGATACACACATGAAGCTGGCAGTTACTAAGCAAATTATCAAAGCCCTTGCGGCCATGATGCATTGTAAGGGCGCTGGTTTGTGGGCGCTCAGAGCGGCTCCAGCCATGTACCTGAAATCCAATATCAGCAAGCCGCGTGGCAATCATAGAGCCAATTGCACCCATACCATAGACTGCAAGGCGAAGCCCTCTTGTCTGACGCTGATTATGTGAGGCAAAAACACGCTTTCGCGCCTGCTCTCGATAGACAGAGCCATCGCGCAGATGGTCGAGCGCTGCCAGAATAACCCACTGGCTTAGCGCATGTGACATGTCGGGATCAACAATCCTGATAAGAGGAATATTATCTGGTAGTTTTCCCGGCACCATCACATGGTCAACACCCTGACCAAGAGAGACAGCTAATTTAAGCTGAGAGAGTTCGGCAAGTCGGCCTGCAGGCGGAGCCCAAACAAGCGCAATTTCAGCATCATCTGCTGCTTTATCGACAAGTGGTACAAGCTGACAGCCTGGCAAATAAGCAGCAAGCCGTGTCTGCCAGCCGCGCTGCCGCTCATCCGTCTCATCCCCGTCATGATAGGCGATAAGACATGTCATGCTAGCGCCTCTGCTCTTGAGATGAGCGAAGGCATTCCAGCGCATCCTGATGAAGCGCCTGGGTCGCGCAGGCAAGCAAGGAGCCATCACTATAAATGGTAATTGGCGCGCCCTGCCAGTCAGTCACGCATGCGCCGGCATTCTGTAATATCGGTATAAGCGCCATCATATCATACGTGCCAAGCTGGTGCTCAATAACAATATCAAGATGACCGGCTGCCAGAAGGGCGTAATTATAGCAATCACCGCCATAAACAGATGAGGCGCATTTATCTTTCACTGCGGAGAAGGCCTGCCAGCCCTCTGCTGTGAAGGCATCAGGAGATGTGGTGGCAATATGAGCGCCCTCAAGCCGATTGCATGAACGGCTCTTGATAGCAACTATTCCTGCAGCAGACTCAAAAAGACTGCGACCATTTTCGGTACGATACGTCTCGTTGATAGCTGGCATATCAATCATGCCACTGACCGGAATACCGCCCTCAACAATACCAACCAATGTGCCAAATAAGGGGCGCCCTGTAATAAAGGATCGGGTGCCATCAATGGGGTCAATAATCCAGCTTATCCCCTCATCAGCATGCCCGCCCTGCTCTTCGCCAACGATAGCATGCCCCGGAAAGGCCGCGCTAATAGCCTGCCGCAGCGCAGCTTCAGCTGATCTATCAGCTATCGTAACCGGGCTGTCATCTGCTTTATTATCGATGGTGAAGGTCTGACGGAAATACTGGGCAATAACCGCACGGCTGACGGATGGCAGTTCAGCAAGAAATGCTTCAGCTGCCGCTCTGTCGCTGTGAGGTGCAGACATAATCCTGCCTGACCTTACTGTGCTGAAGCAGCTGCGATTTGCTCAGCTGTTGGCAACCCAGCAGGCGCTGCTGACAGGCTCCGCAGATAGGCTATCACATTTGCACGGTCTGATGGTTTCTTCAGGCCAGCAAAATTCATTTTGGTGCCCTTCATATAAGCTTTCGGCTTATATAGAAACTGGTTGAGCGACTGATAATCCCAGACACCGCCGAACCCGGCAAGAACCTCAGAATAGGCAAAACCGTCTATCTTGCCCATATCAGCATTCACCACGTTCCAGAGAGCTGGTCCAACTTTATTTGCACCGCCCTCATCAAATACATGGCAGGCTGTGCATTTCTTTGCTGTCTTCTGACCAGCTGCAATATCAGCACCAGCTAGGAGCGCAAGAATTGGTTCAGGACCTGCCGGCGCAGCAACCTCTGATGAGGCACTTTCGACTTCTGTTACTTCGATAGGATAAGAATTCTGCGCAAGTTCATTGTGCGGTATCATGATTTCAGACAGCTTATAGCCGCCCATAGCAAGAAGAACCGCAAGCAAGAAAGCCGCTGCAAGTTTATTAAATTTTAAATCATCCATGTCTCATCCCCCGATGGATCAACCGCTGACATCATGGAAGTATTTGGCAGCAGCATAGACTAATCTTAAGACTATGCCGATTGTGATAGCGCAAATTGCCCCCCCTCTCAAGTCCCCTTGGTAATAGGCTTCCCACCTTTTTCTTTGCGTGTTCCCTCAAACTATGAAAAAACCGTGTCATGATGACGAAAAGCACCGCACTTCCCATCCTTATTCCTGCCCGAATGAAGGCCTCACGGCTGCCGGGCAAGCCATTGGCTGACATTGCCGGAAAACCCATGATTATTCATGTGTGGGAGCGGGCGATGGCAGCTGATATAGGCCCTGTTATCGTGGCAACAGACGGTGAGGATATTGCTGCGGCAATCCGCGCCCAAGGCGGCATTGCGGTGATAACAGACCCCGATCTGCCGTCAGGGTCTGACCGTATCTATGAGGCATTATGCCACATCGATCCTGACGGCGTTTATGAAAGCGTTATCAATCTGCAAGGCGATTTACCGGAAATTGATGTCACGCTGCTTAAGATGCTGGCAGATATGCTCCGCCAGCCGGCATGGGATTTGGTAACACTTGCCTCAGAATGCAGTACTGAAGAGGCCCAGCTTGCCCAAATCGTCAAAGCTGTTATTGCATGGCAGCCAGAACAGCGACTTGGCTTTGCGGCAGGCACTGCACTTTATTTCAGCCGAGCAGCTATCCCTGATGGTCCAGCGCCCTTCTGGCATCATATTGGGCTTTATGGCTGGCGACGTGATGCCCTTGCACGGTTTATCTCGCTGCCGCCCTCGCCGCTGGAATTATCTGAAAAGCTAGAACAGCTTCGGGCGTTAGAGGACGGTATGAGTATTGGCGTCGGCAAAGCAGACCATGCACCGGGCGGCATTGATACCGAGGCTGATCTTATGGCGTGCCGCGCGCGGTTTGAAGCCGCCACAAAAACCAGCTAGAATGGCGAACCAGCTAAAATGAGTAAACAGAGACAATGACAAAAACAAATAACATTGCATTTCAAGGCGTGCTTGGCGCTTATTCTCATATGGCGTGTCAAGCGCATCGCCCGGACTTAACGCCGCTCCCATGCGCCTCATTTTCTGAGATGATTGCTGCGGTGCAGGATGGCGGTGCCGACTGTGCGATGGTTCCTGTTGAAAATTCGACTGCCGGCCGGGTTGCTGACATTCATCATCTTCTTCCTGAATCAGGGTTATTCATTATTTCTGAACATTACCAGCCGGTAGCTCATAAATTGCTGGGTATCAAGGGGGCACAGCTCTCTGATATTACCGAAGTTCATTCTCATGAACAGGGCTTAGCGCAATGCCGCCTGACGCTTCATAAAATGGGAATAAAACCTGTCATTCATTCAGATACAGCAGGGGCTGCTAAAGATATTGCAGCCCGCGGCGAGCGCCATGTTGGCGCCATCGCATCAGCGCTTGCTGGTGAGATTTACGGTCTTGATACAGTGCAGGACAGCATTACCGACAAGCTGACAAACACAACCCGTTTTCTTGTCATGTCGCGTGAACATACTGTGCCAAAAGAGATAACAGCCCCTGCAATGACAACGATAATTTTCGAGGTGCGCTCGGTGCCCGCTGTTCTGTATAAGGCGCTTGGCGGGTTTGCAACAAACGGCATCAACCTAACAAAGCTTGAATCCTACATGCTAGATGGCAGTATGAATGCAGCACGTTTTTATGTCGATTGCGAGGGTCATCCTGAAACAGCCTCAATGAAGCTGGCCCTTGAAGAATTGCAATTCTACTGCACAGATGGCGGCATACGCATTCTTGGCACATATCCAACAAACCGTTAATCGCGAGAAATCCACTCCCCCCTTGGCTAAAAAACTTGTATTTAGGCCAAAATAGACCCATATAAGTTCACGGGAGGCTGGATGGACGCTCTCTTATGCTTACCCTGGTCAGATCCGAAAGGAAGCAGCCACAGTATTTCTGAGCGGGTCGTCCAGTCTTTCATTTTTTGCGCTCTTTTCCGTGCGGCTGACAAAACCGTTTCCAGACAGCAAAACTGCGCTACCTACAGACTGGTCACAGTTATCAGAACAGGCTAGACTAGCGTCATGACTTCGCCAAATTCTCTACATTCTACACAGTCTGATGCTTATCGCGTCCTTGCGCGAAAATATCGCCCCGATAGCTTTGATAAGCTTATCGGTCAGGATGCGCTTGTCCGCACACTCTCAAATGCCATTACGCTTGGCCGTCTTGCGCATGCCTTTGTGCTAACAGGGGTGCGCGGTATTGGCAAAACATCAACCGCCCGTATTCTGGCCCGAGGGCTGAATTGTGAAGGGGCTGATGGCAATGGCGGTCCTACGCTTAGCCCATGCGGGGTTTGTGGCTCGTGTGATGCTATTGCAAGTGGCCGGCATGTTGATGTACTGGAAATGGATGCTGCTAGTAATACAGGCGTTGATGATGTGCGCGAAATCATTGACGGATCAGCCTACCGGCCAGTTTCCGCCCGATTTAAAATCTATATTATTGATGAAGTGCACATGCTGTCACGCAACGCCTTCAATGCTCTTCTTAAAACATTGGAAGAGCCCCCTGACGCGGTAAAATTCATCTTTGCCACAACTGAAATCCGCAAGGTGCCTGTTACAATTCTATCGCGGTGCCAACGGTTTGATTTGCGGCGCGTCCCGGCTGATATGTTAACAGACCATCTGGTCTCTATCGCCGAGGCTGAAAATATCACAGCAGAACGGGCAGCCCTTGCACAGATAGCGCGCGCCGCTGAAGGCTCAGTGCGTGATGCTCTCTCCTTGCTTGATCAAGCCGCTGCCCAAGGTGCAGATGCCATCAGTGAAAAGGCTGTTGTTGATATGCTTGGCCAAGCAGGTCAGGAACAAGTTGCAGCGCTGCTCTCAGCCTGCTTGAAGGGCCAGACACAAGCCGCACTCTCACTTTATGATGTAGCAGATAAGGGCGGCGCTGAGCCGGAAACTGTTATCTCTGACATGCTTGATATTATTCATCTTGCAAGCCTGACAGCGGCAGGTGCGCCGCCTGCCGACCCACCAGAAGCTGTTAAACATGCCCTTGATGAGCTTGCTAAAACAGGTATCGCCCGGCTTGGAAGAGCCTGGCAAGTTGTGCTGACAGGACATGGTGATGTACGGGCAGCCCCTAACCCGCGTGCTGCAGCTCACATGGTGCTCATCAAGCTTGCACATATCGCCCCGATGCCGACACCTGCTGAAATTCTGCGTAAACTGCCTCATAGTCAGCCGCAAACCCTATCACAGCCAGCCGCACCTGCCCATCCAGCACCTGCCGCGCAAGCTGACACTGCCTCAGCGGATGATAGCGAGCCTGAGCCTGCAGCACCTGCATCTCCGGCTCAGGCATCTCCAGAACATATTTCAGCTGTTCCTGCCCTGCTAGATAGCGCGCCGCCTAAGACGCCCGCGCTGCCCAGCACGCCTGAGAGGATAGCAGTTGAGACAGCCCCGCCTGCACCATCCGAGATGCCGCTCAGCATCCGCGATATTGCCAATCGGTGTGAGACAGAGGGCGAGCATATTCTGGCCGCCCGCATCCGCAAATATCTACGGCCTGTGCGCTTGCGTGCCGGAATACTGGAAGCTGAATTAGTCGCCGGATTGCCAGATGATGTTCAGGATACACTCCTTAGCACATTAGCCCGCCATCTCGGCCTCTGGACAGGCCAGCCATGGCTGGTCAGCCGCGCTTATGAAGGGGGCGGTAAAACCGTTCAGGAAGATGATGATGAGATGCAAGGGGAGGCGTTTAACGATGCCAGCAAAATTCCGCTGGTGAACGCTGTTCTATCGCAGTTTTCTGGTGCTGAAGTCACAAATATTATATCAACAGAAATCGTCCCGGACTCAGAAACCGGCATTATGTTTGAGGGTGCAGAAAAATGATGAAAAATCTTGGCGGCATGATGAAAAAAGTGCAAGAGCTTCAAGGTAAGATGGAAGCGCTGCAAGAAGACATGGCTAACCGCAACTTTACAAGCTCAGTCGGCGGCGGCGCTGTGAGCGCGACTGTTACCGGTAAGGGTGTTGTCACGAACATGGTTATTTCTGCTGATGCCTGCTCATCCGGCGATACCGAATTATTGGCTGACCTTGTTATGCTGGCTGTGAATACCGCCAAATCTGATGCTGACAGAGCTCAGGAAGAGGCAATGAAGGAGGTTACAGGCGGCCTTCCCCTGCCACCCGGCATGAAATTACCATTCTAACGTGTGGGCACTCGCTGATGATAATCGACAATCCCCTAGAATCTCTTATTAAGCGCCTATCACGCCTGCCGGGACTTGGCCCTCGCTCGGCGCGGCGGGCAGCGCTGCATTTACTCAAAAATAAAGAAACATCCATGCTCCCTCTGGCTGAGGAGCTTGATCATGTTGCCCGCACGGTCAAGACATGTGTTGAATGCGGCAATCTGGATATGACAGATAAATGCCGGATTTGCCGGGATAGCCGGCGTGATGCAACGCGTATCTGTGTTGTAGAAGATGTTGCTGATTTATGGGCAATGGAGCGGGCTGGTATTTTTTCGGGTGTTTATCATGTGCTGGGCGGCACTCTCAGTGCTCTTGACGGACGGGGACCAAAAGAGCTGGGTATAGAGCGGCTGGCAGCGCGTGCTACCAAGAGTGAAGTGGGTGAAGTCATTCTGGCAACATCTGCAACAGTCGATGGTCAGACAACAGCTCATTATATCGGCGAGCGGCTTGAGCGAAGCGGCTTAGCAATTACCCGGCTTGCTCATGGTGTTCCGGTTGGCGGCGAGCTCAACTATCTGGATGACGGCACGCTTACCCAAGCAATGAAAGCACGGCGTCCGCTTTAGCGCGGCTCCGGCTCATCATCAAAGCCCCCACCAAGAAAATCCTGCGCTGGCCCAGACAAGCTCACATCCGGTGCATTATCATCCACATCGTAATCTTCAATACGCTGACCCCGGCGGGTAATTTTTCCTGTTGATGTCTGGATTTCCTGAATATCACGCTGTGCGAGCGTGAAATGCTGATCGAGCTTTTTCACCCTGTCTTCAAGACGTTTTACATCTGTGACAAGCACGCCGATTTCTTTCTGGATAACAGCCGTCTGTTCTTGCATACGGGCATCTCTTAGGATGGCTCTGACTGTATTTAATGTTGCCATCATAGTTGTTGGTGACACAATCCAGACCCGCGCTGCATAGGATTTTTCAACGATATCCAGCATATTTGCATGTAATTCTGCATAGACAGCTTCGGAGGGTAGGAACAAACAGGCAGAATCAGACGTCTCGCCAGCAATGATATATTTGTCCGAAATATCACGAACATGCCTTAATACATCCGCCCCAAGCTGTTTGCGTGCGGCTTTGCGCGCGGCATCATCTTCAGCTGATTGCAGCAAATGCCACGATTCAAGCGGGAATTTTGCATCAATGATAATATTGCCTTGCGGTTGCGGTAGTTTCAGCACGCAATCGGCCCGTTTCTGATTGCTTAAGGTCACCTGAAATTCATAGGCATTTGGCGGCAGGACTGTTTCAACCAGATTTTCAAGCTGGACCTCGCCGAAGGTGCCTCTATCTGTCTTATTTGCCAGAATATTATGAAGCTGTGTTACCTGTCCTGTTAACTCGGCAATATGGGTATTGGCTTTATCAATGACAGCAAGCCGTTCTGACATTTTTGTCAGATTTTCATGGGTGCGTTCACTCGCACTCTGCAGTGACTGGCCCATGCGCTGGCTCATGCCGGACAGTGAATCTTCTAGCCTTTTACTCAGCGCTGCCATTTGCTCTGCCTGAGCTTTTTGCTGGTCAGAATGGCTACGGCCAATTTCTGAGATTTGACCCTTCATCTCACCAAGCATTTGTGCCGGCATCTCGGATGTCTCATCCGGGATGCTCCGCCGCTTGAACAGAACAACAGCAAGTATAATATTTCCAACAAGAAAAATTACTGTCAGTAGCGGCAGCAGGCTATCCATTATTACTCCTGTTAAATCGGGCCATAATGACTCTCGTTATAGCGGAATTGCAGGCTAGCAAACTTTCATCATAACTGCACTTGTGAAAATGTTGCGCCACTGCCGAGCATTCTGCATTATGTGGCACTGTTCACTTAAAAGAACAATACAGGTATAAAATAATCTCTTAGCAGCGAAAAGAGTATCAATGACATTACGTGCGTTAACATTAGTACCCGACCCTCTTTTACGGCAGGTTGCAGAACCGGTTGCCGATATTGATGATACCATCCGAGCTTTATTATTGGATATGGCAGACACAATGTATGACGCGCCGGGCATTGGGCTTGCCGCACCTCAGGTCGGCATTTGTCAGCGGGTTATCGTTATGGATTGCGCGCCAGATGACAGCCCGCCTGAGTTATGGAAAATGGTTAATCCA
>Ga0115571_1001080_pt1 | contig 19563 bp, 27 predicted proteins | sample COGITO_mtgs_1205_FD_87293 | JGI IMG/M metagenome (GOLD analysis project Ga0115571, IMG submission 87293) | Pelagic marine microbial communities from North Sea - COGITO_mtgs_120531 | ecosystem: Environmental > Aquatic > Marine > Epipelagic | place: Germany:Helgoland, sampling site Kabeltonne...
AATACCACCGATTATGACGAAGAATGACACACCTGAAAAGAGTATATTAGCCTTCCCTAACAGAGCTAAGAGTATAACACATAAAACAAGAGTTGTCAAGACCTCATAGAAAATAAATTCTGATGGTCTTTTGAGTACCACTCCATCGATCATTGTCTTGATTAGGTTTGCCTGAATGTCATGGGGATACATAGAACCCATCGGAGTAGACACTACATTAGAACCTTCGAAAGTCGCACCTACGATGATTATCGAACCCTCTGGTATAGTATCCAGTTCAGTGAACGAGTACCTCTTGAACTCATTCCAGTATGCGATTGTAACCTCTCCAGTTACACTTGTGGGCACTGGTTTGAACTTGGGTATACGAACGAACTCGATTCCATAGTCATCAGTAGATATCTGGTAGGACGAATCCCCTGCGGCAACTCGAAGTACGTCTAACGCAAATGCGGGATAGAGTCTGTTGTCAAAGTGTTCTAGTAGTGGTTGTCTACGAATGATACCATCCACATCTTGGGCCGATGATATTGTACCATACCCAAACGAGTTGTCGTGAATGATTGGTTGGGCAAACAACATACCTCCTATTAATGGTCGGAAATCTTCGGCATCCTTTTCACCGAATGTCGCAGTACCGATACGAGGTGGTCTGTAATCTGTGTTGGTTCGATTGGATGGTGCGATTGCGACTACTGCTTGTTTCCATGATAGGATGTCTGCAAAGTATTCGTCACCCCCGAATCTGTCTGGTTCTGAGAACAAGATGTTGAACGCAATGATACTATTCTCTATCTTGTCGATCTCATCTGCCATCACCTTACGAGGAATCGGGTATTGACCAAACTTGTCTAGGGTCTTCTCGTCTATGTCCACCAGTACAATCTGGTCAGACACAGATGTCTCCTGACTTCTCTGTAGAGAATCAAAGTATGAGAGTCGGGCGCTTTCTAGTAGGAATGGGTCAAGTATTCTTAGACCAACCAGAAGACCGAGTGTGATAAGTACGTGCCATGTTTTCATTGTACTATATTTATCTCTGTCCCACGTCCATTAATTTTGATGGGGTCTAGTTCCTTTCCATCTTGTTCTATATTGATCGTTGTGTAGGAACTCTTGTCAACCGATATATGGACTGTATCGTTTACTTCCCTATTGACCGACACCTTATCACCCTCAACAATAGTTGCGACTTGGGTAATCGTGTCGTATCCCTCTTCGGTTCCCTCAATATCAACATCACTAATACTCTGTTTTTCTTCCAACATCTCTTCACCCAAAGAATCGAAAGTTTCCAGTAGGTTCTCCAGTAGTTCTACATCTAAGTAGTCAATATCCAGTTCACCAAACTCAAGGTAGTCTCGTTCCAGTTCTTCTTCGTTTAACAGGTCTTGGTCTAGAAAGTCTATGTCAAGGGGATTGATGTTCTTGGATGCATTCACGCCCATGAGAAATTCTTCTTCGGTTTGTTTCTTCTTGGGAGGATTGATAATCATAATGTTGTTCAACATATCCAGAGTCAAGTCTAGGATAGCGGGTGAACTAGGTGGGTTTTCGTGTACGGTTGTTCTTGTTGCTTGGAATGGTTTGTTGAGTACTACTTCACCTGTCATTGTCGAAACAATAATTTCACCAGACGATACCCCTTCAATATCTGGTAAGAGTACTACAAGTGTTTGTCCAAACTCATCAACAGTGACCGTGAAGTCTGTTCCCCGAATACCGATAGATGCGGTGGGTGTTTTGAGTCTTATGTTCTCCTTGTCAACCTTTCCCAGTTGTCCAGAGATAAATCTTGCGGTTCCTTGGGCGAATGTCATCGCCAAGTCTGACTTACTTGGGTCATCATCAAACACCACATTGTCAATAACAATGCGGGTGTGTTCGGTCATACGTAACTTAGAATCATCTATAAATCGTACCTGAAGACGACCCTCACCTGTGCGAAGGTCGTCTTTAGATATCACTTCAGACCCCTTGTTGGGTTCTAAATTTTTTGTCTCACGTACTATCTGTCTCCATCCGACCGCTTTGTCTACAGAACCCACATCTGTATTAGGGTGAGCAACCTGTGGCAGTACCAGAATCAGACTGAGTAATACATAATGTAGAGGATGTTGTGCTAGTCCCCGAACCATCATAGTCTATCTCCAGTGAGTCAGATTGTAATGTAGATTCTTGATTTACTTCGATACCCCAGTAACTACCACTTCCAGTTAATACGAACTCATGACCATCGTACCCACTTCCGTTATATAGTAAACTGTTATTATCACCAACCACATCCGCATTGAATGTAAGAGATGATGCATCGACATTGATATCCGCTTGGTTGAAATCACCATCCAGAACTAAATCAAAATCAACATCATTAGCAGTATCCAATGAAGCGACATCTAGGTCTAGATCGTTATTACCCCCAGTAATATCAATCACATAATTTCCATTTGTAGCGCCATACGCATTGTCTTTATCGACATCAAATGCTATGTTATTTGTAGAACCACTGACATCAATATCTACCACCGAAGAATCACCGATAACACTACCGATAACGTTGTTACTTCCTCCGCTTAGGTTGACATTAAAGTCGATGCTGTCACCACTCAGTAACATCTTGGTTTTGTCTATATCAGACCCACCAACTTTGTTTCCTGAACCGTCCTGTATAACTTCGATAACTGCATCCGCACCAACTTGGTCGATGTAGATTTCGTTATCAGCATATGCAGCGCCAATCAAGAACATCATCACAAAACTTAGTTTTTGTTTAACGTTCATTTCCTTCTTTCTCCATTATTTCCCAGTACCCTTCAGATTTTCCTAACCTAATGAGTTCGAGGACTCCAGTTTCGATCGCACGTTGTGTCGCAATAGAGACCGATTCGTTTTGAGTAACTCCTGATTCAACTTCAACCAGTTCTGTACCCTGTTCTATAAACCTAAACACATCTCCACTTATACCTGTAGAGAGTATGGTTTTACTTGAAATAACATCAAGCAGAACCTCACCTGTAGCGACCGACACTAGTCGTAAATTAATTGTTACTGTGTCTATGCTAAATTGACGAGAACTGCCGATACCCAAGTATCTTGCACCAGCACCTCCTGTGTCAATAGAAGTATCGTATCCTACAATACCTCCTGCAATTATCATACCAGCAAATGTTAGTGCTGGCAGTTTTTTAGTCCCCTTTCCCTCGTAAGATTCACGAGTTTGACGTATTAACTGTCGTTCTCTCGTCACATGGTCAATTATTTGACGATCTACTACCCTAAAGAATTTTCCATCACCGGCACGAGTTAACGCACGTATCAAGTATACGTCTGGCGCCTGAGTAACCGCAGAACTAAAACTAGTCCCACCACTACTGTTCTGTCTCTTTTGCCCTGTCTGGTCTGTAAATTGGTAGACCGCAACTGTAGGTTGTCTCTTAGGTTTACCTACACCAATCAGTTCTTCTTGTAGTAATGTTAACTGAACTGTTGGGTCTTCTCTAGTCGGTATCTCAAACTGGCCATTACCAATCGATGCACAACTAGATACCAAAATCACCAAGGGGAATAGTAATAACCGTAACATTTCCATACTCATCTGTAACTGTTAATATCACACTGTCACCAACATTCTCGTATGATATACCTGTTCCTTCTATGTCGAACGAACCCGAATCGGATGGGTTCTCTCCAAACATACTATCAACAATCTGTCTCGATAATGTAGAGTAGATTCTACTTTCCACATTACGAATAAACTTTGCGAGAGTTGTATTCTCGGCATCTCTCTCCAGTTGTTCTTGGAGGTCTTCCAACTCTTGTTTTATCGCTTCCTTTCTAGAAGTCTCTTGGTTCTCGATGGTCAAGTAGTGACTAGATTGACCGATACCACTGAAGGACGGAGACTTGAACTTGTGTTCGATCGGAGAAGCATCTGTCGTTGTCACTGACAAAACACCTATAATCAGTACACAGACTCCTAAACTAACTGTCGTCTTCTTTTTCATTCTTCTGATTCCTCATCTCAATCGCAGTATCTAACTTCTGTTGTAATCTGATTATATCATTATCAAGCATTCTGATACGATCAATCAATGCAATTAGAGTGATAGTAGTATCTTCAAGTTGTTTTTCTACTTCTTGTGTGATGGTTTTCCACACGAAATATATCATGTAGAGCATACCCACAGCGGCAACTATCGGGAACCCAAAGTCCTTTACTGCGGTTACAATGTCCACTAGTCTCGCCTCGCATCTTCTTTACCATCTGCTCTACTAATGCGGTTGAGGTCTGGTCTTATTCCCAGAACAACACACATTGTAGTATCCATACGAACCATATCATGATTCATAGTTTTTACACGATTGTCGAGACTTCCTACTATGCCACGTATAGAATTAACTTGGTCTATGACCCCATTCATTATATACTTCAAGGTGAGAAACATAAAGAAACCGCCTATTAAGGCGGATGCAATAGGAAACCCCAATTCTTTTATTAGGGTAAATATATCCATGTCTTTATTTATACGAGTTAACTTTTATAAAGACAAAAAAAATCCCCGCCTTTGCGAGGATTCTTCTTACGATTGTATTTTGTCTTGTCGGGAACGACTTTCTGTCGATAGGGACTGTCCTTATCAAACAGTACTCGTGCATGACGAGACTTTATTCTCTTTGCCTTTTGCATGACACACTCCTTAAAGACATTATTTATAATTAATAGGTACTCTGCAAGTCCCTTTGTATTTCTTCCCAGTGGTCAAGCGCAGCACTCATCGCCATCGGGAGTAAGGTTTTATCACGAAAGAACGCCCTCTCTACCTCCGCAACCACTACATCACGAGATTCGTTGTAGTTACTCTCAGCAATCTCTTGACACTCAAAAACAAACTGTCCCATTCTACTCATAACAAATTCTCAAATAAAAAGGTTGAAGGAATGAGGATATACAATCCCCAGATTAGTTTTTGCACTCTTGCAAATTGTTCATCAGTCGGCATAATTACTCCACAGGTTTAATTTCATTACGAATGATTGCGTTTACAACTTCTTCCGCAATCAAGTCATCACCACCAATGTGCCAAGGGTATAGTTCGTATGGAATAGTCTCGGTACACCAGTTGTACAAACTGACTCTTGCAGTCTTAGTATCATCGGGGTCATCAGACAATGGGTCTTGGTAAGTGACCTTCGCAGACCACCCACAGTTGATTTTCTCATCACGTTGCGGACAGAGATAGTCAGGTTCACCCATGATTGATACAATAGTATCATAGGTAGTGTTGATCGTGCCTTGACGTGATGTCAAGTCAATATCAACATCGGTTACATATTTAACAATATTCATAATCATTCCTCAGTTTCAATACAAGTATTATACAACACTCAACAGGGTTTGTCAAGGATTATTTTAAGTATTATCTCCGTCACGATATTTAATATCTGACTTATTGAATATCTTCCGATTTTCACCACCACGTAACCATCCGCCTTTCTCCCAAGGAAGAGGCAGGAACTTATCCTGTTTCTTCTCTTCTATGATGTGGGATGACATCACGACCGCAAAGAGACCCAGAAAAATTAAAACCATACCTACTACCCAACTAACAAATTCCATAACTACCTCTCGTAATGGTCATGCACGTGTAGTTGGATGATTGCGTAGTGTAATACCTTCATCAAGTCAGCACGATTATAACCGTTCTTATTACCATATCGTTGTGCATACTTCATTATGTTACCGATACAGAAACCATCACCATGACCACCATCAATGATAAACTCAGTTGCCTGAAACTTATTCTTTGAGTAGTGTTCTCCATATGTTCCATCAATGTAGTCCATCAACTCTTGGACTGCCTTGTCTTCATCATATTTGTATTCAATACTATTGTTTGTCGAACCTTTCACTTTTTCTCCTCTAGTTCTTTAAGAACATCATCTAATTTTAACATAATCCAAGGGTCTCTGCGGTGAGCAATGAGAGTATCAGAACTCTTGCCATTCCCTCCCTGCGCTCCACTGTGAACAATACTGGAACCCAGTTCTTCTATCAAGACCACTCGCACAGGTGCTTGTGGGCCTAAGTATTTTGTATGCGGTCTCTGTTTTATATTATGGTGATGACAATCTAGTAGACAACCAAGATACCTCTCAACCATTGCAAAAGGCCCATACAGTATACCTCTATGTATTTCACCATTTTTTACCTGTCCACCTAACCTATGAATCCATCTTATAAAATCTTTACAAAAAGAAGGTTTGAACAAAACTGCTTCCATACAATGTTGACCGAAAAAGGTCACATCAACATGAGGATTATACTGAATAGCGTCAACCTTTTTCTCTAAGTATGCATCATGTTCTAGAATTAATAATGGTCTATTTGTCTCTACACATTTTCTCCATAAACGCAACATAGAAACCAACACGGATTTTTCTTGATCATTCATGCGATTATCTGGATGAAAAAGTTTACTTTCTTTATACCTATAAAGAGTTTCTGGTGTAACAGCATCAAAGAAATTCACATGAAATCCAGCGTCAGTCCAACTCTTCGCACAATACTCGGCATACAATTCAGACTTATAGTCACCCTTGATGCGTATCATCCATATGTCAAAGTCTTTATTTCGCATTAATTATACCACCATTACCGAAGAATGTCAAGGTGTTTCTAACTGGGTTATAAAATCTTGTATCGCTTCCATCGCTTGTTCTTCCATGTTGTCATTCTCAATCCAGTAAGGAAACTTAAACGCAAGAGTGAAACGAGGACAGTTAGTCCACGCAGCGTGCCAACAATGATGTTCGGGTTCGTCATCACGACCAAACCGATACCACCTCGCTTGCCACCCTTTCTTATCTGGGTGTTTGACAAACTCATCCTTCTCTTTATCATAATAAGTAAAGTAACCATCACCATCCTCACTCCACGTGAGGATGATTTGAAATGCGTGTGCATTCCAGTTAGTGTGCCACCCAACAAAACCACCAGACGGATAATATGATGTGAGAGAGTTTGACCTCGCACCAAACCTCATCGGTAGTTCAGTCTTAGTCCAGTGATTTAGTGGTGCAAAAACATCTGGTCTTTTTTCTCTACCATATGCTACTTGAAATCCATATCCCTGTTCTGGAAATCCTTTATGTTCCATCCCCTTGTCAAGCATCTTCTGAAGAAATTCGGGTTTGCAATATATCTCACCCTCACCCACAGAAACCCTTTCTTCAGGATTAAGATATACCTGATTTGACAACTCTTCCATGAGTTCACGATGTTCAAGGAACATATCAACAGTCTCATCAAGAGTCTTTAATAGTTCCCTGTTTCGTATTACTATCTCAGTCATTTTTAGAAGGAACCCATGTGTGGTCTCTAGCTTTACTTTGTTGTCTAATGTACCCCAAACAATCTTGGAGTAAAAAACACATTACTTCTTTATGTAGTGGTAGAAGAGCTTCAGCTACTATAACTGGTTTGTGTTTTTTTATGGTCTCTAGTGCGCCAAAGATGACTAGAGGTTCCATACATTCCACGTCTATTTTGATTAAGTCAACCCTATCAAATTCATAATCATCAAGTTTCTTTACTTCTAACTCCATGTACTTTTTATGTTCGATATGATTATGATCATCTTCAAATTTACGAATCCATTCTCCATTAAAATTGTCCGCCAATATACCGTCTTCCAATAAAACTCTAGACCTACCGCCAGTTTTCTTGTGTTGATATCTAACTTTACGATTCGTTTCACCCAAACCGACATTGTGTATAATTACATTGTCACAATCTTCCAAGTTTTTCTGCAACGGTTCTATGAACTCTGGATTAATCTCAAAAGCGTGAACAGTCTCAAACTCCTTAGCGAGACCGTGGGATACAGCACCATAACACGCACCAATGTCGAGCGCTACTTTTTTTTCCTTCACATACTGATGAAGATACGGAATAAGATAATCTTGATAGTCACCCTTTTCTTTAGACCATGTTTTATACCATTTATCCCTTTCGTCATCATGTACCCACCAACCGTTTTTATTTTTCATCTATTCCTCAAGTGCTTTGACTACATCTGGAAAGTGTTGTCCAATTATCTCCCAACATTGTTCAGCAACTTCCATATGCTCTTTCTGCGTACCATTACCCATTCTCAGATCACAATAATGAATCCACGATCGTAATGACCCTGCCATATACAGAGTCGTTTCAGTGTTACCTTCTGGTAATACCGCACGTGCCTGTTCCTTTGCGATACCATTATCCAACGCCCATTTATATACTTCTTTGGACTTGTTGATAACCTCACGTTGTTTCATACTCCAATTTTCAACCAGAGCATTCTTACTGGTCTTCGCACCTTCACTACCCACACCATAATCTCCATGAATCTCGATAGAGTTCTGTCGATTCTTAGGGTCTTGGAGTCGTGCCATACGAGAACTGAAACGTTCACTCTCCGCATATCGTTGACTGAACTCTTGAAATGAGAACGAGCGGTGACGAATAATCTGACGAGAGATATCACGTGTGGTCGTTATCTCCAGAGTCATGTGTACCATCTCCAGAGGTGACCAATGGTTCTCTTTAATAAGGTATCGAACCAACTTACCCGCTGTAGTCTTATTACTTTGGTTGGCGGGATTACTCACACGAGCCGCATATGCGACTAGTTCTTCGGCAGTATGACAATCTGTATGTGCATCTGGTTTACTCAGACACACTAGTTTTACATTACTCATTATACACTATATTCCTTATCTAAAATTTGTTGAGATGCCCTTACCCAAACATCGACAGCACGAGTAGCAGTCTTATCAGAAAAGTTATCTACAACCCATTGAGCAACATTCTTACTCTTACCATGAGGACATAGTGTCCAAGTTAAATCTTCCATTTTACTCATACTCATCTTCATCTTCCTCAACATCATATGTAGTTATCTTTATACTATCAATTATCTTTTCGATTTCTTGATTAGTAATCTCTGCGTTATGTTCGTCTCGCAGATACTTCATCACCACTCTAGCGGTAGTCTTACTTCCAACTTCGATTCCTTCGTCACGACCTTCGTCAAAACCATCTGCAAAAGACATCACCCTACTTACCCAGTAAGTCACAAACATTAATGCGGTGGTTGTTACAGGCCATCCCCAGTGTAATTCCATTTGTCCTTCCTATAGTTTGAAGTTATTAAACTTTTCTGAATTTATTCTCTGACCAGATGTTGTATTGTCAAACACTGGTTTATCATCCCATCCCTTATCAGGGTCAGCACTAGGAATCATCTCCTCGTCATCATCATCGGTCAGTCGCATCTTACTGCGGTCAACCTTAACAGTGAATCGTTGATTACTAGTCGGGTCATTGTAACGATTCTTCAACTGTTTAACCATGATCTTACCAAGGTTATTTAGTTCATCATTACTGATCAATGCAAACATAAGGTCAGCGGTAGCGGGTAGACCAAACGACTCGGACGTGTCTTCAAGACCAACATCATCATTACCATAACCACCACGAGTAGTCTGGGTCGCAGACATAATGGGTACATTGAACTCAACTGCCAGACCACGTAACTCTTCCGCAATACTCTTGATGTAAGAATAAGAGTTGATTGCACCACCCATACCTTTCATACGAGACGAGGCACAGATATTCAGATAATCAATGAAGATAATCTCAGGTACAAAGTTCTTCTTGAGTTTCAGTTCATTCAACAATGCACGAAAATGTGCGGTGTTTGCCTGTCCAGTCGGATACTCTTTGATGATCAGTTTACCTTGGGTCTTCGCAGCAATCTGTTGAACCTTGTCGGTGAACATATCCTTAGATAGATTCTCCAACTGATCAATCGGAACATTCAGTAGGTTCGCATCAATACGTTCTGCGATACGTTCCTCTGCCATCTCCATAGTGATGTATAACGCATTCCGTCCTTGACTTAATGCACTGGCAGCGACATGGCACATAAACAAAGACTTACCGACACCAGTACCAGCAAGCGCAATATTGAGTGTCTTGTTTGGAAGACCGCCTTTCGTAATTTGATTAAAGTAATCAAGGTCAAATGGTATCCTCTCTTCTTGTTCGTGGTAAAAGTCATAACGACCATCTACATTTTCTAGATAGTCATGACCAATATTAGTATCAAACGAAACACCCAATGCCTTAGATAGGACATCAGGGATTGCGTTCTTCTGCATGGTTGCGTGTTTACCATCAATGATAGAGATAGACTCCATCACTGCATTGAATACCGCACGGTCTTGACACCACTTCTCGGTACGTTCAATTAACCACTCAAGGTTTTCTGGTTCGGGACTGAACAGATCAGGGAGAAGTTCGACACCCATACGGTAATCGTCATCTCCCATAGTGTTATGTTCATCCATCTCAATCTTGAATGCTTCAAGAGATGGAAGTTTGTTGTACTTTGCAACGAACTTGGTTACTTCTTTGAATAGACCCTTGTAAGCACCTTGGAAGTAATCTGGTGACAGAAACGCACCGACCTTCCGCATATACTCATCATTGGTCAGTAAGTTCCTCAGTATCGTCTGTTCCAGATTGATATTCATCTTCTTCTAACTCCTCATCAATTTCATCATATATTTCTTCTGTAGCAAGAATCTCACCAGTCTTCTGGTCTTGTGCGACCATCGTTCCCTCTGAGATTGACATTTCTATTACTGTGTGTAGTATTCTACCAACAAAGTCTTGAAATGTCAAGTCTTCTTTTGATAAATCATCATCAGGAGTAGAAACAATTTCAAAGTTGAAAGAGATTTGTCCATCCTCGTCATCATCTCCCTCAGTACCAACAAACTGAATTGCCCCGAATCTAATTACAGTTTCGGGGAACTCTTCAAGAATGCGAACATCCCATCCATGACCTTCTTCGGATGGGATGATCTCGAAATGAATATCTTCACATAGTTGTGATTCAATCTCATTCTGCATTGGCGATTTCATCCATGTCTACTTTCTGCGCCAACCCGATAGAATACTGGGACTTGATGAAGTCTTTGAAGTCTGTTTCTGCGAAGACTGGTTCCCAGAACTCTTTCTGAAGAGTGTCCTTCTCTCGAACTTTTGGTTGCACCAGTTCACCAGTATTACGATCGACACGACAATACCAACCATTAGAAGGCTTAGCGACATAACCACCAGCGAGAGCAACGTCCAACAGACCGCTATAAGGGGCGATACCACCTTCCCAAGTAACCGTGATAGGGATTTTAGATTTCTCTTTAACATATCTTGACTTATCCACGTTGATGATAAAACGATAACCCTTGATTTCAGTTCCGACTTTATCCTGTTGTCTTCCAAGAATCCAGATGTTATCTGCACTGTAGTAAATACCAGTACCACCACCTACGATGTCTTTAGGAAAGAGACCAATCTCTTTATAAGTGTGGTTGACGGCAAGCATAGGGATGTTTTTCATAGTCAGATACGGAGTACACATTCTGAACAACCCTTTAAGCGCTTTAGCACGGGACATATCTGCCACCGACTTCTCGTTAATCGCATCGTCAAGTTCTTTCTTGGATGCAAGATTACCAATAGAATCAATGACGATGATAACGTCATCATTCCTGTCGATATTCTCAAGTTGACCGATTAAGTCAAATTTGAGTTCCTCGACATTGGCGATGGGCGTGTGTAACACCCTGCTGGTGTCTACCCCGAACTGCTCAAAGTAAGATTGGGGACTACCAAACTCACTATCATAAAAAAGCAGTACTGCATCCTTCTTTGCCCTCAAGTACGCACCCGCCATAAGCAGTGCGAACGAAGTCTTAAAGTGCTTAGAAGGCCCTGCAAGGACTGTAAGTCCAGGCGTGACACCACCGTCAATACTTCCTGCCAACGCAACGTTCACCATTGGAACATCGGTCGGCACCATATCTTTCTCTGTGAAGAATTTACTCTCCGACAACACTTCCGTTGTCTTGATCTTGCTGTTCTTCTTCAGTTTGTCCATTATACTTGACATTATTTAATTCCTCACGTTCATCTAGTTCGTATTGTTTTCTGTAATCATTGTTTATATTAACACACTTTTCAATTAATGTCAAGTCTGGGTCAAAGTGCATGAATGCGCTTAAGTCTTTAGGGAAACACGCACCACCAAACCCACGTTTACCATCATAGCCAGGAACTTTTGTATGGGAATTTCCTATACGAGAGTCTTTACCGATTGCTTTGACAATAGTTGGATAGTTACATCGAAATTTATCAATTGCATCATACAGTTGATTGAAGAATGTAACTTTAGTTGCGAGAAACGCATTTACGCCATACTTGACAAATGAAGCTTCAGGGCCACTCATAAACACATACTCTTCTGAATGACATAGACTATAAACATCATACAACTGTGCGAGAGCACGACAAGCGTCAGGATGACCACCAATAATATGGTAAGGTGCGTTTACAAACTGTTCTTTCGCATTCGATTCAGTCAAAAACTCAGGATTAAAAGTCAAACGTTTATGATCATCTTCAAAGATTGAAGTCGTGATTCGTTCAACTATATGTGGTGGGACTGTTGATTTAACATTTACACCACCCTTGGTATGTTCCAATAGTTGTAAAACAGCATCTTCTACCATAGAGGCTTCAACATTTCCATCTTCACCCATCGGTGTCGGAACACAGACAAATGATACATGGGGTTCCCAATCAATTAAGTCAGCGAGAGTGGTATTATATTTCGGGTCTACATAAAATTTCTCGATTTCTGGATGAGTAAATGCATAGTCAATTGCACCACCAACAAAACCATGACCTACAATACCTATCTTCAACTTTCTAAAATTACCTGTTAGTGGGTCTTGGTTGAGGTCACTTTCATCCATAAGTTTTTCAAGTTCTCCAACATCTCCACCTATTTTTTTATCAAGTGCATCACTTTCTGTACTCATTATTTTACTCCGTAATAATCTTTGAACCATCTCACAAAGGCAGATACCCCTTGTTCGATATTTACTTTAGGTTTATAACCTAACTGTCTTAACTTAGATGTGTCACTCCAAGTCTCTAGAGTATCCGCTGGATGTCTAGGTGCAAGAAGTATATCTGGTTCCACATCAAGCTCTTTACTTATACAATCGATAAAGTGCATCAACTCTACCTGTTTACCTCTACCGATATTGAATATCTCATTTGGTTCAATATCAGAGAACAGTGCGATTTTGATACCTTCTACAATATCACCGATATAGGTGAAGTCTCTTTTCATATCACCATAGTTGAACGCCTCGATCGGAGCGCCACGTTTTAGTTTATCGGTAAATTGATATAGTGCCATGTCAGGTCTTCCCCATGGCCCATAGACAGTAAAGAATCTCAGTCCTACATTATTCAGACCAGAGATTTTGAACTGACATTCGTTACAGTACTTGGTATATGCATATGGGTTCAACTGGTGACCAGTAACCTCATCTTCTGTCCAACCAGTCTTGGGGATAGGTGTCCCACCATAGACCGAACTGGTAGATGCGTAGACAACCTTTGCGACCTTATACATCTTACACACTTGAATAAGGTTCTGTGTTGCAATAATATTGTCTTGATGATACAGTTGTTCATTACCAACCGAATCACGTACACCAGCACGTGCAGCAAGGTGGATGACGATATCGGGTTCTTCTTTGTTGAACACCGCATCCAAATCATCAAAGTCTTTTAGATCACAAGGAATAACCCTATGACCAAAGTGTTCAACCCTGTCGTATTTTACTGCTGGGTCATAATAGTTATTATAGTTGTCAATACCAACAACCTCAAAACCATCATCCAACAAATTGTCTGCAAGATGCGAACCGATGAAACCAGCCGCACCAGTAATTAAAATTTTCATACTCACTCCGTAATTAGTCCTGTATTATATAGACTTTGATTAACCATTGCGGTAGATATACTCCAACGCACGATCAGCTTCCTTATCTAAGGGACGATTCTTGTACCAGTTACCAGTCTCGATATCCAACTCCGAACACATCTGTGCAATCTGAATAGCAGAGATAGGATAACCTCTCTTGTACGCATTACCCGCAGTTGCAATCATTATGGAATACATCTTACTGTACCAACCAGTCTCACTGATAGTCTGGTATTCCACTGCCATTCGTTTAGGAAAGAATGGACAATCACGATAAGATGTCCAAGACACATCGGTCATCTCTAGAGCATCTTTGCGATGTTGAATCACTGCTTGTTGTAATTCTTGGGGTAGTCTCTCCATGAAAGTCTTACCCGAAGATTCTACATATGCGTGTTTATTCATCAACATATCAGGGTCAAGATGCACACCCTCGTTGGTGAATATGAAACTGTACGCATCTGGATACTGTGCTGGAACATAGTACATACGTGACAAGTCTTTGGTCTGTTTATCACCAAGACCATCAAACTGTTTGTTCATGGCGAACCAGAAGTGTGGTAAGTCTTTGGTGTGTACCTGTCGGGTCAGAGGGAATACCAGTCGAAACTTAGGTTTCTCTTCTCTGGACGATGCGGTATTGTAACACACATAGTGAAAACTACCGAACGCTTCGTGTAACTGTTCCTTTAGGCAGTCAACAGGACTACGAGAGGAATCACTACGTACATCGTAATCATCAACATCAAGACAAGCCCAACCACCCCATAGATCAACATTTTTATTACTTCTCGTAGTGTTGGGAAAATAACGAGCAGGACTAATAAGCACAGAAGAATCTCTACCACCCTTTTTACCCTCCTTTTCGGATAACTCATATAATAACTTCTCAAACTCATTCCACGAATCAAGCACCATTCCCCGATGGGTCTGGTTGTCGAACGTGTTCTTGAATATAGTAAGTGAATATTTCATTGTGTTATAATACCACAGTTATCAAATAAAGTCAAGTATTTGATATGCTTTTAATTTGTTTATTGTTGTTCTCTCTTTATGAGTACAAGTGTAGTCCCATTCACCAAGAAATTTCAGTCTATCACCAAAAAAATCTATACCCATCTGGACTCTACTTTGTTCACAATTGTCCATCATTATATAAGGGATTCTCAAGTCTATCGCAAGCATTATATCTTGTCTGACGGGTTGCACATCATGACTACCATCAATAAAACAAAAGTCCTTACCACCCCACTGATAAACGACATCATGTATGGCAGGACTCGTGATAGGGTACACTTTAACATTTCTGTATTTTGACTCGACCGAGTTTACTGTCTGTCTGAACTTTGGGTGATTAGGACAACAAGAAATTATGTCAGTGTCGGGTAGATGATGCGCCCAATACGATGTTGAGTGACCAGCATAATAACCAATCTCCAACATACGTCTAGGATTTATTTTGTCCCTAACCCACCGCATCGCTTCAAAAACTTCTTCGGTTGCAGGCAAATATCCCCAACCAGTAGTGTTATCAAAATCCAAATGACTCCAACGATTATCCAAAGAAGTCCTCCAATGATGCCTGTGGTTCGGCAGTCCACCCCACCGCATCAAGTATGGGTTCTAGTGGGCCAAGGAATGTCTTAGAGAACATCTTGTCATAGTCGATGTACTTCTCCAGTTGCAACTCACGAGGCAAGTTCTGTGGATACGAGATCACATTCTCCTTGATAGGATTAGGTGTCTTGAGATAGACGAACTTGATCTTCTCACCATTCTTGATCGACTCGTGTCGCATACCCTTGGTATGTTTGTTGTACAGTAACGCACCCCGAACATGGATAGGACACGCCTTCTTATAGATGGTCTTGCGGTCTGACCACTTCTTGATGTCACTGACCCCACGAGGGAATGATACATCCTCTGCGGGCAGACTGGTAAACTCATTACGAAAGTCACGAATATATCCTTGGGTTTCATTCTCGGTTCCATTGATGATAACACCAAAGATTTCTTTGAACTTCTTACGCACAACCTGTGGAGTACTAGACTTGACCGCCTCGATACCCATCATCTTGAGTTTGGGTTCTGCGTACTGGACACCCTCGTTGTTATGTACGTTTAGAATGTAACGTTTCTTGGCAACCCAGATACCACGATCTGCAATCACCTCACGACCCATCTCCATACGATTCACATATGCATTGGTATAGTCTGCAAGGTCTTTATATGCATTGGTCAGTACAGGTTCGAAGTGTTCAGAACAAATCTTGTCAAGGAACTTAACAGGGTCTTTGGGTTTGAACTGATCAACCAACTTACTCATACGCATATAGACCGAGTCAGTATCAATCGCAATCACATAGTCCTCATCAGTATTGAGAAGTTTGTTCATCTCTTGGTTAACCGCACGTTCTGCCCACTTGATAGACAACTGACCCGCCAGAGTGATAGACTCCGCAACACGTTGGTCAAAGTATCTGAACCATCGATTACCCAATGCACCATAGAGACTGTTCATAAGAATCTTGATCGACATCTGTTGATTGTCTAGGGTCGCAATCTTGTTGGACAGTGTCTTGGTCGGAGTCTGTTCAAACTCTTGTTGTGCATCCAACATCGCACGTTTTATCGCTTTACGTTCCGCATAGTACTTGCGAATAACCTCTGGAATGATACCCTCTTTCTCTTTGGTGAATCGAACACCAGATGGTGCGACCGAGTAATTACCAGAGGTGTTGGTAACCTTAGCGAGCATACGTTCCACATCAGTATCAACCAGACCATCTACCACAGTTTCGGGTGACATATTGTACTGAACAATAATCATAGGATACAGGGAGTTCAAGTCAAAGGATGTCACCCAGTCATGAGAACCGACTTGAGGTTCTTTTACATAACCACCCGCAAAGTCGCCTTTAGGTTTCTCGGTCTTGGATGGTACTGCAATCTTCTGGAGGTTTAGAATACGATAGATGATGGTATCCCAGATAGTAGTCGTACCGAACACTTCTTCATAGTTCACACCACCACGATACGCCATAGTCATCGCAAGAGTAATCAGTCCGAGTTTCTCTTCCAGTAGGTCAACCAGTTCAACATCACGAATGTTATAGTCAATGAACTTCTGGTGGTCTTCCTTGTACAGTGTGTGAAGAGAACCATGTTCTTCGTAGGACAGTTTGCGTTCACCCAGAACTACGTGGGCGATATGGTCTAGTCGATAGGATTCTTGTTGACCAAGAGTATTGTAAGTAAACTTCTGAAACAGATCATAGTAATCCAACTGTGCAATACCCATGATGTCATAGGTCTCTACGTCTTTATGTCCCATCTTACCACGTACAGTACGTGAGGACACAACACCCCATGGCGAGTATCTCTTGGTAGACTCTTCTCCGATTACCTTTCTTGTTCTGTTAACAAGATATGGAATATCGAATCCCTTGGTGTTCCAACCAGTGACGATATCGGGTGACCCATGATTCTGCCAGTAGTCTATGAACTGATCTAGTAGTTGGAGTTCAGTGTCGCATTTCGTGTAGATTGCGTTCTCAGGTGGGTCATAGTCACCCAGACCCCACACACGAAAGAAGTCTTCTTTACTGGATTTGGTACATATTGAGATAACTGGATAGTCTGCTTTGTCTGGTTCGGGGAATCCTTCATCGGAGGCAACCTCAATATCGATGGTGGTGATTACAGGTAGTTCACGATCAAACTTAATGTCTCTCGGAAACTTCTCTGCAATAAATTGTGAGATGAAATTGTTTTGTCCATAGACCTTGAAGTTGTCTACGTGTTGATATCTTTTACTGAACTCTGTCGCTTCACGCATAGTCTCAAACTGTAGGGGTTCGACTGATCGACCTTCCAGTGTCTTCCACTCACTATTCTTATTACGTGCATTCACGTACATAGTGGGTTTGAATGAGATGCGTTTCTTTACTCGTTGTCCGCCCGAGTATCCTCGATATAAGAGGGTTGAACCATATCGGTCAATTGATGTATAAAAATCCATAAGGTCTCCGTAGTCATATGTTACACATTATACAGGATGGAGAACTAAATGTCAAGGGATAACTTTGAAATCGTTTCCACCATTTCTCAACCAAGGTTTTTTGGTCATGCCATTATGTTCTTGGGTGACACCCAAAGACTTAGATATCACTTGGGTAGACGCTCTTGTGAAGTCGCAGTTAGTGCCATGAAAGTTGTAAGTCTCGTACAGTTCCTTCGAAGTCCTACCAACAGACACACATTCGGAATTAGGATGATGTGTCATCCAATTGTGACGTTTGTCGGTTTTATTATTAGACAAGTAAGTCTTTACCAGTCTCTCGGTACAACCATAAGGCCCACCATTGAGAGGAAATCCTTGATTCAATAATAAGTCATTCATATATATTGCACATTTACGAGAAAATGAATAACACGACATAAACAATCCAAGGTTCGCCCAATCAAGTCCATGTTCCATAGCGAAATCAAACTGACGTTTGAACTCCTCAACATCTTCCAGATACGAATCGTGTTCCATAACAAAGAATCTAGACTTACTCTCTGCACGTTTCTTGATTAACTGCCAATGGGTTATATCACCCGCCCGTTCTGACTTAGTACTCTCTTTACCCTTCTGCATTTTCTGGAGTAAGGTCTGAAAGTTGTAGAGGGGTTCTAGTTCTGATATAGTATCGGGAGTATAACACTGAATGACTTCAATGTCAAGAAGGGATTGTTTTGACCATGATTCCAGTGCAATCTCTGTATACTTCACAGAAGTCGGATTGTTCAGGTCTGCTATCATGTATGCTTTCATATAATCTCAAGTGATGGGGGAAGTTTCCCTCCCCCACCTCAGTTAACTAGAGTAAGGGGTGTAAAGCAATCATCATCAGTCCTACGCTGATAATCGCTAACCCGAACTCCATTTTGGTGTCGGTTTTCATGTATGTTTCCTCGAAAAATTTATGAAATTTTAATTTTACGAGGCTGCTTCTCTTGTGGGATTTCTAACTTCAACGTAACTGCAAGGATACCGTCTTTGAGTGAAGCACCAGATACTAGGACATACTCCGAAAGTCTGAACTGTCTCCTAAAGGCCTTGGTGGATATACCACGATGTATTACTTCTCGGTCTCTAGACTCATGTGAACCACTAATGGTCAATGAGCGTTCTTTCTGTTCTACATTTAGTTCATCTTCTTTGAATCCCGCAACTGCGACCTCAATTAAGAACTCATCCTCCGTTAACTTCACTATGTTGTGAGGCGGATAATGGTCATTGGCGTGTTTAGTTGCGTATTCCAGTTCATTGAACAAATGGTCGAAACCAATAAATGCGGAACGTGGGAATAGATTTTTACCTACTTTTAGATTTGTCATGTCGCTTTATCTCCTATATTAATTTAGCAAGATGAATAGGAACCCGACCATTCGGCATTCCTATGTTTGTCACTACTCTCGATTGATTTCGTGACACTACTATATATAACATTTTTAACTTATAAAGTCAAGTTTTTTATATAAATGTAGATGGGTCACAGTCAGCGTCACTCTCAAAACCAAATGAGAATGTGACTCGTGATACTGAGGGTTGTATGTGATGCCACGTCCCTCTTGGAATATATACAGAATCTCCTGGCCGCAGAATACGAGTTTCGTCTGC
>Ga0115571_1001086_pt1 | contig 19517 bp, 21 predicted proteins | sample COGITO_mtgs_1205_FD_87293 | JGI IMG/M metagenome (GOLD analysis project Ga0115571, IMG submission 87293) | Pelagic marine microbial communities from North Sea - COGITO_mtgs_120531 | ecosystem: Environmental > Aquatic > Marine > Epipelagic | place: Germany:Helgoland, sampling site Kabeltonne...
TATTCCAACCGACAGATCATTAGTCATTAAAAATGCTGTAGAAGATATTAAACCTAGAGACTTAGATAAAAAGACAGATAAAATAAAACTTATATTTCATCCAACTCCATGGAGAGGTTTAAATGTTATTCTAGGTGCAATGCAATATATTAAAAATCCAAATATTGAATTAGATGTATATTCATCTTGTGAAGTTTATGGAGATGATTTTAAAAAAGCTAATGATCATAACTACACTGCTTTGTATGAACAAGCTAAACAACTTCCAAATGTAAATTACATTGGTTATAAACCTAATGAATATATTAAAGAAAACCTACATAAATATGATATGTTTGCTTATCCTAATATTTGGGAAGAAACATTTTGTATTTCAGCTTTAGAAGCTATGGCAGCTGGTTTATATGTTATTAGTACAAACTATGGTGCTTTATATGAAACATGTGCTGAGTTTGCATCTTATGTTCCATATCAAAAAAATTATTTAAATCTTTCACAAAACTTTGCTTATGCTATTGAAACTGCAGCTACAAAGTTAGATGCACCAGGAGTTAAGAAACATTTACAGTTTCAAATAGATTATGTTAATCAATATTATAATTGGACTAAACAAGGAAATGCTTGGACTAATTTTTTACAAGGAGCAATCAATGCAAAATAATGAACCTATCTGGATAAATAAAAAACCAGAATCGAGTAGCAAGAAACCTATTATCTATGTAGCAACTCCAGTCCATTCTGAAGTATCTGTACACTACACTCAAGCTTTATTATCTTTTCAACAAAAATGTATGGCTACAGGTATTATGGTTTCATTTCAATTATTAAAATCATCTTTGGTTACACAAGGTAGAAATTTATCTGTATCTAATTTTTTAGAAGAATGTGAAAAAACAGATTATTCTCATTTTTTATTTATTGATTCTGATATTGATTTTGAATTTGAAACAATAATGAAAATGATTGCAGCAGATAAAGATGTTATAGCAGCTCCCTATCCATTAAAAACTATCGATTGGAATAAAGTACATAAAAGAATAAATCAAAAAGAAGTTAAAGATGGAGATACATTATCTAAACAAGGTTTTACTTGGCCTGTTAAAATAGAAGGTAAAGAAAAAATAGTTATTGAAAAAGGAGTTGCAGAAGTAAGTCATGCTCCTACAGGGTGTATGTTAATTAAAAAAGGAGTATTTGACACTATGATGGATAAATATCCTGATCTAATTATTAATCAACCAACCATTATCAATGGTCAAGAAAAAGCTAAAAAATATTTTTATAATTTCTTTGATACTTATCATGAACCAGAAACTAAAAAATACTATGGAGAAGACTTTGGTTTTTGTAAAAGATGGACTAAGATAGGTGGTAAATGTCATATTTATGTACAAGATTATATTAGCCATGTTGGTGAATATAAGTACACTGGTAGACTTTTAGATGATCTTCATTTCATGAAAAATGATTGACCTATCTGTAAAAAACAAGTAAAATACCTTATCTCAGGACATCTGTACCTGCTAAATTGTTAACAATATTTTTAAAACTATGATATCAAGAGCACAAATGTATAGACAATTAAGAGCTAGTGGTGGCATTATGCAACTACAGCCTAGACAACAATATTTTTTGGGTGGAATTACTAAATCAGTTAAAAAAGCTGTTAAAGGTGTTACAGGTGCTGTAAAAGATTTTGCAAAATCAGATTTAGGTAAAGCAGCATTAATGGCTGCAGGTGCTTACTATGCTCCAACTATGTTTGGAGGAACAGCTGGTTTTGGTGCAGGGTCTACTTATGGAAATTTTGCTAAAGGTTTGATGAGTCCAAATTTAATTGGCCCTATGACTAAAGCAGGTAGTATAGGTAGAGGTATTTCATCAGCTGTAACAGGAGGTGGTTTGTTAGGTAATGTTGGAACAGCTGCAACTATATTAGGTGGCGGAGTATTAGGTTCATTATTTGGAAGTCCACAAGAAGCTCAACAAGCTTTTGCAAAAGATCCTCAAGGAGTAAAAAATTATCTTGTACAGTATTTTAAAAATTTAAATAAAGAAGCTACAGATGAAGAAGCAGCTCAATTTGCTGAAGAACAAACTAGAGAATACGCTGCTAATGGTGGTAGAATTGGTTATGCAGATGGTACACCTGAAGAAGAAATGATGTCTAGTAATCCTGGAGCAGCAGAGTCCGGTAATCCTATTAGTACAGATAATCCTATAGCAAATTTAATTGATAAATATAATACATATAAAAAAGCAATGCCTGGTGTTGCTGATGAAACTAGAAAATATTTAATAGAAGATTTTAAAAAATCATTAGAAGATTCCGGTATTTCTATAGAAGAATTTAACATGAGACTTCAAGAACAAAATGAAATGGATGAGCCTGTAGATATGGCTTATGGTGGTAGAATGGGTTATGCATTTGGTACAGATCCTGTAGAAAAAGCAGGTATTATGGGACTACCTGTTAGACAAAATCAACAAGGAGTTAAAGAGGTAGATCTTAGAGAAACAGGTGGATTTATTCCTCCAGTTGGTGTAAAAGAAAAGGCAGATGACATTCCGGCAATGTTATCAAATAATGAATTTGTATTTACCGCAGACTCTGTAAGAAACATGGGTGACGGTGATGTTAATAAAGGTGCTGAAAAAATGTACGCTATGATGAAACATCTTGAAAATGGAGGAAGAGTTTAATGGCTGAAATATCAGAAGTAAGACAACGACCCGCAGAATTTATTGAAGCATTAGGTAAAACTTATGCTGATGAATTAACAAAATCAGTTGGTGGTTTAAAATCACTTGACGTATCCAAATTATATGGTCCACAATTTGTAGCTGGTCCAGGAGCATTACAAACACAAGCTGAAGGTTTAGCAGGTGGTCTTGGTTCTTACACACCTTACTTACAAGCAGCAGAAGCTGCAACCGGTCCTACGGGTTACCAAGCTTACATGTCTCCATATCAACAAGATATTATCGACACAACTTTAGCTGAATACGATGTACAATCACAAAAAGGTTTACCAGCATTAGCAGCGCAAGCAATTGGTGCAGGTGCATTTGGTGGTGGACGTGAAGGTGTTCAAAGAGCAGAGTATCAAGCAACGTCTGATAGAAATAGAGCAGCTTTACAAGCATCTTTATTAGGTCAAGGTTTCTCTCAAGCTCAACAAGCAGCTGCGCAACAGTACAATCAACAAATGAATTTAGCTCAACAAGCTCCTGCATTAGTAGGAACACAAATTGCAGGTTTAAGTGCACTTGGATCACAACAACAAGCACAAGAACAAGCGCAACTAGAAGCTCAAAGACAGTTAGCATACGAACAAGCTTACCAACCATTCAAAGCTGCACAAGCTTTAGGACAAGGTGCAATGGGATTAATACAAGGTTACCCACAACAAACTCAAACTCAAATTACTCCTTCACCAAGTGCATTATCAACTGGTTTAGGAACTGCATCTACACTTGCGGGTATTTACAGATTAATTAAAGGACCTACAGGATAATGAGTAGAATTTTAAAAAGACCTATGTTTATGAAAGGTGGTTCAGCTGGTGGTATTATGCATATGGCTAATCCAAGAAAAAATTATCAAGAAGGAACTCAACTGGAAGATTTTATGCAAAAAAATCCATCGATGGGAGAAGACTATCAAAGAAATTTAGATTTATATAGAATGGCTGGTGGACAAGACGAAGCTCAATTAAGAAATGATGCACTTTCTAATTTATTAATTCAAGGTGGTTTAAATTTAGTTTCTGGCACAGGAGCAGGTAAAGGAACTTTAGGTTCAATTGCAGAATCATTTAAAGACCCTGCTAAAACAGCTATGGCCGAATATTCAAAAATAAAAGGTGGTGATAGAGAATTAAGATTAGCTTCACTGAAAAATACATTAGAACAAGATGCAGCTAGAAAAAAAGCAGCAGCTGAATTACAAGCTAAAATGGTTGGTAAAAGTTATGAATCTGGAACACCACAATCTCAAACAAAAGATTATGTAAATTCTTTATCGGATTTAGCATCTAAAGCAGTTACACAAAGTCAACGTGCTGGTGCTCAAAAAACATTAGATGTAGCTTATCAAGTGTTTCCACAAATTGAACAGGGTTTTAGATCTGGAGTTGGTATAACTATTGCACCTACTAGTACTAAAGAAGAACTTAGGGAGTGGGTACAAGGTCAAGCGGAAAACACTAGGTTTATAGATCCAATATCTAGAAAATGGAAAATGGTAATGACTAATCCAGAAACTGGCAAAAAAGATATTATATTAATAGATCAAAATACTTTAACGGTACCAGAATAGGGAGGAACCATGTCCTCAGAAAAATTTAAATTTGAATTTGCAGAAGAAGATGCATTGGAAAATGCATCAAAAGAACAATTAGAAATAGATACAAAGAAACAAAGTATTGAAAGAGCTAAAGATATTAAAGGAGTAACAGAAGAAACTGCAACAGAAGGTGAAACTTTTTTAGCTCCTGATGCAGAAGACGATCAAGAAATTTCAGCACTTACTTCAGGTGTTGCAGGGATATTTTCAGGTGCTATTAAAACAATTGAAGGTATTCCATCTATAACTGCAGAACTAATGGATTTAGGCGGAGGTGCTTTATTAAATGTACCTTCTACTAAAGATTCAACAATAAGTGCAGCTGCGTCTGTAGAACAATTTTTTGATAAAATAAATATATTTGAAGATGCTGCTCAAGAAAGAGCAACAGGTAAAATTGCAGAAGCAATTGTTCAAATTGGAAGTTATGGAACGGCTGGTGCTAAAATTGCATTAAAAGCAACTGATGTAGCAGTTAGAAAAGCAGCTGAAAAAATTGCTAAGAAAGCAATTAAAGCTAAAAAAGCAAATAGATATATGGATTTAAAAAATCCTAATCTTCAAAAAGGTGCTAAAAAAGTTGATGAATTAAATAGATTATCTGGAAAACAAAAACTTGCAGCTATATCTGTTGGTGGAGCTACAGGTGAAACATTTGTTGTGGATAATGAAGCCATAGGAACTTTTGGAGATTTGTTTCAAGGAGGTCCTACAGAATTAGATAGAGATGTTAGAGTAGATCCAGCAGATGATGCTGCTAGAAAATTATTAAATAGACTTAAATTTGGAAGTGAGTCTTTACTACTTACTCCTCTTGTCTATGGAGTAGGTAAATCAGCTAAGATTCTAGCGACGAGAGGCAAGGAGCTAGCTTATAGTAATAAAAAAATTGAAAAAACTTTAGATACACTAGGAGGTTTTTTTAGACCTAGAGGTAGAAAGCCACAAGAAATATTTTTAGCTAAAAGAAAACAATCAGGGAGAGAGATGGCTGATCTTAATTTTGCTAAAGAACAAGTTAATAGAATTGATAAAGAAGTTAATAAAATGTTTCCAACTTATAAATCTTTGAATAACAAAACAATTGATGATGATAGAGGAGTTTTTTTAAAAGAACTTAATGATTTAATGTTTGAAGGTGATTTTAAAAAAGGAATTCCTGATAAGGCTTATAATACATTTTTAAAGTCTTCAAAAAATAAAGGAGCTTCTAGTGAATCTATAAATACAATGGTTGAGTCTATTGAAAATGTTAGATCTAGAATGGATGAATTATTTGATATTACTGCGCAAGGTCCTGCAGACATTAAAATGATTAAAAAAGTACAGACTAATTTAAGAAATTTAATGGGAGATAGAGTTAAACAATACTTAGGTACAACTTATAAAATATTTGAAAACAATGCTTACAATTTTTTTGATAGATACAAAGCTAGTTCTCAATCAGTAGAAAAAGTAAAAGATATATTTAAAAGATATGCTGCTAAAAATAAAAACCCAATAACTGATGAACAAGCGGAAGAATTAGTTAGTAATATATTATCTCAAGCAAGACAATATAATGCTAAAAGCAAACTTCCAAGTTTTACTTATGACAACAGAACATTGGGAGCAATGGATCCTGTTAATACAAAAACATTTGCAAGAACATTAGAAAGAGAATTACCCGATGGAACTAAAGAATTAAAAGTTGTTGGTAAAGGATCTAAAGCATTTAGAGAATTATTTGGAGAAGTAGAAGATGCAAGACATTCTATTTTTCAAGGGATTAATGACTTAAGTATTATTGCAAGAAAAAATCAATTGTTTGATGAAATATTAGATGTAGATGAAGCAATGAAAGCTAAAGTAAAACCTGATACTCCTCCAGGACAAAGGGGTTTTTTCTTTGATTCACCTATAGCTGCAAGAAATGCTTTACCTAATAATGAAATTGTAAAAATAGATCCTTATGTTTCAGAGCTATTTAAAGATGGTGTTTTAATTAATAGACTTCAAGGTACGTATACTACAAAAGATATTGCGGAATCTTTTTCAAATGCGGCAAAGATATCTCAATTTATGAGAGGAGAATCAGGAGGTAAGTTAGGAGAATATGCATCATGGGCATGGAGAAATTTGTTTTTAACTCCTAAAGCTTTTTCTCAATTTGCTAAAACAGTATTATCAATTCCTACTCATTTTAGAAATTTCTTTTCTTCTGCAGGTTTTTCTATTTCAAATGGTATTGTACTTGACCCGGTTAATATGGCTAAGGGGATGAATGAAGCTAGAAAATTAGTTCAAGTAGGAATGAGATCAAAAGAAGCAAATGAAAAATATAGAAGATTATTAGAACTAGGGGTTACTAACTCTAACACTAGAATGGGTGATCTTAAAAATTTAATGAGAGATGCTAAGGTTTTTGAAAATGGTAATGTTGCAACGGATAGTATTTTAAAACCAATGATTCAATCTCTAGGTAAAATAGGAGAAGTAGCAGGTAGAGCAGCTAAAAAAACAGGTGAAGTCATGCAAGATGCTTATGTTGCTGAAGATGATTTTTGGAAAATTGTAGCTTATGAAACAGAGTTTGCAAGATTGAAATCAGCTTATGAAAAATCAGGGATGAAAATAGGACCTAATTCTATTAGAAAATTAGAAGAAGAAGCTGCAGATATTGTTAGAAACACTATTCCAAATTATGCTTACGTAGGTGAATTTGTTAGAACAATGAGGGTAACTCCTTTTGGTAACTTTATGTCTTGGCCATCAGAAGTATTTAGAACAGGTTATGGTATAATGGAGAGAGCAATAAAAGAAATAAAAGATCCTGTGACTGGAAAAATAAATCCAATCACTAGTACTAATCCATTAAAAGGAATTGGTATGAAAAGATTAATAGGTGCTGTTACTGCTTTTGGTGTATTACCTTACGGTATTGTAAAAGGAGTGCAATCTATTAATGGAGTTTCAGACGAAGAAGCAGATGCAGGTAGAGATTTTGTAGCTCCGTGGTCAAAAGATTCACAAATACTATGGTTTAAAGATCCTGAAACAGGTGAATTATATTATTCAGATTGGTCATCAAACAATGTCTATGACACACTAACAAGACCTTTTCAAACTGTTTTAAGAAATATTCAAGAAGGTATTGAAGATGAAGAGATTTTATTAAAAGGTTTTGTAAAAGGAATTACTCAATCTGCTGCACAAGTTTCTCAACCTTTTATTGGTGAATCAATTTTTACAGAAGCAGTTGGAGATATTGTTGCAAGAGGTGGTAGAACTAAAGAGGGTTCTCAATTATATACAGAACAGACTCCTGGAAATGAAAAATTTAAAAGAATTTTAAAACACATCGCTGAAACTCAAGCGCCACAGTATAAACAATACGGAAGAATTATAGATTCTATTACAGGAAAACCTGATAACAACGGTGATGTTTTAGAATTAGATAAACAGTTAGCAGGTTTATTTGGTTTCAGAATGATTAAACTAAGACCTGATAAAGGATTAGAATATTACATTACAGATTATACAACAGGGAAAAGAAACTCTACTAGAGAATTTACAGGTGGACCTGAAGGAGTTTTAAAACCTGCAAAAAGTGCAAGGGAAGTTATTGAAAGATACTTTGTAGCAAACCAATCTTTGTTTAATGTTCATAGAAATATGAAACGTCATATTAATAATGCTAGAAAATTAAAATTAAGTGAAGATGATATTGCTGAAACTTTTAGAAAAAGAGGAAATACAAGAGATTATATTTTCTTAGAAGATAATGCTTTTAAACCTTATTATCCTGGTAAAGGTGTTCAAGAAAAATTTGAAGAAATAGCAGTGGATACAGGACTTCCTAATCCTTTTGAAGAAGCAGCGCCTATTATAGATAAAATGTATGATGCTTTTAGTGATAAATTGTTAACAGATCCTGAATTTGAATTTAAATTAGAAGATTTTTTACCTCAACCGGCAGCAGATGTAACAGGACAACAATCGGCATTACCACCACAACCTATGCCAGATCCATCCGTAGTAGGTCAAATTCAACAAAATCAACCTATGCAGGGTGGTCAGCAGTTCAACACATCTCAAGGATTGACACCTACAGAAATGGCTTTATTATCACCTGAAGAACAACAAATGCGATTAAAGCAAAGAGGATTAGTATAGTGAGTGTATTCGATTTATATCAAAGTTATTTAAACCAAATGAGTAATGTTAACCAGAACCAAACACCTGGTATAACAGACCCTAATTATCTTTTATATTTACAGCAGCAACAAGGTCAAGGTGGTGGTAATGATAATAATACAAATGTAGTAGATCCTACTCAAGCTAATGCTGGAATAAATTCATTTTCAGATTTATCAGGTATTACTGGTATAGGTAAACTTGGAAATATTGCTTCTTATTTGATGGGTGGAATACCTGGTGTCATTAGTAATAATATACTAGGTGCTGGGATAACTGGTATTCAAAATATGTATAGTAATTTTAGAGACCCTAATACAGATATTTTTGGAAGATTAAATGACACAGGTTTAGCAGCTCAAGCTTCAAACATGGCTCAAGCTAGAGGATTACAAAAACAAATGGCATCAAGACCTTCTACATATAGTGGTGGTTATCAACAAGGTCCAGGAGGTAGTGGTGGAGATCATGACGGAGGCGCTTCAGCAAGTGCACAAGGTGATGCGGCAGCTGGAATGGGTGGTTATTAATGCCTAGATCAAAAGATACAGCTTTAGAAAAAATAGAATCTCACGAAAAATTATGTCGTATAATGCAAAAACAAACACAGGTTTCAATTAACGGTCTTCAAAATCAAATCAATAGAATAGAAAGAATATTATTAATAGCAGCAGGTGCTTTAATGTCTGGTATGGCTGGTATAATACTAGTATTATTACAAAAACTTTAGATCCAATCTTTAAGTTCTTCACCCATTACTTCTGTAGCAATATTAATTTTATCTCTAAGCGCTTTAACAATTTTTTCATCAATTGTACCTTCAGCAATAATATCAACATAAGTCATTGGTCTTTCTTGACCTATACGATCTATTCTAGCTTCAGACTGTTGACGTTTCTCAAGGTCATAACCATTAGAATAATAAATCATAGTTGATGCTTCTGTTAATGTAATTCCATAACCTCCTGTTTGTGGAGTACCTACTATAAATCTAACAGGACTATCAGGGTCTTGTATCTGTTTAATTGCATTTTGTCTTTCATCAGTAGTTGTATCTCCAAAATAAGTAACAACAGATTCTAATCCATATTTTTTACTAACTGCTTTTACAATAGAGGCAATGTCATGTCTGTAGTGTGCCCAAATAACTGCCTTACCTTCTATCTCTTCTAAAATATTCATCAGTTCGTCAAGTCTAGATGTTTTAATTTCTTGAACTGTTCCATCATCAGATTTAAAATGACCACAAGTAATTTGATGTAGTCTCATCATTTGAGTAATAACAGTTGCTGTTGAAGTCATCTTGCCATTTAAAATAGCAAGAGCAGTTTCTTTCATTTGTTTATAAAGTTTTTTCTGTTCATCAGACAACTGTATAATTCTTTTCATAAAAGTTTTTTTAGGTAAATCTAAACAATCATCTTTTAAAACTCTGTAAGAAAAAGGTTTTAATATTTCAGAAAGCTCTCCTAAATTTCTATAACCAACAACAATTTCTACTTGTCTTCCTGATACATTTATTTTTCTACAAACTGCGTAACGAGTTCTAAACGCATAATAAGATTGTTGATTTAATAGCCACGGATCTAAAAATTGACATTGACTAAACAAATCTAAAGGTGATTTAGTAACAGGAGAACCTGTTAATATTCTTCTATATTTAGAATGTTTGGATAAGGCTAAAATACTTTTTGTACGTTTAGCAGTAGGATTTTTTATAGTTGTTGATTCATCAATACCTATTAATGCTCTATGACAAGAAAGAAATTTTTGAGCGAATAGTAAACCTTTTTTAGTTGAGAATGCTTCAACATTCATAATACAAATATGTAAATCCTCATCTGTTTCAAACAAAGCTTGCATGTCTGGAGCCTCTGGTTTAGTTTGCCAAAAACCAATTTTTCTTTCTATATGATCTGGCATATGATTAGGTATTTCAGAATCAAACCAGTTTTTATAAACACCTTTAGGAGCTATTAAAAGAACTCCATTAATTTTACCTTTATCATAAAGCATAGATATATTATCTATCAATACTTTAGATTTACCTGTACCCATCTCCATAAAGTAAGCAAAAACTTCTTTGTCCCAAGACATTTCAAGTGCTTTTAATTGATGTTCAAACGGTTTTGTTTTAAATTTATAATGCATAATATTTTCTTCTTTCTATTGAAAGCATCTATCATTTAGTGTATTACATGTCAATAAAAGAAATATGAAAAATAAAGTTTATGTAATCCAGGATGTTCCTGGCACTAGAGAAGGTCGTCCTAAAATAAATATTATAGGTGCATCTGAATTTGGTGAGTTAAAAGTTTTACTACCTGAAAATGCACAAATTATTTTAAGTGCAGGTCCTTTAGTATTTAAATTAAAAAAAGCATTAAGAGATTATACACCTGAAGATTATTTACTACTTACAGGGGATCCAGCTATCATTGGTGTTGCATGTTCAATTGTGTCAGATATAACTAATGGTAAATATAAATTATTAAAATGGGACAAACAAGAAAGGAGATACTATCCAATTGAATTGGATTTATATCAAAAAGAAACATCAAGCCCTTGACAAATATAATATAAGGGATTATATATTAGAAAGAATATTAGAAAGGAGTTAAACATGAAAAAAGAAAAAGAACTATTTAATTTTAAAGAAGGTGTATCTTTACCAAAACAAAAAAGATCTATTTATGTTAATATGTCTAGAACAAAATCAGTAGATAATTTTTGTAGGTCCGTAATAAAAATATTAGATAATAGATTTCTTAAAAATGAACCTGATCTGTTAATTAAATATTTAAAAAGTTTTTGTGAAGAAAGACTTCAATTTAACATAGATGTAAGAAAAAAATCTTTAGAAAAAATTGAAGAATTAAATATTATAGACAATCAAAATAAACATGATAATAATGAGGGAGTAGAATGGATAAAGTAAATTTTAGAGAAGATAAGATGGATACAATGAAAGCAGTTGTAGATCCAAAAAAACTAACAGATAAGGTAGAAGAGTTAAAAAATTTAGAAGATGAAATTTTTAACGCAGAAGAAACTATCAAAAAATTAAAAGAGAAAGCAAATGTTATTTCTCAATTTGAGATACCTCAAATGATGGAAGAAATGAATATTACAAAATTAAAGCTTAAAGATGGACAGTCTGTAGAAGTATCAAATTTTTACAGTGCTTCCATTATTCCTGAAATGCAGGAAGAAGCTTTTAAATGGCTTCGTGAAAACGGTCGAGGTGATGTCATAAAAAATGATATTACCGTTACCTTTGGTCGTGGCGAAGATAACAAGGCAATGGCTTATGCTACCCTTGCTAAAGGTCAAGGATTTGAACCTGTCCAGAAAGTGGGAGTACATCCGCAGACCTTAAAAGGAGTAGTCAGAGAGTGTGTTGAGTCTGGAATTGACATGCCCGAAGACTACTTCAAAACATACGTGGGTAACCGTACAAATATAAAAAGGAGTTAAATATGGAAGTAACAACAAAGAAGACGGCACAAACACCTTCTACTATATTATTTAGAGAAGATGCTAATAAAGGTTTTGAGAACGTAACACCAGATAGTCTGGCATTACCAATCTTAAAACTTTTACAGAATGGTTCTGGAGAAGCACAAAAACGTAATGCAAATTATGTTGAAGGTGCTGAACCTGGAATGTTCTTAAACATAGTAACAAAAAAGTTGTATCAAGGAGAAAAAGGAATCAATGTTATACCTTGTTACTACAAGTTAGAATACCAAGAATGGGCAGAATTCGGTACTGGTTCAGGTAGACCAGAAATGATTTATCCTGCTGATTCGGATATTTTAACAAAGACAACTAAGGATGGTGCAAAGGATAGATTACAAAATGGTAATTATATTCTTACAGTGCATCAAAATTATGTCATTATAGTTTCTGAAAACGGTTCAGCAGAAACAGCGTTAATTTCTATGAGTTCATCTCAAGGAAAAGTCGCAAGAAAATGGCAATCCCTACAGATGTCACAAACTATGACTGATGAGCAAGGTTCATTTACACCTCCATCATGGTCATATATGTACAATCTTTCATCAGTATTAAATTCTGGTAAAGGTAATCAATGGTACGGGTTTGCTGTTAAATCTGCAGGACTAGTTGAAAGTCAAGAGCTTTACAATAGAGCAAAAGATTTTCACAATAGTTGTGATAAGAACAACAGATAATTGCCACATTTGGGCGCTATTAACTTAGCGCCCATCAATTATTAAACGAGGGATAAATGATAGAAAGTAAATTACAAGAAATTTTTAAAGGTTTAGAAACTGCCTACGGTCAAACTAAACTAACAAACGAATTAAGAGCTGACGGTAAAAACGAAGTTAGATCGTATACCGTTAAAAATCCAGTTACAAAAGAACTTTGGCAAAAACATTTGCAAGGTGTTGAACCTGCTTTAGGTATTGTACCTATTAATGAAAACAATGAATCAAGATGGGGTTGTATTGATATTGATACTTATCCTTTTGATCATAAAAAATTAATTACAAAAATAAGAGAAAAGAAATTACCACTTATAGTTTTTAGATCTAAATCTGGTGGTGCTCATGTGTTTTTATTTACAGATAATTTTATTCCAGCGTCTTTAATGAGACAAAAATTACAGATGATGGCTTCTGATTTAGGTTTTGCTAAAGCAGAAATATTTCCAAAACAATCAACTATCAAAGCAGATAGAGGAGATATAGGTAATTTTTTAAATATGCCTTATCATGGTGGAGATAGAACTGTTAGGTATGCTATTGGCGATGATGGAAATTCTTTAAGTATGCAAGATTTTTTTAAAGAGTATGACAAGTATGTTCAACAAGAAGATATTTTAAAAAATTTATTTATTACTAAAAAAGAAAAAGAAAAACAAAATGAAGACTTTCCAGATGGTCCTCCTTGTTTAAATACTATAATTAAAAATGGTCCTATTACAGAGGGTAATGGAGAGATTGCAGCTTCTGGAAGAGATAATGGCTTATTTAATATTGGAGTTTATTTAAAAAAAGCAGAACCTCTTAAATGGAAAGAGTTAATAGAAGATTACAATACAGAAAAATTTATTAAACCACCTTTAAAAGCAAAAGATGTTTTAAGAATTATTACACAAGTAGAAGATAAAAAATATGATTACAAATGTAACGATAAACCTATCTGTAATTTCTGTAATGAAAAAGTATGTTACACCAAACCTTTTGGTAAAGGTGGAGAAACTAGAATGCCTAACATTACTACCATTAGAAAATATAAATCAGACCCACCTATTTTTTTTGTAACTGTTGATGAAGACACTATTGAAGTTGATGGACCTACTCTACATGATTCAGAAAAATTTTCTGTTAAATGTTTAGAAGAATTAGGAATGCCTTTATTACCTGTTGCTAAATTAATATGGAGAAAAAACCTAGCTTCTTTGATGAAAAATATGGATGAAACAGATGCTCCAGATGACACTAGAGTAGATGTTCAATTAAAAGAAGTGCTAACAGATTTTGTTAGTAGAAATGGTAAGGCTATGGAAGATGTTTTAAAACGAAAACCTTACACTGAACAAGGTTTATCTTATTTTAAATTTAAAGATTTTTGGGGTTATTTATTAAGAACTAAATCCTGGCCAGAAAGAACTTATCCAAAAAATAAGACAATAAGGTTACTAGAAGATTTATTTAAAGCAACAGAAAAAGTTGTAAAAATAAATGACAAAAGCGTTAAGCTTTGGACTGTTCAGAAAATAGATTTAGATAAACCTTTGATTAGATCAAACGAAAAAAAACCGGCGGCATTTGAATGAGAATAATTATTCCAGGTCCTCCAGGTACAGGAAAAACACACACTTTAATTCATGAGTATTTACATAAAGAACTATTTGTTTACAATACTAAACCTGAAAAAATTTGTTATATTACATTTAGTAATGCAGCAGCTAATGAAGCTAGAGAAAGAATAGAAAAAGAATATACAAAATTAAAATTTAAATATATTTGTACTATGCATTCATTAGGTACAAGAGAACTTGGTATTGATACTGCATCACAGTTGTTAAAAGATAAAAACTGGAATGGTTTTAAAAATTATTCTAGAGTATGTGATGATCTTCATTTTGAAACTACTGAACATGAGAATGGTTATTTAGAATATAAGAATCAATATATGCAAATTATTGAATACGCTCGTAATAGAAAGATACAAGATTTACAAGATGCAGCGATAGAATTAGATTTAATAGATTTTATAAGTGTTCCTTTGTTAGAACAAATAAACCAAGACTTAAATGATTATAAAAGAGATTATATTATGTATGAATTTTCAGACATGATTACTGAATTTGTCAAGAAAGATAAATGTCCATCCCTCGACTGTGTCTTTCTAGATGAAGCCCAAGATCTAAATCCTTTGCAATGGGAAATGTTCAATTACATTGAATCAAAATGTAAGCGATCATACATTGCAGGGGATGATGATCAGGCTATTTATTCTTTTCAAGGAGCAGAACCTTCTATTTTTATAAATTTAAAAGGTAATATAGATGCACAGATAAATTCTAGAAGAGTTCCAAAACAAATACACAAAGTTGCATTATCTATTTTAGATAACATTGATGAACGAATGCATAAAGAATGGTTACCTAGAGAAGCTGAAGGCGAAGTTATAGAAGATGAGATGCTAGAAGATATTGATTTTAGTAAAGATGAGTGGATGATATTAACTAGAACTAATGATCAGATGAAACCTTTAGTTGAGTATCTTCAAAACACAGGTCAACGGTTTGAATGTAAATTTAATGATCTACTTCCTTTAGAACTTGTTAAAGCAATTAATGATTGGAATAGATTAAATAGAGGAGCAAACATTAGTGGCTCGGAGGCCCAAAACATTTACGAATTTTTAAGATATGAAAAAGGTGATATAAAATACGGATTTTCTGGAGGCAAGTCGCTAGTAAATGTGGACTCGGTTGATATGGATGAGTTAAGACTAGAACATGGACTGATTGTATCTGGAGACTGGAGTATATTTACTATGGATGATGAGCAAAGAAATTATATCCAGGAACTTGTGGCGAGCGGCGAGGATCTAAGCAAACCTGCTAGAATAAAAATTTCTACTATACATGGAGTTAAGGGAGAAGAATGTCAAAATGTCATTTTGTTTACAGATTTAGAAAGAATTATTTACCAATCAGCTCAGGTAAATAAAGACACTGAACACAGGTTATTTTTTGTTGGTGTCACAAGAGCTAAAGAAAAACTTTACCTTATGAATCAAGGTAATGAATATCAATACACACCAGGAGAAGAAATAATATGACAGATAAAAATATGTTCGATGATGCGTTTCCGCAAGATAAACAAATTGGTGGATCTCATTACAAGAACTTCACAATACAACCTTATGAATTTATATCAAAGAATGATCTCTCGTTCTTTCAGGGCAACGTAATTAAATACGTCACTAGATATTTATTTAAAAATGGTATAGAAGATTTAGAAAAAGTGATTCACTATTGTGAATTGGAGATAAAGAAAATGAAAGATCTAGAACAAGAAAGAGATTTAGGTATATGGGGAGATAAGAAGAAAAATGGGAAAAGATAAGTCTACAAAATACGATGGTAGATCAAGACCTACAAATGATCTCTATGAAAAAAATTGGAATGATATTTTTGGTAAAAAGAAAAATAACTATGGTATCCAAAGAGAGAATGAAGAACAGGAAAATGAAGAGTATTTAAAAACAATTAAAGAAAAAATATGATATTTGAAGCACAGACAGAGTGGAATTGTCCAGAAAGTTTTCCGGATTTATCCGGATATAAATATGTAGCTATTGACTTAGAAACTAGGGATCCAAATTTAAAATCAAGAGGTTCAGGTTCGGTCATTGGAGAAGGGGAGATTATTGGTTTTGCAGTAGCTGTAGATGGTTGGTCTGGTTATTATCCAATAGCGCATAGAGAAGGTAATCTTGATAAGAGAATTGTATTAGATTGGATTAAAGATGTTTGTAAAGCAAATAACACAAAAATATTTCACAACGCTATGTATGACGTATGTTGGTTAAAAGCATATGGAATTGAAATCAATGGTTTTATTGTTGATACAATGGTTATGACATCGTTAATTGATGAAAATAGATTATGGTATTCATTGAATAGTGTTGGTTTTGATTATCTTGGAAAAGTAAAAGATGAAAAAGGTTTAAAAGAAGCAGCAGCTGCAGCTGGAATAGATCCAAAAGCAGAAATGTATAAACTACCTGCAATGTACGTAGGTGCTTATGCTGAAAAAGATGCTGAATTAACTTTAGAGTTATTTAAAATTCTTTCCATAGAAATAAATAAACAAAAATTAAATAATGTTTTTGATTTAGAAACACAATTATTTCCATGTTTAGTTGATATGAAATTTAAAGGCGTGCGTGTAGACGTTCAAGCAGCTCATAACTTGAAGAAACAATTAGCATCACAAGAAGACAACTTGTTGTTAGAAGTAAAAAGAGAAACAGGAATAGAGCCTCAAATATGGGCAGCAAGATCAATTGCCAAAGTTTTTGACAAACTTGGATTGTCTTATGAAAGAACTGAAAAATCAAACGCACCATCATTTACTAAAAATTTTCTTTTTGAACATCAACATCCTGTTGTTCAAAAAATTGCTAAGGCTAGAGAAATAAATAAAGCTCATACTACATTTGTTGATACCATATTAAAATTTGAACATAAAGGACGAATTCATGCTGATATAAACCCAATTAAATCAGATCAGGGAGGAACAGTAACTGGAAGATTTAGTTATTCAAATCCTAACCTACAACAAATTCCAGCAAGAAATAAACAAATTGGTCCTTTAATTAGAGGTTTGTTTATTCCAGAAGAAAATCATAAGTGGGGATGTTTTGACTATTCACAACAAGAACCAAGATTAGTTGTGCACTATGCTGCTACTACTGAACCTATTTGTTTTAATCCATCAGTTGTTAATATTGTAGAAAAATTTAAAGATGATTCAGTTGATTTCCACCAAACAGTTGCAGATATGGCAGGTATAACTAGAACTCAAGCGAAAACAATTAATCTTGGATTGTTTTATGGAATGGGTAAAGCTAAACTTCAAGCTGAATTAGGTTTAAGTACAAAAGCAGAAGCTGAAAATTTATTTAATCAATACCATGATAATGTTCCTTTTGTTAGAGAACTAACTAATAGAACTTCTCAACATTCTCAAACAGCGGGTTCTATTGGAACTTTACTAGGACGTAGATGTAGATTTGATAAATGGGAACCTAATCAATTTGGTATGCATAAACCTATGACTTTTGAAGAAGCTGAAAGAACTTATGGTCGTGGAAGAATTAGAAGAGCATTTACATACAAAGCTTTAAATAAATTAATACAAGGTAGTGCAGCTGATATGACTAAAAAAGCTATGTTAGATTTATATAATGAAGGTATTGTTCCTCATGTGCAAGTTCATGATGAATTAGACATTTCAATAGAGTCAGAAACACAAGCTAAAAAGATAATTGAAATTATGGAAAATGCTGTTACACTAGCTGTACCAAATAAAGTAGACTATGAATCAGGGTCTAATTGGGGTGAGATAAAATAATGAAAAATTTATGGCATACCTTAACGCAAACATACCACCAATTTATTGCAAAATTCGTACCGAATATTTGTATGATATGGACATGGATAAAAAAGGTGAACAGGACTGTGTTATCTTTGGTCTTGTCTCTATATCAGGTCGTGCGCTCTTATTTAATATCATGTTACCCAATGGTGCGTGCTTTTGGCGTTTGCCTATCTCAGCGTTTTTCCAAAAACATCTTTTTAGAGCCGAAGTGCCAGATATGCAAGTCGACGAGTTACAACTGTGGAATTGTTTTAGTTATTATCCTAGTGTTCATTGTTTTGATTGGTTAGCTGGTGTAGATGGTAAATATCTAGGAAAAGATAAAAAATTTTATCATGGACAGTATTTATTTACAGTTGACTGGGCTCATCCAGAGACTAATATACTTAATACAGAACATTCTGAAATTCCTCAAGAGCATAAGTGTGCACATATACTGGCTCTTAATAACGGGAATTATGCAGCTCAGCCTAATAATCGCATTCTGTGGCACATTAATAGTTATACCACTGATAACAGCTGGCCAGATTATAAAGTTCAAAATACAGTTTGGGATTGTGAAGGTTCGGACTGGGTTACAGAAGATAGTGACAAAATGTTTTATGAAATAGAAACAAAGGAAAAAAAATGAGAGACTCAAAAAAAATAGAATCTTTTTTAAAAGATAAAGAACAAAAACAAAAACAAATGGATTTGTTTAAAAATTTAAAAAAAGAAGTTAATATAGGTGCAAACGGTACACAAAAATACGTTATAAAACAGGGTATCAACAAGGGTAAAATTGCAAGTAAATGATTGATAAATTTTTATATAAGTTTTTTGAAAAAATAGATAATATTTATTACAAAATAGAAAATTGGTTTACAGCGCCAAGATGTAAGTGTAAAATAAAAAAAGATAAGAAAAAATAATTTTTCTAAAATTACTATCAAGGGATGGATTTATGGATAAATGTAAAAATTGTGACCATTCGTGTCACTGCGCAGAAGATCAAAAAGATACAGAACACTATACTCCATTAATGGAGTTATGTTCATGTTCTAAATGTGAACACGAAGCTGAAGAAGATAAATACGAGGAATGTTTATCTTGTCAATAACGGAGGGTGCCTATATGGAACCAGGAGATATGAATTATAAGTTCACAGCTGTGCTAATAGTTGCTGTTTGTATTTTAGCATTGTTTGGTGGACCAGCTAGATGAAATTTATTTTAATAATAAGTTTGTGTTCTTATGTAAATAATCAATGTTTACCACCAGTGCAAATTGATGGTGATTATGCTTCATGGAAGGAATGTACTGTTAATGCTTTAGATATATCTAAAAAACTAATGGAAACA
>Ga0115571_1001087_pt1 | contig 19504 bp, 13 predicted proteins | sample COGITO_mtgs_1205_FD_87293 | JGI IMG/M metagenome (GOLD analysis project Ga0115571, IMG submission 87293) | Pelagic marine microbial communities from North Sea - COGITO_mtgs_120531 | ecosystem: Environmental > Aquatic > Marine > Epipelagic | place: Germany:Helgoland, sampling site Kabeltonne...
CGGGGATTTCGACCGGGAAGCGTCGTTGTAGTCGCGGCGGGTTAGACCCGACCGCCTGGGTTCGGGGCGGGCATCCGCGGGAGCCTCGCCGCGGATGTACGCGGCGACGGGCGACGCGATGGGTACGGATCGGCCCGCGGATGCGCTCCTCGCGCGGCGACTCGAGTTGGACGCGGACCGCCGGGAGGAGTCGCTTTTCGCGGGGCTGTCAAAGTATTTATCCCTCGACCGACCCCGCCGCGGGCTCTCCTCCGCCGGATCCCTCCACTTACCCTTGATGGACCGCCTGTCCGGGTGCCCGTGGTCGCCGCCGCGCGGGACGTGCGCGGACTGGCTCCGTCTGGGCGCCGGGGAACCCCCGCTGGATCGAACCCCAAAGCTGGATCTAACCCCAAAACTGGATCTCACGGCGCTGCTTCGAACGCTGCCCATCCGCGCGGGCGACGCGGACGGAGACCGCGCGAACGACGACCCGGGGCCGCGGTGTTCACCCCCGCGCCCCGGGAACCTACCGCGCTGGTGGAACTCGAGCGACGCCGCGAGGGAGTTTCGCGCGCTGGACGCTCGCGAGTGGAGCCTGTCGGTGGATCTGCGAACTTGAGCCGGCGCGAAAGTGCGGCTTTCCCACGAGGACCGCACCGAATCCGTCCCCGACCGCCTGTGATCACCGACGGTGGACGGAGCCTTATACGCCGCGACCCTGTTACCGACGGCGAACCCTTTGTCAAAGTCGGAGCTCAGCCGCGAGTCGTGCGACCGGTACATGCTCGCGGTGGCCTTGGCCTTGACCTCGGCCAGCGCGGTTCTCTCCAGCTGCGAGCCCAGCGTCCTCGCCTCGTGTCGAAGCGTACGCATCTCACCGCGCGTGTGGTGCCACGCCTCTTGAAGCACGTCCCGGCCCACGCGCCACGTTCGCTCCACCCCGCGGTCCACCGCGCCGAACCCCCGATCGGAGGTGTCGTCTTCCTCGTCGGTATCGGACCCGTTGCCCAGCCACACGCCCGAGCGCGCCGGCATCGCCTCGATCGCCTCGCACATCCGCCGGTTCAGGTCAATCGCGGACGCGGCCACCTTGTATATCCCCGCACTCCGTCGCTCGATGGCGTCCAACTCATTCAACACTTGTCGCAGCGCCTTCCGGCCCTCGCGGCCTACTTTCCCAGACTCAACGAGACGAAGGTCGCGCTCCGCGACTGCGCCCGCCATCGTCGCCGCGTCGCGCTCCAGCACGGCAGCCTCCTCGGCGTCACGCGCGGCGTCCAGCGCCCGTCTCGTCGCGTCCGTCTGCGCCTTACTCTTCACGAGTTGCGTACGCAGGTGGTCCAGCTCGATCGCGTGTTCGCGCTCGAGGCTCACCAAATCCTCCTCCGCTCGGGTCAGCGCGGGTTGCATACTCATACCGGCGGCGTCGTGTGAATCGTTCGGCGTACGCGCCCCGGCGATGAGCCCCAGGCCGCCTGGCGATGACACCACGTCGGACCTCAACACCGCGCCGTCTTTCGCGCGTTGGAGTAAACGCTCCACGGCGTCCATGCGTTTTTGCTCGTGCGACGCGGCGACGGCTTCCGCGGCGAGCCTGGCTCGTCTCTCCACGTTTAACGCTTCTCCCGCGGCGTCGAGGTCCACGCGTAGGTTTTCCGCGATGACCCGCTGGCGCTCGTATTTGGCGTCCGCCTGCGCGAGGGCGTTGACGAGCTCGGTGATCTTCTGCGGCTGCACGGGGGACCTCGCGGGCGACGGGGGTTGTTGGCGGTGGAACTCATCGATGGATCCATCGATGAATTGGTCGTCGTCCGCGTGAGACTCAGGCTCGTGTGGGTACGGCGGTGCGGACGGCGCGTGCGGGGACTGGTACAGCGACCTGGCGCTGAGCGGTGATGCTGGCGGTGTGCCCATCTCGGAGAGGGTCCGGCGGTATCCCTCGACCTCCGCGCGCGCCGCCTCGAGCGCGCGCGTCGCGTCGCGGTTGGCGACGACCGCCTGCGTCGCCACCTCCTCGGCGACGGCGACCTCAGCCTCGGCCTCGGCCTCGCGCTCCGCCGCGGCGCGCTCCGCGGATTCCGCGCGTCTCTCCGCGACGAACGCCCGGCGCTCAGCCTCCTTCAGCTCGGCTTTCTGCGCCTTCGTGCGCTCGTACTCCGTTCGCTCGCGCTGCATGATTTTCTCAATCTCGTGGTAGTCGCCGTACGCGTCGTTGGAGGTGATTGAGGTGACTGAGGTGCGGACGGCGCCTGTGGGGAGGTGGTACGGGTCCGTGCCGTCGATGGATTTACCGCGTGACCGCGCGGGGGAGACGGCGTGCCGGTACGGCGACGCCGCGCTCGCCGGCCTCCACGTCGGAGCCATGCCTGCGCGCCTCAATTTGACTGCTCGTAACAATCATCGGCTCGGCTCGGAATAATTGGAGGCTCCGAGGTGACTGGTGGTCACACTGCAGAGCGCCGGGTCCGGAGGTGACGCGGGGTAACGATGGAGACCAGCCTGAGGTTCGACAGCGGCAAGAAGCATCTGAAGCTGTTCGCCAAGGAGAAGTTCAGCAACGACGACAATTACGTCCTCACGGTGCGTCGCCGCGACCGTCCTCACGGCGACGGCCCCTATCCCACCGCGGGGGCACTTTACCCTCGATCACCCTCCACGGTGTCCCGATGCGACCCGTGTCTCGATGCGTTCGCCCCGAACCCGGCGCTGCGAAGACGATCCTCACGCTGACTTCCCCTCTCACTCGACTTTCCCGACGCAGGTCTCCGGGTCGCTGGACACGCGCGACGGTCGCGTGGAGTCGCGCGCGTACGTGAGAAAAAAGTTCTTTCCCGACAGCGTGCTGACCCGAGTCGACATGGGCCTGTCCTACGCCACGACGCAGGACGACGTGAGGTACGGGCTGAACGGGCGTCGTACGTTCGACATCACCGACGATGGGCTGCTCACCCTGGACGTGAAGGGAGGGTGCATGGTGGGCAGCAAGGGTGCCAAACGCCCGGACGTGGTCGGGTGCGTGGAGCTGACGCAGAAGATTTTCAACTTTCAGGAGGATCAGGACTTGAAGCTGCGGCTCGGCTACGACCTGCGCGAGCGGGGGTTCTACGGCCAGATCCGGGAGAACAACTGGACGTTCAACACCAACTTCAGGGATAAGTGGGACGTCAAGTACGACCTGTGAGGCGCGTGTTGGGCGTACATAGGCGTCGATAGTCATCGTGTGAGGAAATGAAAAATAAAGTCCAGTCACGCGCACTCGAGCTCTGTTGCGCAGTCCGCCCAGTCAACCGCAACAACCAGGACGACGAGAGCGACGTGGGTCGCGTCACACCGCCCGACGCGCGAGCATCGGTGACGGCAGGCTCGCTCGTTTCATCGACCGCTGGGTTCGTCGAAGCACCGCGGCGTTTGACCCGTGGACGACCCGCGTCGCTCCGTCCGAGGCGAACGACGCGTGGCTCTCCGTCCGAGGCTCGGTTTCAGATCTGCGTGTTGGCGTGTCAGCGTGTTTGAGCGCGCGAGGCTTTCCCGCCGGGCACGATGATGGGCGATAGGAAGATAATCAACCTCGAGGATGGATGGTCGTTCATGCAGGTGCGATCTCATCCCCCGCGTCACCGCCCTCGACTCACTCGTCGCGCCCGCGTCGCGCCAGATCGGACAGCGCGAAGGGCGCGACTAACCCAACCCTACGCGTATATCTTTGAGAAGACGACCCGCACCTGACCCTTTCCTCTCCGTCTCCCATCGCATCGCAGAACGGCATCGAGAAGCTTCGCAAAATCCTCGAGGATGACGCGCAGGAACCATTCACCCCGGAGGAGTACATCAACCTCTACACGTGCGTCACTCCCCGCGTTTCACCGCCCGAGTTTCAAAAACGTCAGATCCGTCCCGCAACCTCCACTTTCATCTTTTCGTCCCAATCTGACGACTCGCCCGACCCGATGTCTCCCAACGCAGTACCATCTACAACATGTGCACGCAGAAGCCGCCCCACGACTTCTCCCAGCAGCTGTACGAGAGATACCGCGAGGCTTTCAACGCGTACATCATCTCCGACGTCCTCCCCGCGCTACGGGAGAAACAAGGCGAGTACATGCTCAAAGAGCTGGTCAAGCGCTGGGACAACCACAAGATCATGGTCCGATGGCTCTCCCGCTTCTTCAACTACCTCGATCGGTACTACATCCAGCGGCACAACCTCGCGCAGTTGAAGGACGTGGGCATGCTCTGCTTCCGCGACCTCGTGTACTCCGAACTGAAGAAGAACGTGAAAGACGCGGTGCTGGCGCTGGTGGACAAGGAACGCGACGGCGAGCAGATCGACCGCGCGCTCGTTAAGAACATCCTCGGCATCTTCGTGGAGATGGGCATGGGCGGCATGGAGGCGTACGAGCAGGACTTCGAGGCTCACTTACTGACCAACACCGCCGCGTTTTACAGCCGGAAGGCTTCCGTGTGGATCGACGAGGACTCGTGCCCGGATTACTTGGTCAAGGCTGAGGACTGTCTGAAGCGTGAGAAGGAGCGCGTGGGTCACTACCTGCACGCGTCGTCGGAGTCCAAGCTGCTGAAGGAGGTTGAGAAGGAAGTGCTCGCCGCGTACGAGACGCAGCTGCTGGAGAAGGAGCACAGCGGCTGCGCGGTGCTGCTCCGGGACGACAAGACGGAGGACCTCGCGCGCATGTTCAGGCTGTTCAAGCGCATTCCCGCCGGCCTACCCCCGGTCGCGGACATCTTCAAGAAACACGTGGAGAAGGAGGGCGTCACGCTGGTGAAGCAGGCGGAGGACGCCGCGGGGGCGAAGAAGGACCCGGGCGCCAAGGACAAGGCGGCGGCGGCGGCGGCGAGCACCGAGCAGGTGTTCGTCCGAAGCGTCATCCAGCTCCACGACAAGTACCTCCAGTACGTCATCGACTGCTTCAGCAACGACTCGCTGTTCCACCGCGCGTTGAAGGAGGCGTTCGAGGTTTTCTGCAACAAAGGCGTCGCCGGGAGCACATCCGCGGAGTTGCTCGCCACCTTTTGCGATAAGCTCCTACAAAAAGGTTCGTCCGAGAAGCTCAGCGACGAGGAGGTGGAGACGACGCTGGAGAAGGTTGTGAAGCTCCTGGCGTACATCAGCGACAAGGACCTCTTCGCCGAGTTTTACCGCAAGAAGCTGTCGAGGCGTTTGCTGTTTGACAGGAGCGCGAACGACGACCACGAGCGTTCCATCTTGACCAAGCTCAAGACGCAGTGCGGGGCTCAGTTCACGAGCAAGATGGAGGGTATGGTGACTGACCTGCAGATCGCGAAGGATAACCAGAAGGAGTTTGAGAAGTGGCTGGACGACGACGATACGCGCCGGCCGAAGATGGAGTTTGGCGTCACCGTGCTGACCACCGGGTTTTGGCCCACGTACAAGTTCACCGAGCTGGCGCTGCCCGAGGAGTGCGTCGGGTGCGTGTCCACGTTTAAGGAGTTTTACGAGAAGAAGCTGCAGCACCGCAAGCTGACGTGGATCTACGGCCTCGGGCAGGTGTCCATGAAGGGAAACTTTTCGTCCAAGCCCATCGAGCTGAACATCAACCTGTTCCAGGCTGCCATCCTGCTCTTGTTCAACGAGCAGGGTAGCCTCAAGTACACGGAGATTCGCGACAGGCTGGGGCTTCCGGACGAGGACATGGCGCGTAACCTGCACTCGCTGTCGTGCGCCAAGTACAAGCTCCTGCTCAAGGAACCCGAGAACAAGAGCATCAACCAGGACGACGTGTTCACGTACAACGAAAAGTTCACCGACAGGATGCGACGGATCAAGATTCCGCTCCCGCAGATTGACGACAAGAAAAAGGTGGAGGCGGACGTCGACAAGGACAGGCGCTACGCCATCGACGCGGCGATCGTGCGGACGATGAAGAGCCGCAAGGTGCTCCCACACCAGCAGCTCGTGCTGGAGGTTGTGCAGCAGCTGACGAAGATGTTCAAGCCCGACTTTAAGATCATCAAGAAGCGAATCGAAGACCTCATCGCGCGCGACTACCTGGAGCGAGACAAGGACAACCCGAACGTGTTCAAGTACATGGCCTGATGTACTGCGTTTACTTGGCCTTGCGCGTGTTGTAATGGAACGAATTTGAACGAGTTTGCGAATGCGTGTACGAGTACCGCGTTTTAGTTGATGCTAACCTTACATCAAATTGTTTTCTAGAGAACGTCCTAAAACCCGCGCTCCTAGATTTTCATGGTTATAGATTTTTTTAACCACGTTGGCGACGACCTTTCCTTTGATCGCGCTCAACCACACCCCCAAACTCTCCCGAACCCATTGCTAAGCCAGCAACCCCAGCCCGTTCCCCAAGTCTTCAAGCCTCAACCCTCGCCTCCAAACAACCCCGCGCAACTTACACGGCGGAGAAGTTCGGGCGCTTGTACTTGAAGGTGGTCTTCTGGCTCTTGCTGTCGTGGCGAAGAACCTTGTTGATGACGGGGAAGGAGACGGGCTCCTTGACGCCGAGGAACTGGATGGTGTTGTCGCGCTTGACATCAGCATCGGCAACCTGCGCAATCTTGATGATCTGCAGGCAGGGCGCGCGCACACGGTGGCGGGACGCCATCTCCTCGTAGAGGGCGTCCACAGCCTTGTTCATGGACACCTCGCGGTACTCCTTGTACGCGTTGTGGAAGCCAGTGCGGGACTGGTAACGGATCCAGATGCCAAAGTTCTTAATGGAGGTCACATCCTCCTCGAAGATCTCGTTGCACGCGAGGATCTGGCCGTTCGCCTTCTTCACCTTCTTCAGGCGGGAGAGGAAGTACCAAAACTTGGACTTCGCGCGGGTGTCGTCGGTGCTCCACAGCTTCATGCGGTACACCTGGGGTTCGGGCATCGCATCGGTGGGGACGTGACGACCCACGATGTGGAACTGACGGTACTGTTGAGTTTAGATGGGGAAGAAGGCGAGGTCAGCGACGTGTTCGTGGTTGGTGTGTGGGTCGAGGGGTGGATCGGTGGACGGGGACGCGACGTGACCGACGGCGTCCCCCGAAAAACACAGTCTAAACCCTAGAGTGTAGACCCTAGTGCGAAAAACGGAGAAAGGATCGACCGACGCGCGGCCGACTCCCATCGACGACTAACGCGCGTCGATGCCAATGCGTGCGACGATGGTTCGAGCGAGACCCGTTCGTCGCTTTTCGAACATCGTCAGCCGCCGAGGCATCGTCGTCGCGCCGTCGCCAGCGCACATCCGGGCGCTCCGAGCTCGCGAGGAGCCTCGGAGAGGGGGAAACGCGAAGACACGTCGCGGCGAAAACCGCGCGGGGGAGCGCGACGCTCGATCGAAACGGGCACGAAACGCGTCACAATGGATTGTAAACGCCGTCATCGTACTCGAATTGACCTGCGCGATACAGTAGTCGGCATCGCCAACCCGCAATCGCGCGCGTCGTGCCCCGTCCGCAGGGTTTCTTCAGCGACGTGTCTTTCGCATCCTCACACGCCCGGCGAACGCCTCTCCGTTCGAGGTCGAGCTAAGAAATGACTATGCGTCGATGCGGACGCGGTCGGGAGACGTACCCTGTGGGCCTTAGGAGCCTTGGCCATCTTGACTTTGTTGTGTACTTGCTCGTGAGGGCGTACCAACTATGCCATGGGGCTGGCGAATTCAATTTATTTATTATTCAATTTTTAGGGCCTGGGATTCTAATTCGTCGACAGGCTATCTGTTTGCGCGTTGTGATTTCTCAGTTTCGAATATGGGTCCTCGGTTTTGGTTTTGGTTTTGGTCTTTGTAAACCAACAATTCGTGGGTCTTTTTCCATTTATGTTTTTGGAAGACTGTTTGCCTGTGAGTGCGAGATCAGCCAAACCCTAATAACGAATTTATTCGTACTTTAGGGTCTAGAGCGCTGCGAGCTTCGAGCTTCGCGCGAAAAACTCGGCGGCAAACAACAAAAATCAGAGTGTGACAACTGGGAAAATCCGAAAATCGACCTCGAGTGTGATTCTTCGAGGGCATCACAACACCAGTCCCAGTGGGTGGGGGCCCTTACGTGTGACTCGTGACATCGGAGAGAGATGGACGGCTCGATTCCCAGAGACCTCGCGGCGGTGCGTGTCCGTCAGCCACGCCCTCGTTTCGTTCCAACCCCGCGTTCAAATCGAACCGTCGTCGTCGATCGACGCCTTGGCGCCAAAACGGTGCATTTTTCCCCCGCCCAATTTATTCGATCCGCGGAAGACTCTGACGACGTCCCCCCAATGACGACCATGAACCGAACAGGCGCTGCCCACGGACCCGGCCGAGATGCTCGAGCTCGCATCGCGCATCTCCGCGATGGGTTTCGCCACGAAAACGCAGCAGATGCAGGCCGAGATCGACGACCTCGCCGAGCAGATGGAGGAGGCGCGCGCGAAGAACAAGCAGATGCAGAAGCAGATGATCGCGATGGAGGGCGAGGTCGCCGAGGCGCAGGACAAGCTCGAGCTGGCGCGCGAAGAGAACGCGCAGCTACTCGGCGAGAAGAGCGCCCTGACCGACGCGGTCAAGTCCTTAAACAAAGAAGTGTCCAAGCTGAAGAACTTCAAGATGAACCTCATGGCGACGCTCAAAGACGACGACCAGGTCGAATTCGCCAACGAAGCCTCGGGCGACAGGCTCGTCTCATCCGTGCTTCAGTCGGCGAAACCGACCGCGAGCCCGAGGCAGACGTCCGGGAGCATGATGTCCGACCGTACCGGCGCGTACGGCTCCACCCCCGTCGCCTCACCCGCGAGGTTCGGATCGCAGAACCAGAACGGATCGCGGTCTCACTCATCCACGCTCACGTCGCCGTCCGTCACGGGCTCACCCGGCGGCTTCGGCGGTAAGGTGGACGGCAAGGAGTTCTTCCGCCAGGCGCGTGCGCGGCTGTCGTACGAGAAGTTTTCGCAGTTCCTGTCCAACATTAAAGAGCTCAACGCGCACAAGCAGACGAGGCAGGAGACACTCGCGAGAGCCTCGGAGATCTTCGGAGACGCAAACGCCGATCTGTACGCCACGTTCGAGACGCTCCTGGTGAAGCACCTGCCCAAGTGATGGAGGGGGATGATGTGGGTTTATTCTAACGTGACATGTAAAGATTTCATCAGGCGGCTCGTAACAAAGGCGTCGCGCATTGAATTGACGCTCTTTCAAGTTTTTTTTCCATCCCCCGTTTTCTTCACCGCGTATTTAGTGACCAACTTGTGTACATTAAGGAACATTTTAGATGACTATTTAGACTATGGTAAGATATTTGGTCTTCCTGTTTGTCAACAGACCGGGTTTTACACGTCACTTGATAAAGCGGCGCTTGGGATTGAATGCCCCGGCACTTTATCGAAGGTCTCGGCGTGGGTTGCAGACCGCGGGAGGTTGGGCGAAGATGCAGCAAAACGCCATCTCGCTCGGGCTTGTCGCGCCGGTGGTCGCCGCGCGTCGTCGCGTCGCCGCGAGCGCAGCCGCGTCCTCGCGCGCGCCCCACCACCAGAAATCAACATTCCTCGGGCGGCGGCCGAGTAACGAGAGCAACGCGGCGCACCCCCGCGGCCATTCCGCGCTCCGCGCGGTCGCCGACGCGGCGCCCCCCGCCCGCGCTCCTCGCAGGGGTCGCGGCGGCAGGGGCGGGCGCGGCGGCGGGTCCGGCGAGTCCGGCGGGTCCCCCGGTAACGAAGCCTCCGCCCGCATCCAAGGCGAGCTCACCGGCGCTCGGGACCCGCGCGAGATCCTCGCAGTCGTCGACGCCGACGGCGACGCGTTCGACGCCATTCACACCGCCACCGCCATCCACCGCATCGCCACGCACACAAAGGGCGACGCCACGCGCGAATCCATCACCGGATCACCCTCCTTCCGCGCCCTCATGGACCTCGTCCGCGCCAACCTACAACGCATGAACTCGCAAGGGCTCGCCAACGTCGCGTGGGCGTGCGCGCGGCTCGAGCACGAGCCCGGCGCGCAACTCCTCGACGACATCGTCGCCGGCCTCGATCGCGAGCTGAAGGGGAAGTCCGCGTCCAAGGGCGGAAGGCGCACGCGGGAGGTGAAGCCGCAGGCGGTGTCCAACATGGTGTGGGCGCTCGGAACGCTTCGACACAGACCGGGCGACGACGTCCTAAACGCCATCTTCGCCGCGGTTTCACCAAAGCTGCGTGACTACCGCGCGCAGGAGCTCACGAACGTGGTGCTGGGTGCCGCGCACATGGAGTACACCCCGGATGAAACCTTCATCGCGTCCGTGTTTGACGCGGTGCGCGAGAACGTGCGATCGTTTGAGGGCCAGGAGACGTCGAACCTGCTGTGGGCGATGGCGAGAATCGGCGCCAAGGCTCCCGAGGACATCGTCGCCGCGCTGCTCGAGCAGAGCGCGGCGCAGAACCTGGGCGGGATGGCGTCCGCGATGAACCTGTCGCAGTGCCTGTGGGCGTGCGCCAAGATGGGCACGCCGCCGCCGGAGGTGTACCTCAAGGCGGTTGACGCGGAGATGCCTCGGTGCGCGCCTCGTTTAACCACCGAGAGCGTGGATTGCATCCTGTGGGCGCTCGCGACGATCGGGTCGCCGCTCGGTCCGGACGCGATGGACGCGCTGACCAACTCCGCGGCGAGGCTGGCGGACCGCATGGACGCGGAGATGCTGGTCAAGACGCACTGGGCGCTCGCGAGGCTTCGGCACAGGCCGGCGCCGAGCGACATGCAGCAGATTGTCGGCGCGGCGCGTCGGCTCGCGGATGAGTTACCGGCGGATGACAGGCTGACGGTGATGCACGCGTGGGGGGTGCTCCGGACCAACCCGGGCGACGACGTGATCCGCGTGTACACCGCGGAGTTCAGGGGCGATGGCGAGGACACGGGCACGGAAGGAGGCGAAGGCGGGACCCCGGAGGCGGAGCTGGACGGGGATCAGTGCGCTAAGCTCTTGTGCGCGTACGGTCGATGCAGGCACCAGCCGCCTGGCGCGCACGCCAAGGCGCTGGCGGCACGGCTGGTGGAGGAGGCGTCGGAGGGGTCGCTTCACCCCAGCGCGGCGGTGCTCGGGCTGTGGGGCGCGTCCTTACTGGACATGCGCATGAGCACCAAGCAGCTGGACGTCTTGGCGCGGGACGCGATTGGGCAGGATAAAAAACTGGCGCCGAGGTCGCTGGCGAAGATTGTCTGGGCGCTCGCCGCGTTGGGGTACGATCCCACGCCGATCGACCTCGCGGCGCTGAAGGAACGGTCCTCGGCGGCGATGCCGAGGCTCATGGCGAAGGATCAGGAGGCGCTGCGCGAGGCGATGGCGAGGCTCGGCGACGTCCAGATCAGCGCACCAGCGTCATAAGTTATCGGACCTTTAGCGCTCATTTCGTTTGTATTGCAAAGGCACAGCTTACTTTCTATCGCGTGCTACTGTGGGTACCTAGCTAGCTAGTGGGGTGCTCGCGCGGTGAGCCGTCAGGGGGGCTGCGTGCGCTGGATGAAGTCCTCGTAGAACCTCGCCCACTTGACCAGCCCGCACTTTCGTAGCGGCACCAGCTCCACGCGTTCCCACGACTCGCACGTCGCGTCCCCGACGTCGGTCCTCCACAGCGATACGTTCGTCGCCTCCCACCCACTCACGATCTCCGCGTCGCCGCACAGCTGTGCGGTCGCCTCGGCGACGCACGCGTCCTTCTCCGACTCGGGCACGTCGCCGTACACGAGCGAGAGGTGCGGCATGTAGGGCGATCCGCCGCCGTTGCCGGCCTTCACCCCGAACGCCTCCGCGGCGATGGCGTGCGCCGTCGCCAGCTGATCGTTGGGCTCCACGCGCATGTACACGCACTGGTGGAACCTATCCCCTTTCGTGACGTCCATGAACGGCGCGACGGGTATGCGCGCGAGGTCCGCCGCGAGTTGCACGGCACCACGGCGCGCCTCCTCGAGAGTGCACTCGAACCCGCCGACGAGGGTGACGTGCGGTGCGAAGGCGCCGGACGCGCCGTGGGGCTTGAGCCTGGCGCTCTGCGCCCTTATGAAATCGCCGGATCTCTGCTCGAGCACTCCGCCGGGCGGGGGCTCGAGCCAGATGCTCCAGATGGACGTCATGCGTCGACGCGTCCGAGAGATGTGAGATCTGTCTTTTGAAACAAACTTTCTTAACGGCCAAAAGTTACAGCACCAGCGCACGACGCAGCATGCCGCCGAAGAAGAAGGCAAAGACCGAACCGGTCTCGACACCGGTCGCGTCTCCTCAGCTTAAATACGTATGGATGGTCCAACACAGCATCAAGGTCGTGATCAGGGAGTTTGGAAAGGATATGACTGACGGCACGGGCTACACCTTCTCAGAGCACGATGACGAAGAGGACGAAGAGATGATAGAGGAACACCGTGCGCATGAGGATTCCGAGCGAGAGAACCTGGAAGTGTCCGAAACTGACATCCTTGAACCCCCCGCGTACATTAAGTCGGCGGACGCGATGGGAGCTGCGAGGAAGAAGTTTGAAGAGCTCGGCGCGATCTACTGGGAGTGTGAAGAGGAGTACAAGTATGAAGAGTCCACATCAGATTGGGCCTTGCAGTTCTGCAATGACAATCCTTTGAACAACGATGGCCACTTCCTAGTGTTCGACTACACGAACAACTTTTTGAAGATCTCCAAGGACAGCGAGCTGTATAACAACGGCCGACACGTTTTAGACGTGAACATCACCGTCGGCGTCAGGCGAGTGCCGGTCGTGTAGCTTCGACGAAACCAATGAAAGAACAGTTAAGAATCGCTAACCTACCCCTCAGTCCACGTCCACGCCCTCGCCCTGAATCTCCCGTCCGCGCATGGACTCGTAGCTCCACGACGGTCCATCGTCGCGCGCGTCCTTGCCGCTCGGGATGAACTCCTCCTGTGGGATGCCGCCGTAGTTGCCGTCCTCGTCGATGTCGTCGAAATCGATGTCGCAGTCCAAACTGACGCTCGACTCCAGGTTGGACATGCAGGCCACCTTCATGATGTCCGCGTTCTCCTCCTTCACCCACGCCAGGTCCGCGATGTACTCGTCCTTGAGTGCCATCCTGATGTCCAGCAGCCTGACCGCCAGCGCGGGCGGGTCGACGGTGATGTACGAGTCCCTGAACTTTTCGTCGATGTGCGTCGGCCCCATCGTGAGCAGACCCTCGATGAAGTTCTCCCCGCTCACGTCCTTCACCTTGCCGTCCTGCCAGAACGCGTACGGGATCGGGTTATTCCTCATGTACTCCTGGAAGAACTGCGCGGTGCTCTTGTTGAGCTCGGTGAGGTACGTCAGCAGGGTGGCCGCGGCGCGCGCGGTGAGCATCCCGTAGAGACGGTCGCGGTTGCCGTCGCGCAGCGGGGTGCTGTAAGGGTCGTGCGTGCGGCTGGTGCGGTTGCGCGGGCCGCCGATGCCGTCCTTCTGACCGGCCATGTTGACGACGCGGAGCCCTCGGGCGGCTGCTTCATGGGGGATCGGGAGGGGCGCGAGATGTCAGTCGGCAGGGGCGATTTGAAAACTCGCGGGAAAACCCAGCGGGGAATCGGATCCTGAGACGCACCGCGGGGGCGAGCGCGAGTGCGATGCGGAGCTGCGAGCCCGGCATAACTTTGCTGAACTAGTCGCGACATGATGTTAACGTCACGCGTGCCTTGCAATGCCACCCGAGACGGTCACCGCGCCACTCTCGAGTTCCCCGCATTGTTGGATCCGCCAGTTGGCATCTCACCGGACCAGAAGATTTTTGTGACCTTTGGCAGAAAAGCTCCGTGACTCTTACTGTACTACGTCGTGTGCTATCGATGGCGCATCGCATCGCCTCACCGCGCCGCCTCCGCCCTCGCCCTCGCCGCGTCCCCTCTCTCGATGAGCGCCTGGATCCGTCGCACCGCACCCTTCCTCAGCGCCCGCAGCTCGTCCTCGCCGGCGGTGTCGACTTCGTCCAACAATATCAAAGCCTTCTCCAGGCGATCTCCGAGGTGGAGGAACGTCGTATCCTTCGGGCACGTCGCGCCCATCGACGCCGCGACGCCGCCCGCCGCGGCCTTCTCCGTCGCCCTCTCCAGCTCGCCGAGCTCTTGCTCGAGCGATTCCACCGTGGACATGCACGCGGCCACGTCGGCTCGGCATCTGTCCGCCGGCGATTGATGATGACTCTGGCGCACAGCTGTGTTCCCGCCCGCAGTGTTCCCGCCTCCGTTACCGTCACGCCGCTGGGAACTGGAGTCCGCCGACTGCCGGAACTGCCGCTGACGATCCGCCCTGATCTGCTCCATCTGCGCCTCCTGCGCGACCCTCGCCCGTTCCCGCTTGGACTCGTCGCTTTCCATGAGCATGAGCTTGTGGCCCGGCTTGACCCCGTCATTTACAAGGGTTCCGGTCGGCGACCTCTCCCGGCCGCGGAAGAGCAGCCGCCTGCTGCCGACGTCGACGGGATCGGCGTACGCAGCCTGGCACGCCGCCAGTTTGGCCTCCTCCCACGTCGTGTCGGGGTTCACGCTGATCTCCACCATGTCCTGCGGCCTCAAAGACTCGACCGCGACCTTCACCCTGAAAAAATTAGCGGCCATCGCTGTCGTCGGAGGGTAGTATGGGCGTCCGAGGGTATCGCGACTGGGAGGCGGAAGGGATCACTCCACCGAGAGGCGAACGGTCGTCCCGAGCCGGACGGCTGACGCCTCCGTCTCCGTCGCGGGTGCGACGGGAGTGAGATCGAGCCTCGGATCTCCGTGAAAGAGGGCACCCCTATTTCTGGAAATCAGTTTCAACTTTTGAACGTTTTGTCCGAGGCGTGACACAACACGGGGCGCCGAGGCACACGCCGAACCCAGCGCGAGCGCGCCGAACGCCCTGAACACGTCATAAACTTCAGGGCAAAGCGCTAGACCGAAACCCGCGCCGTCCGGGCACCTCGAGCAGCCGCGCGAGGGGGGTGCCCGCGTTCATTGTCTGGGAGGGGCGAATCTCGGGGCGCCACCATGGCGGGCTTCATACCCAACAGCGTGCTCGACAACATGGTGAACATGATCCGGGACTACGACGATCATCACAGGGGAGACAACCGCGGCAGAACTCGCCGCTCGTTCCTCCCGGACCTCGAGGACCCCGGCGACGATGAGGATTTAGGGCGCGTTCCGACCACCGAGTTCATGAGGCGGTTGAAGGCGGGGGAAAGGGACAATGATGGACTCATTTCGACCACCCAGGTCATGAGGCTGTGGAAGGCGGGGCGATGGAACAACCTGAGGGACGCGCTGGGCGCCAAGGCCATGGTCGCGGGCGCCGCGCAGGTGCAGATCGGGGACGATCCCAAGACCGCCAAGCAGAAGCAGAAGGAGAAGGAGAAAGCGATCAGGTTCGAGCGCCGCGAGGCGAGGGCCAAAGTTGCGAAGGACATTCGCGCCGAGGTGTCGGATCTTCTGTTCCAGGCCGCGAAGACTTTCGCTGACATGGACGGCCGAGCTGACGTGCCCGAAAAGGACGAGTACGATCACGACCGGCACTACTCCACGTTTGAGCGCATCATGGGACCGAATGTTGCCAAGTTCACTTTGAACCTCGATACCGTGTACACAGCTCGATACACAGCTTGGCCGAAAGAAGAGATCGACATGTTCTTCAAACGCAACTTGGACAAGTTCCCGGTCTCGGCCGACGAGGAGCCCCTTTCGCACTATATGGGCAAATTCTGCGAGCATATGTTCTTCTTCAACGTGTCCTGCGAGCAAGGCTGGGACCGAATCCGCTACCCGGACAACGATGATAACGAGCAGGTGGCTAAGGAAAAACGAATCCGGGAGTACATCGAGAAGCGTCGCGCAAACCTCGTGGGCCAAACTCTGCGGAGCCCGTACGGCATGATGCACGAGGCTGACGTGTTCGATTTGATCCTGCACGCGTTGGCCACGCGCGCGAAGTGCAAGCGGATCGCGGAAGTATACCTGGAAAGAGACTTTGAGAGGGGAAGGGCGGATGGGGACGGACAGGGGCCGTGTCAGGTCTCCCCTCAGGACCTTTACTGCGTCCTCGCGAGCCAGCGCGTCACGCCGGGGGATATCATCCACGCGATGATCAGCGTCGCGCCGCAACACGCGCTCAAGTACAGGGATCACAGATCTAAGCGAAACCTTCTTCACGTCGCGACCTACGCCGGGCCCTTCAGACCCGGGGACCCTCTTCTGTCGGACCCGCACGCGACAGAGGAGAAAAACGCGCAGAAGCCGCTCGACGTCATCAGGCGGCTCATCGAGCTTCGACCGGCGATGCTCAACGAGGAGGATTCCAACGGTCTGACGCCTTTATCGCGGCTCATCCTGTTCGACACTACGGGGCACAACCCGGGCGGGCAACCCGGCCAACCCGGTGGACGACGGTGGAAGGGTGAGGCGCAAATCGCCGCGATCGTCAAGCTGATGTGCGAGGAGCCATTCAAGAAGTGCGTGGCCAAGCCCAGGAGCAAGGGTGCGAAGGAGCTCCCCCTGCACCTCGCGGCCGGCTGCCAGATGGACCCCAAAGTCGTCGCCGACATCATCGAGGCGTTCCCCGAGGGTATCGACAAGCCGTGCAGGGAAGGGTACACCGCGCTGTTCCACTGCATCAGCACCATGGGCACCGGAGTGCGTGGCGAAACCACCCGGGCTCTTACGAAAAACGCGATCAAGATCATCAACCACATGGTCAAGGTCAAACCCGCGTTGGCGCGCACGCCGCGGGTGCTGCACCAACGCATCCCGGGCGCGGCGCCGTCGCGCCTCGGCACCGGGATCACCCCGCTGCACATGTGCATAGAGTACGGTCTCAACGACGCCGTCGTCATCGCTTTACTCGCCGCGGACAAGGACTGCGCCAAGGACAGGAACGTGGTAGGTAACCTGCCGATACACCAGGCGCTCAAGGACGGCGCCAGCAACGGCCACGTTCGAAAGATCATGAAGGCGTACCCGGGCGCCACGAAGGAACCGGGGGAGTACGGCTGGCTGCCGCTTCACTTTGCGCTCGCGTCGGGGTGCGACTCGGAGACTGTCCGGATGGTGCTCCGGGCCAACCCGGAAGCTGCACGAGCGCTCGTCATCGACGCGGACGGAGGCGCAGGGGGTATCAGGCTCAACGAGCCGGCCGAGGGGATCACCGCGCTTCACCTCGCGTCGGAACGCCCAGACGTCCAGCTGGTGAAGGACGTCGTCGCGGCGGCGCCGGCGATGGCGACGCACGTCAACGTCGAGTTCGGCCTCCCACTGCACCACGCCGTCAGCATCAAGGCGCCGCTGGGGGTGATCAAAGAGCTCGTCGCCGCGTTTCCCGAGGGTACCAGGGTGTCCAACGCGGACGGCCGGATCCCGCTGCACTGCGGCGCGATGGTCCACACGGCGCAGAATAGCCACGCGACTTTGAAGTTTTTGGTCGAGTCGTACCCGGATTCGATCCACGTGCTGGACCACAACGGCAAATCAGCCGCGGATCTGCTCGGGAGCCACTCGGAAACGGCGAGGCTGCTCATACAGGGCATCTCCGAGCTGGAGGCGACGCGCGCGGCGCGCAGGGCTGAACGCACCGCCGCCCGCGTGGCTGACTTGACGTCGAGGGCTAACGACGCCGCCGCCAACGCCGCGAATAGGAATCCGGTTCCCAACGAACCGGCGCCGGCCATCCCGCCCGGCGGCATGGACACCATCTCGCTGCTCTCGCGTATGCACCAGGGCTCGCCCGCGGATCTCTCCGGGCCAGAGCTGGACAGGCTGATCGAGGGGCTCAAGATGGCGACGCGGGACGCGAAGTACGAGAACCAGCGGAGGCCGTTGGAGGAGGACATCCTGGACCAGAAGGAGGACTGGATGTGCCCCATCGGGCACGTGCTGCTTCGTGACCCGGTCAAGGCTAAGGACGGGTTCACGTACGAGCGGAAGAAGATCGCGCGGTGGATGCGCAGGAGCCGGACCGAGAGCGGCGGGGATGAGGGTTTAGGAAGGAGGGGGGGTGCCAAGTGGAAGTCACCGATGACCGGCGCGTACTTCAAGGACTTCGCCGTGGAGCCCAACGACGACATGAGAACGCAGATCGAGGCGGAGATTAAGCGGCGGATCGACGCGCTGCGCCAGGGCGAGGAGTCCGACTCTGATGACGAGTCTGACGAGGGGGAGGAGACGCCGATCGTGGCTGGGGTGGCGGTGCCGAGGAAGGGCAAAGTGAAGAAGCGGGGCGCGTCGGGCGGGTCGAAGCAGACGCCGGCGAGACAAACGAGGAGGTTGAACGCGAACGCCACGGTCGGCGTGACGCCCATGAGGCTTCGATAGACACGCCACGCGTACGCTCGCGAGTATGAATACTTGTACGATGTAATCTTACGATTGATTTACAGAATGAATTGTGCTGCACGGGGGGTCGTCTCGCAACACTTCTGTGTTGCGGACGACTCGCTGCCCGAAAAGAATGGTTGTGTGTGTAGGGGTCTCCCCACACTAAAATAATTGTTTCACGAGCGGCGCTTACGCGTCGCCTTCCCCGCGGTCTTGCTCCGGCCCGACCCGCCCGAGCCACCGCTTCCTCCGCTTCCGCCCGGTCCCTGGCCGGACCCGCCTGACCCGCCGCTGTTGGAAGCGCCTCCGCCTCCGCCGCCGCCGTCCTCCCCGCTACCGGTTCCCATGCCGTCGTCGGACCCGTCGGGGGACGTCGACTTGGACTCCTTCGAAGCCTTCCTTCCCTTCTTCACCGCGGAACCCCGAGCGGCGGCGCGGGTCCGTTGGGTCCGCTTACCCTTCGTCGCCGCCGTCTTGGCCGTCGGAGCGGGCGGCTCCTCGGGCTCAGCCGCGACGTCTCGAGGCGGCGCGGCGGCGGCGGGAGGCGCGACTTGCTGCGCGGCCGCGGCGGCGGCTGCGGCCGCTGCGGCCATGGGGTTATTCTGTACCGCGCCCGCGCCGGGCACCGGGGGCATGATCGGGAACCCCGGCATTCCCGGAAACGCGGGCATCGCGCCGTTCGCCTGCGTGGCGCCGTGGAACATCTGCTGCAGGAGGGCACCTTGCGCGTGCGCCAGCTGCTGCGGTGACACGCCGTGTTGCGCCGCGACGGGGAGCATCATCTGCTGCATCCGCTGGATCATCGCCGTCGCCGCCGCCGGGTCCTGATGCATGGTGGTCATCAGCGCCTGGATGATCTGCGCCTGGGGCGGCGCGCCCGCGGCGGCAGCCTGAGCCGCGGCGACGGACGCGACACGCGCCGCGCGTTGAATACCCGCGTTGGACACGTCGTGGATCGAGTTGGATCGAGTTGGATCGAGCTCGTGGGGATCCATGGAAGGTGGAGCCCCAGGTGGATGCGCCGCCGGCGGGAATGATGCCACGAGGTTCATCCCCGCCAACGGATGCGCCGGGAACCCCATGGATGCGGGCGGCAAAGGCATGTTCACGCCCGGCCTCTTGGCGGGTCGAACGTCTTCGAGGGACGCGAGTTCGGCCGCTCGCTTCAACGCGGGCGGCGGGACGCCCGGGACGAACGACGGGACGAGCCTCGGGACCACCGGCCGCACCGGGTTCACGCGCTCGCCGGCTCTCAGGTCGA
>Ga0115571_1001089_pt1 | contig 19502 bp, 17 predicted proteins | sample COGITO_mtgs_1205_FD_87293 | JGI IMG/M metagenome (GOLD analysis project Ga0115571, IMG submission 87293) | Pelagic marine microbial communities from North Sea - COGITO_mtgs_120531 | ecosystem: Environmental > Aquatic > Marine > Epipelagic | place: Germany:Helgoland, sampling site Kabeltonne...
AAGAATTCTAGAAACACAGATGTTGTTGCAAAAGCAACAATTACACCCAGACATTTCTCTTCAGATAACGATACCGAATGAGTTTGAAAAGCTTTGTGCTATTAACATTGGATACACTGCCGGCATCGAAACAACGAAAGTTGCACCACAATGGCTCGAGAAAGGCAATCTTATGGACAAGATTTTAGTTGTATCTCAACATGCCAAAAGCTCATATGTTAATACTGTTGCACAAGCACAGAACCAACAAACTGGTGAAACTTTTCCTTACAAACTGGAAACTCCTGTGGAAGTTGTGTGGGAGAACACTCCTATGTCAAGCGAAGTGGAAGAGATCCCCGGCTTTGATCCAAGACACGATTTCAACTTCCTTTGTGTATCTCAGATGGGTCCCAGAAAGAACTTGGAGAATACTATTAAGTGGTTCGTGGAAGAATTCATCGATCAAGAAGTTGGTTTAGTTTTAAAGAGCAATCTTAAATCAAATTCTGTAATAGACAAGGAGCACATAGAAGCTTCGTTAAGCTCTCTTTTAGCCACTTATCCTGATCGGAAGTGTTCTGTATCTCTATTACACGGAGACCTCTCTGAAGGGCAAATGAGAGCCCTCTATGAGCATGATAAGGTTAAAGCGATGGTAAACATTTCTCACGGAGAAGGTTTTGGCCTACCGCTTTTCGAAGCAGCAAGATCTGCTCTCCCAATCATTGCCGTCGGCTGGTCCGGCCAAATGGATTTTTTGAATTTTGAGAATAAAGATTATTTCTTAAAAGTTAAGCATGAAGTGAAGCAAGTCCAACAATCAGTAGTGTGGAACGGAGTTATTGAGACAGATTCGATGTGGGCTTATGCGGAACAAGGATCTTACAAGATGGCGTTAAGACAGATGTTTAAAAAATATGATGGATTTGTAAAACAAGCGAAAGAGTTGCAAAGGTTGGTTAATCAAGACTTTAGTGATGAGAAGTTGTTTGAAGGGTTTTGTACTGCAATTTATGGAGAAGAGGTAAATGTTGATGAGTGGCTATCGGAACTAGAGGAATCATTCGTTGAATAATGTGGTTTACATTGCGGACTCCTTTTTGGAAGACTTTATTGGAGGAGGGGAACTTAACGACGATGAGATTCTGTGTATTCTAGGGTCTAGAGGGTACAATTTAAAAAAAATGAGAAGCCGTGATGTGACATTGGATTTTATTAAAAAGAATCATGACTGTTTTTATATTATTTCCAACTTCATAGGAGTAAACCCATCGGTAATCTCGCAACTGGAGACATCTTGTAGATATATCATTTATGAGCATGATCACAAATATGTAAAAAATAGAAATCCTGGATTTTATGACAATTACATCGTCCCCTGCTCAGAGTTAATTAATAGATCTTTTTACGAGAATGCCGCAAAGGTTTTGTGCCAATCAAGTTTGCACCAAGAGATAATTGAAAAAAATCTTAATCTAACAAACCTAAAAAATGTTTCTGGCAACTTGTGGAGCCTTTCAAGTCTAGATCTTCTTTCGAGGCTGTCCCAAATGGAAAAAACAAATAGAATTTCCATTATAGATTCGAACATTCCGCACAAAAATACAGCAGAAGCTGAATTTTATTGCAAAAAAAGAAACTTTAATTATGATAAAATAAAATCAAAAAATTATGAAGAATTCCTAGCTTTATTAAGTAAAAATAATAAATTTTTATTTTTACCTAAGACACCTGAGACACTTTCTAGAGTAGTCGTAGAGGCAAAGATGTTAAATGTTCAAGTTATAACCACTAAAAATGTAGGAGCTGTTCATGAGCCGTGGTATGGCTTAAACGGAGACTTGTTGATAGAAGAGATGCGCAACTGCCGAGAAAGAATTTGTGATCTTATTGTGCAAGAAATAGGAAGCAAAAATGATTAAAAATTTGATCTCGGTAATTATGCCAACCCACAATGATGCTAAGCACATAGAATCGGCACTAGACGATTTGTTATTTCAAAATTATTCTAATTTTGAGTTAATCATCGTTAATGATGGATCGACAGACAGTACATCCAAAATTCTAGAAAGATATGCTCAAAAAGATAGCAGGATAAGTGTTTATGATAAAAAAAATGGAGGCACTGGGTCTGCCCTAAACATTGGTTTCTCTAAAGCAAAAGGTGAATTTGCCACCTGGGTGTCCTCAGACGACAACAAGGAAGTTGATTTTTTAAAAACTTTGGTAACTTTTTTAAAAAACAACAGGGATGTAGAATACGTTTGCTCGGTTTATTATAGTTCTTATTTTAAATCTCCCTTCAAAGCTTATCATAAAATTGATGGTCAATTTCGTTATTGCGAAGGGTTGCGACATGATTCTTCGATGTCCGGGGACCAAATAATTGTAGATGATTGGCCTGAAATAAACCACAAGCACTGCTTTCAAGGTGTGTGCTTTATGTTTACGATGCGCCTTAAAGATGCTTGTGGGGATTATGTTGAATTACCCGGAGAGGATTACCACATGTCTATGAGGATGTCTCTCAAAAGCAGAGTGGGTTATATTGATACAATATTAGGCAGACATAACAATCCAGAGGATTCTCTTTCAATGGTTGATAGAAAATGTGTCTTAGAGGCCGAGAAGATTACTCGAGAACTTTATAGGTCTAGTGATAAGTGGAATTTGAAAATTCCTAAAATAGCTAGTTTTTATTGCTCTCCAAGTTTTTCAGCCGACCAAAAGCAGTCAGTTTTGTTGTTCAAAAAGAACAATCCCGATTGGTCTGTTCATGTTTATCGGGATTCCCAAAATAAAAATTTTCTCGTGGATGAACTTAGTAAAGAGATGGCATGCTTGGTGAAAACTATAAAATTAGATTTCGCTAAGATAACATCGGATAAACTATTGTTTTTAAAGTGTTATATTATGTTTTCTCAAGGAGGAGTCTATCTAGATCCTAAGGTACCAATAGACATTCCTATGAGTGAATTATGTAGACATGTCCCTATTGCTAGTGACTTTATTTATTACCACAATGGTGAATATTCTTCAAGCTTTATCCTTTCCACCCCGCAAAGTGTAGTTTTCAAAAAGATTTTATCATTCATGAGGGATGTAAAAACCCCTATTGATAATTCAAATGATTTGTTTAAAAACGTCATAGGGAACCCCAAGGACTTTAAAGCCCAGTTTTACATGAATAAGTTTTATAATTTAAACGACTCATGTTCATTTACATTATTCCCAGGAGATAAAAAATGAAAACTATCATAACAGTTACAGGCATAAGACCAGACTTCATTAGGATGTCTCAAATCATTAAAGAACTCGATGGAGCATCTTGGTGTAATCATATTTTAATTCACAGCGGCCAGCATTATGATAATTTGCTGTCCGGAATTTTCTTTGAAGATCTACGAATAAGATCTCCTGATTTTAATCTGTCCATCGGTGCTGCCGGAAAAAAACACTATGAACAACAAGCTGATTTGGGAGTTAAGATCATAGAGTGCATAAAAGAGAATAGGTTTGATCCAGATGTAATTTTGTTCTTAGGCGATAGCAATTCTGTCCTTGCGTCCGTGCCTTTACGCAAAGAAGGCTTTAAAATTGGTCATATAGAAGCTGGAATGAGAAGCTATGATGAAAGAATGTTAGAAGAAATTAATCGCAAAGTATGTGATCACGTTAGTAATTATTTATTTGTTTATCACAAGAACTATAAGGAAAAAGCAATGAAAGAAGGTGTCTCTGGGGATAAAATTTTCATCGTAGGAAACACTATTGTCGAGCCGTTGAAGAGTATAGCCGATCTCTCTTACGAAGGATCTGCGAGCCATATTTTGCTCGATATTCACCGTCCTGAGAATTTTAATTATGAGTCTCGCCTAAAAGCCATCGTGGAATTCGCATCCCAATGCCATTTGGAGACCGGCATACCCGTGATGATGCTGCGATTTAGTAGAACGATAAAAGCAGTGGAAAAATTCGGCATTGACCTTAAGAACATCGAAGTAATAGATCTTATGGGCTATAAAAAGTTTGTTAAATTTATGCAGGATTCCAAATTTATAATTAGCGACAGTGGCACAGCACAAGAAGAACCAGCTATCTTGAATGTCCCAGTACTTGTCCCTAGAGACTTCACAGAGCGCCCAGAATCTATTTTAAACAATAACAGCCGCTTGTTAGTAGTAGAAGACAAAAGTGATTATAAATTGGCGCTAGATTGGGCCCTGCACCCTAGAGATGCATCATCAGAATGGTTAGGTGATGGCAACACCAGCAAAGCAATTGTCAATATTTTAGAGGTGCAATTAAAATGAAGATTATAGGATTTGCTCAATTAAGAAACGAGTCGCACAAAGGAAATCTAGAAAATTGGTTTAAATGTATGGAGTTTTGTGACTACATTTATATATATGACCAGGCTAGTGATGACGGAAGTAAAGAATTTTACAAAAATTACAACAACGTAGTGGTAATAGAGTCCCCTACAAATGATTTTCATAGAGAAATAGCTTGCAAAAGAATCTTATTGGAGAAACTTTTAAAAGAACACCCGGATGTTGACTGGATCTTTTGGCTGGACGGAGATACTCTCCTCGATGGTAGAATGCTTAGGAATAATGGAAAAGAGTTTAAATTGATTCTTAAAAAAGCTTTGACTCAAAAAGTTGATATTGTTACTTTAGGACACTTAAACTTGTGGAGAAGCGATATTCACTATAGAGTGGATAACGACTATGACTGGTTGCACAACCATGGTGTTAAGGTCTTTTGGAGGAACAATGGCAAGTTAAGTTTTCCAGATAATGCTGGCCTCCATCAACCACAGCACCCAATGGGCTTGAAAAGAGAGATTCGAATAGATAGGAATTTAATCCATAGAGGATTCGCTACTGATGACCAGATCATTTCTCGTTATGAACTTTACAAATCCAAAGGACAAAAAGGACATGATCTCGAAAGGCTTTTGGACGAAAAGACTCTGACTACAAAAGAGGTGAGCAGGATTCAATTGCCGGATTGGTTTATGATCAAGGATGATAATGATCCAACAAATAAAAACAAATTACGTCCCAATTCGATTGTAAAAAACTTAGAGATTGTTGCTATGATCTATAAGTCTTTAAGTTATTTAAAAATGATTCACAAAGAGATGACAAGTTCTAAGAATTTTGTCGCTGGCTGGGATATAAATTATAGAATTGTTGCGAACAATGCCACCGATGAAATTATTAATTATCTCAAGGGCAATAAAATTAACCATACAATCTACAGCGACCCTTGTCCTGAAGATTTTTATTTAAACAGAGTGTACAGGTGTTGGAATTATTGTGTTAGCAGTAGTAAGTGTGACAATGTTTGTCTGGTAAACTCTGATATGGTTTTTTCTGATAATTGGCTTGAAAACCTATTAGAATTTCATGACGGAACTACTATTCCCTGTAGTAGGCTCGTAGAAAGCGGAAAAATGCCTAGTGGTAAGTACGGTATAACTGAATTTTTTGGAAACCATCCGACTAATATACAATCTGAACCCTGGAACGACTGGGCATTAAATAATCGTGAGAAAAAAATGTTACCCGGTGGATTATATATGCCTTGTGTCTTTAAGAAAAGTATGTTTGTCGAAGCTGGCGGCTATCCCGAAGGGAATGTTTTTAAAAATGGAGATCGAATGGAGATTGGACACCCGAATGATAGACCGGTTACCATGTCTGGCGATGAATATTTATTTAAACTCTTAGAAGAAAAATTTGGGGTCCGCCATGTTACAATTTTTAATTCACTAGTTTATCATATTCAAGAAGGAGAAAAAGATGAATAGAACTCACCACTCTATAATGTTGGCAAGTTTTGCTTCAGTTTATAGACCAAAGATTTATATAGAATTAGGTTTGTATGAGGGTGAAACATTTAATAAGGTTAAAAATTATTGCGGTTATGCGATAGGGGTAGACATTAAAAGTGTCCAACTGGACGGTAAGACATACGCTTGCACTACTGATCATTTTTTCGAACATATTTTTATCAATCAAAAAGCCGATATGATTTTTATTGATGCAGATCATAACTACGATAGTTGTCTTAAAGACTTTGAAAATAGCTTAAAAGTCTTAAATCAAGGAGGGTGTATTCTATTACATGACACTGATCCCGAGAGTGACCATTTGTTTGATCCGGGATATTGTGGTAATTCGTATCGAATAGTTGATTACTTGGAATCAAGAGATGATCTTAACATTGTGACTTTCCCCTGCACCGAAGCCGGATTATCGATTGTTACGAGAAAGAATGAAACAAGAACACAAAGAAGATTAAAAAGAAGGGAGGAATAATGACTATTTTTCTAGAAAAATGCATTGAACAATGTGATTCTGTTCGGGTTAAAAAATGAGTAAACTAGGTTGGCTTGTGAATGATTGCCTAACTTGTATTCCAAATACGAAAACGTTTTGGCATTTTCTCCTGGAGAGTGTCCCAAACTTGCTAGACAAGACCGATGGATATACAAACTATTCCCACCTACCAAGTAAGATTGAGATCGACCTGAGAATGACCAAACCAGATTACATAATCCGCAATGCCACATTCTTCAGACCAATAAAGACACTGGTTCCTACCATAAGTCTATTACAAGACCCATATCCACCTGAGAGCTTCTTATTTAAACAGCAAGTAGATGTGTGTAATGATAGTGCCCATGTTGTATATAACTCGGAGTATACAAAAGAAATTTACTCAAGCTTTATTAATAGACCTAGTTCCATCATTGAAATAGGTACTGACTCTGACTTGTTTTGTCAAAAAAACCCATGTAAGAGTGGAAATACTGTGATTTTTATTGGCTCCTCGAACGAAGGCTTTAAAGGGTTTAATTTGGTGCTTGAGCTCATACAGAAAACGAGTTTTAATTTTATTTTGGTCATGAAGGATGAATATGCACTAAGTCATCCGAGAGTTAAAGTTTATAACAAAATAAGTCAAGAAAAAATATCTTTTTTATTAAACAAAAGCGATGTGCTCATATGTACTTCAAAGAAAGAAACCTTACATTTAGCGGGAATAGAAGCTATGTTTTGTAATGTACCAGTTGTTGCTAGTGATGTTGGTATCTACTCGTCAATAAAAAAAGATAAAAAATGGGGATTTGTAGTTGACATTTATTCTGAAAAGTGCTACAATGAGTGTATAATAAAAGTTTTAGAAAGCCCTGACCTGAGCCCAAGAGAATATATGCTTGATAAAAAGATGTCTGTCATTGATTGTATGGGTAAATGGAATGACTTAATTGAGTTTGTTTTAGGAGAATAAATGAGCAAAAAAGTTTTAATTGTTGGAGGTTGCGGATATATCGGCGGCTTCTTGACCGATCATTTGACAAAAAATGGTTATAATGTAACGGTATATGACAACTTGTTGTTCGAAAGTAGATTTATGAAACCTTGTAGCTTTATTTTTGGAGACATTCGAGACCACGAAAAATTAAATTCCATAATCAACAATTACGATGTTGTCGTATGGCTCGCTGGCTTAGTAGGCGATGGTGCATGTGCCGTAAATCCAGAACTGACCAAGGAGTTAAATGTTGATAGTGTAAAGTGGTTAGTGGATAATTTTAAAGGAAAAATCGTTTTCCCATCCACATGTTCGGTCTATGGGGTTAATAACGATTTGATCTCCGAAGATGCACCACCAAACCCATTATCTCTTTATGCGGCCACAAAATTAGAGGCAGAAGAATATGTATTAAAGAAAAGACCTGACTCACTAGTATTTCGCTTGGGTACATTATTTGGTGTAGGAGACTTGCACTCTAGGTTGCGGTTGGACTTGGTCGCAAATATACTATCGATGAAAGCTGCCATGTGTAAACCACTCACTGTTTTCGGTGGAGAGCAATGGCGTCCACTGCTGCATGTTAGAGATGTTTCAACAGCAATTTTGCATGGATTGGAAAATGATACCGAGGGATTATACAACTTGTCCTACAAGAACTTCATCATCTCAGATTTGACAAAGGAAATTCAAAAAGTTATACCAGAGTGCACAGTTTCATATACAAAAATGAAATTTGAAGATTTGAGAAACTATAAGGTGACTAATCAAAAAATGCTTGACACTGGCTGGGAACCGTGTTATAATATAGAAGTAGGCATCAGACAAGTGTCACAGTTAATATTAGATAGCAGAGTAAAAAATGTAGAAGATCTGGTTTATTCTAATGCAGCGTATATGAGGAAGCTTTATGAGTTCTAAAATAATAAAAAAACAAGGGGGTCTATTCTCCGATGACCGAGGTCATTTAAGATTTGTAAACGATTTCAACTTTGAAGGGGTCAAAAGGTTTTATCAAGTTGAAAATCACTCCAAAAACTTCATTAGAGCTTGGCATGGACATGAAAAAGAAGGAAAATATGTTTATGTTTCCAAGGGTTCTGCCTTGGTAGGAGCAGTCAACATGGCCACTGAAGAGATTTTTAAGACAACCTTGACTTCCCAAGCTCCTTCTATCTTGTTTATTCCGAGCGGATACGCAAATGGGTTTAAGACACTGGAGGAGGATACAATTTTAATGTTTTTCTCCACCTCCACACTAGAGGAGAGCAAAGGAGACGACATTCGGTTTGAGTATGATAAATGGAATATATGGGAGGAAGAATATAGATGACTTTCAAAGAATACTATGAGCACTATTTAACATTACATCAAAACAAGTGGTGTAGAAGGCTACATGTCTTGGGTCAACTATTTACAATCTCTTTTGTTATTTTGTGTATACACCTAGGAAGCTACATTCCTTTGGTGGCAACACCTTTTGTCATTTACCCCTTTGCATGGTCGGGACATTTTTTCTTTGAAAAAAATGAACCAGCAGCATTTAAAAATCCTCTACTGGCAAAAGCTTCAGACTGGGTCATGCTGAAAGATATTGTTATAGGGAGGGTTCCGTGGTAAAAGTTGTGATTTTAGGAAGTACAGGGATGTTAGGGAATGCTGTATCAAGAGTTTTTGATAATACTGATTTTACGGTTATAAAGTCTTTTAGGAAAAAGGAGTTAGCCAACAAAGAAGGATCGTTTTATTTTGATGCCCTGACTTCTTCTTTCAAAGACATCCCAGAGTGCGACTACATAATTAATTGCATAGGAATCATCAAACCCTATATGAAAACCAATCTATCAGACAACGTATATATAAACTCTATTTTTCCTCACAAGCTATCGAATTGGTGCGGAACAAAGGGTGTTAAAATGATCCACATAACAACTGACTGTGTTTTTTCCGGAAATACGGGTTTTTATGTTGAAGATTCAATGCATGATTGCTTAGACGAGTATGGCAAATCAAAATCTCTTGGAGAGCCAAGCGACTGCATGGTTCTAAGAACTAGTATAATTGGAGAAGAGATCCATAGTTTTTCAAGTTTGATATCTTGGATCAAATCCCAGAGTGGAAAAGAAATATCTGGATACACTAACCATTTATGGAATGGAATGACTACAACTCAATATGGTAAATGTTGCATTGAGATCATTGAGAAGGGTTTGTATGAGAAAGGTCTCTTCCACCTTCACTCCGATGACGTCTCAAAGTTCCAACTTGTAACTATGATAGTAGATTCGTTGGACTTGGATATAAAGATAAAACCAGTGGTAGTTAAAATTCCATGTAACAGGGCCTTGAGAAGCAATAAAGAACTTAATTCTAAATTAAGGATAGATAACATTAAGAAACAACTGGAGTTAAAATGAATCATAAACTATCAAGCCAAGCCGTCGGCGCAATCATGATGGCACTACAAAAGTCTCTAACCGAGCAATCCGACATTACACCTGTCCTTCAGGGTTTTGAAGTTCAAGTCGACGATAGCGGAGAGTTGGTTGTAATGAACCCCCCAACGGTGCAAGTAAATAATGCCTAGGTATGTATACAAGTGTACATCTTGTGAGGAACATTTTGAAGTTTCTCACAGTATCTTCGAGGAGCAAGAGTGGTGTATCTCCTGCGACTCCAAGTCGCTCAATAGAGTCCCACAAATGCCTCATATTAAGCGAGAAGTCTCTTCAAGGGGTGATAAGGTAGGTAGCGAAGTAAAGCGAGCTATTGACGAGAATAGAGCCCTTCTTGATGAAGAGAAAAAGAAACGTGTGGAATATAAAGATGGAAATTAGTATTTGGCTTGGAATCGCTTTGTCTTTTTCAGCCCTGATGAATGTTGTGTTTTTTTGGTTGCTCCGAGAGCAGTCGTCCAGGTTATCCATTATAGCCGATAATAGTTCAGACTTAATAGAGATAATTAAGTCATTTAGAGGACATGTCAAAGCTGTGTATTCTCTTGATGCCTTTTACGGGGATGAAACCCTTGAAGGTCTATTAGAGCATGCAAGAGCTTTAAATTTACTTCTAGAGGAACAATATGGTGATATTGCCGCCCTATCAGAAGACATAGAATATGAGAATCAGGAGATTGATCAAGATGCCGAGAAAGAAGAAGAAAAAGAGCAACATGTACTTTACGCAGGTTCACGAAGACGCGATAGTTGAGTTCTCATCTACGGATGATTATGATATTAGAGAAGTATTATACACGAAAACTATTCAGCCAGTCTTTTCGCAAATGGTTGATAAGATTGTATTCACATATCGTTTTACATCTTTACCGGACATCGATGATTTAAGAGAGGACTGCAAGGTTTACTTGGCTACGATCTTAAGTAAGTTTGATCCTAATAAAGGATCCAAAGCCTTCTCATACTTTTCTGTTATTACTAAGAATTGGTTTATCCATAAGGTAAAAAAGAATAAGAAGAAGATGGAGCGAGAAGTCCCATTTGACATAGCAGAGTTAGATCCAGAGATTCACTTTATAGACAAGAGCGAATCGTACCAATCCAAGACCATGAGAAAAGAAAGGATTGAGCAACTCAAAAAAGAGATGGAAACATGGCAAGTTGATTTTTCCAAAGAAAAAGAAAAGAAGGTTTATGATGCCGTGATGATCTTATTTGATTCAGTTGACGACATCGAAATTTTCAACAAGAAAGCTATTTATTTGTACCTTCGTGAAATCACGGGAATGAACACAAAACAGATTGTATCTCAACTAAACAAGATGCGAAAGAGATATCGTGAGTTTCAAAAAGATTGGAACAATGGCAAAATTTAACTGAGAACTAATTAGTTTTATGAGTAGCGACAAACATATCAAAGAAGCAATAGAAAACATCAGAAGCGATCGTGAGACGACTCGTGAGCTTCTCGATGATGCGATGAAATACCTATCGGTTGATCAGTCTCGTCATCGAGACCTCGGTGTAACTCTAGCTAAATACGTAGAAACCCTACAAAGATCAAACGAGCAGCTAGTAAAACTATGCGGCCTAATGGCCAAAAGCGAGACAACAGACGAGTTGACCGACAAAGATTTTGCTCAAATATTTGATCAAATTCAACAGTCGGAGGACAAGTAGTGGCCGGATATAAGAAAAATTTAACTAATCCATATTTGTACAAACAATTCTCAAATAGTATCTCCGACATGTATCAATATACTACATCAAAACTAATGGATGGGTTTTACGATAGTGCCATGGCAACATCCACAGATGGTACATTTAAAGCCGTGTGCTTAAGCGGTATTAGAACCGGAGACAATAACGGCAGCGGAATCGATGACAATGATGCTAGCATGGAAGGGCAATTTATTGAAATCATCGTTAGACCCCTAACTCCTTTTGGGGATATTTTACCTGATCCAAGACTTTTTTCAGACCCAGTAGGAATTAACGATGCCATATCTATCCATAAGACAATGTGGATAGCAAAGTCTGACTTCGGATCAAAAGACCAAAGTTCCATCTCGTTCGGCCAAGTTGTAAATTGTTACTTCGAGGATGGCTCAATAGCAAACTCTGATTTTTCGGGACTCCGGTTCGCAGAACCGCAAGGCGAAATCTACAATGAGTCATTTAAAAAACTAGCCACAATAGAAGGTGTTGCAACGGGACTGACTGCCTTTGGAAACGGCATCGCTAGCCTATTGGGTTTTGCACCAAAAGAATCTTCAAGCGAAGACATAGATAATCTAGCAATGAGATATGATGCAGAACCGTCTACCTATAAGTCGAAAAACAACAAAAAGATAGCACAAGCACACCCGGAGTTTCAAAACTACATAAAAGCATTTATAACAAAATGCAAGGATTCCAAAATTACAATATCGCTAAACTCAACCCATAGAAGTAGGTCGAAGCAGAATGAATTGATAGCAGAGCATGCTGCCGGAACACGAAGTATAAAACCAGCTCAATATAGTTATCACTTGGTTGGCCTGGCCTTCGATTTTAATCCATTAATGCCCAGTGGCAATTGGATAAACAGCTCGGCTTCCAAACAACAATGGGTACAATCGGGAGTACCAGCCATTGGCGAATCTTTGGGTCTGCGATGGGGTGGCAATTTTTCCACCAATTACGATCCTATTCATTTTGATTTAGGAAACAAAGTTTCAATAAACAGAATGAAGACAATGATTGTCGATGCAAAGAAGAAGAATGTAGAAGGAACCCAGATTCCAACCGGGAAGAAGGTGTAAAATGTCAAAACTTAAAAAAATAGTAGACCAGTCAAAATTACTCAAAAGAAACAGAGAGCAGGCAAGGAAGAACAGGCAATTCGGCAAAAGATCCGGAATCGCTAATCAACCACTTGACGAAGCTTCACCAACTTATGAGAAAGGACAGACAGAAAAAATCATAACTGGTAATAATAATAACTTTATTATACTCGGTAGAGATAGACCAGGTCACAAATTTACTGGCTTCGGAGGAAAAGGGGCGACCCAATCATCGAGAATTGATTTGATCGCTGGAATGGGTGCAACATTTAGGCACAAAGACGGCACTTACGGCCCTCCTAACGAAGAAACAATTATAAACCCAAATTTTGCTATGGATGCTGCGAGAGTATACATATCTCAGAAATCTGATTTAGATAGATATATGGGCTTAGCAGAGGTAGATGGACAATCACCACCCGGAAGATCAGGTATAGGTCTGAAAGCAGATACTATTAGGATTCATGCGAGACAAGATATTAAGATTGTAACTGGTCGAGCCAGAGTACAAGGAGTGGGCCTAAAAGGAGAGAGATTATCTACCGGTGGAGAGAATGATGTAGTGGGAACAATTTCTCTTATAGCTGGCAATTACACAAGTAACAAAGATTCAGCCTTGATGAATATTCTCGAACCTCTCAAGAAATTCTCCAAAGCCAGGAAGAAGCTACAACCTATACCAAAAGGCGATAACCTTGCTGAGTGTCTAGAAGATATGATGGATGCCATGTCTCAAGTATTATCGCTTGTAGGTCAAAACACCACTTTTATAAATCGTATGAACATCGCCCTCATGTCTCACACACATGTATTACCACTTCCGACACCGATTCCGACACTACCTCCTTTGATTTATGCTACGAAACTAGGTCCTATGATCACAGCCCAGGCAATGTCAGCGACAGCGAGCAAACAATTACTATCTACTGATTTAGTCTTTATGAAGAACAATCATTTGAACAAACTTGGAAGCAATTATATTAATAGTAAATATGTCTTCACAACATAGGGATTTAACATGGCTGAAATAGAAAAGAAATATTCTGACTACCAGGAAACTGAATGTAAACCAGAAGACCAGATTCAAGTTGTTGATGAAAAAATTTGTCCAACGTGTCAACCGAATCCTGATTTCAAGCTTGCCGCAGAGTGGTTTGAGATCAAAGAAGCATACCTTAACGAGAAGACCTGCGAATACCATGTCCGAGTTTATGAGGGAGAAATAAGAGAGGAAAAGTCTAACTTACCTCCAATGACTACCGATGAGGATGTCGCAGTTGACCTAGCAATCTTAAGGATACTGAATGAATTTGATAAGCCTATCGATGATGGGACCAAAATAAAATTAAAGAATGCGGCAACAATAGTCGACAAGTATTATGGCACAGGATCTCGTGAACTTGGTGTAGCATATCTCGTAGCCATTCCGGCATTTAACTTTGATCAAATACCTTCCGTGGAAGACATTGATGAAAGTGCCTCCACCGATGACATGCCCAGTGGTGGAGAATTCCTTTTGCACTCAAAAGATCTCACCAAAAAACTCTTCTCTCTCCGAAAGACTCTAAAAACATATGAAAAGTTTTATTCACTGGCTCAATTCACCAGTGACTCCTTTGTGATCAGACAGGAAGACGATATAGTTTCTAGAATAGACTATGGAAATACTGTAGAAAAACTCAAACTATTTGAGAGGCATCTCTCGGATGTACTTAGAGAATCAAGATATCCTAGGCTGCATCATCTTGGAGTTTTTACACCCAAGAGAGTAAAGACTTTTAAGTTTATTTTTAAGGAAGGCAACACCCCATTTGAGCTGAAAAATATATACGTCCTCGCCGATGACGGCTGCGATGAGTATGAGAAGCTTAAAATCGGACCTAACAACCCTTTGCGGGATTTGGATAATGCCGTTATCTACAACTTCCTACAAAATTTAAACTCCGTATATAACGACATGACTGCGAAGGAAACCAAACCATGGCTAGATTGGACCTTAGATCATTTTTATCCCAAATACATCGCTGATCGTGGAAACATAGAAGATTTAGAAGGGGCTCGAATTGGACTTGGATGTCTGCTCGAAGAACAACTCGGCATAGGTGGTGGTAAAGTCATCGACTCTTTGGTTAGAGAAGTAATGTCGGCATTTGATTCGATTGAAAGGGAATACAACAAAAATGCTTGTCGTGAACTTGAGGAATTAGTAACAGGTGGAACTTCGGCAAAAGGTAAGCCTGACCCCTCGGCTTTCGAAGCAAGAGAAAAGAAAATGCTCGCTCGGTATGAGAAAGAGTATGTAAACAAAGCAGAATCTTTCATGGTCGATTATCTAAATGAATATTGGAATTCTATATTTTCGAGCGACAACTTCTCCGAGAGCGACCCGACCTCTTCAGTAACCGACAATACCTCCGCAAAGGCCAACAAGGGAAATATTTTTAGAATTATGCGTGAGTATGGTATCCAATATATAGAAATAGATACACCAACCTATAACTTCAAAAACAAAGCCGGCGAAAAAATAGAAGCCAATCTCGGACAAGGAGCTTATATTTATGATGAAGCTGATCTTGAAAGAAACGCCACAAACTTTGCCACAACGAAATTTCGGAATTTAGAAGATGGCTCATCCAAAAATCAACTCCAAAACTCTCCCCATTTCCATGAAGCCAAGGAAGCTTTATCAGAAGCTTATAATAATGAGAACTCATTTCTCACTGCCATCAAGGATTCCTTCAAGGGAAGGGGCGATAGAGAGCCCATGGATCTTATATCAATTATTGGTATTTGCGGTGTTTCAAAGCTTGCCGGTAAAGCACTGGATTGTATAGCAAACGGAATTTCATTTGATTCCTTTTTGGACATACTGATCGATAAAGCATTTGACTTCATGGAAGTTAATACTTTATCCCTATTTTTCAATGGCCTCCCGTATGATTTTCGGAGAGACTTGGATGCTGCCCTGGAACAGGAGTTCGGAGCAGGAGTTGATCTTTCTTCTTTGTTCGGAATTAAAATGTCCGAAGGCGGTAATGAGAAACTAAGTGATTTTATCCAATCAAAGAAGCATGCCAAAAGAGTCCAAAGGTTGTTTGAGAAATATGGATCTCCATACGAGTCGGCAACAATCGAAGAGAGAGACTATATCATTTCCCAACTCGGCAGCGGTTTATCGAAGCAGAGAAAAATTGCAAAAGTCATCAACGAGAACTACGACAGAGATAAAAAGACATACAAAGGTGATTCGATAACAGTTGGGAATATCGAATATAAGAAAAGAGAAAAGTATGTCCTTAAGTTTATAAAAAAGGAGATGAAAGCATACAAAAAGTCTCAAAAGTCCTTCGCCGATGCTACAAAAAGAGTAGTAGATTCTCTCATTGTTTATGCCCCAGCAGAACCAAAAGAGTTGAATGAATTTGAAAAAGCCTCTAAATCGTTTGAAGAAACGGCACTTGGAGTAAAGGTCGACATTGTATTTGATCTTGTATTCGATTTTGTAATTGAATCAATTATGGACAGCTTCTCAATTGATGATTTGTTCGCAAGATTAAAATCTTATCCCGCTGTTAGTTTCGCAATTGATAAGATCGGAGCCTTGTTATTACCATCCTGCCCGAATGCCCCAATAATTTATCCACCACCAGGCGACTTTTTAAAGTCCCTTTCTATAGACATTTGCGACCCGACAATCTCTTTAACCCTCCCAAAGCTTGTTATTCCGAGTATTGACTGGCGACATTTGTTGAATGCCCAACTCAAAGAGATTTTACGAGAAGCAATTATAAAGTTGGCAACAGACATCATTGTAAGGCTAGTTTCAAGGCTATTAAACACCCTAGAGGGAGCCTTGTGTAATCTGGTTGAAACAGCCGGTGGTTTAGTTGCGAATGCCCTTATGGGCGAACAAAGTCTCGGAGACGGATTAGGAGACCTTAAAAACAACTTCCTAGATGCCCTCAACGAGGCATTCTGTAATGATGGCGATGACCCAACCACATCTCGCAAGAAAGCAGAAGAACTAGCTGATGCACTATTCTCCCCCATTACTTTTGATTCCGGTCAAGATCCCACAGGAAGCGGCCAAAGGGTGACCAACATTATTGGTTCTGTTTCGTCAACAAATGAGATACTCGAAGCAATCGTTGCTCGTCCAAGTGAACAGAACGACCAATTTAACAAAAGAATAGCAAATGCGGTAAATGCCCTTGCACCAGAAATGTCAGCCCTACTCGGCTCTCCAAGTCAAGTAGCCTATTTCTTTAGCAACCTGGGCTCTCATTTGTCCCCGGACGATCGAGAAAGAATTAGAGATCTCCTCGAAGCAGATGTTCCCAATCTACCGATCTCCCAAGCTATCTGTTTAACGAACGATGAGTTAGACGACTGGAACGACATGAGAAACAACCTTCTCCAGGGCTGGGGCCTAACTCCCGAGCAAGCAGGGGATTACATCAGAGACATAAACGATAAAGCGGAAGATGCCGCCGAAGAGATCATAGATGACACATTCACTCTAGGTGGTGACGGCCCATTCCAAGGACCTTTGGCGAATGAATTTTCCAAAGATGCTTGTAATCCGAATAATATTTTTAACATAGATGCTCTAGATGAAGCCGGTCAACAGATGGAAGATCAAATGACCGAAGCGTTCTTTGATAACATAAGCCGATCTCTTATGCGAGGAATGACTGGAAGAAATAGTGTGCTTGGCGAAGCCCTCGCTGATTTCCAAGGTAGAAAGGGCTTCCCAAGAAAGTTCTTGAGGTTCTTCAATAAAAATCGCCAGAATAGCCAAGTCGAAAGAGATTTAGTAGAAGGAAACAAAAATGTATTGGGTAAATTCGTAATGAATGCCCTTACAGAAGATGGTCAAGTTATAGGGCAATACCCAACCACGGTTGCGATAATTCAAAGAGAAAAGATTCTCGATGACGATGGGAAATTATATGATTTTGGCTACAAAGCAAAGAATGTTATATATAAATTTTATGATGTATCAGAAAGAGCGATACTATCAGATCAATCGTATACCCAGACAGTGTCGGCCAAAAACAATAGAGAGGACAAGAAATCATTTAATTACAAACTCGAACTAGCAGAAAGTTTAGACGAAGCCGAAGAGAGAGTGGAACTAGGTTTTATCGTCCCAGTGAAAATAACTGACTCACAAGAAAAATACATGGAGGACTTAGGTTTTCAGTATCGCTTAAATCAAGAAAGGGACATAAGAAAAGCCTTCTTCAACCAATTTGCTCAAAAATCATTACCCCTACCTATTCGAGATTTCTCCGACATTTATGAAGCTTCTTTCGAAGCCTTCAACAAGAATGTGGTTGAGATGCTATTGACTGATTCTAGAGAGCCTGACGGTATACCAAATGGCTACAAATTTGGCTACGAAAATGAAAACCTCACAGAGGACTCCTTTAAATACTACAACCCGGATGGCTCAACTCCCTATAACTTAGCAGAAAGCGAAAAAACCTTGGGTAAATACGGCAGCGATAGAATAACACCGTTAAGTCCAGCTAACTATGGCGGTCGGTATAGTAATCCATCATTTTATGTTGAACCGAGACAGTTCACTGGTTGGACCGAGATAGCAACCAAAGCATTTGATTCTCCAACTGGTTGTGATCCGATGACTCCGCCTTTAATAAGTTTTTCTGACATCGAGGCTCGAACTAAAAACTTAAAAAGTTCATTAAAACAAGATCCTCGCCTTTCTAAGGACCCGGAGTGCACAAGCACAGCACCCTTTAGCTTATTGTTAAACAAAGACGCAAAGTCAACCCTTGATGGTGTTGTCCGAACAACGATCAGAGCCTATGCTGCTGAATATTTCATCAAAGGGTATGGGTTATTTTCCAACTTAGAACTTACACCTGAGAATTTTGACCAAGGCTTATTCTTGTATGTTGCAAACAAAATGAAATCTGAGATGATTGACCTCGGCACTTCGCTATCCAACAGGAACATAAGAATAACAAGAGAAAGATATTGGTACACATTCCTCGAACAATCTGTTGAAGCATACCAGAGAACGATTGATGTAGATGGAGTAACACCACCGGAAGGGGTTGCAGACGCCCTTAATTCGATCCAACGTGGTATGGATAAATTTAGGCCAATTGATCGTGCCCTCAAGAAGAAGATGAGAAAAAGATTACAAAAGAATGGAGACATACGAAAGCCACCAGCAAATTACAACCCGATTGATGTTGTAAGGCAAGGCCCTGTTGAATTTGCTCTTCAAGCAGCAGCATATCGGCTGACAACCGAAGAAGATGAGAAGAAAGACTTCTTCAATGGCAAAAATTTTACCAAGTTAAGTGCATTTGACATCAGGTTTGCCGCAGTTAAAAAGCTTAGATTCTTCCAGAAGATCTACTTCATCGCACTCTACGAGAAAGAATCCTTAATAATCATGTCTGAATTAATTCGAGACGAGTTCAGCAGAATGAATGAGATCATCGTAGATGGACTTAACGATAAGCCGTATTACAAAGATTTATCAAAATCATTTTTTGGAATGTTGCCCGGATCAACCAGTAAAATTGGACTAAGCAGTTATTACACAGAGAAACAGGCAAATGGTTCGAGCGATACTGGTACAATCCCAGAAGTAAAAGACACCTCTGCAACTCCACCCATCGCTCCTACCGATGAACCTCAATTCATCGTAGAGAGTTATGCTAAATTAGTGGATAGAGAAGATCCAAATTTACCTACATTCATTAGAAATAGACCCCAGAAATACATAGGAAACATACCATTATCAAATTTGTCAGAGTTTGTAGGGGAAAATCTCGACTTGATGGAGGACAATTACTTGTCTGACTTTTTCGGCGACCTTACTTTCACATACAAAGGGTCGTTTAAGTCTTTGATGGACAAAGGA
>Ga0115571_1001097_pt1 | contig 19342 bp, 15 predicted proteins | sample COGITO_mtgs_1205_FD_87293 | JGI IMG/M metagenome (GOLD analysis project Ga0115571, IMG submission 87293) | Pelagic marine microbial communities from North Sea - COGITO_mtgs_120531 | ecosystem: Environmental > Aquatic > Marine > Epipelagic | place: Germany:Helgoland, sampling site Kabeltonne...
AAAAAAATCTCAAAAAGTAGGCACCCTGTTTTCACACGGATACGCGAGCTCAAAAATACCGATCAAAAAAAAGTAGACACCCGTTTTCACACGGATATGCTAGCTCATACAAGAAAAAAATCTCAAAAAGTAGGCACCCTGTTTTCACACGGATACGCGAGCTCAAAAATACCGATCAAAAAAAGTAGACACCCGTTTTCACACGGGTACGCGAGCTCATACAAGAAAAAATCTCAAAAAAGTAGGTACCCCATTTTCACACGGGTACGTGAGCTCAAAAATATCGATCAAAAAAAGTAGGCACCGCGTTTTCACACTGATACACGAGCTCATACAAGAAAAAAATCTCAAAAAGTAGGCACCGCAATTTTCACACAGATATGCTAGCTAAAAAATACCGATCAAAAAAAAAGTAGGCACCGCGTTTTCACACAGATACAAGAGCTCAAAAATACCGATCAAGAAAAAGGTAGGCACCGCCATTTTCACAAGGGGGCGCGGGCTCTGTGGGTTTGTGCTTTACATGAACGCGGTCTCGCCATACACAGTTTCCGAGCATTATTTAAAACGAAAATTTATTAGTCTGTAATAACGAACGAATACATCGTCACCAAGGCTTTTGCAATCATGTACCTATTCACAGACACAGGGAAACAGAAAGAAAAAAATGGCTCATCGCAATGTACACTACTTCTCATACGGAGATTAAAAACGTAATTGAAAACCTCGGTTTTTTAATTCAGATTGTATCTTAGATTCTTTAGATTCTATCTTAGATTCTTTTGATTTTAACTTACCTTCGTCACCATTGTCAACATATTTACCCGTTATTTGATCTCCGTCGTCTTCGTCGTCTTTGTAAACATAATTACTCGTTATTGTAGTACTGTATACTTCTGCGTCTTTGGGGTTGATATGACCTTTGCGTTTAAGCGGCATTTTAGGCGGCATGGTTTGTAGGGGGACGTTTATATATATATATATGTAGAATTATCAAAAAAAAAGGTAGGCACCGCGTTTTTCACACGGGTACGCGAGCTCCGTGGGTTTCCGAGCATTAGTTGAAACGAAGCTTTAATCGTCTGTAATTTCCGGACCCTCCGGTCTTGGTCTCTCCGCCTCCGGACCCTCCGGACCCTAGATTCTTGCTCCACGGAATATCTTCTTCTTTGAACCACTTCTTGAATAGCTCGAAGCAGTATTTAAAGTACTTATTGAAATTGTATATAAATATTTCTCTTCTAATACTGTGTTTGTTTAGTTCATAAACCTTTGTTAAATTTAAACTCCCCTCTTCTTTCTTGAACTCGTTCATGCTGTCTATTACTACGTGCGCGTGGTATTTAACGTTATGAAGTCTGGCTATGTTTGCGATGCACGTTGCTTTGCGTTTATCCCACGCACCTTTGCACTCGGCTATGCACAGATCGATGAGATATTCGATGCTGGTGTTAGTGGGTTGATCGAGTCTCCATGCCATTTTTTCCGACAACGCGTGTCCCCACTTCGATGATGCGTCTGCGTTTCCATCGCGTATTGCTTGTATTCGTTCTTTCACTGCATATATATTTGTTGTATCTTCGAAATTCCAATCTAGGATATCGTACTTTGCTAAGTCCATCTCTTGATTCTTCTTGTAGATTGCTAGGTCTAAGATACGTTCTAACTTCATCTCCAGATTCAGTGTCTTCTCGTATTCCGTGAGTATATTATTCCATTCTGCAACCTTTGCATCCTCTGCTTCCCCTAAGAATCTTTTGAGGTTTAGTTCTAGAATGTCCCGTGCAACGATGTGGTCGAATGTGTTTGGTACTAGATTTCCAATTTTGACGTACTTTTCTGGTAATTCCAATGATTTGATGAGTATGGTCAGATCCTTTTTGATATTAAGGTAGCTTCCCCATGCTTTGTCAAAGAATTCTGTGAGTAGGTCTATCCATGTGACCGCCTCCTTTATGTCGTATATGTCGAAGAGTGCGTCGTGTGCCCTGAATTCGATGTGCCACTCGTTTTTTCCTTTTGAGTTTTTGTACAGGACGTCGTACGATGGTTTGTAGTTGATATTGATGTACTTTGAAGGGAAGGAGTCTGTCTCGAATCTGAGGAATTGCTTTGTGACTATCTTTGTCATTTCCTGTCGGATTTCATCCAAACTTCTTAATTTTAATAAGTCGCCGATAGAGCTGTTAAGGTCTTTAACTGGTGTTGTTTTTGCGTAACTGGAGTTTTTTCTGAACAGTTTATGTTTTTGCAGTTTCCCCGAGCAGTGTGTCCATAGGTAGTGGTGCCAGTATCCAAAGAACGGGTCATCGTTTACGTATACCTTATTGATTCGGCTCATGTGCACGTGCATGGAGCAAGAGTAGTATTCGTCTCTTAACCCGCACATGAATATTCTGTCGTTCATCGTTATCATTTCAGATATAACGCGATTTCTTGTATTCCCTTTCCAATGTTTTGGTCCGTTGCTGATCCACTCTATGTTTCTAAATTTTCCCTTGGCTCGTTTCGGCAATTCCAAACCGAATTTTTTAAAGTTGACAGACGTTATGCTTCCGTCAGTGGTTGGTATCCATGTGGAGAGATCTTTAGTATATTTTAATTGATTAAACGTCGTTTCCAGTGATTTCTTCAATAATAAAATCATATCTTCACGATCTATGTCTCTGTAATTGCTCGCAAATACTTGGAACTTTTCGTCTTTGACCTTGACTTTGACCGGTACTTTTCCGTACAGTGTGACAAACCATGTTGTCTTTTTTTTTTCATCATTAAATATCCATCCATGTACCCAACTATCTTTTGTTTCCTTTTTTTTCATCACCATTACGTATTCGTCCGGACATGCCTTTAATAGTTTCCTTCTTTCGTTTTTCTATAAATGTTTCATCGTCTGCAGGGGTTGACATGAACTTCTTCATTGTCTTGATCAACTTCTTAAATTCTGGAATGGTGTATATTGATTGATATTCGTCCTCGCTGTATTTTTCTGCGAACCCGGGGTTGTCCTCGGACGCGACGCATTCTATTTCGATGCCTACTTTGATTTTATCCGTTAACTCTTTTGACATCAGATCTTGTTGTATTTCTTCCTTTGCCGCTGCGTACGCCTTGCTATTCTTTACCTCTTCTAGATACAGTGTGAATGCTGGTAAGTAAAGTTGGTAGATGCCGTCGCGTTTCTTCCATCCAGCGTATGCCTGTTGTGGTTTCCAGTTCCGGAGTACGAATTCTTGATCGTGTTCCAAAAGTGTTTGTACTATGTGCTCAACAACTGATTTGATCTTTTTTCTGTATTTATCATTGTTGGAATTGTTGATATCCATTATGTTTAGTAGAAAATATTTCTTAAGATTAAGATACTTGCTCCTCAGTGCATTTAGGCACTCGTCACCGAAGAAATCTGGAAGTGTTGCTTCATCTGTGCTTGGAGATGTCACGCCCTTTGTCACGTCATTTTTGGGTGGGGTTTCCATTTACTTGTCTGTGTTCTCTGTTTATAGTTATGTTTTTCTCGAGAATACTCTTTTTTTTAGGTCGTCTGTGGCGATAGGCTGCCATTTTTTGTCAAAGTCTCTGTACAGCCACGGTATTTCCACGTGTACGGTTTCAATTTGTTCTGACGCGGAGTCCCATTCTTTGGCGGCTGTGTTGGAGTTGAAGATGATTTCCAGGTACTTGGTTCCTACGGGCGTGCACGCTTTGGCGGTTCGGACGTAGCCGTTGTAGAGGTAGATGGCTTTGTAGTCCGTGTGCGCCTTTTCGGTGGCGTATGCGAACGTCTCGTGCTTGAACCGTGCCATGACGTTCCCTTGCAGGTCTTCGTAGATGGAGTTGTACTTGTCGTTAATTTTGAGTCTTCCGTATATGGTTGGTGTTTGTCCCATTTTCCTTTCTGTGTGTTAACCTATATAGTGTTCTCTGTTGAGGAAAATGCGTTTCCGTCTTCTTCACTATACGTCGTTCGTGCCCGTGCTCTCTTGTTTGATAGTGGATCCCTGGGGTTTGAAGTGTTGCTGGCTGTTCTATCTGTTTTTCGTGTACCTCGTGCTGGAGCGCAGGGAGTGGAACGGCTATTCTTTGGGTACTTGGCTGGCGTTGCAGCGTTGTGCGGAGACGTGCATGGTGTTCTCCCTCGCCTTGTCTCGTTTGTCGCCCTGGCTGTCTCCCTTGGCTTGGTTGACGCTGAAGCGCCCGGAGCGTCCGCCTGTCCTGTACGCGGCGTGCTGCTTCGCCCTGTACTCGGCGGACCCTCTTCAGATGGCGTTTGTGTTCGGCATGGTGGTGAGCGCGTACAGCGCTCCTCCTTTGGACTGGCAGGGTGCCGTGTACCATCGAATTCTGACTCGCTGCGTGCAGGTGACTAGTCTCGTGCTTGCGTATCGCGCGTGGTCTCACCGCCTGGTCCTGTTGACGTTTGTGTTTCTTCTGAAGGTGCTCTGCTTCCTCGTGCGTCCGGACGACGTGTCTCGTGCTCGGTGGTGGAACGGCGTGACTCCGGCGATACTGGAGTTGGACATCAAGGATCATACGCTGTGAGTGTTTGGGGTATATGAGGGTGTGTTTGGTTGAATAATGTTTTATTATTTGTATACGACTCTTATGTTTGTGCATTGTTTTGCGATACTGGTCTCTGTTCTGCAGATCTCTTACGTGTTAATCTTCGGGCGCCCAGTTCGGTGAGGTCGGCGCCCATTCTGGCGAGGGCGGTACCCATGTTAGCGGCGAGTTCGGCGCGAGGCTCGGCGGGCTCGGCGGCAGCCAGTCTGGTCTTTCTTCCTGTACCCATCCGTTCCACTCACCGAAGAGGTCTTCCTCCTCTACCTCTTGTTCGACGACGTGCACGGCTGCCGACCCGATGTTGGCTGTTTTTCCGGTGAGGATGCAGGCGGAGATGCTGTTGACCGGGTCGATTCTTTCCTTTACAGCGGCGTTGACGAATACTCCGACGACTTCTTCGAAGGTAGCTCTTTTGAGTATGTCTGTGTCTACTTTTTTGAGTCCGTGTCTGGTCATTGGCGTGAGGTTTCCGTCCTGTGTCATCCAGTCGATGAGTAGTAGTAGGTGTCTGACGTTGAGGTCGATGCCGTAGTGTGATAATATTTTTCTGATTTCTTGTAGAATGGCGATTCTGGCTGCTTCGACTCCGAGTAGTTTGTGGATCGTGTGTATGTCGTTGGTGTATACTGTCTCGAACACCTCTGGGTGCAGCGCGATCAGCGTGTGCACGTCGAGCGAGGTTTCTACTTGTTCACCCGTGTCTTTGCTCCACTCTGCTCCGGGCACGCCGATGTGTTTTGGAATGTCTTCAGGCGGTGCGTAGACGTGGCACAGCAGTACGTCCGTTTCGATGTACGCGACGTCCCCTACCTTTTTGAGCGCCTCCACGACGGTCTGCGTGTACCCTAGCTCGGTCTCGACGCGCACCGGCTCTCCCTTGTACTCGCCTTTGTCTGGAAAGTTCCAGAAGTCGTCTAGGTCGTCGGTCATTTTGATTGTCTCTGCGTGCAGCGCGATGTGCTTGAGTGTCTGTGCGAGGTTTCTGTGTGTTTTGAACGTGGTGAGCGGCGTTTTAATCTTCTTGGTGAGGTTGAGTATTTCTTCTAGTCTCGGCAGTCCGAGTGTGACGTTTTTGGAGCTGACTCCTGCAAAGTGGAAGGTGTCTCTGATTCCCAGACCGTTGAGTAGTACCATGTTTTTGGTTCCTTGGACGGTGAGGTCGTACACGTACCTGTGCGACGACTGGTGCTCCTCTATCTGGACGATCTCGTCGATCCAGGTGTCTCTGACTCTGTCGACGGCGTGGGTGTGCACGACGACGCCTTTGTCTGTCTGGACGCAGTGTATGCCCACGCTGCACAGGACGAAGCTCAGGACGTTTCTCAGCGGCTGCTGTGCTTTGACGAGCAGCAGGTTTCCGGACTGGACGGCTTTGTGCGCCATGTATGCTTGTAGGAATTCCATGGCAAAGTGTTCCGAGCATCCGATGAGTGGTTTGATGCCCATGTGTTTGAGTGCGAGTACGGTGGCTCTGTCTGTGACTACTTGTCGTTCTCCGTTGGTGTCGGTGTACGTGGCGGTGTCGTGCTCGTGTCTTCCCGTCGCCATGAAGTTTCCGACCAGTTTCCCCGAGTACTCCTTTCTGTGCAGTGGCGGTATCCAGGCGACGATGGGTACTTTCATTCCGACCCTCAGCTCCTTTCCGGTGGTCGGCACCCAGCGTCCCCCCTGCAGTGTGAGGAAGGACTTTGCGATGGTGCACGCCATGTTTCTTCCTGATTTGGTGGTGACTTTGATCATGGGACCTGGGTCGTGTCTCGTGACTGCGAGTAGTTTGTTCCAGGAGACGGTTCCGTGTTCGTCGATTGTGAGTGCCTTCTTTCCCTTGACGTAGGCGTGTCCGGATTCTCCTGGTTTGAAGTGTTTGTCGATGTACTCGCCGGCGCAGGTGCCTACTCCTTGGATGACCAGCCACTCGTGGTAGTCGACGGAGTTGAGTGTGCACTGCGTGGCTCTCTCCCCGATGCTCTGCGCGGCGATCGCCCCGACGCACTCCCCCGGCGCGACTCTCGCTCGTTCCAGTTGCTCCAGCGCCTCCTGCTTGATTTGCGGCGGTGCTCTGTTTATCCACGACCCGATCAGGTCTGGTCCCTTCTCCCCCTCCAGGAGTGCGACGCCGTGTCTCTTGGCGATTCTCCTTAGTGGTACCGGCAGTGGTCCCCACTCCGTTTCTTCGATGCTCATGGCGTCTAGTCCGTCGTCTCCGTACTTGAACTGAATGATGGTGTCTCCGTCTCTGGCGGACCCGTCTCTGTGGGTGACGATGTTTTCGAGGCACTTCATGAGTCTTCTTTCGACGTAGCCGGTCTGCGCCGTCTTGATGGCGGTGTCGATGAGTCCCTCTCTTCCCGCCATGGCGCAGAAGTACATTTCTTGCGGCGTTAGCCCTTCGAGGTAGGTGTGTCGAATGAACCCTCTGCTTTCGGGCGAGTTGCATCCGTGTGGGTAGCACGTCATCGTCCTGTCTGTCCAGTTTTTCTGTATTCGGTTGCCCATGACGTTCTGCTGCCCGATGCACCCTTGAATTTGAGTGATGTTGACCTTGGAGCCCTTGGAGCCGGCGTATATCATGGTGTAGAACTGGTTGTCCGGCGAGATTTCTGCCATGGCGGCGGATCCGAGGATGTTTCTGGACTCGTTGAGTCTTTCGTTGACTCCGCTTTCCCCCATGTCCTCCACTTGTCGGAACGCCTGCTCGATTTCGTCCGTGCACAGTTCCTCCAGAGCCCTTGAGCGCCGCAGGTCGTTGATTCCGACCGTGAACCCTCTCAGGTGCAGGTACCGGCTGGTGAACTGCTCCATTTCCCAGATGAAGTCGATGGTCGCCTGTGGTCCGCAGTCGTTGAAGATGACGTGTATCAGCGACCCGGAGGAGCAGCCTAGGTCTCTCTTTCGGAACCTTCCGCTCAGGATCTGCCCGTCCTCGATCTGCACGCAGCCGGAGTACCAGACTTTCGGCGTGATCAGGCTGAGAATCCGGAGTCCGGTGTACGGCGGCTCGACTGGTCTCTGGGTGACTTGGAAGGCGTCGGCTCTGCTCAGGGTCTCTCCGGACAGGAGGTACGCCCCTAGCATGGTGTCTTGAATGACTCCGATGACTGGTCTGGACGCTTGCGGCGAGACGATCTGGTACTTGACCGCCATGATTTCGGCTGCTTCTGCCTGTGCCTCGATGGTCTGCGGCACGTGTATGTTCATCTCATCGCCGTCGAAGTCCGCGTTGTAGGGTGTTGTGCACGCGGCGTTGAATCTTAGTGTGTTGTGTGGCAGTACTTTGACTTGGTGACACATGATGGACATTTTGTGCAGGGAGGGCTGCCGGTTGAAGAGGACTAGGTCGCCGTCTTGCAGGGACTGCTCCAGTGTCCATCCTACTCTTATTTTTGGTTTGTTGACGCTGGTGTCGATGCGTGCGCCGCTGGGCAGCACCGCGTACCGGATCTTGCCGTCTTCCAGAGCTTTTCTCAGGGCTGCAATGTTGTGGTCGGTGACTTTGACTGGTTTGGTGAGTGTTTTGGCGATGCTCTGGGGGATGCCGATTTCGGAGAGTTTGAGTCGGTTGTCTCCGGTGATGACGCATCTTCCGGACTGGTCGACTCTTTTCCCCATGCAGTGCCCTCTCATGGTTCCTTCCTTGCCCTTGATTCTGCCGGCGAGCGAGGTGTACTCTCTGCGGTTGGATCTTCTGGAGGAGCCGACTTTGTCGTTGTTGATGTAGCAGGCGACGGCGTACTGCAGCGCTTCGTATCTCTCGTAGACGACGTGTTTCGGCAGCGCTTTGTCGATGGCTTTCTTGAGGCTGATGTTTTTGCGCACGATGTTGAGTAGTCGGTAGGTGAGGTCGTTTTCTCCTCTGGTGGTGTTTCCGATGGTGAGTGGCGGTCGTATGTGAATGGGTGGTACCGGCAGCACCTGGATCAGAAAGCGTTGCGCGTTCTCGGGCATGTCCGCGGTGTGGTAGACCTCTCCGTTTCTGAGTATGCAGAGATTTTTCTTGTTCCAGGCGTACTTGCCTTCTTTGTCTTGTTCTCGGAGTGCTTTAATGAGGTGTGTGATCATGCCGATGTGCAGGACGGGGATCGGAAATTCGATGTGTCCCCAGTGTCCGGGGCACCCGTGTCTGTTTCTGGCGCAGAATCCGCAGAGTCCGTCGCCGATGCAGCCGAACCTCGGATCTCGGAGTCCGCCTTCGACTGGTTCACCGTTGTGCAGGCATCTTGGTTCGGTGACTTCGAGGACGGAGGCTTTTTTGACGTCGGTCCAGATGGAGAATTCCATGGTCCGAGGTGGGTCAGAGATGGGTCAGTGTACGAGGTGTCGCCATACAAAGTCAGTTACAGTTAGATTCTCCTTTATCGGTGGTTATTCTTTTTCTTATTTTACACTCGACGACCTCACCGTCTGTGAACACTAGGGCTTCTCCCGGATCGAATAACCTGACTTTTGAAAATCCGTCGTCTGGCAGCGGCAGTTTGGAGCTCAGGTATGACCACCAATCTCTTGAGTGAAATTTGTGCAGGACGGTCATGGAAGTCAGTTCTAACAATTCTTCGGGCATTGTGCGCGGGGTTTGTGTGGATACGATGACCCTTATGCCTTCGTGTCTCATCAGTCGGACGGTTTCCACGCAGTACTTCGCGAGCCCTCTGTCTTTGTCAAAGTATTTGTGTGCTTCGTCGCAGACGACGACCTTTCCGCATCCAGTCTCTATGCCTCTGAACTGTTGCAGGAGTACTTGAAATATCCCGTCGGCGTCTGATGGTGCCATCATTGGATCTGTTATGTCTGCTACGACCATGGTACCGCACTTTACCAGATGTTTGAGAGCATATGCTTTGTGTTTTTTGTTTTCTTCGCTTTCGGACAGAAATTGTCTGAGGAGATCTAGACGCTGGTTCAGAAACTTTGTTTGGGAATGGTCTAATCCTTTGCAGAGTTCTTTGCAAAAAGCTTTGAATGGTGGTATTTTTCCTTCTCTTTGATATTTGCGGAGTAGACCAAGCAGCATGTCGATGTACAGTTGTTTCCCGTCTCCGACGTACAGGAGCGTTTTAATCTGCACCGCGGTAAGAGAATTCCAATCGAAGAGTAGAGGTAGTACCTGAAACCCTGACCCCGAATAAAATCTTTTCCTTTGTGTGTAGAATGTGGGGCTGACCAGTACAACTATTTGGGGCAGTTTCAGACCCTTCCTAACCGATGTTGATATGCCTGTGGCTTCACACTGGCTTTGTTGATTGTCGTAGTGAAACATTAATGCAGTCATTGGTTTTTTGCACCCGTGTTCGTATGGAATTAGGCAGGTTTCTAGTACGACGGAGAGAGTGTGACTTTTTCCTGCACCTTGAACCCCACATATTGTTAAGCAAAAGGGTTCGTGTACATCTAGATACACTGCCTTTTCACCTGTAAACCCGAGTAGTGTGGTCTCTGGTTCCTTGGTTTCCTTAGTTTCTCCGTCTCTGAATTTCTCGTACAGGTCAACACCGTCCCATGCACATCGTTTTTGAAGTCCGTTGACTGTTTCACTGGGGTGATTTTGTTTGAAGTGTTCTTTGCATTGTTTCAGTTTGTTGAATTTTTGTTCACATATGTAGCAGCGGTATTTGGGCATCCTTTACCCAACCTCTCTGGATCGGGGGCTCGCCATACTACAACTTCATCTGGAAGATGCCGTGCACGAAGTCGCTGATGGTGTGCACCCACGTGTCCGAGTGGTTTTTGACGATGTCCACGATGTCCTCCGGGAAGATGTTGATCTGCCGTTCGACGTGCTGCCTGACGGCGGTGAGGTCGTAGAGCTCGTCGTGCGCGACTCTCTCCAGCAGGGTGCACCACAGCGCCCCGTGCTTGGCGACCTTCCGAAAGGCGTGCTCCGTCTCTTCCAGGAATTCCTTGTAGCACGCGCTGTCCCTTCCTCCCATCATCTCTATCATGGGCGTGGTGACTCGGAGCGGCTGCGGCAGCTTGGGGTCGTGCCCCAGCATGTACGAGAAGTCGATGTGCACGATCTCGCCGTCGTGGCACACTATGTTTTGCAGGTGCCTGTCTCCGACGCCGATGAGGTGCGACAGGATGCACGACCCGACGACCGACTTCCTGAACCTCTCCCTCGTTTTCCTGGGCGGCGTGTCCGGGTACTGGTTGTAGACGTGCATGCTCAGGTTGTTTCCTAGTTCGTACAGCGTCTTCGCGGGCAGCATCTGTATCCACCCTCCCGTCGCCGTGACCGCTACGGGGTACGAGCGCGCTCGGATGCCCATTTTTTGCAGCACGTCGCAGATGACCATGGTGCACCTGTCCTTGCGCACGTCGGTGCTCTTGACGAGGATCCTTAGCTCTCCCTCGGACGTCTCTACGGTGACGGCGTGCGGCGCGGACGCGGATCGGAATCGGTCGACGTGCTTGACGGCGTGGACGACGACGTCCGGGTTGTACGGCAGCCTCCCTCTCCTTACCGGCACCGGTCGCACGAGGTTCCTCTCCACGTCTTGCATCATGTTCAGGGTCGCCGCGAGCGCCTGCCCGTGCTCCCCGCCGAGCAGCCTCTTCCGCAGGCGGCAGACTCTGTCCGACTTTCCGGCGTGCGCGAAGTACAGCGCGTAGGCGACTTTGACGTCTCCGCACCTCTGCAGCACGAGGCTCGCGACCGCGTCCCACCACGGCATGAAGAGAACCAGGTCCTCGTCCGACACTCTGGACATCTGTTCGGCGACCCACGCGCCGTGCCTGCTCAGCAGCCTGGGCGTGTAGTGGCAGTTCAGCAGCTGGACGAGCCCCATGATGTCCACGTCCGGCGGCGGGCACCCGAACAGCACCCTTCGTATGTTCGGCGTGTGCACGGCGATGCTTCTCTCCAGCGACGAGTAGTTGGCGTGCAGCATTTTCCGGAGGCACTGCTCCCTGACATCGACGGTGACGTCCGCGGCTTGCCTCCACGCCCTGCACACCCTGGGCGGGTCGGTCCACGGCAGCAGCAGCGCGAAAATCCGTATCAGTTCTTCCACGTTCCAGATGTCGTCGCATTTCCGGCTGCACTCGGTGCACACTAGATGTTTTCCCACGTAGGAGGTGTTTACGAAGGACGGAATGACGGAGTACCCCGTGCACGCGCTGCAAAAAATATTTCCGCACATGCGACAGTGGTGCCTCCTGGTTAGGAGGTTGAACTGCTTTCCGCACCCGCATTCTTCGACGGTACGGTCAGAAACCCACATAATTTCGATGTCCTATATAAGGAGATAGAAAATGTATAAATAATGTCATCAACCCATTACGGAGATTCCGATCAAGCACTTTTAGATCAGGGCAAGGGTACCGGAGAACTGTTCCAGCAATTCTTCGGACGGCTTCCCAAAGGCAGACGTCGCGCGGACGACGAGCTGCCCCACGAGACCTTCAACTTGCCGGACGCCTACAAGGGTAAGAACCATCACTTGGAGGACGTCCTCGATTTCATGATTCGCAGGGAGGACGAGTTCTACACCACCCGCTTACTGCCGTGGTTTTACACCGACGACATTCACGTCGAGTGGGAGATCTTCCGCTTCAACCGCACGCTGATGGACGTCGAGCCCGAGCAGGGCATTCCGCGCCTCGTCACCGCCGAAACGGAGCGTCGCACCGACAACCTCCTTCGCAGAGGTCTCGCCTTCATCATCGAGCACGGGTTCATGACCACCGAGCGTGGTCGCAAGCACTTCATGCTGAACTTGCAGCAGATCACGGACGCGGTGCACACGACCGCCCACTTCGGCGTCATGCACGCCCTCTTGACCTCTCGCCAGCACTACCCGAAGTGGAGGAGAGAGAACGACCGTCTGGCTAAGAGACCTCGCAATTACATGAAGCACGAGCGCGACACCTGGGCGATCGTTCAAAAGAGCCACAAGGGTCTGCACATCTTGGATGCCGAGCTCAAGCACGAGATGAAGCGCAACGGCGTCACGCCAAACATCTGGGTCTTCCCAGCCAAGATGTCCATCTACTTGGACATGGTCCCCAAGGAGGCGACGGACTACATGCACAAGGGTCAGCTGGCGCTGGGCAACTTGGAGGAGGACCGCACGGAGCAGCACTTCAGCGGCATTCGCTGGCGCGGCTGCGACGTGTTCGAAGCCCAGAGTTTCGACATCGACTTTGACCACAGGGACACCGACTTGATGAACCGCGCCCGCCAGTGCGGCGAGTTTTTCGTGATTCCGTGGGGGACGAGGAGCATTAAGATCTTTTCTGCGGACCACGACGATTTGAAAGACATTTCGTTCTCGGAAGCCTCTGAAATGGCGCTCAACTCTCGAACGAAAGACGTTGATCAGTTCTTTCCGACCCACCATACTAGAAGAGACCACATGGCGCTTCCAGGAACTACGCTTGAATCACTCAAAAAACTGAAAAGTCTTCTTGTATCGGAATTGTCCACTAGAATCGTAAAAGACACAACAAAAGATACGAAAAGTCGCAAGAAGTTTACCTCTCCTGTGGATATAAATAGCTTCGCTACCAATGACGATGTCGATGACAAATTAGACAGCTTATTGGGGTTTTATAACGCAATCACCGATGCACTCCGTTTAAATTCGTCAACGTACGAAATATTGAAAGAAATAAATTCAGGAAAAACCAACCTTTTTGGTGACGCGGAACGCGACAATAATAACAACGTAATAGAACCAGAAAGTGTTTTACATTATGTATTACGCGGCGCAATTTGTATCAAAGATTTAACTAAACTGCAAGACCTAATGGGTGGTGGTGCAGAATTCACGGGGTCAATTGATGCATTAATTGCTGCAATCTTAAGTCGTCCACAGCTTATCCCTGCTGCTGCTAAGCAGATTGCTGATGAAATTGTGAAAATCAATAAAGTTATTGAACGTAAAAAGGACTTTTTAGAAGGGAAAGATAAAACACTCAAGACAAAAGGTAACGATGATCAAGATGCCCTTAAAACTCAAATCGACGAGATCGGTGCCGAAATCAAAAAGTTAACAGGTTTGTGGACAGTCTTGGAGATCATCCGTCTTGCCTGCGAGCGGGGTATTCCGCACGACGTTATTATTTTCCGTCCATTTCAAACGTACCGCATGAGTTCGGCTATTTTGGCTGCCGGCGGCGAAGATCTCGGATCGACGTTTCACGGACACCACGACTTCCAGCTATCGGACGACATCATTCGCAAGGTGCACGTGGGTCACTACACGCACTACTCCAAGAGTGTCGTGAAGCAGCCCAAGCGTTTTTCGATTGCGGACGACGTGTTTGCTCAGGGTTACGTGTCCGGCGAGGGAATTGAGTTTTTCGACGAAGATTCTCTGGCTGACAACGTTGAGCACCTTGGCATGAAAGAAAACACTCGGTCTTTGATTGCTTGGAACGTAAGCGCTGGATCGGCGAGGGACATGATTGCCTGCGATATGCGCGGCAAGTTTGCCAACAGTGATTACGACCACGGCGAGGAGGAACATTTTGAGGACGCTTCACTGCTCAAGGCAATCTTGGTCCGTGCCGGAATTCTTCCACGCCACGATGGTGGTCATGACCAATTTTTGAACGACCTCAGTCCGCACAACACTGCGTGTTTCCGCGGCATGCAGTACAACCGCGTGAGTGGTGTCCAGGAGGTTTCGAAATCCGGCGGCGGACTTGACCGCATCTACAAACCGGACGAGTTCGTGTGCAGCAGCTTGAGTCACGGTCACTGGAAGGGTCTTACTTTCCCAGGCTGCATGGGTGTCAGAGAAGGCGTTATGATGTCCAGCGACTACAAACAACCGAGTTTAGGAGATAGAGCATAAGATTATTTAAAATATTTACTAAAAACCCCCCTACTTTTCTTTGCGTGGCAGTTGGCACACAGTGCTTGACAGTTCTCTACAGTATCCTCTCCCCCTTCCGCCAGAGGGCGTACGTGGTCGATGTCCATGGCTTTCGGATGCAGGAGCTCCCTGCACTCGGCGCAATTGTACTGCTGCCTGTGCGCGATTTCCCACCGGTACTTCTTCGAGACGTTTCTGCGCGGTTTGAGCGCCCTCTGCACGCCCTCCACGACCTGCAGCTGCTGGTACGAGCACTTGTCAGCGTACCATCGCAGGAATTTCTGCATGCACTTCTTGGACATCCACGTGCCGTTGATTTCGATCTCTCCTGGAAACTGTTCAAACTTGAGTTGCAGGGCGCAGGGCTCTACCGCGTTCAGGGCGCGCTGCACCGCTTTCCAGTCGTACCACAGCGCGCCGTCCTGTTTTACGCAGCGTAGTTCCATTTCTCCGAACACTCGGTGTTTAAGTAGGTCTGAGGGGTCCGGGTATTTATATGTCTCACGTAGGAACAATGGGATGTTTCAATTCGAAGTCTACCGAGGACGTGATGCTGGAGTTGAGAAATTTGGACAACTCACTGCGCGAGATGGTGTACAAGTACGAGATTCGGCTGGAATCGACGAACAACGAGCTGAAGGAGAAGGTGGCTGCGAAGGCTACGAAGGATCGTCTGATCGTCCTTCTGCGTCGTCGTAAAATTCTTCGTAGCTACTTGATTCAGTCCGAGATGCGCATGTCACTGTGTACGCAGAAGCAGTGCTCTCTCGAGCAGTTGGAGATCACTCGCATGCAGCTGCAGGCGATTAAGAGTACCAGCAGTATTTTTAAGCGCTTTACTAAGCGTCATACTGTCGAGAGGGTGGAGCAGCTGCAGGACACGCTGTGTGCGCTGCAGGACGACATGATGGATATTTCTGAAATTTTGGAGCAGCCGCTTGTCGGTGATTTGAACGTGGACGACGAGTTGGAGGCGCTGATGGCGGAGTCGGAGCTTCCTGATCTTTCTGAGGCTCCGGCTCCGGCGGAGTCTGCGGAGAACGCTGTCGGCTATCAGGTGGGGTCTGTCTCGTCGATGGAGTCTGGTATTGCGGTTGCTATTTGATTGTTTCGGCGTTTGCCGGTACTATTAATAGAATTTTGTGTCTGCATAAATGTGTATTGAGTTTTACTTAGATACTGAATTTTGTGGCAGTTCTGCCCTGTACTGGGGCATTGTTTTGTTGGGCTATCCTCTGTTGCTGTACGCCACGCAGTTCGTCTCCACGTCGAGGTGGCAGCTGCACAGGGAGGCGCTGTCTTTGAAACCGAAGGACCGGGTTTTGAATAGGATAGTGCTGTACAGGATAATACAGAGTAGTATTTCAGTTATTTCGATATTACTAATTACCTCTCGCAACGTTGGATTTATTTTGTCCGCGTTGGTCGGTCACGCTATAGCCATCTACTATGTGTTTAAGACCCAGCGTCGAGACCACAAGCATTTGGTGAGCCTGCTCGTCGAGGCTTTGCAGGACCCTTCCAAGCGCGACGAGCTGGTGCGTGCGTTGAGTGTTCAGGATCCCTCCAAGCGCGCCGAGGCTCCTGTTGCCTTTCCCAGATTCCGTCTTTCTCACGTGGGTTCGTAGCATTGCCTGCAGACGGCGATGTGTTTGGACTCTACGGACACGATCTCCGGCGCGCTGTCCAGGCGCTTGGTGAAGGAGGCGGCTCTGCAGGGGTGGGCACAGAGTTGGCACAGTGCCTTTTTGAACGTGACGTTGTCGGCGTAGGGGATGAGGTCGAGGATTTCTCCGAACTTCTGTCTCTGGTAGTCTCCGTTGAGCCCGGCGACAACGACGTGCTTGTTCTTTTCTACCATGAGTTGCACTGCTACTCGGAGATTGGTGAAGAACTGAGCCTCGTCGATGGCGACGGCGTCGTACTGTCCGGTGCCCTCTAGCAGGATTTCGTTTGTTTTGACTGCTGCGATGTGTTGTCCGTCGTGATTTTGAACTCCCTCTCTCTTGTCGTTGACGTGGCTGATGACTAGGCACTTCATGCCGATGGAAGTCCATCGGTTGACTCTGCGCATGAGTTCGGTGCTCTTGCCGCTGTACATGCTACCTATGATAATTTCTAGGGACATTTTTTTGTCACACCTTTTTAGATCGGTGTGTCGCCATACTATTATGTATGACGACATCTCTCAGTTTGTTTCGAGTACTAGGGTACGAATAATGGAAATACTGCCGGTACATGCTGAACATCTAGTGTCCTCCGTGGAGCCAAAGGAGCCGAATAAAACATTGCTGTTCCTCGTAGTATTTCAGACAGTCGTTCTGATCGTGATCCTTTGCATCTTGATCGCGCTAGCTCCTGAAGTAGCACGTGTCCTCAAGGACGTGCAGGTCGTCATGCCGGAGATGAAGCTGAGCATTGAGCGAATGGGTCGCATGGTCCCCGAGGTTGACCGAGGCGTAAGAATATTAGATCAGGCTTGTGTAGTACTGAATCTCGGGAGTTGCGCGTAGTTTAGCGAGTACAGACTTCCGAACAACTTTAAACGTTTTTCCCTCTTTCGCTGCTCTCGTGAGCTCTCTGATAGTGTAGATCCCCTGTTTGTTTAGTTCCTGCACGCTTTTGGGTCCAACTCCGTGAAGGTCCAGCAGTTCGCTCCTGGACGCCTCTCGGTGCTCGGACCGCTCGGACCGCTCGGACTTGACGTGATTCCAGATCCTCTGCAGCGCCCGCGCGTCGTGCAGTGCGTGGTGTGCTTTGTACTTGTCTTTGAACAGCGCTTTGTAGACGAGCGGTTGCGAGTAGGACACCAGGTCCAGTTCTTTGCGCAGGACTGGCAGGGAGTCCACGAACGTCGGATGTTCGAGTTTCGCTCTGTCCAGGTGTGCTCTCAGGATGTGGAAGTCGAAGCTCTTGCCGTTGTGCGCGACCCACGTCCCCGCTCCGAAGGCGTGTGCTTTCTTGATGGCGTCCATCGGACTCAGCATGTCTCCCGCCACGTCTTGAATGGCTTTCGCCTTTTGCTCCGTGGTGCGGTTGCCGGTGTTTTTGGGCAGCAGACCCTTGCCGATCAGCAGGGAGGTCCAGAAGTTGATGCTCTTTTCCGGGTGCTGCCCCAGGTCCTTCAGCGCGCGTGGACTGATGTCTGCGCCGCAGGGGTTGACCAGGCACTGGAACGTCTCCTTGCCTCTGCACATTCCTATTTCTAGGATCTGCTGATGTTTTCGTTTGAATCCTTTTCTGAGGAAGCACGTTTCTAGATCTACGAAGATCATTATTCGAATGCCGCGCGGTATATATACCCGTCTCTTGTGTAAGAATGTACTTCGTTGGAAATGTACTCTCACCGACGGATACTCAGCCGGAGCAGGATGATAAAACATTTGCGTTCACGCGCGAGGAGACGGAGCAGCTTGATTTGCAGGGTATTCCGATCCGGATGGAGCACGACGGTAAAATGGAGGTTGGCAGGGTGCAGCGGTGCTGGACTGGTGACGACGGTGCGAAGTGGATCGTGGGTAAGTTGAACGACGACGGGTTTCAGAGTGTCTTTGCGAAGCACGCGATCGCGAAGAAGAAGGGTACCCCTTACTACACCGGTCTGTCTCTGCAGCACACGCACACACAGTACGCTTCCGGCGCGTCTTTGAAGGAGGCTGTGGAGGTCTCGCTGTGCTGCGATCCCCGTCGCTCCGACTGTCGCATTGCGTTCGTGTCTAAGATTCCATCAGGAAAAACACCCTATAAAACTGTTCATAATGCTTCCAAAATGCCAGAGACAGACACTCAAGAAATCGCCGCTACTCAAGCAATCCCAAAAGAAACTACTCCAGAAGTCAACCCAGATGCCCCTGCCCCGGAAGCCGATGTTCAGTTGCCTCCGAAGGAGTTGATGGAGATCGTCGTACAGCAGGAGAAGCACGTCGCGGAGATGCAGGAGCGTCTCAACGCGTTTGAGAAAGCCGAGAAGGCTCGCATCGAAAAGATGCGGGCTAAAACCTCTGCCATGGCGTCTGCGTTGGTCGATAACTGGTCGAGTTCGTTGAACAAGGAGGACTTCGACGACGACGCTCGCAGCAACATCATGTCTTTGGCGGAGACCTACCCTAAGGAGACCGCAGACTTTTTCCGCGTCGCTCACCACGCCTCACAGAAGTACAAAACCAAGGTCGTCGCCGAGGCAAAGGTTGAGAAGGCTGCCGAGGACTCTGAATTGAAGAAGACGTTTGACAAGGTCATGTCCAAGCAGGTCCACGCCGCTAGTACGAAGGCAACCGAGGACAGCGAGCATTTCATGTCGGCGTTGAACAAGTACCGCGTCAAGGGTCGTGGCAGAGATTTGATGGACAGAGTGATCGAGTTACAACAGCCTAAACGTAGAAAAATGTATTAATTACTTTTTAAAATGATATATTACTTTTAAATCTCTCGAAGTTATCTACTTTCTTGTACCCCTTTGAACTTCTTTCTCCCATGGAAGCTCCTTGCATGCCTCCGCAGCAGTGTAGTCTGTCGTGACAGCATTTGGTCATGGTCAAAATCCACACGGCTGCACCGGTTACAATGAGTGCGATTCCGACGTAGATGGTGGTGTTCTCAATGGTGGTCGATCCGGACGTTCCCTCGTGTTCGGCTGGGGCGTCCGGGGTTTCCGGTGCTTCCTCGGCGTCCGGCGCTTCCAACTGTTCCTGCACTTGGACTTCTGCTGGCAGGATTTTGACTGAATCTTCTTTGTGTCCCTCGCCTACACCGAATTTGTACACGGCGCGCAGGCGTCGAGTAGAGATGGGTTGGCTGAAATCGACGATGACGGTGTAGGTGCCGCCTTGGTGTCCGTTAACGGGTGCGAAAGAACCGGTGTGGTGGCGTGGGTTGGATCCGACGTCGCTTGGATTTCCGACTCTGGTTTGGATAGGAGTTTCGGCGAAACCGGTGAGTACGACACCCGCGGCGTCGGTGAGCAC
>Ga0115571_1001104_pt1 | contig 19304 bp, 15 predicted proteins | sample COGITO_mtgs_1205_FD_87293 | JGI IMG/M metagenome (GOLD analysis project Ga0115571, IMG submission 87293) | Pelagic marine microbial communities from North Sea - COGITO_mtgs_120531 | ecosystem: Environmental > Aquatic > Marine > Epipelagic | place: Germany:Helgoland, sampling site Kabeltonne...
GCTAGTCCAGCTATGTTTGCTATGTATGCTATGGGTACTACCACCAGCGAGTATCCACAGGCAGACCAAATATTCATAAACACCATAGACACCGATGGAAAACTACACAATTTCAATGACGTTGAAGTTGGTAGCTACCTTGAAATTTTCTCGCCAGACGACGGCGATTACGGACTGTATAAAGTCACAGGTAAGTCTGACGAAACAGGTGGGGCAAACGCCTTCTGGATGTTTGACGTGGAACACTCACGTTCAAACAGACCTATGGCCGATGCAAGTTTAGAAGATAAGTGTCGTGTTAAATTCTTTACCATAGCTGAAACCGTAGACCCTACATCCTTCGTAATGAAAGCTGGCGACAGCATGACTGGCGATCTTGTCATGGATAAGTCAAAGATCAAAACTCTTTTCTTAGACAGTGGGGAAAACTCAAACTTAGCACTTCAACATAACGGAACTACAAAAGTATACGTTGGGAACACTCAATCCTCATTTATCCACCACATAAAGTTAAACAAAGAAGGTACAGACGATGATCATGTGGTCACTAAGAAATACGTTGATGATTTAGTAAAAGATAGTTCTGGCGGCGGTAGCTGCATAAGCATTAATGGTGGTAATCTATGTGCTTCTGATCCCCCCCCAAGTTGGGCCGAAGTAATAAAGGGCAGTCCAAGAGTTTCAGAGCTTAAAGTATTAAATCACTACACTGATGTTCAACCAGCTACAGAGCCTTGTATGTGTACGGCTAACTTTGATGGTGAAATAAAATATTGGATTAAACCAGCCAAGAAAGATTTCTTTAAGAATGGCGATAGTATCTACATTAGATATGAAAGTCGTAGTGAGGCTGGTCCGTTCACAATCAGTCAGGTAATTACCACTAATGATTGGAATACATTTTTCATCAACAATGGTCCACGGCCAAAAGTAGGTACACAATGTTCTTTTTCTAAAACCAGTAAGTTTGAATTAAGTACAGATGGCGATGGTCTTCGATTGGGTACGGAAACTCCAGAGGGATACCACAGTTCAGGTTTTGTGTTTGGTGACTATTTTCACTATATATATTCTGACTACGCAAGCAGAAAACATGACGCACGAGTACACTGTGAAACAGGTGTCGAGGAAATAATATGGACTTTCCCATACACTCCCAATGGTTATTTGGACAATAGAACAACCATAAACGACACAGGTACTATCTACGTTAAAGCTAGAGACGTTATGGAAACATCGTCTGTATCAAACAAAGTGGTTACTGTTAATTCACGTCTGACCGAACAGGATAGAGTACACGACAGCACCCAACACTCATTGTATAGTAGCTCTTCATTGGCTTCTACATTTATTAAAACGTGTTTTTCAAAGGACGATACATTTTTTGGTGTTGTTAGACACAAGAAGGCAGATGGTGCTGAGAACAAATTAATTTGGATAAATTATAAGAGCGACCCAGACAGGCCACCGAAAAGTTATTTTGACACAGCAGATATTACAGGTGAGACAGACTATCACCGTGTCTTTAGAGTTCGGTATGACGTATACTTAACGTGTAATAATCACAGTGAGATATACCGTTTTACTGGAGATGGTATGAGTTCAATTTCCAGAAATGATTGGGAGAAGACTGGGTTCAGACTTCCACGAAAGCCAGATGGCGTAACTTACGAAACTGAAATTCACTCAATAGTATATCTGCCAGACTTAGACCGTTTTTATCTGGGTGGGAAACACAATGGGTACTTATCTCAGGCTGGTAAAGGTAAGGTTATAAACGGAAGCACATTTGCTGACTGCGTACCTTTTGGCCCATTTGTTTGGAACTACGATGCTGACGAAGAGCCACTTGAAATATTTCACAAGCATCACATTCCTCATGTTTCAAACGGGTCTGTGATACTAGGAGTGCCTAAAGCAAACTATGGTGTAGGCACAGTATTTGGTTCTGGCTATATCATTTTCGATGGCACAAATACATATCAAATAGAAGGTGATCCAGACAACACCAATAAGTTTGACTACGACGAGGTTCAATACGTTCCCCCAACAAATTCTAAGATTTGCCAGAATGGGCCACCCCATTATTACATTCAGACGAATAGTGCCACGGGTGCCACAAGCCTCTTTTTTGGTAACGGTCATTATCGTTATAGCCACAACAATAAGTATCCAAATCCTCAAATCTTGTCGTGGAACGGCGTCCCTATTTCATTAACTGGAGACACAGAATGAGTAAATCCAGAGAAGCGGCAGACCAAATTAACAGGCTAAACTCTTCTGTTGCAGGGGATACAGCACTTTACGTTGGCCCAGAGCAAAACGTAAACGTAGTAAACAGCCTGTCGATAGATGACCAAATTATAATAAAAGCTGGAGACACGGCAGACGAATTTCAAATTCAGTCTGGTGACATAAAATGGCTCTCAGGAATTGGCGAACCAGAAGAACACGTTAGCGCAGCAGTAGGTTCTATCTACTCTAACACTGCCGCAATACCAGGCCAACCCTGCCTCTGGTTTAAAGGTGCTGGTACAGGCAACCAAGGATGGAAGCTGGTCGGTTCTCAGCTACCAGACAACAACGGTGGCGCAGAGCCAGAAGTTGGCATTTATAACCTGACACACCACAGCGACGTAGGCGACGGCGTAGAGGTAATTTTCCAAGTTGAAATTGCCCCAATCTTAATTCAAAACACTCAAGTATATGTAGACGGCATTTACCAAATGAAGGGTGACTACGACCCTGACAGACCTCAAGGGGCGTTCTTGGGCAGCTATCGTGTTGCAGACACTTTCATTGTTTTCGACAACCCACCCCCCGCTGGCAGTCGCATTGAAATTGTAGTCATGCAAAAGCTGACAATCACAAACGAAATGTACGTCAGAAAAACTGGCGACATTGTTCATGGCGAACTATACATTGAAGGCAAGCTAGACGCAGATCACATTACATCTCTTCATGGTGGGTTGCAGCTAACCCAATTGAACCCAGCTTTCCCTGTAATTGTTAGCAACATAGACAACGACGTAACGATGGCAAACGACAGTGACACAGCTTTAGTCACGCAAAAGTCTATTAAGAAATACGTCGATTACGAAATAGACATCAACACTAACTTTGAGTTTCCAGTCGGACACCCAGACGCGGGACAACCCACTAATCAATTTGTCCAGCGTAAGGGCGATACTATGTGGGGCAAGCTCTTAATTCAAAACGATTTAGAAGTAGAGCAAACAACTTCCTTTGGCCCAGTTGCAAAAGACAACACCAAAGAAGGCATAGTCATTTCGCCCAAGGGCATCATGGCAGTAAGAGCAGAGCCAGACCAGACAACTGCCACTTTCGAGCGTACTCACGACATATCCAGTCACGGCGAGATAGTCAGTTTTAGAAAAGCTGATCTTCCAATTGGCTCTATCGGAGTAAGCGAAGACGAGGCGATGGTCGTAGACAGCGTAATTCCCAGCACGTCTGGCATTAAGCTTGGTGTAAATTCTGTAGAGCCACGTTCTAACCGTGTATCACGCGATGATACTGTTAGTCTTGGGACAGAAGATGTGCGATTTAAAGACGCTCACCTGTCTGGCGGCGTACAGTCAGACGGCAAAAGCACCTTCTCTGGCATTGTAGATATGAGCGAAGCTTTGGTTTTTCATCCAAGAGGCGGGACTGTGCAGACAGTCTTTGGCCCTAAGATTGAAAAAACTACAATGAACACAGGCAACCAATGGGTAGAGATAGACCCAAACATGCGAGCCACAATCACTACACGCTCTGCATTTTCAGCTATAGAAACGCACTGTCTTTTAAACGTAGAGACTTCAAACCGCACAGACGCATACGGTGACGGCAGCTTGGGCCATGCAAAGTTAGAGGCCACAGTAGATGGTGGTGCAACTTGGACGCTATGCAGCACTCACAACGTAGTTGGATACGCAGACAACAGTTTTGGTTATGGCTTCATGGACTACTATTTGCCCAAAGAGCCAATCGGAACATTAATAACATTTCGCGTATTGTATAGAATGAGCAGAACAGGCGGCGCACATTTTATCGCCAATCGTCCTTACGACACCACTGGCGTAGACCCTAAAGCTTATCTGCTTTTACGAGAAGTTGAACAGAGGGAGCCAGTTTTGCCATGACAAAAGCTAAAGAAAACAAAGACGTTAGTAGAGTTCTTATAGATATGGGAGTGTCTGGTTACGTTATGCGAGGAAACCCCACGAACGCAGACGAGTTCATGCGAATGTTTACTAAGGTGATAGGCGTAGACAAGCAAGGCAACGCCCAAGAAAGCAATGACCCCCAACACTTTGGCGTTAGCTGGAGCGAAATTGAGCCGCGCATAAAGCAATGGAGAAAAGACACTCCAATGCGTGAGTTACGCCACGAGCGTAATGTACGTCTGGCGGCAAGCGATTGGATGGTATCTTCAGATCGGACGATAACACAGGCAGAAATAGATTATCGTCAAGAACTAAGAGACATTACTAAAACGGCTAAGTCTCTTGAGGATGTAGTCTGGCCAGAGTTGGGAGTGTAATATGGATAAGGAAGAGCTACGCGCAAAGCTCGCAGAAGAAAAGCAGACTAGAGCCGATTTGGGCGAAGCTGAACATGACCTTCCCTTAACTAAAACTGACAAAGAGATGTTGCTTCGTCTTACTGCGTTACGCGGAGATGATGGCGCAACAGTAGTTGGTAACACAACTATGCGTACAGAAGACGGCACAGGCAAAGCATTGCATGTCACTGGAGAAACGCAAGTAGACGGTCAAACAACTATCACTGGCGAAACAATTATTCATGGCAAAACAACTGTCGATACAGGCGACCTTCATGTAGATAAGTCCATCATACAAAAGAATGGCATCTTGTCTGAGACAGGCGGTGTGCGCTGGCTAACAGGAACAGGCGCACCTGAAGGCAGAGTTACTGGCGCAGTTGGCTCATTATACATGAGAACAGACGGCAACATTGCGGCTGGTGAAAATCCTTTACACGTCAAGACGTCTGGCACAGGAAACACTGGTTGGTTGCTTGGCGCAAAAGGCGACAAAGGTGACAAAGGAAATACTGGACCTACTGGCCCAAAGGGGGCAAACGGATCAAATGGCTCACCAGGAGCTAAAGGCCCGCCTGGACCGCCTGGGTCTACAAGCACTGGTGGTTTTTCTCAAGTAGGACAGCACGCTCTTTTAAGGTCTGTGGCTGGCGGTAAGGGTGGGCCAGGCGGCACGCACTCTGGCGGTAGTTTAGCTGGCTCTGATTGTAGGGGTGTTCCCCTTACACAAAGTAATGGCAGGGCAGTAATAATAATCGTCGGCGGCACTTGGCAAAGGCACGGCTACCAAGGCGGGAACGGTGCAATGAGTGACAGTGCGCAGCCATCAGCAACTACTGTTTGGATGAGGAAATCGTAATGGTTCAATCAGTAAAAATCTTTTCAGTTAGAAACTGTAAGTACATCACACCTGAAGGTGATGTTGACCTAGAAATAAACCACCCAGAGTATGGGTGGATACCCTACACATTGGCTTTAGCTGACCCATGTAATTACATTAACAATGACGAGTTAATGGCGTTAGCACTTGAAAAAGGTATTGAACCTCTTGACCCTGTAGAGTGGGCGAAAAAGCAAGCAGATATTCAGCGAATGAACCGTCACCTTCTTTTGTCTCAAGTAGATGATGTTGCTCGCAATCCTTTGCGTTGGGACAAGTTATCTATCGAAAGAAAAGAAGAGATCAACGATTACAGGGAAGCACTGCTAGACATAACAGAGCAAGATACTTTCCCTGAATTTGTAGAATGGCCCGAAGCACCAGAAGGAGTTGAGCAATGGTGATAAAGTACGACCCAAAAGGTCCAGCAGTACACACGCCCTACTCTGGCGGCAAGCAAGGGCATGGCGTAGTCATGGCTCATAGGCCAGCAGAGAACCGCAAAGGCAAGACGCCCCCCATGAAAGGTCCGATCAATTCGACCAAACCCGTCATGCGTAAAAAATTAAAATCAAGGAAGTAAGCTATGGGAAATTTAAAAAAGGGTACAGGCGACCCTGTTGTAAGACGTGGTGGTGGCGGCAGCACAAGCACAAGCGGCAGCAGAAACAGAAGCAGGGGTTCTTCGGCTGCGCCCTCAACATCAAGGTATCCAAAGGGGCGTCCTAGCAGCACGGGTTCTTATGACAAGGGTATGCCGTCTGCTGGCCCAAGTTCTTATTCAAAAGGTATGCCGTCTGACGGCTCAAGTTCAAGTTCTTATTCAAAGGGTATGCCGTCTGCTGGCCCAAAGAAGTCTACTAAAGCTTCCAAGTCTGGTGCCTCTACTAAAAGAACCACTCCCAAAAAAGATGTTGGCGGGAAGAAAAGGCCCAAGTCTAAAAAATCTTTCAGCAAATCAACAGGCGGTCCTAAGAAAAAAAGAACAGGCCCAATGAGGCTTTCTGCAAAAAAATGAAACCAGCTACAAAGTTAAAGGCGATTGACGACCTTTTAAAATCTAAAGGGTGGTCAATCGTACTAGAAATTATGCACGAAGAAATTGTGCAATCCGCAATGGCAATAGCTGAAAGCCAAAAAATGGAGCTAGACGAAATAAACTTTCGACGTGGTTCAATCTGGGCAGCAAAACAATTCTTAGAAATGCCAGTACGTCTTCGCCAAAAAGTTGAGGCAGACGTTGCGTTAAAGATGGACGACGATACACCCCCCCTTGGCTAAAGATACTGATAAGTTAACCTAACCCCGCTACGGCTGGAGAAAGAATTAAGATGAACAAGCAACCCCCTGAAGCAATGATGGCCGCCGTAGACAAAATGGCCTCTAAACAAATGGGTGTAGAGCCACAAATGCCGCCACAAGGCGGTCCACAAGGCGGTCCACCACCACCACCATCTCAGCCGCCTATGCCGCAACAACCGCCACAGCCACCAAAAGCAAATCCAAACAAAGGCCCAGACAGTAAAGAAGGACAAGCTGCCGAAGCTGGTTCGCCTACTACTGAAGGCGACAAGATGGTAGATGACGCTGTAATCTACGATGTAGACTTTGGGGAAGGCGTATCTCGTAAGTTAACGCCGCAACAAATTAAGTCTACGTTCGAGCGTTACAGCGCAATGAATTATAAGAACGCTCAGTACAAGCCTGTTCTGGACGTCCTTGAAGCTTACATGAAAGATAACCCAAACCTCTCTACAAAAGAGATAGCTGAAAACGTATCTGCTATGCAGAAGGCTGGTCAGTCTAATCCTGTTATGGGTAACGTGTCTGGCGAAAAGTCTGGTGACGCTCAGAAGCGCAACGGCGTTGATAGCGGCGACATGAGCGAAGCTTTTTCTAAGTGGGAAGAAGACAACGCTGCACAACTCCCTCCTGGCTACCGTGAAATGATGCAGAATAACGGTTCAGGCATGGCGTCAATGCAGCAACAACTTCAACAGACGCAGCAAATGCTACAGCAAATCTTAGGCAATTCTGCTGGCGTTGCAGACGCAGCTAAAACGAGCATGGACGGTGCTAGAACCCAGCAGATTGATGCTATGCGTCAGTCAATAGGCAATAACATTGACAGAGTTCAGCAAGCTTTAGGTCTGCCAGACGACAAGGCTAATGACTTTATGGTGTTTGCCGCAGAGCGTGGTTTTACAATGGAAGACTTTGCAGACCCACAGCTTACAATCAAAGTTATGCAAGACTTTAAGAACAACATGGATAGCCCTGAGATGGAGCGTATGCGAGCAATTGCACAACGTCGCCAAGCCTACACTGGCTCAATGGGTTCAACTCCTTCTGCATCTCCTGCTGGTGCTGAAGCCGCGAGTGGAAACGACACCTTCGATAAACTCGCTTCTATGGCTATGTCCAAGAAGGGACTTAGCTAACTTACTATCATTTTCTCCTCAACTTGCGTTGCGATTGCCCTCCCTCAATCGCAGCGCATTTTTTTATGTTAGGGACGATAAACCTGTATGTACCCCCTATACTACACATAGCACATAACTGCGCCACGGCCTAGTTAGCTATAAGAATAAGGGCATATGCGATGGTTTATCCCGTGTTGCTCGCTAAACCGCAACGTAATCATGGAGACTATAATGGTCGCTATTCAAGGCATGCGCGGAACAGGTGAGTTTAACTCAGACTTCCGTCCCAAAAACTATCGGGAGTTATTCACACTCCTAGAACCAAACGGCAACGCGCCACTAAACGCATTGCTTGCAATGGGTTCATCTGAAGCTACAGACGACCCCGAATACAAAAACTTTCGTGACGAATTGCCAGAGCGCGTTCTGAATGTTGATGGTGCTATTGGCTCTGCAACATCCACAACCATCACTCTAGCCGCTGGCGACGACAACAAATACGCTATTGCTGGCGCGGTTGTTGTTAACAGTCAGACTGGTGAAGTAATGCACGTTACTCAAGACACTACAGGCACAACGCTTGAAGTTGTTCGTAACATTGGCGGCACTACACACCAGATCAGTGATAAATCAGAATTGTTTATTGCTGGATTTGCTGCACAGGAAGGTGGAAATTCACCTACCGCAATCAGCTTCGACGCGACAGTTGCACACAACTACACTCAAATTTTCCGCACAGCATTTGCTGTTACGAATACAATGCAATCAACTTACTTGCGCACAGGCGATAAGTTAGACGAGAGCATGACCAAAGCATTGAAGCTTCATATGTCTGACATTGAGCGCGCAATGTTCTTTGGACAAAAGTTCGAGGAAAATGGCTTAACTAACCAGCCCACACGTTATACTGGGGGTTTGTTAAACGAGCTATCAAGTGTTGTTGATCTTGGCACAGACTACGCAGACTATGGTGGGGACGCCGCTGGTGCTATGACTGAAGAAGGATTTGATAGCTTGCTTATCAGTTCTGTCTTTAAGTTTGGCTCAAAGCAGAAGATCGCCTTCGTTGGTGAAAACGTAGCTAACCACTTACAGCAATACGGCAAAGATCGCTGGACGCCAGAAAGTGTTCAAGGCGCATACGGTGTAAACCTAACTCGCTACAACACATTTGCTGGTGATCTAATGGTTCACTTGCATCCACAGTTCCGTCAAATTCCGATGATGAAAGACGCTATGGTAATCGTTGATTTCCCATACTTGACTTATCGTTATCTTGAGAGCCGTGACACTCACTTGCTTGAAAACCGTCAGTCACCTGACGCTGACAGCACTAAGCACGAGTACCTAACTGAATGTGGCCTTGAGCTTCTTCAGGACAAAGTACACTGCTACATCAAAGGTTGGACTGCTCGCAACAACCCGTGAGGACGACCATAGTGCATCTAGCAGTAATATAAGGGGGCAACTTGTCCCCTTATTTTTTAGGAGTATCTAATGTCCGAAGCCAAGAAAAAGGCCACCCCGAAAAAAGAGGTGAAGTCTGTTGAAGATGCACCCGCAATTCAGCCAAAGGTTGAAGTAAAGCCTGAACCTAAAGCACCTAGAAACGCTTACGTCTGGTACGAGAGCCGTGAGAGAGAGCCTTCACAATTTAATGTTTGTGGATACAAGTCTTTTCGGAATTTCTCTAACGGACGAATTGAATTTAAAATTCCTATAGATGACGTGGCTCGCTTTGAGAGCAATCATTTTGTTTCTAATGGTCGCGTAGTCAGAAAGGCTAATTCGTGACGCATCCTAAGAACATAATGCACCCAAGTAATACTAACCCTCACATACGCGATAAATACTCGCCACTAAACACATTGGCTATGCAAGCGTTACGTCGGTTCGGAGACTTCTCTCCTGGCACAGTGGACGGTGAAGTAATGCTTATGTTTATTGAGTTTGGAAACATGGTCATAGACGATGTGCGTTCCCACCCTTACTGGGATGGTAACGAGATTGACTATTATGCAAGCCAGACAGACGCTCGTGAGATACCAGACATTGTAGTAGTGAACGGTTTACTTAACCAATACGCACAGCAACAGGGTAGCGAGAAGATGCAAATGTATATGCCAACGTATTACACCACGCTGAACCGTGAATTGTGGCAAGTCATAAACGGCAACACAAAGATACGGGCGCGTATTGTGGATGGTGGCACAAACAAGCGCAATGTAGACGGTCAAAAAACAAATGTTCTTAATGGTTTAGTCACTGATGGGTGGGCATCACAGTAATGTCAGGTATAAAATCTTCATCTGGCATTAAGTCTAAAACTTTTGCTTACGAAAACTTTCAAGGGTTAGACACTTCACGCGATATTACCAGCTTAGACACTGGTAAAGAACAGCACATGGCTCGCATCCATAACGCAACTTCAGACTGGCGTGGTCAAATGGTGCGTGATGCTGCGTGTGCGCCACGCAAGGGCGAGTACAAGGTCAATCATACTTGCTTCTTTGGTGACAACGAACTTCTATGGGTAGAAGAAACTGGCTCTGGTCTCACGTTTAATTCTGACAGAGATCACACTTTAGCAGACGTACATCCGTCTGCCGCTGTTGTATCAAGCACAGTATTTAACAAGTCTGTTCACTTAGCTGCCCGTGCCAGACCTATGTATAGCTATGATGGTGTACTTTATCGCCGCAATAACTCGCAGTCTTTAGATGAAATGCGTCCTGCATATGTTGCGTCTGTTCAAAGACGTCTGTGTGTAGCTGGCATAAACGGTAAAGAGACACAGGTTCACTTGAGCCGCGTTGATAACGAGGAAATCTTTCCAGAAGATGAAGACCCTACCAGCGAAAACGTCTTGCGCGCTGGCTACATAGACATCGGAAACTTGTTAGGCACGGCAGATCAGATCACTGGCCTTGGTACATTTGAGCAAAACCGCCTAGCAGTATTCACAGCAGACCAATCAATCATCTATCGCATAGACCCAGACATAAATCAGTGGCTAATAGACGAGAGTGCTAACATTAACATTGGCTGCATTAGCCACAACACTATCGTAAACGCTGGCACAGACCTATTATATTGCTCACGCGCTGGCATACACAGCATTAAACGTAGCGAAGACAATGGTATTCTAGTATATTCATACAGCATATCAGACAAAATTGACTTACTATATAGAGAGTTATTTAACTCAGTAGAGAACCCTAGAACAATTAACGCAGTATTTGACCAAGACACTGCACAGTATCACGTTTTCTTCCCTCAGTCTGGCGGCCAATTAACCAAGCGTCTAACCTTGGCTATGAACCCTGAAGGTGGGGAAGGCGGCCAGCCTAAGTTTAGTACAGGTGATTTTCTAAATGCTCGATGTGGTTCCTTCTTAAATGGCAGACTTGTCTGGGGTACTACAGGTGGGGTGTTTAACGTCTTGCAAGTTGACGACAGGAACACTCAAGGAGCAGTCACTCCTAGCTTAGAAATTATAACTCCTCTCTTCTGGCATGGCTCATTAGACCAAACAAAAGAAACAATAAGTGTAACAATACAAGCTAGTGGCGAAGGTATAATTTACTTTGACGCTGAAGACGAGAAAGGCAGAAAGCTTGGCTCTCTGGTTTTTGAGGTCGATGACACATCGGACGACAACTACTTCCAAGACGTGCCATTAAGCCATGAGTACGAACGCAAGTGGGCGCACAGATACCGCGCCGCTCGTTATCGCATGAGAACAGAAGGGGGCATTGGCCTTCTACGAATAATTGGTTTTGCAGTAACCGTCAGGAAGAGATAGAATGGCTCGTATCAGACAACAGTTCCCTCAGAATTACGGAAGCTCTGGCAACATTAACACAGAGTTTGAGAGTGTAATTAGATACCTCAACGCTGCTGAGTACGGAAACAAAACATTAGGCGAATTGCTTGACGTTCTTTACGATAAGAACGGTGAGTTTGATGGGCCAATAGAGCTTCAAAAGAATACTGGCGGTGACATTGAGTATCGCATAGGCGAGTACAGTAACGATCAAGACGGCTGGATACTGCTCTGCACAGCAGAAGAGTTGCGCGGAGAGCCAGGCCAAGACTTTGGTATAATCGGTGCGCCGATTATGTATAACAGAATTGATTACTTAGCAGAGCAAGATCAGCAATCATTCTTATACGCACAAAAAGAAACAGACGAAGTATTAGTTTACCTTGAAGGTCTGTTGCAGGTCGAAGGTGTAGACAATGATTATACATGCGATCTTAATGGCGGTGAGTATGGTGCGGGTACAGTAGAATTTAACTGGCCTTTGCAGAAAGACATGGGCGTCACTCTCTACAAGATACGCGCAACTGCAATCACTGGGTACAAACGAAAAGACTTCTTGACGGTTGACCCACAAGTTGTGTTTCCATTTGTGCATGACGACACTGCAAAGCTGCAAGTATACTTAAACGGTATTCTTCAACGCGAGGGTGGCGAGTATGATTACGTTGCCAATCCAGAATACAATGTCATTACGTTTGTAGTCACAGTTCCAGAAGGCAACGTAGTAACTATCTTCACAGTTGAGAACACGTCTGTTCAGGCTGCCACTGGCCTTATGTTCGAGGAAGAGTTTTGTAACACTGCCGCTGGATTGATCTTACTTGAGAAGGTTGAGATTGAAAACGAGAGCATACCGCAAGCAAAGATTGTTCAGCTAACTTCCATGATGGACAGAAAAGCTAACATCGACACGTCTGACACGCTACCCTTGTACCCCGTGTCTGGAGATTTGTGGCACGATACATCACACGCCCCAAACGAATTAAAGTTTTGGGACGGTACGCAGTGGGTAAAGACATCACCTGAAAGCTCACTACCAACTTACACACCTGCGAACGCTGGGCAGTACGTTAAGGTAAACGGAACAGGAACAGCACTAGAGTATGGATCAGTTGATCTGTCTGGCGCAGTACCAGTCACGCAAAAGGGTGCAGCAAACGGTGTCGCAACGCTTGACAGTTCTGGCAAGCTACCAGTGTCACAGCTTCCTACACTGCTAGGCAGCGACAGTTACTACTTCTACAGTGAAACTCCAGCAGCACAGCCCTACACGGTTAAGCGCATCTTTAAGCAGAAGATACAGATTGACGGCATATCAATCTTTACTGAAAGCGGAACATGCTCAATCCAGATAACGGTAAACGGACAAACCTTTGGCAGCGTATACAGCGCAAGTTCAAGCCTAAGTGAGTTTTCAATCGGACAGCCTATTGAGATTGACGCATCTACATCATCAAAATCTATAGGCTTTGTATTAACTAACAACTCTTCCGCGTACAAATTGGAAGTAACAATGGCGGTCAACGTACTAGCAAACTAATGATAAAGGTAATTACAGATGACAAGAACCGCGTTGCAGACTGGGCAGCAAAGCACCTTAAAGGATGCACATGGCGAGACTTCTACGCTATGGGCTACGAGCGTGAAGGCAAGCTTATTGGCGCGGCTATATTCGATCAGTTCTCTGGCAAGTCTAGCAACAATGATATGCACATATCTGTCGCGTCTGTCAGCCACGATTGCTGGACACGAAAGCATTTGGCCGAAGCGTTTGATTACGTCTGGAACCAATGCAAGTGCGCCAGACTTACTGGTCTTGTCTCTGTATCAAATCGAAAATCCAACAAACTTATCAAAGGTCTTGGGTTTACTAAAGAAGGCGTTATGCGTCAAAAGTTTTACCCTGAAGACGCCAACGTCTGGGGTCTGCTTAAACACGAATGTACTTGGCTAGAGAGGTAGCGAAATGGGCGGCAGTTCACCATCCCCACCACCAGATTATACGCAAGAAAAAAGCCAAATTCGTGCGGATACCGAAAAGCGTTATCAAAACCAAGCAAGCAATTATAATAATAAAGTAAGCAATTATAATAGTTCGGTAAACAAATACAGCAATCAGTTCTCTAATTTGAATAGCAATATTCAAAACATGAGTTACGTCGATATGTACGACAACCCGAATACAAAAAAAAATGAAAACCAATACACAAATTTTAATAACCAACTAAACTCTTTAAACAGCAATTTAGGCGGCCTTAACTTTAACGCTTCCAGACCTACGTTTTCTAGTAGCGTGGGCAGCGAGTACGGTAGCGTGGGCATATCAAACATCCCCACTTTGAAAAACGCAAATACTCAGAAGTATGATGCAATGATGTATGGTGGTGTTTCAGGTTTGCAAAGCAAGCTGAACTCTATGAGGGACGAACGCAGTGCTGAAGAGAAAAGAATAAACACATATCGCAATAATGCAAACAATACATTGAAGGGTTATTCTACTCAACTGGGCAGAATGGGTATTGCAGACATTTCCTCAATGAACCAGATGGAGCGTGATCTGGCTTCGATGAAATCTGCAAGAGATAATTTTTCTTCTCCAATCTTAAATCAAATGTATCCAAATGGATTTAGTAATTTTGACCAACAATATGGTACATTAAGTAAACAACTTAGTGAACTTTACGGCGCAAGGACTACTGAACAAGATCGTATTAAGACGTATGAAAAAGGTTTAATAGACCAAGCAGACACTTTCAATACAACACTAGGCGATTACAACATTACAAACGAACAAGGGATTAAAGACCTTCAAGGTCTTATTGCAGATCAAGAGCGAGATGCGGGTAGGTTCTCGTCTGAGCTTGACTATGACTTTAGCCAAGAGCTTGGTGAACTAGATGATGTCAGCCGCAACGTAGATGGTTTGTGGAAAGACCGTACAGATGAACTTGGTAGAATTAGCGATGCAGAATACTCATACGATTTGGCAGCCCAAGGTCTTGATAGTTACATTGATAATGCTGGCATTTATAACAAGAGTACCCTTGATGGCTACGGCCAAGACATAACTGATTTGCGTAGTGACATAAGTGGTTTTACATCTCTGTTAGATTTTGACTTTGGTAAAGCTAATACAGAATTAGATGATGCGTATACTTCTTTAGAAGGTGTAAATCAAAAAAGACAAGACGCGCTTAATGTTTTAGACAGTGATATTACTGCCAACTCTGGCTCTGCTTTGTCAGACCTACAGCTATACGAGGAAGGGGCTATGAAAGACATGGCCTCTAACCTCTCTGACACTGGCTATGAACTAAGTAACTTTACTGGCGGTAGAGTAGGCGACATCAGTACACGTCTGGGTACAGCTTCAGACGCCGTAAGTGGAAAGCTTGAGGAGCTTGGCACATATCGGAGTGATTTGGAAAAACGCGCACAGAGTTTACAAGAGCAACTAAACAATAAGTCTTTTTACGAAGTTGGTATGGTTGACGGAGAGCAAGGCGGCTTCGACAGTATGCAAGCTGAAGTAGAACTTTACAATGCACAGCAAGCTATGGACGAAATTGCTGGCATGGAAGATAGGCTCAACTCTGAACGTGGCAGACTTGAACGTGACGCTGAAGCATCAGGCGAACGTGATCGTATCTCGCGGGAAGATATACTTAAAATGGTAGGCGAGAATGGTATTCCAGAGTTTGGTGATTTATCTCAGTTAGACCCCATGGCGTTAGAAGAATATTTGAAGCTAATGAATGGTGAGGAAGAAGAAGAAGAGTTTGGAATGAACTCTGCAAATCCATCAGCGTTTAGTCAAAATGTGACAAGGATATAAAATGGCTTGGGCAGCAGCATTAGGATTAGCAAGTAGCGCGTTTGGTGCATGGAGCGCAAACAAAGACGCAAAAGCTGCGCGAGCGCAACAGGATTATCAATTCCGCAAACAGCAAGAGATGCAAGAAACAAACTTAGATATGATGCGTGGCGCACAGCGCACTCAAGAACAAGAAAACTTATACCAGCGTCAAATGGAAGGTTACAATCGGAACATGATGGCGCAAGAGCGTCAGTTTGAATTAGATTATTTAGAGAAAAATCGTAAGCACCTGTTAGAAGACAGGCAGATGGACATTGATCGTCAGATTGAAGAAGACAAAGAAGCTGCCAGAATACAACAGTGGAACCTTGAGAACTATTTGAAGCGATCAAACATAGCTAAAGAAGAACGCGAATGGGCTATGAAGCAGCTTGAAGAAAGCAAGGCTATAGTCAAGGGCGAGCGCGACGAAGAAATGAAACGCTTCAAGGAAGACCGTGAAATAAAACGGATGGAGCGTGAATACACAGTTGGCGAATACGAGAAGGCATCCAGTCAAGCATACGCAGAGCGTGACGAGAGCTTAAAAAATCGTGCAGAAATAATGAAGCGCATCAGTGGTATGCAAAGTTCATTAGAGAAAGCTGCGTCTGGCCTTGGAGCTATTCCAGAAATAGAGCAACTTAAAAAGTCTGACATTGATAACGAAATTAATAGACGCTCTGATCTGTACCAAAGTGATGTAGATAGAGCAGCCGACAAGATGGCGTCTATCGGAGAAGCGGGATTAATTAGAGGCGGCATAGACAGAAGCTCAAGCGGTTTGGGAGTGCGTGGCGACATAACTCGTCGCATTGCAGACGAGTACCAGTCTGCACGAAATCGTGCATACGACGACGCATTGAACTATATTACTGGACGTCACGACGCTTACGCCAAAAACGTAAACGACATAATAGGTCGTCGCAATAGCGTACTTGATGAAGTGGGTAGTGTTTCGGGTGCTGGTATACAAGATATGCAAAACCTTAAAGAAGGTCAGTCAGCTAATACCGCAATGCAATATATGCCAACAAACTCCGCTGTATATGACAGAGCTATTACTAGCGCAGACAATTACACAAGAGGAGATATAGGCAGCGCAAACTTGTCGAACTCTTACGAAATGCAAAGTCGTCTGGCTAACTACAGCAGACCACAGAGTTTGGTTAACCAAGAAGGGTATAACATAGGGACTGCTGTTATGGGTCCATACTCAATGAGTAATCAAAACCCTGACAATTATCTTAACAACGCACAATCAATTGGTAATAATATGTATAATGCTTCTGCAACAAATTTCCAAAATGCGCAGACTAATTCATACAACGCATCGTCTGGCTTTGGCCAAGACGCCAATAAGTTTATTAATCAGCAGTCTGCACCACAGCAATTTGGTGTGACGGGGTACAAAGATAACGAAGCTCAATATGGCCCAATTGGTAAGCCAGGCATATTTTCTGAGAATGGTTTCTTCAGTCAATATAACCCTTGGAAGTAGGAGAGTTTAGATGGTTATGGGAATGGTTGGGTTTGCTGACGGTTATCGAAAGCAACAAGACGCTGGGGAACGCAAGAGATTAGAACTTGCTAAAGCTTTCCAAGAGTTTCAGCAAAGCAATCCAGAAGCGACGGCCATGGAGTTTCAAGCCTTTATGGATAGTATGTCTAATGGCGACAACTACTTGCGAGGTGGTATGCCGTCTGGTGGCGCGCTTCAGGCAGTAGTTGGTGAGAGCGAAAGACGCCGCAAAGAAGGTGATGAAGACAGAAACTACAAGATGATGGAGCGCAACATTGGCTTGCAGCAATCCTTAGAAGGTACGGCTACAGGGATTATGATGAATTACGCAGACCCAGGACCGAACGGTTACTCGCAAGCAGACTATGCAGCTATGTCACAAGATTTACAGCAACGGTTTCCAGGCGTTGATCTAGCGAAAGTCGGCTTTGATCCACAGAATATGTTTTCTAACGAAAGACGTGCCAACGCAATTTCAATGAAAATACAAACCTACCTTCCAACGGTTAGGGATATGATTAAAAGCACTGGCGGTCAGAATATTACTCCTGACCAGCTAAAGAAAATGGGCATACCTACTGCACTTATTAGTCCATTAATAGACCAAGCAAAAGTTATGGACGGTGAAGTGCGCTATGATTGGGCGAATACGCATAGAAAAGATATTTACCAACACGCTTTGACAGCAGTAGCCGCTGGCCAAGAGAATATTTATGACACTCTTGTAGAGATATATGGAGAAGATAAATTACCTGCGAAAGACAGTGACTATATGGTAAATATGGAAGCACGCGCACAAGCTGAAAATCAAAAAATTCAAGCTGATGACAGCACTAAAAGAAGAACGGCAGTGGAAGCTTTTATAACTAGCAAAACTAACACCCAATCGTTTAAATCTTCTGTGGCAAGACTAAGTAGGGCAAAGGTTTTAGAAAACTTAGCCAAACAACTTCCTCAAGCTGATTATGACATTGCCGCAATGTTTGGTAAAAAAGAAGACAACACTGGCGTTACAAGGGCTGACGTTATTGCAAACCCTGAAAAATATTTAGGCGCGCACATGGATGGTGCCGTGAGTGAAATGAGTATTGTTCAAGGTCACAAAAGTGAAGAACGACGATTAGCCGCAGAAACGCAAGCGAACGAGATCGCAAAAGAATATAAACTGGAACAAAAGAAAATTGCTGAAAAATATTTTGGAGAAGCTAGTAGTAAAAATGTGGCTTCACTTCTTGGCAAGAATGGACAGGATGCGCGTCTGGCAGCATTGCAACTTGCAGAAGAGTATTCAATGACGCCTAGAGTTCTTTCAGCAATGGAAGAAGTATTTAGAGGCTTGGATAAAGAAGAAAGTGTTGCAGCAGTTAAGCAAGCTGTAAAATCAAGCCAAGCCTTTATAAACGCTACAGGTGGCAGAACTATAGTAGACGATGCTAACCAAATTCGAGAAGAAACTATTAATCGCACTGTTGGCCCAGAGATAACTTCTTTTCCAGATTATATTGCAGACGAAGACACCAATATTACAGAGGGATTTGGGCAAGCAAATGAGGAACTTGAAGCTATATGGGATAATTATAAAGAAGACCCTAAACGAGCAATAGAACTGTATAGATTACTTAGAGAAGAAATTAATAATCAAGCTAATAAAACTATAGAATCCTGGGGCCGTTATGAACAACTGAACATTACAGTTAATGATGGTTTAGGTTGGGTCAAATTGGACAGCGACGGAAGGTATGATCCCAACGAGATTAAGAAATTGGAAGACAACTTAACTAATAGGGTAAGTAATTTTAATTCTTCAATAGACCACGAAATTGCAAAAGCAGAAAAACTATTACAGGCGCAAGCAAATGTTGATGCGTCTGGTGTTAATGTTGGTGTGGACGCACTTTCAGAAGGAAATTGGGCTACAGAAAAACTTAAAGACGTAGGTGGGTCATGGCTTGCTGAACAAATACTCACCGATGCTGTTGGCGAGTTTAGTTTTAGTAATCCAGTCGGAGGATTTATAAATGCGGTTGGGTCGCTTGCAGATAGTGAAATAGAACGAGATCGGTCTAAGAAAGTTTCAGGATGGTATGACGCTAACCATGAAAGATTAATAGAATATGCAGAAATTTATAGGCAGCAAAATGGAGACAATAGTGTTCTGGAGCGTATAGCAAAAGACATTAAAACCATGACAGCAGAACAGCTTGACGCAAAATATAGTGAAGCCCTA
>Ga0115571_1001109_pt1 | contig 19274 bp, 13 predicted proteins | sample COGITO_mtgs_1205_FD_87293 | JGI IMG/M metagenome (GOLD analysis project Ga0115571, IMG submission 87293) | Pelagic marine microbial communities from North Sea - COGITO_mtgs_120531 | ecosystem: Environmental > Aquatic > Marine > Epipelagic | place: Germany:Helgoland, sampling site Kabeltonne...
GTAGATATTTTTCTTTAATATCCTTACCATTTGAACGTAATTTTTTTCCTTCTCCTTTTTCGTAGTATTCGTAACTTTCTTTTGTCAAAATTGATTTTAATATTTTTTTCCTTAGGTATAGAATTGGAGGCTCTAACTTTTTTACACCTTCTGTGCCATCTTCTAATATATTTGGCCGCTTTTTTTCCCTATCCAAGATTCCTTCATTTTGACCTCTTTCGTATGTCCTCTGATGTTGTGTATCATACAATTTATTTTCAAGTAAAAATCTATGCAAAGTATTGTAAAAGCAATGACCATCACCTTTAGAATCGAAAATTTCCCATTTATCTTCTGTATAGGGCTCCAAATCAGAAATTGTTAATAAATTGTCTTTATTTGTATCGCCCCAACACCATTGCCATTTACGTAGTCTACGAACATGATTTGGTATATTTATTTCATATTCGCTACTTTGAAAGTTTTTACGAATGAATTGTTTAACAGACATAAATAATTAAATAACACATCCTTTTATATATATAAAATTTTATTTACTTCAAACACAACAAGCTAGGAGGAATTTTATACATCTCCACAGCTTCTCTATACGCTTTCAAAATGTTATTTTTACATGCAGTAAACGACGGTTTATTAACACCATATGCATCCAAAGTATTAGCCTCGGGCAAAACAGACAACAGATAATCATCACCCGGTATAACTTGAACTCCACCCACACAAAGACCATTTTTCATAATGTATAAAATACTGACAACAAAAATTTTAATAGGAAAAATGGCTGGAGTCGTTTGACCTAACGGAAATCTACCAATCACCAAAGACCAATACCGACAAGCCAACCGCGCATATTTATCAATGATATTATCGACAGTATCATTTTCAGGCAATAAATTCCTAAAAATATGCCTTCGATTCATTTGATTAATATACAATTGAACAATATGTGTATAATTGACCATCTGTTTTTTTTTCTCACAAGTCTTAACATATTTCTGCACTACTTTTTCGGCTTCTATTTTCATATCTACATACTTACGTTGTTCCATAAACAACCTATCATTTGAAAATAAGATAGCCGAAACCTTTTGTTTACTAATAAAAGTATGCTGCTGCTGCCGAATAGTATCCGACGAATCTGCATTCACTTGAAAATCAGTATTCCGTACCAATTTCAGAGGGTCTTTATTTTCTTGGTGAGTAGCTGTCACCCGATGGTTAGTAAACCATGTATCTGAATTGACGGAATCATACCGTATACCTGATATCCTACAAACATGACCACCATCGGAATGGTCCACATCAGTACATGAGCATTGTTCGTTACAAAGGTGATATTGTCCAGTTGAACGACACATATATAAATTTCTGACCTGTTTTTTTAGCTTACCCCTATTCGCCCACTTGGGGTGATTTTTACACAATACTCTGACACATACATGTTCCTCTTCACCATTTGTCCATACACCGCCTACAATATGTTGTAGGTTACATCGTTCCATCGAACATATATGTTCATTTTTTGCAGGTGTACAAAAATTATGTTTGCGCCATTCAATTGCAAGTCTTTCAGCAATATTTTGTTTATTAGTATGCATTTTCACAACTGTTTGTGATATTATTTTTTTTTATATATAGTAAAATTAGAATGTGTCCAACATATGAGATATATTGTATATATATAATGGATATGATTCAATATATATGTCAAAAAGACCTACGTTTTGGTATTCTGGGCAACCTATTCGAGCTGCTGGTATTTTAATTTGGACCGTATGTAATGGTCAGGTAGTGCGTTTGATGAATAATTATAGGGGTAGATTTGAGGATATGGGTGGTAAAACGGATAATGTTGATAGAAATGAATTGGATACTGCTATTCGCGAATGTTCCGAGGAAACTAATGGTAAATTATTTTCGCCGTATCATTCTATTGATGATTGTCAAAAATGTCTGTACGAACATGTCAGAGAGTGTTGTGATGTACAGTATAACTTTTCGTCTAAATATCTGTTATTTCGGGTGTATGTTCATCCAAGTCTTTTAAATGTCAATATGAAAAGATTTGGACTGAATGAAAAAACAGAGTGGGGCGTATTAAAACATTATTTCCAATGGATAAATAAAATACCAAAACGAATACATCCTAGGTTACATGGTTTGCATTTGTAACTGAGTGTAATAGTATAATGTTAATCATATAATTTTAGATGTTATATTAAAAATTCAACTATATAAGATTGATATTAATTTGTATTGATGTTAAGCCTTTCTATATTTTTGTTTTCAATTGTCGTCATTGTTTCGGGACAGGAAAATAATACGACTAATTCGACATCAAACACTACAAACGTGATAGTGAATACGACTAATACGACTAATACGACTATCGCGTCTAATACGACTAATACGACTAATACGGCTACAAATTCCACATCCATATCATCAGAAAATTCGAATGTATGCCCAAGTGGACAATATGTCAACAATTCAAATTGTACCTTTTGTCCAAATGGTCAGTATCAAGAACATAACAATTTTACAGGGACAAATTGCAAAAGTTGTTCAGTCGGCATGTTTGCACAAAATGCAACTGTCAATAAATGTGATGCATGCTTACCTGGACAAATTCAAACATTTGTTGAAAATGTAGAGTACATGTGTCAAAATTGCCCATCTGGAAAAATGACAGTAGATAACGTACGAACATCTTGTGATGCGAATTTGACATGTTCAAATGGTAATCCTATTTTATTGGGTCAAGCTTTTTCATGTCCATCTGGTGTTGTATTATCTGACAAAGTGTGTACAGGAGAATGTTCCGAAAGTCAGTGTTGTTTTCCAATGTGTGAATCAGGTAATAATGGAGTAAAAAATTCGAGACAATGTCAATGTGGATATAATTCTAGTGTTATATGTGGAAAAAATACGTACTGTATTGAAAGTAATCAAACTGTTTGTTCAATATGTAATCAATTGGGTGAAAGTGGTCCCAAATATTTTTGTTCAGTTGGTAGTCATCTTGGACTAAATACTCATTACAAAGATTGTCTTCATGACACAAAAAATACAGACACTTGTCAATGTTGGACAGATAAAGGTTTAATTGACGAACAAACATTTGGTGATAAAAGTGTATGTTATGGAAACTTCAATATATGTAACAAGAAATATGGTCATTGTATGAATTTAGACTATTGTCCAAATAGAAATGGTGCAGTTACCAACCAACAATGTAGTTGTCAAATTCCTAACATTATACACTCTAACACAAAAGCACAAAGTACATGTGACTCAAACATGTATTGTTCAGCATCAGTAGATTGTGTTGGTGATTGTTCAAACAGATGTTCATCAACAAAAACTCCGGTTTGTACAAAAACGTCTGGTTCAGAGGCGAATGAACTGGACTCAATTAATAATAAATATTGTAGTTGTGGTTTGTTTGGATTATGCAACACTTCCAAACCATTCTGCATATCTGATATCGGTGAATGTTCATCGACATCTTCGAATGTTTGCCATAATCAAGATGGAACTATTTTAAATGTATTGCCATGTACTTGTGGTAATTCTTTAGGTATTAATGACAATTGCGCAGCAAATATGTATTGTAATATAGATTCAAATAATGATGGTAGTTGTTCGGGACTTACATGTTCAATGGCTGGAATTGATTGTGTCGATAAAACTGTGACAATAAGTAGTAACGAAATATATAATTACTATGGACCAAAATCCGGGGTACATTTATGTATCAGCAAACAATGTAATGACTTTTTGGATATCAAATCATGTTGCAACGAATGTCCGTTCGGAAATTGGAATGATGGTTCTTGTAGTGTTCAATGTCCAAATTCATTTAATTGTACTGATTATTCCAATGGTATGTACATAAAGCCATCGGAAAGTTATATTTCTCAACCAAAAGTTGCCTCTTGGGAAATTGATAGAATAAACAACGGTCTTTTTACGGGTCGATGTAGGTATCCAGATTGTGACCAGGCTCAATATTCATTGAATGAGAGAACTGTATTATCATGTTGTATTGAAGCAGATAAATGTCAAAAAAGTAGACATGGGAATTCTTTATGTGATAATAATCTAGGATATTATGATAAAGATATCTGGGATGAAAAATATTGTATTGGTGACACATGTACTATGCAAGAATGTTGTCATTATGCACAATGTAATTGTTCTAATGGAATAGCTGCAAAAGCACCGGTATGTAAATCAAATAATGGTACAGAAAAATGTCAAAAATGTAATAATGGTTATTTCTTAAATGGTGATATATGTCAAAAAGGTTCTTTATGTAGTGTGACGGAATTTGCTAAATATCAAGCTTCGGGTGTTGATGATACAATATGTGAACCATTAACTGTGTGTAACCATTCACAGTTCATTCAAGTAAATCATACAAATACGACTGATAGAGTTTGTGCTCCACTTTCTTCGTGTTTGGAAAATCAATACGTGTCAATCGGTAATACCTTATACACAGACTTAGTTTGTTCAACGATATCGGTTTGTAATTCTGTACAATATGAAAAGGTTGCTCCATCAGTTACTAGTGATAGAGTTTGTCAGAATATTTCAAATGATTGTGATTATTCGGTACAATATTTGTTTCAAAATTATACACAGAGTCAAGATAGAATTTGTCGAAATATTTCAAATGATTGTGATTATTCGGTACAATATTTGTTTCAAAATTATACACAAAGTCAGGATAGAATTTGTCGAAATATTTCAAATGATTGTGATTATTCGATGCAATATTTGGTACAGAATTATACGCAAAGTCAGGATAGAATTTGTGGTACATTAAGTACATGTAATTATTCAACACATTACGAGAATATTACAGGAAAATCAAATACTCGTGACAATATTTGTATTCCATTAACAACATGTTCCGATTATGAATATATATCGACTCAAAAAACAAACACTTCAGACTATATTTGCTCTCCATTAACTACATGTAATATCACACAATTTGAAAGAATAGCACCACAAAAAAATGCTATAGAAAATAACATGTACATATCAGACCGAATATGTTCACAATGCCTTCCAGGGGATGGTGACACATGTCTAGGATGTATGAACCCAGAAAGTTGTAATTATGATAAACGCGCAAAAGTAAACGGCCAATGTTCTCAACATCAATGTACCTATTATTCATATAACATCAGTCATTCAGAAGAGATTGTATTTTCAAATGGTCGATTAATGAATAATATAATATCGAACATATCTCTACAAAATAATCGATGGGTTCGATTAGAGCAACACACGCAAGGCACACCAGCTATAACAGTTTTACAAAATGGTATCCAACAAACAACAATTCAAGTATATGATTCGTCACAACTTTATTATACATTTTTTGAAATTCCACCATCTGTTTCTAATTTCACAGTGACAATCAATAACAAAAATATCCCTGTACAACAAGACTGCATTACAGAGATATTATACAGTTCAGAATGTCTAATAGAAAACAACAATAAAAATTGCATCAATGGAGTTCAAAATGGAACAAAAGCATTTTGGTGGAAACAACGATATGCTCCAAAAAATGGTGGTAGAAAATGTCCAACAAATCCATATTATGAATCATGTCTCAATTATGAGTGTGACAGAGATTGTATAGAAACATGTCAAGAATGGAGCAATTGTCAGAGAAATGGCATACCAGTGAAATGTGGTGAAATCGGGGAAAAAATTAAAGTATGTCAAATACATACTTCCTCCAAATATAATGGCAAAAAATGTACCGAAAATCAAACGATGAGTTGTCGTGGTGAAATACCTCATGGAAAATGTGATTGTGATGGACATGAAATAGATGGTTGTGGTATATGCGGCGGCGACTGTTGTCCATTAGGACAATTCAGAGATTCATGCGGCATATGTAATGGAACAAATGATTGCATCAAAAAATTACGATTACAGTCAATTGAAAATCATGAACATAGTGAAGTCATCAGAATTGTTATGCCTTCTATCGCTTTTGCTTTATTGACATCCATATTTACAGTATTGTGTATTTGGGCTTGTCATTAATATGAAACATAGTTAAATCATATATGTAATTAAAAGTATCTCTTTCTTGTTGAAATGATATTAGTATTTGTGTAAATGTGTTCTCGTCTTATTGATGTTCATAATGTCACTTTGTGGTCGTGTCCGATTGGTCAAATACCAAAGATTGAGCGTGTAATTGTTGGTAATAGTCCTTCGTCATTGTCACCTTCATCTTTAAATACTTTATCATTATCACCATCGAGTATTTCTTCTTCATTATCACCATCAAGTGTTTATTCTTTATTGTCGCCTTCGAGTTCATTGTCACCTTCAAGTATTTTCTCTTCATTATCACCTACTTCTGTTCCATCGACATTACCAACAAATATTCCATCGCCATCGCCTATAAGTAAAACTGTATATGAAACAACTCCATCTGATAGCACACCATCATCGTTCAATATTTTTAAAAATTCATCAAAAATAATAAATGTTAATAACTATACAAATGTAAATAATTATACATGTATACAAAAATGTGACTGCAATTATGACATATTTCACATATTACATGTTTTATGGATATTACCATTACTTTTCTTATTTGGTGTAATCATTGGACGCAAATTAAACACATATAGAATTCAAGGAATGCCAGCGATTCAATACTTCATGCGCAGAAGGTCGAATTCATGGCCACGATTAGATGGAATTCAGTTAAGCAATATACAGAATATTACAGAAAGGTCTAGGTCTGAACCCGCTGTGTCACATACACAACAAACATTTGATTCCATCATGGTGTGAGAATAGGAACGTACTATTTAGTAGATATCATTTCTATAGATAATGTCTTTACATCTTATTATAGGTTCAATGTATAGTGGTAAAACTACCGCATTAATTGACAAAGTTGTCACCTTACGTGATTTAGGACTAAAATGTTTAATCGTTAATCATACCAATGATTCGAGAGTAGAAGGACCAGCCATACAGACACATGATGGTAAAACATTTCCAGCTATGAAAACGGATGATGTATTACTATTACATACTTTAGGATATGATGCGATAGCTATAGACGAGGGTCAATTCTTTCCACATTTAAAAACGGCGGTGATGAATATGGTTGAAAAAAAAGGTCAACATGTGATTGTGGCAGGTTTGTCCGGTGATTATTTACGTCGTCCATTTGGTGAAATGTTGGAACTTATTCCGGTGGCTGATAATGTACAATGGTTGAGGGCCGATTGTGTGAAGTGTAATAATAAGGCATCGTTTACGAAAAGGATAAGTGATGAGACAGAAAAAGTGTCAGTGAATTCTGAGTACATTGCTCTTTGTAGATTATGTTACGTAAAAGAATGAATTTATTTTTTGAGAGTATATAGCGCATGAAAATATTACATAATATGTTTCACAGTTTTGTATCGGAACACCACAATTTTTTACACCCTGAACCTCCGAATTTTGTGCCGATACATCATTTTTTGGAGGCAGAAACACAGAAAAGTGAAAACAAATGTTTGATTAAAAAAATGAGCAGCGCATTAGAGAAAAAACCAAGGAAACATTCATCCGAGATGAAAATTGAACAAACGTACAATTATCAGAATTGGGACGACTCAAAGCGTAAAGAATGGTTGATGAAACATGAAAAACGGATAGTATGTGTCTTATCAGTGTCGCTTATTTCAAAACGCATAGATATTGATGACGAATTCAACAGATTCACACGTAAAAATATGATTATACAAGCTTTGGATACATGGACGAAACACGGATGGTATCCACTCGTATTTGTCCCAATAGGTAATTCTTCACAATATACAGAGTGTTTAAAAATGGAGACACGTTGGAAGGATAAAGTTCGTATCGTTGCTTATAATGTAGAGCCGGAAACGTGTGGTAAGTCAATGGTTGTGGGTGAATCTCGCAACGCTATTCTTAATTTCGTGTTGAAATTCAAAGAAATATTTAACTCATGTACAATTTCAGATGAAAGAATCGAGGGCTTCAAATATGGTATAGGTGCCATTGGTAAATTGAAAGTTCTAATTAAAAAAAAATGGTTAAAAAAGGATATAAAAATTTATCAAGATAAATGTGATGAAGTGGACGCATTACGTGTTAAGTATGGCTTTAAAGTGTTGGGACTCGTTAAAGATTTTGTCTCTGGAAAAGCTCTCGAAAAAAAATTCAAATCGACGCAAAAAAACTTCGAAGATGATTGTCAGAATCTAATGAAAAGTTTACAATTAGAAACCACATTTAACACATTTATTTTTACAAGTGCTATTTTTAACAAAAAAAATGTAAAACAAAGTTTGTGGCATGCTTTGAAACAACGATTGCCAACACTTATTGGAATATCGTCCAGTAGGGCACATGACACTGGATTTTTCAAAAATCAAGAACCTATTCGCGAATCCACAAGAGCCGCTGAAAAAATGGCACAGTTCACGATATTTAAAGTCATATCGGGAAAAAAAAAAGGTGAAAAGGGATGGCACGGACAATTGTTTTATACTAAAACAACAATGATGGAAGATAACGTATGGTCTTACGAATGGGATAAAGAAAAAACGTTAGGTAATGTAGCAGAAATATTTTGTGTGTCACATAAACGACTTCGTGGTTTATCACTAACTCGAAGGGAAGTAAATTTAATGGATTATAGTAAATGTGCGTTGAATGAGTTGGTCAAAGCTGTAGAAAGTGATTCTTATGGTATTGATGGTACAATGCAATGGACAACACATAGTAAAAAAGAATCATTGTTATCGGCACTCCCAGAGCCGAAAAAAAAAGATTATTGGCATATGGCGGCGCTGATTGCTGGAATTGCCGCTGCATGTGATGCAAAGGGAATAAATGTTCCAAAAAAAGTCAGAGACATATGTAATGTTCTGAATGCAAGATTCAAAGAGTATTTTTACAAACCAGTTGGATGGTACGAAACGGAAAATAAAATAACACGTTATGTTCAACGGTGGCGGAATGAAAATAAGAATGGTGCTATCATTCCAATACCAGACAATGCTGGCATTCATGCTTTGATTCGATTTAACTTAAAATTTGGTAAAGCTCCTGAAAAAATAAAGTGGGATGAGCTTTTGCTATCTGATTCATCGTCGGAAGAAGGGTCATCGTCGGAAGATTCATCGTCATCGTCGGAAGATTCATCGTCATCGTCGGAAGAGTCAGAATCAGCGCCTGAAGATGAGGAGGAGGAGGAAAATACATCAGATAATAAAAATAACAATAGTGATGGCGAATTTGTTGTTATTAATATTAAAAAAACTAAAGCGATTTCAAGTACAGGTTCTATTTTCGAAAGCACAATAAAGTTTAAAAATGGAATTGAAAAGAGTACAATTATCAAATGCTTTAAAAGTAAAACCGTCAGGCTTGAAATTGCTCTGACATATAAAGCATATGAAGGAACCGATATGAAGTTATATGGAAACTATGTCAAAGACAACACTAATACGGAAATGTTCATAACAAACACAGTCGATAAAATATGTGGACCAGATATTGCAGAATCACAAAAAAATCTATTAGTAACAACGATGAAATCATTGGCAAGAAATATGGGCGAACAAGAGCAATTAGGAATAATGATAATGACAAACATACATGTTTTTGGCAAAAATTTACGACACTCGTCGATACACGGTCGCTACCCGAAAAAAAACACATTGAAACAACCAAAGTACAATAAGAGATGGAAATTCAATGCACTTCACGAAATATTACGGCTTCACAAAAAGGGAATCATCCATGGCGACCTCAATTTTGGTAATGTATGGGTGTTAGAGAACCCGTTGTCGGGTGTTGATAAAGATATTGGACGGGTTTTTGTCATCGATTTTGGTCAATCGAAATATTCTTCTAATGCATCTATTATGGACGAATTGAATGCTTTGCCAAAAACAACAAAAGAGGAAAAAAAATATCTAAAATACTCACTGCCAGTGGCATTGATAGAGATATTAAATGACAAAAATATTGTAAACGAGTACTTGAAAAAATATCCAGATGACGATGTCCAACTAAAAAATGAATTGACAAAATTAAATATCAAAGAATCAAAAAGCAGTGACAACAGCAATGACAGCTCAGAGGAAGAGGAGGGGTCATCGTCGGAAGAGGAGGGGTCATCGTCGGAAGATGAGGAGGAGTCGGAAGATGAGGAGGAGTCGGAAGATGAAAGCAAAGAGACATATACTCCTCCAAAATTGGGCCTCCGTATTGAAGTACAAAGTGACATGGATGATGGCACTAAAAAATGGTTTGGTGGAGAAATAGTTAAATTGACACGAACTAAAATAACAATAACTAAAATAACAATAAAGTGGGATGATAAAACCTATAAAAACGAAATTTATACCATTGTCAGGTATAAATCTGAAATGAGAAAGGGTACCATGAGACCGGAATCGGGTAACAATAATTCATCATCAGATGATTCAAATAACGATGATTCAGATGACGATGATTCAAATAACGATGATTCAAATAACGATGATTCAGATGACGATGATTCAGATGACGATGATTCAAATAACGATGGTTCATCTGACGATGATTCAAATAACGATGATTCAAATAACGATGATTCAGATGACGATGATTCAGATGAAGAAGAAAAAGAAGAAGAAGAAAACCCCCCACCACCACGAAGGAGTAACCGAGAAAGAAAACCAGCTAAACCCAAAGACCCGTATTACAGAACTCACTAGAAGAAACGGGCAGAGACACCCAAAAACATTTTAGGACATATAACAAATAACAAATAATTAGCACATATATTATTTATAATATTCCCATACTCCTCTATTCCCCCAACTATGAGTACTGATACTAGCATGCAACAGGATGTTGTGAATGCTCTATTTCGTGATGTCTCATTAACCCGTCAAGCTTTATATTCATATGACGATTGGGTTTCCCGAATTATCCCCGAAACAATTAACAATCATCGTCCTGTGACAGTGAAGGCCGAGTTGGATTGTTTTGACTCATCAGTGGAAGCAAATATAATTCAAATAAAATCTCCCCGTTTCGGTCTTCCATCTTGCATAGAAAAGAATGGTGATATCCGCCGATGCACTCCAATGGAAGCCCGTAATCGTGATTTGATGTATTCATCTCCAATGTATGTAGACATTCATCATACTTTTCCAAATGGAAGCAAAATCCACAAAGATGTATTTTTTGCACGAATACCTGTGATGGTACGTTCTTCATTATGCGCATTAAAAGATGGCGATGATTATAAGAATGGAGAATGTCCTCATGACCCAGGTGGTTATTTCATAGTGAATGGTCGTGAAAAGACACTAGTTGTCCAGGAGCGCATATCACCAAATATAATTTTCTGTTTTTCACCCAAAGATTGTGTATATCATGCTGAATACGATTCTGTAACGCATCGTGTCTCAACCATGCGTATTACTGTGCGTAAGTTTGGTTCTTCACCATTTCGTGTAACACTTGCAGGTATAGAGACCGAGATACCAATATTAATTTTATGGAGAGCACTTGGTGGTGATGAAAATGCTTGGCAATTGTATATAGAGCCTGAAGATGCTCATCAATCTATAGAAGATGCATCAGTTGCCATGACTAAAGAGGCTGCATTAAAATGGCTTTCCGATTTTTGCGGTGAACCGCTTCAATTACTATCACGAAAAGTGTACCCAAATATGCCCGCTAACATGAAATGTTTACAGTTATGTCTTCAATGGTCATCATATTTGGATTGTCTCCATGGACGTAAAGCATTTGATGACCGTGACCATATGAATTCTAAACGTTTAGATACAGCAGGTGCCATGTTAGGTACAATGTTTGTTCATTTATTTCATCAAATGTTAAGTAATATTCGTAAATCTGCTACTGCTTTATTAAATAAGAATAAGAAATTGCGCGCACATCGTTTAATTCAACCTCAACATATAACTGATGGTATTAAGTATGCATTAGCAACAGGAAATTGGAAAATAAAGGGTTCATCATTTGCTGGTCGAGTGGGTGTCTCCCAACTTTTGAACAGGAATACTTATATTTCTTGTATTTCACAATTACGTCGTGTCGACACTGGTATTGATTCCCAACAAAAGATAATTGCTCCACGTCTTTTACATGGTAATGCATGGGGATATATGTGTCCATCTGAAACACCAGAAGGTGGTCCATGTGGATTAGTCAAACAGCTGGCACTATCAACATACATAACAACACAATGTGAGACGACTACTTTAATGAATATTGTCGAAAAATATTTGGTGGGTAATTCAAATAAATTTGTTTTTCATAATGGTGCACCAATTGGATGTACTAGTGACCATAATGCTCTAGCAGCTATATTAAGAAGAGAAAGACGTTCACGTACAATACCATCGGACACTTGTATTGCTATAGATGGCCCAACATTATATATTTGGACAGATTCTGGCCGAGTATCAAGACCAGTTTTCGTAGCAAATAACGGCAAGATACTTATTACTCCTGAAAATGTAGTTGATTTAAAAGCTGGACGTTTAAAATGGGACGATTTATTTTCTCTTGGTGTCGTTGAAAATCTTTCGATTTATGAAGAAGAAAGTGCATTGATAGCTCTTAGTCCGGAAGAATTGACTGTTGAACATACCCATTGTGAACTTGACCCTGCTCTTATTTTAGGGACATTGGCATCGACAATTCCTTATCCAGACCATAATCAGTCACCTCGTAATGTATATCAATGTGCTATGGGTAAACAAGCTATGGGTATATATGCTACTAACTATGCAAATCGATTTGATACAAATGGTCATATTATGCATTATCCTCAGAAACCATTAGTCACTACTCGTGTGGCTAAAGCATTGAAAGGTGATGACTTACCAGCTGGTATGCAAGCTATTGTTGCCATTATGTGTTTTGGTGGATATAATCAAGAAGATTCGTTATTGTTTAATCGCTCTGCAATTGAAAGGGGTTTTGGGCGTTCAACTACATATCGAACATATACACAAAGTAATTCATCGACACGACAAGTGCCTGCTTCTGAATTTAAAAAACAGGAAACATATGGTAATGTGACGAGTTGTCTAGATGATGATGGATTACCTCGTTTGAATACACCAATCAAAAAAGGTGATGCCATATTTTGTAATGTAACGAATGGTAAAAAACATCCTCATATTGTTAAAAATAAAAAATCGGACGGTGTTGTGGATAAAACTATACTTTTTCAGAATACAAATGGTGGCCAAACTGCAAAAACCCGCATTCGTGAACAAAGAATACCACAGGTTGGTGACAAGTTTAGTTCGAGACACGGACAAAAAGGCACAATAGGCATGATGTATTCACAAGAGGACCTCCCATTTACCGCGGAAGGCATCGTGCCAGATTTAATCGTCAATCCACATGCCATTCCTTCAAGAATGACGATTGGACATGTTTTCGAGTGCGTATCGTCGAAATTAGCCACATTAACAGGTCAAAGGGTGGACGCCACAGCCTTTTCACACGAACCGGTTGATGCTATATGCCAAATGTTAAAAAAAGCTGGATATTCTGAGGACGGTAAAGAAGTTATGTATCATCCTCATACAGGGAAAGCTTTAAAATGTAGAGTGTTTATTGGACCAACATTTTATCAAAAATTGAAACATATGGTGTCAGACAAAATTCATGCTAGAGCTAAAGGAAAAATTGTTGGATTGACAAGACAGCCTGTTGACGGTAGAGCAAATGGTGGAGGATTAAGGTGGGGTGAAATGGAAAGAGATTGTGGTGTCGCTTCTGGTGCATCGGCTGTATTGCATGAAAGAATGATGTTATCATCGGATGCATATACTGCACCAGTTTGTGAAAAATGCGGTTTGATTGGTACTGTTATTGCTGATACTTTTGGTGAATTAATATGTGCATCTTGTCGTGAAAAAAATATACATAAAATACCTATGACATATGCCGGTAAATTATTGATGCAGGAATTAATGTCTATGGGTGTATCGCCTCAATTTGTGTTGAAAAATAATAAATTTTAGTTTGTACAAAGTTGGTCGATATACTCTTTTAATTATTATCGATTATCATCTATAATTACTGGTATCATATGAATACAATTACTTTATAATATAATGTATTCATATTAAAATCGAACATTTGTTTCTTTATTAAAATATATATGACCAACAGGTACTACCGGTAAAATATTTACTCTTGGGTTATATTTACTCATATGTAAAGCAACACGCGTGACACCAAATGCCATTAATTCAATGAACGGTATTTCAAATGAATGTTGCATGGACACATCCCAAAAAACTACCTGTGACCCAAATCGTATTTCAGTTCGACCACCCATTTTTTTATGCATCTTCCGTAATTTCCGTAACATTTCCAAGAGTATATCAGGTGTCATTTTAGAAACACGAAATATAATCTCAAAATTTTTATAACCACCAATGACAGTAAGAAGAGTTTCAAATGGCCACAATGTGGGCGACCATTTATTTGCTTCTCTTAATGTTGTAATACCATTCCACTTCGAATTTTTCTCACGACAACCACAACATGTTGAGCAAATATCGGCTTGTAAAAATGTACAACATCTCGAACATATATGTGGGTCTATATGTTGTACATTTTTATCATATATATCAAGCCATCGAATACCGAAAGCATCTCGAGCTGAACCTACAAATATAACACGTAAGATAGAGTCATTCGATAGCCATCGTTTACAACTTTCTATACTATTTATGCTTTCGGCACTCTTTTGAATGGTACGATTAACCCACAATTTGTGAAATTGTATCCATGTTATTATGCAATTATGTCCATATGCATCAAATATGTCACGTAACATCTCGTAACTTTCAATATTACGAATACTGGGTGGGTCAAAACATACAACTTCTGCACACTTAAACACACTTGATGAAGGTGCACCCGCCTCACCACCTGAACCATGACAACCGGAAGCAAACCAAGAACCTATCGTGATATTGTCAGAACCTGGATGAGAAGGAAATGTGAGAGATTGAGATTTGTAGTAATTAGCAACTGTTTCAATTGTTGTCCCTGCTGCCCAACTTCCATCGGTACGACGTCCTGTGAAATTAAACATGTGTAATACAGGAGAGTTGGCAGATTTGCGCATTAAAAAATATCCCCAGCCGCGGCCAACTACTGTTGGAGGTTCTTTAAACATCGATAGTAATTCCATAGAATCACAAGCTCGTGGGGATTTGCCGCAATTGCCAGAACGAATTATTATTCGTATCATTGGAGTTCGGGCCATGTATAAAAATACTAATATTATCAATGAAAGAGCTAATTGTTTCATTGATAATAGAATAATGAAAATAGGAATTGTCAATGTGTGTATAAGCCAAAATATTAGAAAGTATCTCATTTGTGTATGATATATATATTTCAATACTGTATATATAGATAATTATATTTAATATATGTTAATCATTTATTAATCAAGAATAAGTTTGAATAGAATAGAGAATATAAAGATGGAATGTCTCTGGAATTCATCGGCTATATGTTTGAATTTATTCAAAGCTATACATCATACAAATCCTATGGTCAATATCACATTTGACGAACATGGTGTTCATATTATGTCAATGGATATGAGCAAAACATCTTTAGTGAAACTATTACTGACGCCAAATAGCTTTAAAAAATATAAGTGTATTACACCAATAACTGTTGGTATGTATACTGAAACAATGGTAATGATATTACAGAAGGCAAAGAAGAATGAACTCATATGGAAAGCACACGACAACATGGCACTCTCAATTATTTTTTTGAATGATGACCAAAAATGTGAATTTCGTCTTCAGGCTATCGATATTGATGAAGAACATTTAGATATACCGGAATTAAATGATAATATTTTAATCAAAGTCGAATCAAACGTTTTGAGAGAATGGACAGATAAAGTACTGATGGCGAAAAATGATGTATCTTTTGAAATTTCGGAAAGCAATTTTGTGTGTTCGGCAAGTTCTACAGAATTGGGAAAAGTCATACATTCGGAACCAATGAATGGAAAGCGAATTGATACTGTTGCAGTTAGAGAAAATGTGAATATTACATTATCTTTTCAGGCTACTAAATCTATGTTAATTTTCTCAAATTGTGGGGAGGTGTCTATTATTGGCTTTTCTAATCAACAACCATCTCGTTTGAAAGTAGAACTAGGTGATGGTTCTTATTTGTGTCTATATGTAGCGCCTAAAATTATAGACGAAGATTAAAAGAAAAAAAAAATAACATGCTTAATTATGTTTTGTTTTGTTCAGATTATTTGTACAAGATTGTAACCCATCTTCATAGTTTTTAAGTTCATTTTGCTCTTCTGTTGTCAATGATGTAAAATCATTGGTAGTAACATGACCATCCAATTGTTGCAACGCACTAAATAAAGCATGTGACAATGTAGACCATCCATTACAATTTTGTTCAATATGGTCAACAACTTTGTCCGCTAATTTCTCAGCAACTAATCGAGAACCATCTTCTACTGGTAAACACTCATAATTCAATAATGTTTTGGTTTCCCATCCACTTTTACCTGGAGAACAAAGTACAATTTCTTGACTATTTGACATCATAATCTGTGATTTGCGATAGATTTTCATCCAAGATTTGACTGAAGATTCGCGACCTGTATAACAGACTGGTTCGACTCTCCAACACGAAGAAGGTTGACATTCATATCTTTTAAATTCTTCATGGTCAACTGTTACATGAAAAGCATCGCCATTATTGTAAAAGGGTAGTAAAGGGACCCACATCTTATGAACAATAACAGCAGACTTTGGATTATTAAATACTTGACCATTTTCAGAAAACCAATCATCATTTTTATAAACAAACGATTCCAACGAAATTTTATCAATAATACCAACTATACCAGGATGAGAATTTAGAAAATGTAAAGAATCTAATTTCCAACGACCATTATGACAACAGGATGTACATTTCATTCCGCGCTCATAAAGAAAACGTTCCAAAACAGGATAGCTCCAATAACCGGCAGAGTTGCAAAAATTAGAAACAGAGATGTTCGATTCTTGGGCAAGTGTCGCGGCTATGTCATGTAGACAGGATGCAGAAATGGGATAGAGTAAATGTTCGATGCAAGATAGTGCAGTTTGACCGTCATCTTCCTTTAAGTCAGACATATTGGAGGTTGTAAATGTAAATATATATATTCTTTATACTATATTTGGGTTTTATTCGAATATGTCTTAACTATTCTTCAGTATGTGGAATGTATTTTGCGATTCGAAAACCTTTATTTGTTAGTTCTTTCAATAATAAGTCATATTTGTCTTTCTGATTGTCCGTCATTAACAATAACATTGGCTCTAATTTGTAGCGGATGTAACGTGCTTTGCGAATGGATTGCCAGTCGATTGTTTCGAAATTTTTTTCGGATATATGCCAAAACTCTTGCATTATAATATCTATATTTTGGATTTTTTGCCGTTGTTCATATGTTTCTGACACATGTTTTTCAAATGTAGAGATTTCATTATCTAATTTATTTAGTCTATCATTGCGCAAAGTTTCTTCGTATTCTAATTTTTGTTCAATTATTTGCTTTCTTCTTTTATTCTGTGTAGAGCATAGTTGAGATTCCAAATCTATTTTGGACTCTTCGAACCCGAAATTGATTGCAATGCGTTCACTTTCGTATTCTGAGCGCTTTGAGCGTATTTTGTCGTCCAAATCTTCGGTTGGTAAAGTTGTTTGGGTGATGTCGACGAATTTTCTTTTGGGCATATTAATATTTGTTGTTAATGAATTTATAGTAGTGAGTTTAGAATAGATATTGTTGGCATTATATTACGATTTTGACATATATTAGGGGTCGGATAATAGTAAAATGTCTACACTTAATTTATTTGAAAATGATGTTGTGGGTAAATATTGGTACTATACTGGTGGACATGAAAATACGATATGGAAATGCGAGCGTATATTCCAGGACAAGAACGGTGTGTTGTGGTATGAATTTAGTAGTCCAAGCCGACCTAAAAATAAAAAGGTAAGTTTAAAAGATTTTGAAAAATTCAGAAAAGAAGAATACTGGCAAGAAAGAGATGGTCCGAAAGATATACGTCCGAAATACCCGTCACCGTCACCAAAACCATGTTATATACTATAATTTTTAAAAATGGGTAAAGATATCAAATAAAAAAAAAACAAGTAAACACATTAAATAAAAATATCACTATTATATTATTAGTAAATATCACTACTATATTTCCACACTCATCGATTTTTTCTGTGCACATGATTCTAACATTTCTATAAATGTATCCATAACATCTTTAGAAATATGACGAGTACCCCAGAAAACATCCAGAGCATCTATTGAATCAATTTCAAGCAAATCATTTTGAAAAATATTAATAGGTTCTATAACACTCACATTTTCACGCATTTTGCGCACATTTTTGCGCGCAATTCTACTCTGATTTTTTTTTTTTTTTAATCCACCCCCCCCAATCCCTGATTTTTTTTATTTAACAAATTATTTATTACCACAAACATAACATTTTTTTGCATTATTACTACGTTGCATAACACTACATGATTTTGTTGCACATACTTTATTCTTCTTTCCGCGCATATCATTTATTTTCATTTTAATAGGAAATACGTAGTTACAATTCCAGCAACGAGTAGCACCATTCCACGACTGACGTTTTTTACAAACGGCACACTTTTTCCATTTGAACACCTTAAATTCTTCAGAAACACATTTGGATAACTTTGGCATGATTAACAACCTCGAAAACGACTTTTTAACTTTTATCGACGACAACAGGATATTTATAAGAAGTAGAAATAATTTATTTTTTTTATTAAGCGAAATATTATTCAGATACCTTATCTTTTTATTTCTAGACACTCACCAAATATTTTCAAGTGTTATTGTTCTTAGAACTTTTTATTGCTTTATGAACCTAGAATTTTATTGTTATGATGAGTATCTTTATATATTCTAGACACTTACCAAATATTTTTCATATGTTATTGTTCTTAGAACTTTTTATTGCTTTATGAACCTAGAACTTTTTATTGTTATGATGAGTATCTTTATATTTCTAGACACTTACCATTATTTCTAGACACTTACCAAATGATAGTTACTGTGTCATTGCTCTTAGAACTTTTTATTGTTATGATGA
>Ga0115571_1001111_pt1 | contig 19252 bp, 15 predicted proteins | sample COGITO_mtgs_1205_FD_87293 | JGI IMG/M metagenome (GOLD analysis project Ga0115571, IMG submission 87293) | Pelagic marine microbial communities from North Sea - COGITO_mtgs_120531 | ecosystem: Environmental > Aquatic > Marine > Epipelagic | place: Germany:Helgoland, sampling site Kabeltonne...
TCGGTCCACCTGAGCTGCGTCGTGCCACAACGGGAACCTACCGCGAATTCCTTTATTGCGTACCAGGCACGTGCCAATTGCATCCTCGGGTGCCTGACACTGAATGAATCACCCGTAGTCGGGTGGTTCGCGAAGTGAGCGCTTGAGTTCTGCAACGCCGCTCGTTGCGAGCTTCTCGACGGCGTCCCAGAGTTCGACTGCCTCAACGCCCTTCGGCGCCTTAGAGATCACCGGACCGAAGAAGCTACCTTCGCAGTCTGTGCCCGGCCGGAACGTGAGAATTGGTGTACCGACATCGTGACCGGTGCGACCCAGGGCGAGCTCGGTGTCAGCGCGGATCCACCTATCGTGGGCGGCGTCGTCGGCGTGGATAACGAGTTCGGCATTGAAGCCAGCAGTGGTCAGCACCTCGCGTAGGAACGCCGTGTTGTCGGCCCGTGCCTCGTCGCGGCGATGAGCAACGTGGAGCGCCTCACCGAGTGCGGCGTACCAGCGGCCAACAGCATCCGGGTCGGGCTCGGTGGTACGGATCTGATCAGCGATCCGCAGCGCCCGGTGACCGAGATAATGCCCCGCCCGATACTCAGGCGTGTACCACTTCTGATTGTTATCTTCGTTGAGGATCCACAGCGAGATGAAGCGCCAGGCCACCGAGTACGAGCGTTGCTGCTGCACATCCACCACCCAACGGGAGGTAATCCAGGCCCATGGTCAAACGGGGTCCCAGAAAAAGTCGAGATCCGGGAGCATCGCGTCATCGGCCATGAACTGAAGTTACCGGCGGCTCAGTGAGTAACGGTGACCGGGTTGTGGCACGCCACAAAGTGGCCCGCACCGATCTCGCGTAACCGCGGTTCGTCAACTGAGCACTCAGCGGTGGCGTAGGGGCAGCGAGGGTGGAACCGACATCCTGCGGGTGGGTTTACCGGTGACGGTGGCTCCCCGATGACCTCTCCGAGGGTGTGATCGGCGTCAGGATTAGGCTCTGGTATCGAATCGATTAACAAGTTTGTGTACGGGTGCGCCGGATGCGCATACAGAGCGTCACTCGAAGCGACCTCACACAATTTGCCGAGATACATCACGGCAACCCGGTCACTGATGTTCTTCACCACAGCGAGGTCGTGTGCGATGAAGACCAACGTCAATCCGTACTTCTCCTTCAGATCCTCGAGCAGATTGAGCACCTGGGCCTGCACCGAAACGTCGAGTGCCGAGACCGGCTCGTCACAGATGATCAGCGTGGGGTCGAGGACGAGCGCCCTTGCAACCGAGATGCGCTGACATTGCCCACCGGAGAACTCGTGTGGACGGCTCTCTGCGGCACGTGCCGGATCTATACCGACGGACTCAAGGGTGTCGTCGATGAGCTTCTCGCGCTCCTTCTTCGTTCCCCGCTTCCAGATCTCGAGTGGTTCCAGAACGCTGTCGCGAACGGTTCGGCGGGGATTCAGTGACGACACCGGATCCTGGAAGATCATCTGTACCTTGGTACGTGCAGCACGTACGTCGGCGTTTTTCATCGAGGTCAGTTCGTCGCCCTCGAAAACAATCGAGCCGCTCGTTGGCGACGGCAACTGCATGATCGCTCGCCCCGTTGTGCTCTTACCGCAACCGGACTCCCCGACGATGCCGAGTGTCTCACCACGCTGTACATCTAGGCTGATTCCGGACACCGCCTTGACTGTTCCACCCGAAACCTTGAACTCGACGACGAGATCCTGAATCTGCAGCACGTTGTCGCCCTTGCGCAGATGGGCGTTACCGGATCCGGCCATTACGACACTCCTGCCACGGTTGCAGGAACGTAACCGGCGGCTTCGAGTTCGGCCTCGCGTTCGGTGAACTCCGGGCTTCCGACCGGGTACCAACAGGCGAAGACGTGATTCGGGTCCGCAGTGGGCTCCAAAGCCGGCTCCTCGACATGGCACTTAGGCCGGGCATACGGGCATCGCTGGGCGAAGTTGCAGCCCTTGGGCGGGTTTACGAGGTCCGGCGGTCGACCGGTGATCGTTGCCAATCGAGTATGGCTTGGGTCCGCAAGCTTCGGAATGCTCTTGAGTAAGGATTTAGTGTACGGCATCCTCATCTCAGCGAACAGCGTCTTGGTCGGCGCGCGCTCGACGAGCTTCCCGCCGTACATCACCGCAATTTGATCGGTGTGCCCGGCAACAACACCTAGATCGTGCGTCACGAGCACCACAGACATGTTTCGGTCACGGCGTTGCTCACCGATGACTTCAAGGATCTGTGCTTGAACGGTCACATCGAGCGCAGTGGTCGGTTCGTCAGCGAAAAGTACCGTCGGTCCGCAGGCCAATGCCATTGCGATCATCACCCGTTGACGCATACCGCCCGACAGTTCGTGGGGATACTGGTTGAGGCGACGTTCGGGTTCGGGGATCCGAACACTCTTAAGCAGCGCCACCGCCGTTTCGCGGGCGTTGGCCTTATCCATGGACAGGTGGAGCCGGAGTGGTTCCGCGATCTGTTTGCCGATCTTCATCAGTGGGTTAAGCGAGTTCAGCGGATTCTGAAACACCATCGACATCTCGGCACCCCACAGGTGTCGACGTTGCTTCATTGGCAGATCGAGGATTTCTTGACCGGCGAACTTCACCGAACCGGAGGTGACGGCCGAACCCGGTAACAAACCCATGAGCGACCGGCTGAGCACGGTCTTTCCTGAGCCGGATTCGCCGACCACGCCCAATGCTTCGCCTCGGTTCAGCGTAAGCGTCACGCCGTCGACAGCGCGGACCAAGCCGCGCTCGGTGCGAAAGTGCGTCTTGAGGTTGTCGAGGGCGAGGAGCGGGCTATCGGTCTCGGTACGACTCGGGCCGGGATGATGAAACGACTCGTGTTCGTTCACAGGGAGAGCTCCCGAACGTCGAAGAAACTGCGCAGGCGGTCGCCGGCGAAATTGAGCGCTAGTACGGTCAAGAAAAGCACGCCGATCGGAAAAAATGCCATGTACGGGGCGTTTTCGAGGTCGCGACTGCTCTGCGACGCCGTCAAGATGATCTTGCCCCAGGTGGGTCCCTTCTCGACCGACAACCCCAGAAAGGCGAGGCTGCCTTCTGCGACGATGGCGATGGCAACACCGAGCAGCGAGAACGCTCCCATGGGAATCAGCACATTGGGAAGCAGTTCGCGCACGATGATACGCGGGTGCCTTGCACCAAGCGATCGGGCGGCTAGCACGAACTCACGATCCGCAAATGAGATCGTGGTTGCCCGCGATACTCGGCCGACCGGCGCCACCGACAGGATGCCGATTGTTATCGCGATCGTGAGCAGGCTTCGCTCAAGCAGCGACGTGATCAGAATTGCCAGGATCAGTGCTGGAAAGGAAAGCAACGAGAGAAAACCGAAGGAAATGATCTGGTCGATTTTGCCGCGGAAATACCCGGCGAGCAGTCCGAGCGTGCCGCCGACGAGGAGACCAAAGGCGATCGCGGAAAATCCGACCGTCAGTGACGTCCGGGCCCCGTAGATGGTGCGGCTGAACATGTCGCGAGCATCCTGATCTGTACCGAACCAATGCTCACCCGACGGCGAGTACGGGGGCCGTTCGCCAGGTTGAACGAAGTTAACATTGGGCGACTTGATCGCCAGGTATGGCGCAAAAATTGCTAAGCCGATGACAGCGACTAACCAAGCCGTGCAGAGCCAGAAGGCAAAGCCCAATTTGCGTTTCTCAGCCTTGTCGTCTTGGTCTCCCTCGTGTGGCAGAAACCGCTCAGGGTACGGATCTTCGTGGCCGACTGCGTCGGCCTCGGTCATTCCTAAATCACTCATGATGCGCGTACACGCGGATCGATGATGGAGTAGAGAATGTCGATTAGCACGTTGAGCACCACGAACGTGATCGTGACGATCATCACGATGGCCAACACGACTGGGAAGTCCTCACGCAGGATGGCTTCGACGATGGCCGAGCCGAGTCCGGGGATTCGGAAGATCTGCTCGACAACGAGCGCGCCGCCGATCAGTGTCCCGGTGGTGACACCGGCGATCGTGATGAACGAGAACAGTGAGGGGCGCAGTGCGTGTTTGAACAACACGTTTCGCTTCGACACACCTTTGGAGCGGGCAGTGAGGATGAAGTCTTCCTGCAGAGTGGTGATCAGGTCGGTTCGCAGCAATCGTTGGTAGACGGCTGCGGAAGGGAGCGCCAGCGTCAGGGCTGGGAGAAACATTTGCCAGGCTCTGGTCCAGAACGGGTCGTTGGCTACGAAGGTCGCCGGGAACCAGTCGAATCTTATGGACAGCCCGTACTTGAGGATGATGCCGAGTGCAAAGGTCGGCATGCCGACCAAAAAGAAAGTCATCACGGTGGACGTCCGGTCGACGGCGGAGTTTGCCTTCGCCGCCGACCAGATCGCCCATGGAACGGAGATGATCACGGCCATCGTCTGAGCCATCACCAGGAGCATCAGGCTACGGGGCAGCCTTTCTGCTATCAGGTCCGACACGGGCGGCTGCCCGGTCGCAGAGAACTGCACGCCAAAGTCACCGGTGACGAAGTCCCCTAACCAAAGAGCCCATCGCACAGGAAGGGGCTTATCGAGGTTGAACTGCGCTTCGGCAGCTTCGATTTTGGCGACACTCTCGGGGTTGCTCACATCCCCGGCCGTGGGGCCGAGGATGTTGAACAACGGGTCCCCGAGGATGTTCATTGCGCCAAACGTGATCGCACTGACCGTCAAGATGAGCGCGAAAGCACCCACTAGACGTGAGACCCAGAATTTCATGGCGTTGTAGTCTCAGACGAGGCTGTGAGCGTCAGTTCACTGCTCGAAGTAGATTGAGTCGAACCAGTTGCGGCCGTTGGTCACACAGAGCAACTTTTCGCCGCTCGGAGCGGTTCGGTCGCACACGCCGCGGACGTTTTCCGCAAATGCGTTATCCCAGGGTGTATGCACGAAGAAAATGTAGATGTAGTCGTCGTTGATCTTCTGGACGACTTCCTGGTACTTCTCTACGCGTTCGGGTCCGTTCTCTATGGCCTGTGCCTCAATGAGCAGGGCATCACGCTCTTCATCACAGAGCTTCGGCCAGTTCAGCGAGATGCCGCCGATGGATCGGCACAGCACCCAGACGTTGTCGGTCGACGGGTCGGATGCGCCAAACTGACGCCAAGTGACGACGTTGTACTGACCAAGGGCAGCTTGCTGGATGTGTGCATCCTGGGGCAGCTCGTCAAAGCTGACATTGAAGCCACCCGCCTTCCAGCCCTCATCAAGGATTTCCGCCGTGCGTGTCTGAACCACTGATGGCCCAGACCACTGGAGTTCCATGTTGATTTTGCCGTCAGTACACGTTGGGCCACCCAGCGTTGCATTTTCCTCTGTGCCTCTTTCGGCGCAGTACTCGACAACGAGGGCGAGCGCAGCATCTGGGTCGTCACCGACTTGGACCACGTCAGGGTTGTAGTACTGCTGATCAGGCGTGTACGCCTGATCAGCGGGTGGAGCAACGCCGAGGCCGATCAAGTTCCGGTAGTTGTCAAGCGGCGTCGCAAGAGCTAGCGCTTCACGAGCTCGAATGTCGTCGAACGGCGGTGCGGCCGTATTAATCATCGCGAACGTCTCTTCGCCGGACAGGTCAAGGATGCTCTGGATCGAGTCGTCGTCACGAAGATCGCCAACTGAAGCTGGGTCTGAGTACTGACCACCCTGGACGTCACGTTCGAACAGCAGATCAACGCGGCTCGCCGTGTCGGTCACCGGCAAGAACTCAATCTTGTCGAGGTAGACCTCGCCGTTCCACCAGTCGTCGTTGCGCACGAACGTGGTGATCGAGTCTTCAGAGCGGCTGTCGAACTTGAACGGTCCTGTGCCGACCGGCTGCTGGTTCAGTGTGGGATCGGCCACCGCAGCATCAATCCATGCCGGGGAGGCCATCATGCCCAACTGACTCGCCAGAGCGCCAGGCGCATACCGGTTCGATTCGAGCAAGTTGAATTGGACAGTCAGGTCGTCGACGATCGTCGTCGCTCCTTCTTCGGGATAGAAGGGTTTGACTGCCAGCCCGACGAGCGGATCCGCGCGCTGAGTCTCAAAATTTTTGACGACGGCTTCAGCATTGAGTGGCGTTCCATCATGGAAGGTGATCCCCTCGCGGAGAGTCACGGTCCAAACCGTGAAGTCCTCATTGGGCTCCACCGACTCAGCGAGATAGGGCACGAAGTCGCCATCGGCTGTGGCTGCAGTCAGGGTATCGAAAACTGCGTTACCCATCATCAGACCAGGCGACGAAAGAGCTGACGACGTCGGGTTGATGCCGTCAACGTCGGCCTCAAGCGCGTACCGCAGCGTGCCGCCCGCAACGGGGTCTCCGCCAGGAATGTCACCGTCGATTTCTGGCCCTTCGCCGTCTTCATCATCGGTGTCCGCAGCGTCGCCGTCGCCAGCGTCGTCGCTTTCATCGGGCGCATCAGTGGTGGCAGTGGCGTCGTCGCCGGCGTCGTCGCTTTCATCGGGCGCATCAGTGGTGGCAGTGGCGTCGTCGCCGGCGTCATCGCTTTCCTCGGGCGCATCGGCCTCGGTAGTGGCGCTGGCGTCGTCATCGGCTTCGCCATCGTCGTTGCCCCCACAGGCCGCCGCGATGAGTGTGAAACTCATCAGTGCGGCGATGCCTGCCTTGGTACCTCGTCGCGAAGTTCGCATCTGCATTCCCCCTCGAAATGTTGTCTGATTATCGTGACTGACGTCACTGTCATTGAACCATAGTCTTGACTGGCTCCATCGTCATATTCGAGGGAGCAAACCCACATGGGCAATGCAGGGTTTTAGGCGCCTCGTCAGAGGCTGGTGCGCTCGACTTCGACGTCCTCGTAAGTTTCGATGATGTCGCCCGGCTTGAGGTCCTGGAAATCGTCGAGGCCGACACCACATTCGAAGCCCTCACGGACCTCTCGGGCGTCGTCCTTGAACCGGCGCAGCGAGGCAATCGCGCCCTTCCAGATGATCGTGCCGTCGCGCAGGAAGCGGACCTTGGAGCCACGCGTGATGACGCCGGACGTCACCATGCATCCGGCAATCGCACCCTGCTTCGGGACCCTGAAGATCTCGCGGACCTCGGCTTCGCCGGTGACCTGCTCCTCGTACTCGGGATCAAGCATGCCGATCATCGACAGTTCGATATCCTCGAGCAACTTGTAGATGATCTCGTAGGTGCGGATTTCGACCTGTGCGTGATCGGCAGCCTTACGAGCCTTACCGTCCGGCCGCACGTTGAACCCGATAATCGTGGCATTGGTCGCCTCGGCCAGCGTGATGTCATTCTCAGTGATCCCGCCGACCGCACGATGGACAAACGTGAGTTCAACCTCGTCGCGGTCGAGCTGGCGCAGAGAGCCGGTGACCGCCTCGAGTGATCCCTGTACGTCAGCCTTGATTAGCAGGTTCAGCTGGGCCTTCTCACCGGACTGGATCTGGGCGAAGATGTCCTCCAACTTTGTGCCGGTCTTGACTCGACTGTCCTCCCGGAGATGGCGAGCTTTGAGACGCTCGCCGCGAGCTTCACCGACGGTTTTCGCAACTTTGTCGTTCGGTGCCGCTCTGAACTCATCGCCCGCTTCGGGAACACCGGACAGACCGAGAACCACCACAGGAGTCGACGGGCCAGCTTCCTTGATCTGATCGCCCTTGTCATTGATCATGGCGCGGACCTTGCCCCACACCCCGCCGGCGACAATTGGGTCCCCGACCTTGAGGGTGCCCTTATCAACGAGCACCGTAGCCACGGGGCCTCGGCCCTTATCGAGCTGCGCTTCGATGACGATGCCCTTGGCCCGGCCTTCCGGGTTCGCTTGGAGTTCTTCAAGCTCCGCAACGAGCTGAAGCTGCTCAATCATTTCATCGACACCCTGACCCTTAAGCGCTGACATCTCGACGACGATCGTTTCGCCACCCCACGATTCGGACACAAGTTCGTACTCGGCAAGCTGCGTGAGGACACGCTGTGGGTCGGCGTTTTCCTTGTCAATCTTGTTAACCGCCACAACTATCGGCACCCCTGCCGCCTGTGCGTGGTTGATCGCTTCGATCGTCTGGGGCATCAGACCGTCATCGGCTGCCACCATCAACACGACGATGTCGGTCGCTTCAGCACCGCGCGCCCGCATCTGCGTGAACGCAGCATGGCCAGGGGTATCGAGGAACGTCACCGATCCATTGTCGTTGGTAACGGTGTAGGCGCCGATGTGCTGGGTTATCCCGCCCGCTTCGCCATCGACGACGTTTGCTCCACGGATGCGGTCGAGCAGCGTTGTTTTTCCGTGATCGACATGGCCCATCACCGTGATTACCGGAGCTCGCGATTGTAGGTTCTCGTCATCGTCGGAGTCGTCGAACAACTTCTGCAGTTCGACCTCCTCCTGCTGACCCGGCTCGACGAGGAGGATCTCCGCTCCAACTTCGAGCGCGAAGAGCTCCATCTGCTCGTCTGCCAGCGTCATCGTGGCCGTAACCATCTCGCCGTTGGTGAGAAGGAATCGGACGACATCAGCTGCCGTACGATTCAGTTTCGGGCCGAACTCCTGCGACGAAACGCCGCGTTCGATGATGATCTCGCCGACAGGAACGGGAACGTCGGACGACGTGTACTGCGTGAGCTGGGGCTGAAGGTCTTCCTGGTCGCGCCGACGTCGACGCCGACCGGTTCGACGTGGGGGCCTACGACCGCCGCCGGGACGACCGGCACCACCGGGGCGAGGTCCGCCGCCAGGGCCGCCGCCAGGGCCGCCGCCGGGACGTGCGCCGCCGCCAGGACGAAATCCGCCCCCACCATCGGGACGCTGATTTGCACCGGGCGCAGGACGTGATGAGCCAGGAGGTGGAGGAATCGGCTTGCCGGAAGGAGACAAGGGGCGCGCCCCTTCAGGAGGCGGCGGAACCGCCTTGCCGCTTGGGCTGATCGGTCCGTGATCATTTGGGGCGGGGGCGGCTGGATCGGTCGGAATCGGCGGATGCGCATCTGGCGGCGGAGTTCCGTCAGCACTCGGGCGTGCGCTGGAGATAACCCGACGCGGCTCGGGCTGCGGCGGGAGCGGCGCAGGCACGGGCTCTGCGGCCTTCGCTGCTCCGACGACCTTGGGAATTGCCCGACCCTCAGCTGCTGCGACGACGGCATCCGCAGCCGTCGGCTGACGTTCGACTGGAACCGTCGGTGATGTTCCGATAGGAGCCTTTCCAGAGGGAGGAGGCGGTGCAGGCGCAGCCGGCGCTGGAGCGGCGGTGGCCGCTGACGGGGAAGGGTCTGAAGCAGAAACAGGGTCTGACGCCGGCGCGTCGGCAGCGGACTCTGGTTCGACGACCAATGCTGGGGAGGTCGTCTCGGGGGGCTCACTTGCCGATGAGACAGATGCAGCTTCGGTGGGAGTCGGGGCGCTCTGCTCTGTTGCTGCATCAGGTGCAGAAACCTGCTGCTCGGGCACCTTCGCCTGGGTATTCGCTTTCTTCGCTGCAGTCTTCTTCTTGGCGGGCGCTTTCTTTTTGGCGGCTGCAGTCTTCTTCTTGGCGGGCGCTTTCTTCTTCACGGCCTTATTGACCGGCTTTGGCTCTTCGGGTTGCTCGTCGCGAGTCAAGCCCTCACGCTCGGCACGGCGCCGAAGCATGTCCGCATACGCCTCTTGCAGGGAGGACGAGGGTGCCTTGGCAGCAACACCCGCCGCTCCGGCGAGGTCGAGCACTTCATTGTTGGTCATCCCGAGCTCCTTGGCGAGCTCGTGGACACGGATCTTCTTCGCAGGCACGTTTCGATTCAACCTTTCCCTGTCGTCATTCCCTCACCGCTGTGTCGATCAGCTGGTGCGTTGTTCGTCGTCTCGAAGCGCGGCACGAATGGCTTCGAGGTCTGGATCTTCGAGCTTCGTGCGCCATGCCCGGCCGAACTGACCCTGGAGGAGCGCTCGTTCGAGACAGTCCGTTTCAGCCTTGGACTCGCGGCCCATCGCTGCACGGCACAGCCAGGCGCCGCGTCCGCTGCTTGCGCCGTCGACCACGAGGGTCGGCCAGCCGTTGTCTGAGGTCGCCCGTGTAACCCGAACGAGTTCGGGTTGCGGACGCTGACAACGGCAACCGAGGCAGCTACGGACTGGGACGTCGTGTTCAATCGCTCGAACCGTCTTCCTCGGTCGACGCAGCTGTTGGCTCGGGTTCGTCATCGGTGGCGGCCCCGCTGGAACCTCCGTCGGCCGCAGCGTCATCAGCCGTCTCGGCTGCTTCGGCCGTTTCGCCGGCCGCCTCGGCAGCGATCGCTGCGTCCTCGGCGTCGCGATTGGCCTGGCGCTGTGCGGCGGCCTCGGCGGCTTGCTGGTCCTGCCATGCCGATTCGCTGATCACGGTTCCGTCGCTTGCGTGCCACTCCATCTCACCGGTCTCGGTGTTGGCGACCCACTGGCCGTCGGCGTAGTCGACGGCTTCGACATCGCGGCCGCCGGCTGGGATGCCTTCAGCGAGCTGTGTCTCGGAACGAATGTCGACGCGCACACCAGTGAGGCGGGCGGCGAGGCGGGCGTTTTGACCTTCGCGGCCGATCGCCAGGCTCAACTGATGGTCGGGCACGATGACATCGGCCTGGGTGCCGTCGGTAGAGATGATCACCTGGGTGACCTTCGCCGGCGACAACGCCTTGGCAACAAAGTCCGGTAGGTCTTCGGAAAACGGAACGATGTCGATTTTCTCGCCGCGCATCTCGTTCACGACCATGCGGACGCGCCCGCCGCGTGCTCCCACACATGCGCCGACTGGGTCGACGTTGTGGTCGTTCGACCAGACGGAAATCTTGGTGCGGTGACCGGGTTCACGGGCACAGGCCTTGATCTCAACGATGCCTTCGGCGATCTCTGGGACCTCGAGTTCGAAGAGACGCTTGATTAAACCCGGGTGGGTACGCGACACAACGATCTGCGGGCCCTTCGGTGTGCGCCGGACCTCGACGATGTACGCCTTTTGACGCTCACCCTGGGCCGGACGCTCGAAGGGAACCTGCTCCGCCTGCGGCAACAGTGCCTCAGCGCGGCCGAGATCGAGCAGCGTGTACCGGGCGTCGTTGCGCTGGATGATGCCGGTGACGATGTCGCCTTCGCGGTTGGCGTATTCTTCGAACTTGCGGTCGGACTCGACTTCGCGGATGCGTTGGCTCATCACCTGGCGGAAGGTCTGGGCCGCGATACGGCCCATCTCTTCCTTCTTTGGCGTGTCGTCGCGTTCGTTGGTCCAGTTGCCGTCTTCATCGACGTCGTACGCGATGAACGAGAAGTCCATCGTGTCTGGATTCACCTCGACAACGACTTCGTCGGCCGCGTCGGGGCGACGCTTGTAGGCGGACGCTAAGGCATCCACGAGCACGTGGAGCAGTGCGTCCTCAGACAGGCCTTTTTCCTGGGCCAGCATTGAGATGGCTTCGCTCATGTCGAGATTCGTCACGACTTCTGCTTCTCCTTCTTGGTCGTCTTCAGATTCGTCGTCGTTGGCGTGGTCGGCTGCTTTGGTGTCTGGCCCGACTGCTTGCCCTTTGTGTTTCCCGGACCCTTGCCCGGTTTCGGCTTCGGACTCCACTCGAAAACGGTGCGGGCCTTGTCGACAGCACCCAGTTCAATCGTGCGCTCATCGCCTGACTCGGTCAAGACGGTTGCGGTGAATTCGTCAGCGGCGATGAGCCTGCCGTCGAGGCGCCGCGCTTCGCCGTTAGTGACGGCATGGCCAGCGAGCCGGACGGTAATGTCCTTGCCGATTTCGCGCTGGAAGTGGGCCGGACTGCGCAGCGGGCGTTCGAGGCCAGGGCTCGTCACTTCCAGCGTATATGCACCAGAAATTGGATCTTCATGGTCGAGTTCCCGGCTCATTAAGCGTGTGGCCAGCGAAAGGACATCAAGATTGATTCCGGCTTCGGAACCCGGAGGCGTATCGATCGTGATCCGCACGACGTTGCTGCGCCGCTCAATGTCGTAGAGGTCAAGGCCGAGATCAGCGGCGATGGGTGCAACCAACTCCTGTACTCGCTCAAGTTCTGTTGCCATCGTCTTCAACCTCCTGCCTGTCCTACGCTTTACCGGGCCCATTCAACAAACAAGGCGTGAGGCAGAGCCCCACGCCTTGGTCATGAAACCAAATTGCGGAAGCGGATGATAGCAGCCAGAACACCGCTTGAGGGGCGTACACACGCCGCACCGCAGTCCAGCGCGCAAGGGTGTTGTGACCGCTCGACACCAAATCCTCCCACGTTCGAATGACTCTGGGAGGATAGGTTCTCGGCGTGCTCCGGATGTCGAAACTCTTTCTGAAGACCCTGCGCGACGACCCAGCCGACGCTGAGGTCGCTAGCCATCGCCTGCTGGTCCGGGCCGGGTACATCCGCCGGGCTGCTCCCGGCGGGTTCTCATGGCTCCCGTTGGGGTGGGAGGTCTTTCGTAACGTCGAGAAGATGGTCCGCGATGAGATGAACAAGGCCGGCTTCCAGGAGGTCCATTTCCCTGCGCTGCTTCCCCGCGAGCCGTACGACACTACCGGACGGTGGACCGAGTACGGCGACAACCTGTTCCGCCTTCAGGACCGTAAGGGAGCAGACTTCCTTCTTGCACCCACCCACGAAGAGATGTTCACCCTGATGGTGAAAGACATCGCAGGTTCCTATAGGGATCTGCCCGTCCACCTTTACCAGATCCAGACAAAATATCGGGACGAAGCTCGACCTCGGGCCGGGCTGATTCGGACGCGCGAGTTCGTTATGAAGGACTCCTACAGCTTCGACCTCAATGACGCTGGACTCGACGAGTCGTACGCCGCTCATCGCGCCTCCTACATCAAACTGTTCGACCGGATGGGTCTCCCGTTCGTGATCGTGTCGGCCATGTCAGGTGCAATGGGCGGCTCGAAGTCGGAGGAGTTCCTGGCTCCGATGGACATTGGTGAGGACACCTACATCCGGTGCACCTCATGTGACTACGCCGCCAACGTCGAGGCAATCACCACCCCAGCACCCGACGAAATCACCCTCGACGGACTTCCGGCCGCCGTGGTCCACGACACCCCTGGCACGCCGACGATCGAGACACTCGTCGACTTCGTCAATGCGAACGAATCGATGCGTCACCCGGACCGCGACTGGACCGCCGCCGACACACTCAAGAACCTCGTGGTCAACCTCAAACATCCGGACGGCACCATCGAACCATTGGCGATCGGAATCCCCGGCGATCGAGACGTCGACATGAAGCGCCTCGAAGCGGTCGTCTCGCCGGCCGAAGCCGAACCCTTCTCGGCGGAGGACTTCGCGAAGCATCCGAGCCTCGCGAAGGGATACATCGGCCCGGGAGCGCTCGGCTCGGACAATGCGTCGGGCATCCGGTACCTGGTCGATCCGCGCATCGTGTCCGGCACGTCCTGGATCACCGGGGCAGATTCATCGGGCAACCACGTGATCAACCTCACCGCTGGTCGCGACTTCACCCCCGACGGCGTTATTGAGGCGGCCGAGATCCTCAAAGGTGACACCTGCCCGGCGTGCGGCTCCGAAGTCGAGATCGCACGCGGGATCGAGATCGGACACATTTTCCAGCTCGGACGCAAGTACGCCGAGGCACTCGACCTGTGGGTCCAGGGCGAGGACGGCAAGCCCGCCACACCGACCATGGGCTCGTACGGCGTCGGCGTCTCCCGGTGCCTTGCGGCGGTCGCCGAGGCCACCTGTGATGAGATCGGACTGTGCTGGCCGCGCGAGATCGCACCGGCCGACGTGCACGTCGTGATGGCCGGCAAGGAAGGCGGCCCGCAGCGCGTCGCTGCCGAGCAACTGGCCGCCGATCTCGAAGCACGGGGCCTACGCGTCCTTTTCGACGACCGCGTCAAGGTCTCCCCCGGCGTTCGGTTCAAGGACGCCGAGTTGCTCGGGGTCCCGACCATTGCGGTGGCCGGACGCGGGGTCGATGCCGATGTGCCGACCATTGAGGTGAAGGACCGCCAGTCGGGCGAACGCTCCGACGTGGCACTCGCCGACGTGGTCGATCACCTCGTCAGCGTCTGCACCGCCTGACGCTAATCGCGACGCCACTACCGACTTCTCGTTTTCGATATCCACTTGTCGCTTGGACCACCCACTTTTCGGGGCCACCACCCACCCCTCGGGCAAATTCCGGCGGGTTGGGGCCGGTTGGGGCGTTTTTGAGTGGGACAAGAACGGGGCGCGGCGAGCCTCAGGAGTGGCGCAGTAGGCCCTGATCGATGACCAACCGCTCGGCGTCGCCTGCGCCCGCACTCGTCGTGAACACGGCCTCCCCGGCGCCGATCGACCACATCCGGATCGTCAGTGCCTCACCGGGAAACACCGGCGAGGCGAAGCGCCCTTCGATGTGGTGGAAGCGCATCGGATCACCGCCGCACACCGAGTGCAGCAAGGCCCGACCCGTGAACCCGTACGTGCAGAGTCCGTGCAGGATCGGCGTGTCAAACCCTCCCATCGCCGCAAAGCCGGGGTCGGTGTGGAGCGGGTTCCGGTCGCCCGAAAGCCGGTAAACGAACGCTTGGTCGCGTGAAGTTTTGTAGCTGACTTCGTGGTCGGCGGCCTGGTCCGACGGCACGTTCTGCGGGCCGGACGAGCCTCGCTCGCCGCCCCATCCACCCGCTCCACGGATGAACACCGACGACGTGGTCGTGAAGAGCGCCTGACCGTCGAGCGTGGCCGTCGTTGCGGAATCGACGACGGCCGCCTTGCCCTTGTCGAACATCCCGGTGATCTCACCGGTGAGCGTGACGGCGCCCTCGACCGGGATCGGCTGGTGAATAGTCACCGCCTGCTTGCCGTGGACGAGCTGCGTCGGGTCGAAGCTGCCGACCTTGCCCATTGCCGACCCCGCACCCCATCCGACCACGACCGGGAACGTCGGGAAGACGAGTTGATCGATCCCGTTGGTGTTCTCGGTCGTAAAGGCGAGTTCCTCGTGCCCGGCACCGATTCCCACGGCGTACAACAACACATCTCGACTGTCCCACGAGACGTCGACGGGATCAGAGGTGGAGCCGACAGCATCCGGATTCAAGGCCATCCCCGAACGGTAGGCCGCAAGGGCGCATCGCGACGGACCCGGACGACGCGAGCTTCCTAATGCCGCGCCGCATCTGAGAACATCGCACGATGACGACTCGGACGGCTTCTCCCACTCCGCAACTCGCAGCGACCTACGGCGAGGCGCGCAGCGAGATCCTGGCAGCCGGCGCCCGCGCCGGCGTGGACGTGACCGCGTTCCCGCACCCTTCGCCCGGCCGCCTCGGTGAGGAACTCGCAATCGATGTCCTAACGGCCGGACCCGACGAGGCCGACTCGGTGCTCGTGATCGTCTCCGGAACCCACGGGGTTGAGGGCTACGCCGGCTCGGCGCTCCAGCAGTGGTGGCTCGACGAACAGTCCCGGACCCGGCCCGATGACGTACGCGTTGCGATCGTGCACGCACTCAACCCGGTCGGCTTCTCGTGGGTGCGTCGCGTCAACGAGGACAACGTCGACCTCAACCGCAACTTCGTCGACTGGACGTCACCGCCACGCAACGATGGGTACGGCGAGATCGCCGACCTGCTCGTGCCGCTCGAGTGGGACGAAGCGACACAGGAAGCGACCACAACGGCGCTACTCGAGGAAGCCGACCGCGTCGGGTTCGGTCGATTCCAAGAGATCGTCAGCAGCGGACAGTACGCCCACCCGAGCGGCATCTTCCACGGCGGTTCCGGCCCGGTCTGGTCGCACCGCTGGCTGGCACGCCACCTCCCGGAGATCGTGGGAAGTGCTCGCCGGCTCGGCATCATCGACCTCCACACCGGCCTCGGCCCATCAGGTCACGGTGAGCTGATCTCACATGAAGCAAGCGACGATCCGGGGTATGCGCGCGGAACAGACTGGTGGGGCGAGGTCCGATCGATGCGCGACGGCGAGAGCGTGTCGGCTTCTCTGCAAGGCGACTGGCTCGCCGCCATCGAGCAGTGGGTACCCGATGTCGAGATCACTGCCGCAGCGCTCGAGTTCGGCACGGTCGACACCATCACGGTGTTGCAGTCGTTGCGCGCCGACGCGTGGCTTCACGCCCACGGCGATCCGAACGGTCCGCAAGCCGAAGCGATCCGCTCACAGGTGCGGGCCGCGTTCGTCGATGACGACCCAGCGTGGCTCGCCACGCTCATCGAGCGTTTCGATGGGATCACGTCCGCCGCGCTCGCGGCGCTGACCGCCGGCTGACCTCGCAGCCGCCGACAGTTCAGCCGATTCCGGCGACGAGGTTCTGTGGCGGACCGCCGGTGGCGCCGTTCATGCCGGTGTTGCCGCGAGCCTGGGCGAGCATGCCTTCGACCGCAGCACCCAGCAGCGTGGGGTCTTCGATCGGGTCGATCGACGGACCTCGCACCCACGGCTCGGCGACCGCCAGGAAGTCTCCCGACGCTTCGAACACCCGGCCGGTGACACCCGACGCCTCGTCTGAACACAACCAGGTGACGATCGGGGCGATCCACTTCGGTGAACGTGCCTCCCGGTCAGCGTCGGTCTCCGGTGCCGGGCCGAGCCCCTCGGTCATTCGGGTCAACGCCACCGGTGCAACCGCGTTGACGGTCACCCCATAGCGCGCGAGTTCCAGCGCAGCGATGTTCGTGAACGACGCGATGCCGGCCTTCGCGGCGCCGTAGTTGGTCTGACCCGGGTTGCCGTAGATACCCGACACCGACGACGTGTTGACGATGCGTCCGGACACCGGCTTGCCTGCCTTCGACTGCTCTCGCCAGTACGCCGCAGCATGGCGTGCGGGGGCGAAGGTGCCTTTGAGATGAACGTCGATGACGGCGTCCCACTCGGCCTCGCTCATGTTGGCGAGCATCCGGTCACGCAGGATTCCCGCGTTGTTGACGACGCCGTGCAGGTCGCCGAACGTGTCGATCGCCTGATCGATCATCCGTTTCGCACCGTCCCAGCTCGACACGCTCTCGCCGTTCGACACGGCCTCACCACCCATCGACACGATCTCGGCAACGACTTCGTCGGCCGGCGAGAGGTCGCCACCCGTCCCGTCAATGGCGCCGCCGAGGTCGTTGACCAGGACCTTGGCACCCTGGCGAGCCAGGCTCAACGCATGCTCCCGTCCGATGCCCCGGCCGGCCCCGGTGACGATGACGACCCGTCCTTCGCACAATCCACTCATGGTCGAAACGTAGGCTCCGAGCCATGCCCGGTGCGAAGTCGACCCGACGACAGGCGATCGCCGGGCTCGGTGCGGCTGCCGCCGCGTGGTGCTGCGGCGACCATCTGGTCACCGGGTCGGCATCGGCAGCCCCTGCCCCGCCGCCCGATTTCCGGATGGACGGCGCGCGGAACTTGCTCGTCGACGTGGCCGACGACTTATCGATCCATCCCCGAGCCGACTGGGGGGCCGACCTTCCCCCGAAGCGGGCGATGCAACGCGAAGACGTTCGGTTCCTGCTGGTGCATCACAGCGCAACGAGCAACAACGTGCCTGATCCGCGGTCGCTGATCCGCGGGATCTACGCGTTCCACACGAGTTCCGCAAAGGGCTGGCCCGACGTGGCGTACAACTTCTTCGTTGCGCCTGACGGTTCGGTCTGGGAAGGTCGAGCGGGTTCACTCGACGGCTCGGTGACGGCCGATGCGACGGGCGGCAACCAGGGTTACTCCCAACTCGTGTGCCTGCTCGGCAACCATGTCGACGTCCCGCCAACCGCCGCAGCGCAGGCCGGCCTCACCCGCACGTTGGCCTGGATGGCGGGCCGATTTTCACTCAACACCTACGCCGATGCATCGACCACGTTCGTGTCTCGCGGGTCCAACAAGTTCCCGGCGGGGCAGACGATCACGACACCGATCGTGTCCGCACATCGAGACGTGACCTTCACGGCGTGCCCCGGCGATGCTGCGGTTGCACTTCTCCCCCACTGGCGGCGACGAGTCCACGCCACGTTGGCAGCCACGTGGGAGACCGATGGGCTGCAGCGCGCCGACCGGGTTCGGTTCCGAGCGCCGTGAGGCACCACGCCTGACCTGCTCGTAGCCTGCCCGGCGATGACGCACGAGTACTTGTCGACAGATGTCGTGATCGTCGGCGGAGGTCCGGCCGGCAGTGCGGCAGCGATCGAACTGTGCCGCTCCGGCCGCTCGGTTCTGCTGCTCGACAAGGCCACGTTCCCCCGCGATAAGTGCTGCGGTGACGGGTTGACGACACTCGCGCTCCGCGAACTCGAGCGGATCGAATTCGACCCGGCGAAGTCGGCGACTGGTTCGACGTGCACGGCGCCGTGCTCCGCTCGCCGTCGGGTCGCCAGATCACCGTGCCGCTTCCCGACGAAGGTCGTTACGCCGCCGTCGCCCCCCGGCTCCAACTCGACGATGCACTGCTGCGGCTCGCCAGGTCGCACGGCGCCGACGTCCGCGACGGCCACGGTTTCCGGGCCCTCGACACCAGCCGCAGCGACAGCCACGACCACGTGCGCGTCGAGGCCGACGGGCTGACCATCGACGCGCGCTACGTCATCGCCGCCGACGGAATGTGGAGCCCCGTTCGCAAGGCGACAGGCGCCAACGACCCGGGCTACCTCGGCGAGTGGCACGGCTTTCGGCAGTACGCGTCGAACGTGACCGGCGCCGCAGCGAGCGAACTTCACGTGTGGTTCGAGCCCGACCTGGTGCCGGGTTACGCCTGGTCGTTCCCCCTGCCGGGCAACAGAGCCAACATCGGGTTCGGCGTCCTACGCGACGGCACCCGAACCGGCAAGGAGATCAAGGCGATCTGGCCCGACCTCCTGCAGCGACCCCACATCGTCGAGGCGCTCGGCGCCAGCTTCACGATGGACGATCGGCACACGGCGTGGCCGATTCCGGCACGAGTCGATCAACTGCCCTTGACCGCGGGTCGGGTGCTGTTCGTCGGCGATGCCGCCGCCGCGACCGACGTGATGACCGGTGAAGGCATCGGCCAGGCCCTGCTGACCGGCCGTGTCGCCGCCGAGGCGATCATCGCCGCCGGGGCCACGCGGCCAGACGACGCCGCCGCGCTCTACGAGCAGGAGGTGCACCACCATCTCGTCGCCGACCACAAGATGTCGCTGGCGCTCGGCAAGGTCCTCGCCAAGGAGTGGGGCGCCCGTGGAGCCATTCGTGTCGTCGAGGCCAGCGGCACGTGGGGCCGACGGAACTTCGCTCGGTGGATGTTCGAAGATGAGCCACGAGCCATTGCGCTCACACCATCACGCTGGCA
>Ga0115571_1001114_pt1 | contig 19192 bp, 24 predicted proteins | sample COGITO_mtgs_1205_FD_87293 | JGI IMG/M metagenome (GOLD analysis project Ga0115571, IMG submission 87293) | Pelagic marine microbial communities from North Sea - COGITO_mtgs_120531 | ecosystem: Environmental > Aquatic > Marine > Epipelagic | place: Germany:Helgoland, sampling site Kabeltonne...
CAAATTGAAAAAGAATTTATTACCGAATCATTATCATGTGAATTAATAGGAATGAATGCGAAACTTATGTCGCAATATATAGATTATGTTGCGGATAGGTTACTTCTCATGTTTGGATTAGAGAAAGTTTATAACAGTGAGAATCCCTTTGATTGGATGGAAATGATTTCTGTTCAGGGCAAGACAAATTTCTTTGAAAAGAGAGTGGGTGAATATTCGAACAAAGCTAATCCAAACATTGACAGTGAAAAGAACAGTATATCATTTGATGAAGATGATGATTTCTAAATTTAATATTAATATAAACTATTATTTACTTTTGTTTTCCTTGCTACGTGAAAAATGTCTATCAATCTTTGATTTTGATTTAGCAGTTGGTTTCACGACCTTTTTAGGTAAATTAAATGAATATGATTTTTTATTCTCATCATAAATTAAATTTTTAATACCAACTATTTCACATATTTCTTCATTATATTCAACATCATTTACTTTGTTTAAAGATCCATTTTCACAAACATGAAATAATAATTTCTTAAGTTTTTTCTGATTATCTTTGCTAAGTTCTTTATTTTCGACTTCACTTTCAATAAACAGTGTTAAACGATTTAATTTAGATCCTTTATCAAGTTTTGTCCATGTTTTTTGAAATCGATTGTCTTTTTCTTTTTCAACCACCTCAATGATACTTTGCATTTACTATTAATACTGAAAGATTCTTTAAATAATATATATATTATATCATATATGGTATCCCGTAATAAGAGTAAGACTCATAAAAGAGCCAAATCAAACAGAACAAATAGGAAAAAAAATATTAATTATGAATTACACTATTTCAGAATGGATGGTTGTAAATGGTGCGATGATTTTCAAAATACTTTATTGCCAAAATTATTAAAAAAAAAAATAACGACTAAGATTTTCAATAAATCAGAAAATCCTCTTCTCATTAAAAAGTATCAAATTAAAACTTATCCCGCATTGGTTAGAGTTCGTGGGAAAAGACATAAATTGTTTAAGGATAAAAGAAACATGACTAATATTTTAAAATTCTTAAGATAAAATTAGAATTAATTTAAATCATAAAAAGTTAATTTCATTTTGTATGGTTTTGAAAACCATGCTAAAGAATTAGCATCATCGAAATCATATGAATATATTGTATATCCTTTACCTTCACCGCAACTGGTAGCTCTTTCCACACCTTGATACCTAGTATTTGGATTAGCGCACTGACCATATTGAAGATCGCACGCCCATTCTCTAAACTTACCTGTTAAATTACAACTACCGTGATAACAAGGTTGTCCAATAGGGTCATCAAGATTATCACCAGGTCCCTTACCTGATTGAAACATTATTGGGCAGCCTTTTGAATTCTTACATATATTGGCATTAGAGACATATCCGGGCACACCTTTTTTATTATATGTCTTATTCATAGTTACTAATTTAGCTGGATTTATACAACCACATTTTTGAATTCCATTTTTTGTAATACAATTTCCTTCTTCACAGGGGTTTTTTTGAAAAAATGTTGTTATATATTGCCCGTTATTATCTGTTGTGTTTTTATCTGAAAATTCCCATTTTAATTTAAAATTTACACCATCAACACCACTCATATTTGCACCAGCCTCTTTACCTGCTTCAATTTTAATCGGTATCCCGCAATCTGCTCGTTGTTTTTCAAAACCAGATGGAACCGAATCATATAAAGCATTGTAGTTACACCATTCTTTATTAGAATCCGAAGGGTCTCTTGTATCAACTAAACTTTTAAGAGGTTGTATTCTAAATGGACAGGATTTTGTAAAATTTGGAATATTTAATACGACATATGCCCCTTTTTTTAAACTTAATTTCTGCCATCTCGTCCCCGCCCCCAAATCAGAAAAATCCATACCGTTCGGCTCTGTTGGACCACTTAAATCGTAAGTTCCATTTGAAGTATTTACTTCCCATTGATTATTTGGAACAGGTAAATTAACAGCACCTTGTTTCCCCCCCTGAGCTTTACCACATTCATTATCTTGGGGGGCATCTATCACGCCACTATCACTATATTCCAAAAACACATGTAACCAAGGTTCTGTTGTGAAATTAACAATCTGTATTGTTGAATCAGATTGCTTGGTAATATCTATTCCACCATCTTGTTCGGGTGGTGGTGCTGGACCAGTTGAACACGGTGGTGCTGGTGGAGATGGTGGTCCCGGAGAAGGCCCTGGTGATGGTGGGGTCCCTGGTGATGGTGAGGTCCCTGGTGATGGTGGCATACAAGTTCCAGTTAATGAATCTTCTATATATGGAACTTCTGTATTTAAAATTTCAGATTGATTATGTAAATATTTTAAATATGTTTTATATATTTTTCTATCATTTTCATCGGCATTCGAATTATTTAGTGGAAATAATAAATTATTACAACATAATTTCTTACATGAATAAGGGGCTTCGGATACTGTGCTACCATTAATAGGATCAGTTGGATTATAACCAGTACAATCTTGTATCAGATTACTTGTTGCTGTTGTACCATTATCGCCGGAACTATTTGTCCATGGTTTCGGTCCAACATATGGACCAGTTGGACCTTCATCTACTTTTTTATATTTACATATACAGTCATTATCAAGTGTTCCACATCCATTTTCGCTATTATCACCCCAAAAGCAACTCTCATCTTCAGGTGAGAATTTTTGTGTGATATATCTTTCAAATAATTTTAATGTTTTGTGATTTTCATTTTCTTTTCTCCATGGAGTTGCAAAATTGGCGGGACTTAATTTTTTATTTGAATTCCCACATATTGCGAGTGTGTTCAAGTGATCATTATTAAAATCCAGATCTACTTCGGCCAAAATATCTAATTCAGATTTAACTTCATCAATATCATTCTTTATTTCACGAATATCTTCTGGAGAATCTGAAATATTTTCAGATCCACTCACAAATCTAGCATGAGGCGGCTGTTCTACATCTTCAACAGCAGAAGGTTTTCTATTCTTATTTTCTCTAACAACTACAGTATTATCCGGATAATACTTGCCAGTATAGATTGTATTTGTGAAATCTGGAAGAAATAATTGACTGAAATTTTCTTTTACATCGCTCAAGAAATATAATAAAAGAAAGAATCCTATTATTATTAAAATATGATTCATATAATTAACTATAGAAATTAATACATCAATGATCGCATATAAATTTAAATTATTATCTAAATATGATTTATAATGTCCAAATATAATATTTATATTATTTGTAAAACAGAAGAAGATTTTTTAAGTAAATCTGATGAATTATTTAAAAATTATAAGTCTAAAATTTGCCACATTCATTGGGTTCCCGCAGAATATCTTAAATTGACTCAATGTAATAAAAAAATATTAAAGGATCTCAATACAAGGTGGAATACAGACGGTAAAAAAATACTAGCTAAACTAGGAACAATTGCCGCTCATCGTAAGGCACTTTTAGCAATTTACATGAATAAAACAGATAATAATATTATCCTTGAGGCCGATGCTACTTTGTCTGATAAACTACCATCACCACCACCGGTGTCGTGCTATCTAGGTGGATGGATTATTCCACCTCAAATAACAAAAGCAGGGGTAGTGAAAATAAATGTTCACCCCAAGAAAGGATTAAACGATATAGAATATGGGAAATTTAGTGTCTTAATGGCACACGCATTATTTATTAAGACATTTGAAGAAGCGATACAGTTATTTCAAACTACAATCACTGATAAGATAAAAAATTATGATGTTCATTTAATTGATTTACAATTCTTCAAAAAATATTATTATCCACCTATCTTTGTTCAGGGTAAGCATGTTTCAGAAATTGATAAAGTTACAAACAAGAATGATCTAAGGACGCATCTATATGGTCTTAAGATGTAAAATCTTAAGAATTATTTATCTTTTTCCTTTTCCATCATTTTGATGATGTTCATCCTAACTTGTATCTGTTGATTCATCAACTCACTCATCATATGTTCATTTAGATTTTGAAGAATTTTCTTCTTGAGACGCCTCGTATGAGGTGTATTGGGAATACTATGATCTACCTGTTTTTCTTGTGTTTTCTCTTTAAAGAACTCGATTACTTGATCCTCTGTCATTTTCTCAAAAGTATCTTTTTCTTCTTTCTTCTTGTTCTCTGCTTGAATTAGATTCACAATAATTCCTCTCTCTTTTTCTAGACGTTCAATCTTATCCATGTCCCAAGAACCATTCTTGGGCTTGCTTAGTCTTATCTTCTTTTCAACTGATCGTAGTCGCTTTTGATTCTTGCTGAGAACAGCCATACTCTTTGATTGTTTTATTTCAAATAATCAAACTACAAAATCAAATTTTTTTAATAGAATGACATTTCGCTTAAACTTTTTTCTGTCGGTAATTCACTAACACCTTCACTAACACCTACACTCAAATTATCACTAACAGCATCATTCTTATCCGATTCATTTGCGACCAAACTTTCACCTTTGGATTTCATGTCTAAATAATACATCTTTTCTTTATCTTTAACAGTTTTGTTATCGGTTGATTTCTTCTTTTCAACTATACTCTGCATAACTCGTTCAATTTTATCATCACCTTGATCATCTTCTTCATCATCTGGTAAATCTTCATCACTAACAGCATTAAATACATCGGTTAAACCAGATAACATTTTCAAAAAACCAACTGAAAGTGGTTCATTTGGCCCAATTCTTTCCATAATATCTGTTAATATCTTTTGTCTCTTTTCGATTTCTTGTTTAATAGTGAGAGATTCCTTTTTTAATCTCTCCATTTCTTTTGCTATCAGAGTCGGTATCAAAATGATATTCAAGAAAATAACATTAATATTATCAGGGATATGTCTATTAACCTTACGATTAACATGCTGAATCATGTTAGTTTGCTCTTCGGCTTTCATTAGACCATCCAAATAAAATGGCTTCTGCCTAGTACTTAAATCACATAATATAGCACGATATTTGGGTTCATATTCATATTGTTTTGTTTCGATTTGAGATAAATTATCTCTCAAGATATCTTCACATCCTTGAAATTCATCTCTCAAACTTTCAACGGAATTATAAATACTAGATTCTAAATTATCGGCGTTTAGATTTAAACTCTCTAATGTATCAATATTTCTTTGATATAAATTTCTCATATCAACAAAACCACCATTATCATAGCAATTAATTGGACATTTAAATAGTTCAATCGGATCAATTTCTTCACCCCATTCATTCAAAACTTGTGTTACTTTATCGCGAAATACAGGGGAATCATTCAATCTGACAACCATATCACCATTTAGTTTTTGCTGAATTACAGATAATAATCTTAATCTATCAGTGTTGTGCTTTTTACATAATTCATCACAGTGATCCAAGAATGAAATATTATGAATTTGATTTCCACACATGGTGGGGATTCTAATATGTGACTGTGGTCCTTCTAGACCTTTGGAAACACGATCCACAAATTGAGGTAATTTATAATAATCTAATTCACTCATTTATATATTTTAGTATTTATATTATTTATTTTTCTTTTAACTTATTAATTATATGGAATGTATTTTAATTGCCGATACGGGTTCTGGTGAATCCGAACAATATAAAGTCGCTACATCAATGGAAAACTTAATCAAACGATATCCTAAAATATCGTCTGTGATAATTGCAGGCGATAATATTTATCCAGATGGTTGTGGTGATATTCATGATGAGCAATTTAATACCAAATTCAGAAATATTTATCAAAACATAAAATTACCGTTTTATTTATGTTTAGGAAATCATGACTACCATAAAAATCCACGTTCACAAGTAGATTATACATACAGTCAATACAACGAAGATAAAAAATGGAATATGCCAAGTAAATGGTACACTAAAAATTTCCCTTCATGTGATTTTTTCTTTATCGATACCAACTTTGAATGGTTATCTGAAAGTGTCATACAAAAACAATTTAGAGATACAGTTAAATCTATTAAGAAATCAAATAAGAAATGGAAAGTATTATGTGGTCATCACACTTGGCGTTCAGTTGGAGGACATGGAAATGCTGAACCGAGACATGAAAAGTTTATGGATGATTTACTAAAAAGAGTAAAAATAGATTTATATGTTTGCGGTCATGATCATTGTAAAAGTTTAATAATGGTAGGTAAACATAAAATTCCCACTTTAGTCATAGGGACAGGTGGAAAATATTATGATGAATCCTATTTTTATGTAGATAAGATGAAGGAAGAAGATGATTCAGTTTTAGAGTATTTTTCTCCAAATATAGGGGCATGTTATATGAAATGCGATGATAAATCATTGAGTCTAACGTGTTACGATGAAAAATTACAAAAAGAATATAAATACTCTATGAAAAAATAAATTTTAATACTTGCGTTTCAATTCCAAATAGATAATGCAATACAATTCCAATCAAAAACAATCCGATTGTTGTAATTACTAAAGGTATATCTGTAAAATAAGTTATTATGAATGCCCCTACTATAGTTAAAAAATAGTCCACAATAGAAGTTCCCTTAAATTTATACTTATGAACCCCGGTTCCAGGAGCACCAAATATATTCTTATATTTACTTAAATTGAGAAAAGGCATTATTCTTTATTTACTATTTCATTATAAATTTTTTAATTATCCAAATTTATTTTATTTTTATATATTATAAATAATGGATAACAGTACTGATAATATCACTGCCCCTGCCCCAACCCCTGCCCCTATGTGCGGTGGGGGTAAAAGAAAGAAGTCCAAGCTCAAAAAGAGCAAGTCTAAGCGGAGCAAGCCTAAGCGGAGCAAGCTCAAAAAGAGCAAGTCTAAGCGGAGCAAGCCTAAGCGGAGCAAGTCTAAGCGGAGCAAGCTCAAAAAGAGAAAGCCTAAGCGGGGCAAGTCTAAGAGGAGCAAGTCTAAGCGTGGGTCTAAGAGGCGTTAAGTTCAAATGATATTCTATCTTTTAAACAAAGTTTAAATGAATTCTAGATGACATTCCCACATATATCTATTAAATTTTAAATCTACTATCATTTTGTATTCTTTTCCGATTATATCATATTCATGTAAATGATGTGAATCCTTTGGAAAAATATAAGACAATTGTTCCTTATTACTATACTCTTTATTGTTTCTTTCAATATCAATTCTATAATTTTGAATAAACTTAGATAAATGCGTCAATAATGGACCTTTAGACTTACTACTAGAATATCTCCAATTAATACATTTATTAAAATAGTAATGTGTGGTATGAACCAATGTATCTAAATAATCTTTACATTCTTCGCTATCATATTCCAATAATTTATAGCGTTTAAATTCTTTTTCCGATTCTAAAATAGGTAAATTTTCAATCATCTTTTTAACACTATCTTTATCAGATGTAGTATTACATTGAAAGCGATAAATATCTTCCAGCGATAAACATCCACTATCGATCGAATTTTCATTTTCATCATGTTCCAAGATAAACTTTTTAAAACATTGATAATCATTATAATATTGATTAGAAATTTTCCCTCTTTGTCTTTTGCGAATCATAATAGTTTTAGTAATCATATCGCTTTCTAAAGAGGATAACTCTGAGATAAATTCCTTAAAAAATGTCATATGAATTATATTTGGTAACCTTCTATCAATTAATCTAAAATAACCACCATATCTATCTTGTAGTTTACTATAGGTATCTACTATTACATCATGACCACCATATCTTAAATTTAATGAAGATATATGATTCATAAAATCATTTCCCAATAAGAAACACATAAAAATATAATCATCGATTATGATAGATTCTTTTACTATTCGCCTTAAATGAAATGATTCTAACAAATGTTTTTTTAATGAATCTATTTTCAAATAGATATATTCTGAATCCGTATTTTCAATATTATAATCAGTTGTTTCTCTGAGTAATACAATATTGTTTTTTTGAGAGACTAATGATAATTGTATTAAATCTGCATCTAGGCCATAGATGCATATTTTACCCTTTAGATTGTTATTCAAAATATAATGTAATATTTTATGTTCTCCTTCGCCTCTATTATCGCTATCATCAAGGATAATATTTTTATGTTTGCCAAAATGCTTTATTAAACGGATATTCAACGTCTTCATAAATTTGGTCCCGGGTGAAATTGCGTTTGTATTCCACGAAGACTCTGTATTATATTTTCTTTCTAACGCAGATTTATGTCTTCTCATCCTTTGCTGCTTCATTTTCATTTTAGGCGCGACGCCATCAATCGCAATATAGATAGTATATTTAACTCCTGTATATTGTATTAATTTATCAATTTCAAATAATATTTTGTCTATAATTTCACTTTCATCATTTAATCCTCTCGCGCATGGATGAATTAAGCAATTTAGATCAAAAAAAAGATGATTAATATCATCGTAAATATCTTTATGTAAAATAGTGTCACCATAATCTGAAATTAAGGTTTTGAAATAAACAGGGATACCCATTTATAATGAACTTAATAATAATGCTAGTCGTATCTTTAACTAACTAAATAAGACTTATTACTAAATAGTAATGATCTATATCATTTTCGTATAAATGTTTAAAATACATGTAACCCCAAATGTATAAGAAAAGATAAAAGACTAATTCGTAAATTTTCTCCATTTGGATGGTTTAAAGGTTTTAATTAGGTTAAGAATATATAAATCAAATTTATTTAAGCTTCTTAGATTTACGCTTTTTAGATTTACGCTTCTTAGATTTACGCTTCTTAGATTTACGCTTTTTAGATTTACGCTTCTTAGATTTACGCTTCTTAGATTTACGCTTCTTATATGATCCCCGCATTTGAGGAGATGGTTCTAACATAGATCTTAATTCTGGTTTTAATAGATCGAATCTTTTAAAACCTTGTGTAAATTCTATAGCACAAGCCAAAGCGTGACCATTAGATTCTTTCGCTATTTCAAATGTGTTAATCTGCGCAGATTCCATATATTTTTTTTCATATTTATCAACTTCCATAAAAAATTCTCTCATAACTTTAGATTCTAAAGGAGACGCACCCGAATTTCTTTCAAAATTTTCATTTAAATAACCATCATAGATTTCCATTTTAATATCATCTAAATCCCCCTGTTTATTACCTTTTTCCGGTATATTTTTTATTAAAAAATATGCTTCTAATAAATCTTTAAAATCAGCAAGGCCAATGGGCATATATATATATATATATTTTTTTAATATTCTGTTGAAATTTTATATAGATATTCATTAATAAACGTTTCTTTATTGCGAATTATCAATTCCAAAGAATCTAAATAAATATCTCTATTTATATTTTCATGTATTAATTTTAATAATGAGATAGCAGATTGTATTTCTGAATGAGTCCATATTTCTTTTAATGAATCTATCACTGGATTAATTTCAATCTTTTCTCTACTTGTATCATTGTTCTTGATGACATCGATATAATGATTTAATGTATGCTTTATAGTGCTATTACTTTCATAGTTGCTATTTAATATGTTAATACCTTTGATACATTCATCATAAAGAAATTTATATGAATCATATGGATACCATTCTACGCATTTTAAGATAGGATGATATAAATTATGTAAATCCTCTCTCGTATCCCCATCCAACATTCTTATCACACCTTGACTATAAGAAGGGTTTTGATACTGAATACTATTATCTCTAATAGATATTTTTGTACCTTTCTCTTTGTATTGTAGCATAGATAATCGAAATATTACATTAAGTGGTTCAAGTATAAAATTTTTCTCTCTTTTATCTTTAGAAAATGATTCTAAATATTTATATATTTGAAACATATTACTAATTTATACTTATTTAAAATTAAAATAATAACTTAAGTTATAAATTATGTTAAAGATTCTCTCATTTGCTTTATATTTCGAAAATGTTTATTCTCAATTAGTAGGTGATACGCGAGATACTAATAATTGTTTAATTTCAGCAGGGTACACTTTCTGTGAATCTTCTAATTTGTGTATCAGAGCATGGGAAACACCTTGCTCCGATCATTATACTTCATGCGATGATTGTTTATCAAAACAAAGAAATGGTATAAATATCGCTTGCCCAATAAGTTGTGATGTAGAAGCACCTATTAGTATTCCATTACCTGAACCAAAATGCCCTGAAGTTATGTGTATGATGTATTGTAAAAATGGTATGATTCGAGATGATAACGGGTGTAATACATGTCAATGTAATAATTCGCCGATAGCAATTGATCCTGTATATGTGCCGACCCCACCACCTATGCCTGATGCAATCAATCCATTCTTAAATACTTGCTCTATTAATCAAATGGCAGTTTATCATGAGTGTAACAGTGATTGTCATAATTGTGATTTTGAAAACACTAGAATTATATTAAGTGATTGCATGAATAATGATGTCAGGGCTAGTAATGATTTATGTCAAGGAGAAGTTCATTCTTGTAGTATTCCTTACAATGATTGTAATAATGAATTTGTATGTCCAAAGATTACTGAAGTAACCGATTGCGGTGAAAACGGTTTACAAGGATATTCAACGTATCGGTTATCATTAATCGTTAAAAATTCAAAGGTTCGGAATATATATGCGATTTATGGTGATGAAGATAATTCTCCAAAACCAATGATTATCCCACCCGCTTATCAAAGTATCATTAATTTTAATAGTAATATTGGTGGTGTTTTACCCGCTATTGTGAACATTGACCCAGATACCCGATATGATAGTTGGTTAACGATCGGTATTACAGATGGAAATGGTGATAATGAAATTTCAACTGTTGGCATAGATTTTTCAGCATGGTCCGAGAATGCGGGTATTCATACTACGAATGGTGCTGTATTTACAGTGGATCCAGGAATAAATGTAGTAAATGGTGATGAATATGTTGTCGCTCAAATTACTATTCCAAATGATAGGAGTGTTGAATTAACACTAAACGCACAAGGGAAAACTAATTGTAAAGAATGTAATCCGAATAATAATTCTTGGAAACAAGAAGAGATTATCTTTAGTATTGTTCCACCAAGAAGAACTCGGGTGGATACTATCCCGCAATCATGTGCTACTTGGTTTGATGGATGTAACACGTGCCAGGTTGTAAATGGGCAAATTAGAGGTTGTACTCGTATGATGTGTTTTAGAGAAGAAAACCCCTATTGTACTCAATTTCAATCAATCGGTCATTAAATTTTAATTATTTTACAATTAAATTTGATTTAAAAATATTAACATAAATTAATAATATAACATGTTAATTCCACCTCGTTGTTACACTTGCGGAGAAGTCCTTGCTGATAAGTGGATACCCTATATTTCCGCAGTTCAAACGGATAAGAATAATATGAATGGTTCGGTAAATTCAGAAGAGGATTTACTTGAGTTAAAATATATTAATGTTAAAAATCCAAAAGCAGAAAAGAGCATTGAAGGAAAGGTTTTAGATGAATTAGGATTACATAAGTATTGTTGTAGGCGTATGATGTTAGGTAATGTTCATATTATTTCATACTTATCTTAGGCTTTTGATAAATTAAATATCCTATTAAGTAAAAACATACTATTGAGATAAAGGTATTTGTATTTGTATTATTTTTTTGTATAACAAGATACAATAAAGGAGTTGCTAAGAGATACATAAACGAATCTCCTATAACAGCTCCGGTTTTAACACTTTCAGCATAGCCCTTAAACTCATCCATAACTGTATTCTTATTTTTAGGATATGGTTTTACAACTAAGAAATAAAATAAGAAGTCATGTGTAATCTGAACAAGTAAAACTAATCCTAAGTATTTTAACATTTCATAATCTGTATTAATATAGTTTTTTTCTATTAGATATTCGTAAATATATTTAGCTATATAAAATCCTATCAAAACAGATAAGACATCCAAGATAACCGCAGACCATCCTAGGTTATCATACCATTTATTAATTGCTATACCAGTAAAAGGACTTTTAGTGAATCTAAATAAATACAACATAAATAGTTCAATTACAACCGCGGCGGTCAGGAAATGTAAAAATGTTAAATCTTTTATCATTTATATATTTTATATATTTTATAATATAAATATGAATTTTTCGATGAATAATTATCCGATTAAAATATCAATCGAAGCACTAGTTGTTGCTTTATCATTGGTCATACTGGGTTATTGTATACAATATGTCTCTGGAATTAGTAATCCTTTATTATTGCTATTCGTGACTGGATTTTTAGTTCATTTAATATATGATTTATTAGGACTAAATAAGTATTATTGCCAGATATGTGCTGGCTGTAAATGAAATAAATAATTTATCTTATTTTTTACAATTAAATCTATTATTAAAAATATAATTTAATATAATAGATATGGTAGTTTCACCTGTACAAGACATGCCTTCGGATGTAGACTATGATAGACTAAAATCGGATATAAAAGATCAAGTGAGAACAGAAGTAATGCAAGAGGTAAGTCAAATGATTCAGTTACAAAATAGTGAAGTAGAGAGTGACTTGGTGAGAATGAGACAATCATTACAAGGAAACACTGCAAATGAAAATGATTTACAGGATGATCAAATAGATCAGCTACTAAATGTCCATATGAGAGATATTACAAGAGAAACGAGACCTCAAATGAGTAGTGCTGGTTTAGAGGTAAATAATAAACATTTTAAAGATCTAAATAATCACGAGTTACACCAAATAAAAAAAATGCATGAAAAAGATCATATGATAAAATCCAAAACAATTTTAGATGAATCACTTGGGGATATCATGAACAAATTAGTTAATTTTTTAACATATTCATTTGATGGCTATACAAAAGCGTATTACGAAGCCGAAGTAATGGAAGATGTTTATGATAATGATAAATCTACATACCAAATGATAAAAGTGAACTTAATTGCGATAGTAATATTCATGAGGAAAGATCAAAACATCTTGTATATAGGTATATTATTGGTTTTATTATCAATTATAATCTATTTAGTAAATATAACTACATCATGATAGATAGTGTCGATACTAATAATTTTTTAAAGACTATTATTCAACCTAATATAAAATTTTTAGCAATAGTAACAGTTGTAATAATTTTAATATCAAGACAATTAGAAACAAATGTTATTTTTATGATTAGTATTTTACTTTTTGTCTTTGTAAATTACAAAAATATAAATGAAACATTTAAAGATATCAAAAGAAACGAGAAAAAGAAATACGATAAAGTAATAGAAGATAATCATAGAGTAAAACACGAAGTTCATTTTAGTGAAGACTTGAATAAATATCTACATAAAATGAGAAAATTTAGGAAATATAATCCTCAATCATACGATTCCGCTTACAATTACATGAAAATGTTTATGTATATTGTTCATGATTTAGAAAAAGATGATATATCTCATCCAAAACAGTATTTTGAGAATGCACAGATGTATTTAAAAAAATCATTAAATTTATTTCAGAGTATTTCATTGTCTGTCCCAGAAGAAAATTATATTCATGCTTTAAAATATAATAAATACGAATCAAATAAATTATCAAATAGGATAGGCGAATTATGTAAGAAGATATACAAACAATGTTACTATATTTTATATAATTTATCCTTGCGTTTTAATGAAGATTTCTTTAAGAAGCCAGATATTTATAAAACGGAAATAAATCTCAACTCTGATGTAGTTGAAGAAAGTAATACATTTGATCATTCTTATGAATTATTTTAAGTTTAAGTTTAAATTTATTTTTATCCTTACATTTAATGAATTGTTTAAAAGTCCACCCAGAATTATTAATTAAACGAATTGATATAAAACTAAGAGATGGTGAATATACATTTTTAAATATATTAAATGAATATAATATCCCTATTAAAATATATTATGATTATTTAATTGGAATAGATGAATATAAATTAAAGAATGTGTGGAATCATGTTATTAGTAGATGGAATACTATGAAATTATCTTTAAAATCCAATGGTGATTTTAAAAATAGTGAATACGCTTATGGTGAATATCATCAAATTCATTATAAAATGAAAGATGATGAGTTAAATATACTATTAAATGATTTCATCAATGATTCACCTGTCCGATGTTTATTTGTTGCGAATTGTATCCAAAATTATATTTATCCAAAATAATTTTCTAATATATATTATAAATAATATGGTTCAGACTGGTGGTAGAAGGAAGAGAACTAAAACTGGTCGTAAGGCAAGTTCGAAGTTTTTAGCTGCTGGAAATGCATGGAGACAGCATGTAAAAAAGACAATGGCTCAGAATGTTGGAAAGGATTTTAAGACAATTCTTAAATTAGCAGCAAAGACATACAGGAAAGGTCGTCAGAGTTTAAAAAGATTTAGCGATTCTAGCATTAGCATTGAAGTGAGAAGCAAGAAGGCGGGCAGGTCTAAGAGAAACACTAAGCGCACTAAGCGCCCTAAGCGCACTAAGAGAGGAAGCAGTAAGAAGCGTAGCACTGGATTATTTGGATTATAAAGTAATTACAAATAATTATAAGTGATTAAATTTATTTAATCTAAACTATTTAAACATATTTTTTGTATATTAAGTGTAGAAAACACTTAACTATGCCTAACGCGAAAGGTGGTAAGAAATTCAAAAAAGGAAAGAAACAAACATTCCATGAAAAAACATTAATTTATAAAGATCCTAAAGAGGATCAAGAATATGGAAAAGTAATGAGAGCAATGGGTAACGGAAGATTTGAAGTCCAATGCTTTGACGGAAAAACAAGGACGGGTATCCTTGCTGGAAACATGCGGAAACGAGTATGGGTCAATAAAGATGATATTATATTATTCAGTAAATGGGAATTTACAACAGATGATGATAAGTGTAGTATTATTCATAAATATGACATAGATGAATCTAAGCGTTTACAGAAAGAGGGTGAATTTCCGGATACAGTGAATTTAGATGAAGAAAATATGTTTGTAGACGATAATAGTTTTACGTTTAATTATGATTCCGGATCAGAATCCGAAGACGAAGACGAAGATAACGGTGGAAAAGAAAAAGATAAATCTTGGTGGACGACACAAGATAAAGATACAAATGATAATACGGATGTTTGGCAAAGTGAGAAAATTAATTTAGATGATATTTAATTTCTAATGAATATATAAATATGGTTGTTCAGGGGGATCCTTTGCAATTATGTCAAACCGGATTTACAGCTGGTACGGATACAGGTGATGTTGGTAATACTAATGAGTCTTTTGCAAATAATATGGAATTACGTGGCGGTGGAAAAAAGAAAAAATATAAGAAGCGTAGAACTCAAAGGAAAAAGAGAAGCAAAGGTAAGAAAACAAGGAATTATAAATGTAAATCTTGTAAGCGCAAAACATGTAAGTGTAATAAGAAACATAATAAACGCACTAAACGCAATACGAAAACAAGGAGAAATCGTTAATTAATTTATTTTAAATTTTATTTAATAACATTATTTATTTTTAAATAATAAATGATTGTTACATTTGGTAAATATAAACACGATTCGGTAAAAAATATTATCGAAAAAGATTATCAATATTCACAATGGTTAATTACACAACCGTGGTTCACTATAAAGCATAAACAATTACATCATCAATTTTTACACGAGATGAATAGTTTATCCCAAACTCAGGAATATTCTACATCTGATAGATTTATAATATATACCGACGGCGCTTGTAAACACAATGGTTCAGATAAAGCTAAGGCAGGGATAGGAGTTTATTTTAATAAAAATAACATGATTAAAATACCGAGTGTTTCGGAAAGATTAACGACTGTAAAACAGACAAACAATGTCGCCGAATTGACTGCTATATTAAAGGCATTAGAATTATGTGATAGTCGCAGTATTACTCAAAAAATATTAATTTATACCGATTCAGATTATAGCATGAAGTGTATTGAAATTTGGTATCCTCAGTGGAAGAAAGAAGATAAAATGAAAGAAAGAAAAAATATTGATATTCTACAAAAAATTGATAAACTATATGAGAAATTAGATGTAGAATTCAAACATATAAGATCTCATACAGGATTAACAGACGTTCATTCGAGAGGAAATGAAATGGCGGATAAATTAGCGGTACAAAGTTTACTTTAGATTACACTTGGCTAAATCTAGGCTATCATAGGAGCACTAATCTTTTCATGATAATTATAATTTTCGATTTTAAAATATTCTTCTTTTATATCATTTATATCTGTGCATTCATCTGAAATAGTTAATGTAGGGAATGTTAAAGGTATTCTTTTTATCTGCGTTCGCACAGCTTCTACATGAGAATCATAAATATGAGTATCTCCTAAGATATGAATTAATCTACCTGGTTCATAACCTGTTAACTTTGCTATGATACATGTTAGGTATGAATAAGACGCAATATTAAATGGAACACCTAAGAACATATCACCTGAACGTTGATATAATTGACAATCGAGTTTATTTTCATTTGTATTCACATAAAATTGACACATGACATGACAAGGTGGTAATGCCATCTTATCTAAATCAGGTGGATTCCAAGAACTCATTATAATACGCCTTGAATGAGGATAATTTTTTATGAGATTAATAATGTATTGTAATTGATCACTGCCTTTACCGGTATAATCTGTATTAAAATCTTTGTATTCGGCTCCAAAATGTCTCCATTGAAATCCGTAAACAGGTCCTAAATCTCCTTCTGCATAGTCTAATCCACGACTGTCTAAAAATTCTCTACTAGAATTACCATCCCAAATACGTACCTTTTTCTCATTTAATAGTTTATTGCTTGTAGACCCTTCGATAAACCAAAGTAATTCTCTTAAGACAGTTTTATGACCAACATGCTTTGTTGTAAGTAATGGAAATCCTTTACTCAAGTCAAATATCATCCTTTCACCAAATAGTGATAAAACTTTGCTGTTCCTACCTTCAGTAGGGTAACCTTCATTCATAACCTTTTTCAGTAAATCTAGATATTGATATTCTTCTGTATTAATATCCTTTAGATTGTGATAAATATTGAAATGAAAACTAACCGATTTAGTATACGTTTCTCTTAAATATTCTTGTAAATATCCTTTTTCGCTGTTATCAATATGAGGTCTGCTACATATTTCATGTTGGATATCAGATTGATCAACTAATTTCATATTTTCAAGTAATTTGAGTGGAAAACTGTGAGTTGTATCTCTTGGATGATAATTATCATCAAATCTAGTTAGATATATCTTATTTAAGTTTTCATAGTATTCTTCTTCGCAACACTCCTTGAAAATCTGTGACCCACCAATTACAAAGATTTCTCCTTTAATTTCTCCTTTAATTTCTTTACAGAATTCAAAAGCATCTTTTAATGAACGAGAACACTTTACACCATATGATTCTTCTACACTATGATTTCTACTCAGTATAATATTGTATCTATCTCTTAGAGGTCGTTTAGATTCAGGGATGCTTAACCATGTATTGTATCCCATTATTACTACATTTTGATGTTCTCCTGCTGTTGTTATCTTCTGAAAGTTTCTCAAATCTTTTTTTGAATGAATTAGTAAATCATTTCCTTCGCCGATAACATTATGATTGTTTACCGAAACAACGATACTGAATTTCATATTTATATTATTTATTAGTATAAATATCTTTAATTAGATATCAAATTTTTTAATTTACTAATACTATAGTGTTATGTCAATGTATGTAAGAAATAAAAATTTAGATCCAATTTCATTTGGACCCAGTGAAATATCACCCGAGCAAAGTATTCATGGTGTAACACCATCTGATGTTAGAAGTGATTTAGAGAATGATACTGATAACCAATGTCATTCCGCAAGTTGTGTAAGAAGACCTAGGAAATCCCCCCCAGAAGGGAAGGTCTTTTGCTATATTTGTGGATATCCCTGTTTTCAAAATGGTGGAACAATATATGATACATTTAGTGTACAATGTGAACATGTATTACCAGTCGCAGCTTTGTCATTATTAAGTGGATTAGCCGATGGAACATCCAGTTCCGAAAAAGATAAAAAATTCAGTGATATAGTTAAAAAAGTAAAAAATAATATATATATTGATCAACCTTTATCAGATGAATATGATATGTGGGCTGGTAGAATAATAGGTCGCCCTCCTGACCCAAATTCACCATCTACTAGTGATATAACAACAACAGTAGAGGGGGGAGGTGTTAAGGGGAGCGCTTATCATTGGGCTCATCCCGCGTGTAATATGATTAAAAGTAATTGGCCATTTATTATATTGTGTTATACAAAATGTGGAGTATTTTTTGTTTCTGATAATTTAAAAATTTTAATACCACCAGATAAAGAAATACCAACGGGCGATGAAGCAAGACATATACTTGAACAACTGCCTAACCAACAAGGTTTTCAAAGATTTACCAATTTAAATGACTATTATAATGAAGCAATTAGTACACAGAATTTAAGATGGTTATTAAATACTATTTTAGGTTTTACTAATGTGTATAAATCGTGGTCTGAATTATGGAAAAATGCTCTCTTATTAAAAAAGGGAACAAAAGGGATAGACTGGACTAATGATGGTTATAAGCAATTTTTACCAAATGGTGGATTTAAGAAAGATGATCCTATTTTTAGTGAAGCATTTGGTAAATTAAAAGATGGAGATCCACCCAATGATTTAAAATTAAAACTACTAATAGATGGTGAAATACAATCATCTGAAGATGGTGATTATATTCCTTATTCTGTATGGATTGAACGGAGAATTCAGAAAGTTAAAAATAATATTTTAATACCATTATTAAAAAATATATGCTCATATGGAAAACGTAATCTTACAGCCCCACCTTATCCAGTATATAGAATTAGTAAAATGAATCAAGAAGATATACCAAGAGTTAGTTTTTTTTCTATGATTTCAACTACGGTTACAGGATCAAGGGTATGTCATAACATGGCAAAACTAAAAAAAACATTCGATCAAGTTTCTAAAGATAAAAGATCAAAAAAAGTAAATATAATTTGGGGATCAATTTTATTTGAAGAATTATTAGAAGTTAGTGCTAGAGTTATTCGATCTAAAGGGACAGAACTTAAATTAAAATTTGATAAAGCTACTTCATCAGCTATTAGAAAA
>Ga0115571_1001115_pt1 | contig 19181 bp, 14 predicted proteins | sample COGITO_mtgs_1205_FD_87293 | JGI IMG/M metagenome (GOLD analysis project Ga0115571, IMG submission 87293) | Pelagic marine microbial communities from North Sea - COGITO_mtgs_120531 | ecosystem: Environmental > Aquatic > Marine > Epipelagic | place: Germany:Helgoland, sampling site Kabeltonne...
CCGCCAGCTCCGCCAGCTCCGCCAGCTCCGCCTCCATCCCCAGCTCTCGTTCCACGTGGCTCTCGCATGGCAAAGCGTTCCTTCCCCTTTCCGGCCGCGGCACCGGCCGCGCCGCCGGTCGCGCCGCCGGCCACGGCACCGGCCGGTGACGAAGTTCTTGACTGCGAAATGCTCCAAAAGCAGTTCGGAGAAACGGCGATCTGGTCGCGCTCCGGCGTCAGCGAGGATATGCTCGAGGCCACTCGCATTGTGGTTTCCGGCTTCCGCTTCTACTCGAAATACAGATCGACACCTTCGGCGAGGACGAAAGGGCAGCGCGATTCGTATTGCTTCATTAGCAAGGGCTCGCGTGCCGAGAGGTTGGCCTGTGCGGCGGGCCTCCCGCTTAAGAAAGCGAGCGACCGCACCCTGCGTTCGAAGAAGGACATACAGCGCTTCTGGGAGAAGATCGTCGCGGCAGGTGTTCAGATCAGCCTTGTGAAGTGATGATGCGAGCCAGCGAGAAGCGCAAACGGCGCACGTGGCTCAAGACCAAGCTGAGAACGGCCGTGATCGGTTCCGACGACGACCTCAAGAAGCTTCGGTTCGAAGAGCTCTATGGCGCATGCTACCAGTTGAGCCTTCACCGGGACGGGAAGAAATTGCTTGCGTTGTTTACTCAGACTTTGAAGTGGGCGGCATCGGTGCACGGACATGACATAGCGGAGTACAAGAGACGTGCGTTGATGGTTTGTGACATCTTTCTCTTTGCGCTTGGTACGAGGTTTGGGATGTATCTGCAGGGTGAAAACGACCGGGAGCAAGTGATTGGGGGTGTGTGGGAGGGCCGCCGCGTGCTTCGCACGCGTGTGGCTGCATAGGCATGCACATGCATGCATAGTGTACAGCTTTCGGAAAGTGGTACACACATAATCCAGTACACGTCCAGTACACGAAGTGGTGGTTTGGTGTACTAGGTGTGTACCGGTGCACACTCTGAACCAAAAGTTGTCCCGATTTGGGTTGCCAGAATTTAATCACGTATAGACATTGCACATGCATGCAGAGTGTACAGCTTTCGGAAAGTGGTACACGCCTCGTCCAGTACACGTCCCGTACACGAAATGGCGGTTTGGTGTACTAGGCGTGTACCGGTGCACACCCTGAACCAAAAGTTGTCCCGATTTGGGTCGGTAAAATTTAATTAGTTAATGACATATGCACGTTCCTAATCGGGACAACTTTTGGTTCAGAGTGTGCACCGGTACACGCCTAGTACACGAAAGGGTGGTTTGGTGTACGGGACGTGTACTGGATTAGGCGTGTACCGGGAGTGGACACAATTGAGAAGTCCGGGAATCATCCAAGTATCGATGATAACACCACACAAAACCCTTGCAAGGTGGAACAGTGCACCTATAACGATCACAAATGAGCCCCCAAAAGTCACCAGCCATGGGTGCTCAGCCCTCGACCTACGTGGTCCTTCCGAGCAAGCAAGTCACCACTGGTGGGTTTGTTGGAGGAGGTGGAGGTGGTGGTGGCGGTGGAGTTTTGGTTGGCATTGTGCTTTTAGCCGTGGTGGCTGGTTCGATTTTGTTTTTCGTGATCGCCGGGAGTGGTTCTGAAGCATCACCTCCGCCGCCACCTTTTCCCCCATTGGTTCCGCCACCGCCGTCACCTTCACCTGGTGTCCCGCCCCCCCCATTGGCTCCTCCACCCCCTTCTCTTCCAATGAACCTTTCCGTTTTTGATGAAGTCGAGTGTGCCCCTTCACCCGCAATCCAGTCCATCCAGGTTCCAATGTCTGGAACGCAACACACAATTGTCGACGTTGTGGGTCGCAAATACTCTACTGTAAGCACCGGGTCCTTTTCTTTGGCCCCTGGAAGCCAACGTGACATGTTGGATACCGATTGGATACTCATGGCAAGTGCTGGAAAGTTCATATTGGCGATTGCACTTCTGTCGAGGGGTGTCGGCCTGCAGAGCACCGTCAGCTCCGTTTGCAATGGATACTGCGATCGTATGCCAGAATCGTTCTATGACAGGTTCAATATCGGAGCGTTAACAGTAAGCGAGTTGTTGAATCACCAGACGACACTTCCAGACTTCATGAATGCCGGAAGTGAATCTGTCACGATGAAAGCTTACAGCGGAAGCGTTCCTGTGCCCAATGAACTGAACCCTGTTTTGTATGAAATTGTGGTCAACAGCCGCCCGGTACTGGATGCTGAAAAATTCCAACTGCTCACCGATCTATACAACGAAACACTGCAGAACGGATATTCCAACACGAATTATCTAGTGGTTCAATATTTGTTGGAGCATGTGGCAGCAAAACCTACACGATACGTTCTCGTGGACGATCTAGGGCTTCACTGCGACCCGGCTTACTTCAGTTCAACAGGAAGTTCGTATGGGACCATGAACGTCGCAAGCAGCTATTGGACATTCGACAATGTTCACTATGCTGATGTTGTGCGCAGCGATACAACATTGTCAGCGACCCCGGATTCCTTGCAAGCGGCCATTGTGCCTTACATTCTACAAACAGCCGGCCCTTCTGGAAACTTGTACTGTAGTACGAGGAGCGTCGCCGATCTTTTGGTTCGGGTTGTTGACGGCCTGGTCCCAAACGTCGCATTATCGGATTTGGTCACGCTATCGAGCTCGTTTGAGCCTGTAACTATAGATGGAGCTTCGCTTACAAGTGTTGGTGCGTCTGGCACAGGTGGGGTTGAAGCGCGGATTTTGGTGCATGCGTCAACTACGAATGCAAAATACGTTGTCGTGGGGTCTTTCAATGTGGTGAACAGAAGCGTGAATAATGGGGTGAAAAATGGGGTGCCTGAACTTCTTGCGGGATGTTTTTAGGTCGACCAAAGCTTACTCTATACATGTAAAAACACCCCGATCCCTACCCACGAAACGACTGCGGCTGAAATCCCGATCAAGAAGCTCACTTCGTCGACATAGGCACTGTATGGCGAGCCCGATGGTGAGGCACCGGCTGAGATACAGATCAGCCACAAAAGCCCGAGCAGCGGCGGAAAAATGAACCACGCGGCGCGCCTCGTGGTGATGGGCAGTGTATTGTGCTCGTATCGTGTCGCGAAGAAGGCCGCCACGAAGAAGAACGAAACGCAGTGTTGGGTAGTGAATTCATAGCCCGTTATACGCCATGATCCCTTGCCGTCGTGGTAAAGTACGCCCGTGTACCCTGCACTCATCCCCAATGTCGCCAAAGTGAGAAACGTCTGTACGCTGACTAAAGCCGTTAGAAAAAGGGCGTTGGCTTTCTCGACTGGCTCGCTGTAGAGGCGTCTTGTGCTCATCGCGTAGAGGATGTAGCTGAACGCCGACAGGAAGGCACAGACAACTGTGAAGACGAGCGTCGCCAGGAGAGAATGGTGCGTAAAATAGGTAAAGTCGTAGAAGCCGTGCAGCTCGACCCTCGTCCAAACGTATAAAACTTGCCCCGCAATGTGCGTGCAACAGGCGACGAGTGGCAGGCCGAGGATGCAGAGCGGAATGGACACAAGGAGGAGAAGCAGTTCAATGTCAGCCCAGTCCATAGACCGGGTCGGATCGACAAAGAATGCAACAACTATACAAGCAAAGATGCACCCCACTACGAGGACGACCGACTCGGACGAGTAGATGTCGACTCTGCTGTGAAAGTGCTCCTTGCGAGTGCGAGTTCGCCGTTGGTGCGAGAACGAGTAGACCGCGAGCGCGATCGAGCAGGTCCAGGCCACGGAAGTCGAATTCGAAGACGTGAACATTCGACGTGCTCTGTATGCTGCCGCGCACTCGCTCATTCCGCCGTTGCACGCGGCCCCCGAGAAGAGCGCTGGCAGGCGTTCCATCGAGGAGAAGGAGGCGATCTGAGCGAGAAAGGCACCCACGAACACAAAGCACGACATGATGGCGGCAATCTGCGACATGGCAGCAGAGCCCACGTGCAGCACCAGATCGTGGTTAAGGAGGCAGATGCAGCCGAATGCGACACAGCACGAGCCAGCGAACGCGTTGCCGACTACCACCATGTCGTTTGCAACTCCGTACCCCCTCACGTTGATGTCTTCGTGTGAAACCTTGAATTCGAGTATCTCGGAGGACAGCGCGAACGAGTGTCGTACGCTTCTAATTCCAAGATAGAAGAAGAGTGCGCCACAGAAGGACGAAAGGTTTTCTCGTACAGACTTCTTTTCATCTTCGGTCTGCTCCATGACGCCGTTCGTCCTCGACGCCACAATCGAAGCCAGCGTGCCCACTAACGAGAATACGGCGTCCGAATTTCTTGCAGAGACACCGGCCTGGTTGAGGCCGATGAACGCGCAGCTAGCCAGCAAGATGGCAATGAAGGCTCGTTGCTCGAGAACAAATGACAGATCCGGGAGTAAAGCAGGAGACCCAAGCAACACCACCAATACCAACGAACTTGTCCTCAAAGACGACGGCACGTCATCCAAAACCGCCCCGGGGAGTGCACACAACGCGTCCAAAACTGGACCACAAACCAGCACGAATATGGAACAAAGCACATTGTATTCGTGGGAAAATGTTGATGCCTTTTGTGACGTCTTGTTTGATTCATCCCTTTCGGGTTGCTCTTCGTCTAACGGTGTTACATTTTGTTGCATGGCCACATGCAAGTACAGGTATTTTGCACAGAAGTGTGTACCTACGCACCGATTGCACCCTATGTCTTCACTGACAATGTCCGTGTCAAAAAGTATTATCCAAACGCTTGACAGCTGTACAGGGCCAAAACACCTCATTTGCACTTCGAAACTACAGGCGATAGTGCACTTCCCCGAGACCCAAAAACAGGCGATGTCGGCGTTGGACAAGGAGAAGAGGAGTACACATTTTCGCCGCGCAGTCTCGCAACTATGGCCGCTCTTTCGATCGCGCCGACGAGTCTGCAAAAGACGGTTTTCGCCGCACAAATGGCGCCATTTGTTTGTTCCGTGGGTGTCATCTTGCTGATGTGGAAAATTGACCGTAGTAATTGAGCGTGATTTTCCAATAGGCGCTCGAGGTTGTCGTCGACAAAGTCGCAGTCTACGTACCCGCCTTCACATGGCTCTTTCCAGGTAGATAGTGCCGACTCTAGAAGCGTCCAGTTCTCTGTAGAATTTTCTCCGAACGCGACGTTTTGTATACAGGACTTGAGTTCGGACACGCAATCCGCCATTTCCATATGGTATTCTGTTTTCTGGTGTTGCGACAATTGGAAGTGCTTGAGAACGTACTCACACACAGAGCCCTTACCTACCTACACCTCTCGTTCTTGTCTACAATGTTCAATCACGTAATTATCAAGTTTGAAAAGACTTGCTATTTTCTTAGGCGTCTTCCGTGCCTAGGTAGACCCTGCTCCACTGATGCTGTGCATGTTCCTCCTCGCTGTCCTCCTGCAAACCAGCTAGCGTCAATTTGTTCCTTCTCCGGCCCGGAAGGGCTAGACTGCTGGCCCACGATTTTCGTCCTCTGGGTCCGTTCAAAACGACCACTTCGCATGCCTCTTGCTCGTCGTCTTCGTGTAGATGCAGTCCCTGCACACGTTCGAGGGCGTGCGGTCCCAGGTAAGCGGTCGCAATCGAAGAAACGGCCTTCACGACGGGAAGCGCCAATCCAGAGACACAAAAAAGCAACAAAAGCGCCAGCTTGGCAGGGGAATTCACAGACTCGGTGAAGTCTGAAAAAGTAGTGCGTAGAGCCTTCAAAACGGCTTTGAAAACCAATGGGGCTGCACGCTCGGCCTTTGTTTGCAAGCACAGCTGTCTGAATTTGGTGCTCTCGGATGCAGCACCGCGAGAACACAGCTCCAGAAGCTGGTTGTCGGAAAGCCGTTCTGAATTCACGGAGGAGTAGGATTCGCAGAAAAGGACGAAAACGCGGACGAAGACGACACAAGCGCTAATTACGAAAAGCCACCTTGTGACACTGGGAGCTCGAGGAAATGATTGTCCTACCCATCTTGGCATAACTACACTCTTTCAGAACGTACTATCGGAACAAGAGGAGGGGGGTGTCGCAGCGCGGCTTGAACTTAGCGGTGGAACTTACGCGCGCCTCTCGAAGCTCAAGGAGGCCGTGACGCGCTTCCTGAACCCGGTCCCTCCGCCGCAGTTTGGCAGGCCGTGCTACACTGAGGAAATTTGCTACGCGGATGTTTCGGGCAACGCCGCCAAGAAGCGGTCGCGATCGGAGGTTTAAACGAACTCACACACACACACATACACACATACAAACAAAGATTCATGCTTTAAAACGACCGAGTTCAAGCGGCGCATTGGTCACTGAACATGAAACGGCAAGCCCCAGCGGCGTTGTAGAGCGGATCGAGGAATTCGATATTAATGCACGCGCCCTCTGCACAGTCCGGGTGTGCTGTAATCGTAGCCAGGCCAGTATGGAATCCGAATTGGGCCGGGATCTTTGTATTGTACACGACGTCGACGGTGCAACCCGGGGATGCCGTAATCTTAGAGTAAGTAGTCAGAACACTCGTAGTATGAAACGGCGAAGTCGTCGGGTGAAAAAAGTGCGGTTGCGTGAGCGCCACCGCCGTGTTCAGTGTGTCGGTGCCGCCCACTCGGACGGCGTTCCCAGCGTCGATGGCAACGTGCACGTCGAATGCGTTCACGCAAGCGTGAGCGGGTGGCATCGGGGGCGGGCTCGGCTGAGGCGAGGGGGGCGGTGGTGAGCCCGGAAGAGGCGGAAACGGCGGAGGCGACGGAGGAGGGGGTGGTGGTCCAGATGGTGGGCTAGGAGATGGAGGGGGCGGAGAGAGGGGGGTCGGTGGTGGCGGCTCGCTTGGCCCCTCGTTGCACACGCAAGCGTAGATGTCGGGGGCAGCCGGTGGGGGAGGGAACATAGGCGATGGTGGCGGCGAGGGTGAAGGCGGCGGCGGCGGCGGTGGTGGCGAGGGCGGTTCTGAGGGTGGCGGCGACGGTGACGGTGGTGGCGGCAAGGGTGGTGGCGAGGGCGGCGGCGAGGGTGGCGGGCTCGGACAGTAAAGCAAGCCGGCCGGGCAGCCGATGCACGCAGCGCTTGCCCCAGACGGGTTGTTGGTCGCCAGCCATGTGTTCCAGCCAAAACTGGGTCCGCATCCGTTCCCCATCGGAAGATCATGATCCGTCCACCAACCCGGTCGGTTTGCCTGTGTGGTCCCGGGGTGGTCGGAGGCCCACCAGTTGGCCATGCAGCGACCGCCGCCACCGGACGCCTTGATCCACTGAGAGTCCTCCGTGTCTGTGGACTGCCAGTCGAAGCTCGTGGACGTGACCATGTTTGGATCGGCAAGACCGCTGCACCCATAGGACTCGCACGCGGCCTGGGCTTCTGCGCGGGTGTTGTAAATGTATCTGGCTGGGTTGCCGCCTCCCGCCCATCCGCAAACGTCCACAGGAAGAGCCCAAACTGGGTAGGGCGGCGGCGGTGGCGCGGTCGGTGGCGATTCGCACACGGAGACGAAATTGCTGGAGCCGTCGAGCGAGAAAGCGCGGACTATAATACGGTCGTTTGGGACACTCCCAAGTATTGGATCGCCCACCTCATAGTTGACAGTGTTCTTATTCTCAAACAGCAGAGTAACACTGGCGTCATCGTGAACTTGCTCGCGCTCGGTCGTTGTTGGGCCGTCGAGTTGGGTGTCGTTTGCTGCATAAAAGGAGGTCGTCGTCCCCGACGTCGTGTCGTCCACGACGACGGTTGTTGTCGGTGTCAATTGGTACGATGTAAACTCCGAGTTTGCAAAGTGGACGGCATCCCGATAGATATGCCGGTTGTCGAAGACATCTCGGAACCCGCGGCCATCTAAATCAAGAAACGTCAGGAAAAAGGTGGCCGTTGTGAGCGCGTCCGTAAGCGAGTCGCGCAGCTCTAGCGTTATTGGAATACGCGGTTTGGTGATGTCGAATGAGTACCAAAGGTCTGCAATACCGTTCCCGTCTCCGCATCCGTTTTCGTAGTCTTCTCCCGGGTCCGCGTAGTATGCAGGATCAACTTTGAGTAGCACGTCCACGTCCCGGCCGTTGACGACCGCGACCTTTTTGTAGCGCGTCTCGCCAGTTGCGGCAGTGTAATCGTAGTTGGCGCTGTTGTCGGGGACGGTGCAAGCCCGCTGGAAGTCGAATGTATTTGTGACGGTGCAGCCCGACTCGGACAGACGGCGTGAAACCGGAGGCGGAGGGGGCGAGGCAACAACAACAACTGAATTGTTTTGCTCGTGCTCGTGCACACGGTCTTCTTCCGTCACGCGGCACTCGCCTGGCTTGATTGGATTCGTCTCGTGCTCGTGGCAAAAGGCCTGCGCGTCTTCGGTCGTGTTGAAGCGCGTGCACGTCGAGTACCCGCACGGGCTCATGGGCGGTGGCGGGGTGGGCGGCTCCGATGGCGCGTCCACGCAGATTGTGGCGTAGAAGGGGGCGTCGGGGGGTGGCGATGGCGAAGTCGATGGCGGCGGCGAGGGTGGTGGCGGGGGTGGCGGCGAGGGTGGCGGAGGCGCAGAGGGCGGCTGTCTCAGACAACATTCGCGCTCCCCGGAGTTTGTTGGAAAGGGGAAGGATTGGCCGCTGGCGCATGGCAGGGTCGAGTCGGCACAGTCCGGACATGGTGGACAGGTGGTGCCGACGGCAATGCACGTGTCATGGAGCGAGGCGCAGCAATAGAAATTCTCTGGGCACGTAGCTCGACAGTCGGGAAGGTTGGTGTTCGCGGTCGATGTGCACGCAGGAAGGCAGCGCGGGTAGGGCATTGTCTCGCCCGTGTCGACGAGCGTATCGCAAAAGAGGAGTGGTGTGTTGATTGGCAGTGCTGGCTGACCAGCGAGGACGACATCACAGCCATCGGACGACGTAAAGACGGTCGTCCCGGAAGGCAGGGCGACCTCGCTGTTGGCGTCGCACGTGCCCGCCGGTTCCGAAAGTTGACGACGACTTCCAAACATCGGAACGTCGTTGCAGGACCCCTCGCCCACCCTGCACTGGCCCAGGGAAGTCGCGTTCGGGCTGTTGCAAAAGTCTTTGGCTCCATCGAGGGTTTGGAAAGGCACGCATTGGGAGTACAAGCAGGGAGTCTGAGGAGGGGGTGGTGGGGTTGGATTGGGCGGGGGAAACGGAGGCGGCGACGGCGGAGAAGACGGTGGGGGAGGCTGAGAAGGATTCGGACTGAACGGGGGTGGCGTTGGTGCCGGGCGATTCGGAGATGGAGGCGGGGGGAACGGCGGTGGGCGTGGAGGCGACGGTGGCGGCGACGGCGGACGAAGTGGCGGTGAAAATGGCCTTGGCGACGGAGGTGGATTCGAGGGTGGCGGAGGAGGATTCGAACAAAACTCTACGAATTGGACTCTGCACTTGCCGTGCGGAACGAGGCTTGCGTCTTCGGGCACCACGTCGATGCAGCACCCGGCCTTCCACATGGAGTCGTTGAGATGCGCGATCACGGTGCCGTAGTAGAACCCGGTTATGTTAAATTGCTCCGGTGGGCAGATCTGTAAAATTTGCGGTGTGGGTGCTTCGAATGTCAGTCTCACTAAGTTGTGGAATGTACGACTTGAGTGGATGTGTTCGAATCAATTTACCCCGTGACGGTTGTTGTTGAGCCCGCAGCTCGGCGGGTCGAAAACGAGTCTCGATGGCGTGGTATGGCCGATCACCTGCAAAAGTGCGGCAACGCATTGGTAACGAGCGTGTGTTTTGTAATGAGAGAATGTGTGTGGTTCGAACAGTGAAAAAGCATACGAAGTTGACATCGCCCCTTGACGAATGGGCGCCAAACGTGTCCTTAAAGCTCGTCGTCGATTCGAGGCCCGAATCCGTCACTGTGACGCCGTTGCCGGAGGTGTTGCGGTACACGGTCAGGTGGTTTGCGCAGCGCACGGGGCGCTGTGCGTTGTGTTGTTCCCAGTGCCAGAGTGCGACATCCTGGTCGTAGGGAATTGCGTTTCTCTCCATCTCGATCTCCCAGGGCGTCTTGACTCGCGGGGTTGGTTGAACCGGGTCCCCGTGATCGTTTTTGTGATGAGCGATTGCATCGTGATCAAAGCGCATCACTCCGGAATGTGGAGGATGCGAGGGCGGCGGTGGGGGTGACAGCGGGTCTGCCGGCGGAGAAACTGGTTGTGGGGACGGTTTCGGAGGAAACGGGGGAGGCCTAGGGGGTGGGTGTGGGGGAGGTGGCATTTTCGGCGGCGTTGGTGGCATCGGAGGTGGTGCCGGTGGTGATGGAGGTGAGCTGGGGCTCGGAGGGTGCGGTGGAGGCCGAGGGGGGGCCGGAGGCGATGGTGGCTGGGGTGGGGGGCGAGGGGAAGGCGGGGGCGGTTGAATGAGCTTGTTACTTTCGGCGAGAGCGGCTTCAAGTAGGAATACCGACCCGACCGTCCCACCAGCCCCGACGATCGCCACGATGAGTGCGCCCAAGAGTCCGAACCGCATCGTGAAGGGGAGGTCTTCCGTAACGTCTCCCACCGTAGCATTCGTGCGGAAATTTCTATGCGACGGGAGAGTGCGAGACTTGTCGAAGTTTCCTACAACCGTGGTGGCCGCTAAAAGCGGCTGCACCGTCGGAGAAGCGTCTCTACGACTGGGCATACTCAACGTCGGCAATCGAGAATAGGAAACGCCCACCGATAGTGGCGTGTGCGTGTGTGCTATTCGCGTCTATCTCTCTCTGCGATGACTACCTCGGGGTCTTCCAACACAGACACTGACCCGTCTGGGTTATCCTACGAGCCGCATAGCGCCATCTCATCTACTGTCACATTACGTGCCAACAGGGGCGTGGAACTGCTATCCGAACTAGACACATTAATCAACCAAGTTTCCACGACACTCGGTTCCTTGCGAGAAGCGGCCGAAGCTTCCAAACGCAGGCGCGAACTGCTAGATGCCTGTGTCAGAACTAATCTCGTAGAAATGCCGGATGGGCAGTTTACGCAAATGACAAACGATGCAGATCGCTGCCGGATGTTAGAAAAGATCTTTGAAGCGGACCATGAATTTGCGGATTCTAGACTTTTGTTTCATTTAGGATTTACAAAGGCGGTCGGTGGACTGCGTTTCATTTCTGAGCAAAACACAATGTCTGCACTCAATCCTTCGTTGACACGGAATTGACACCTCTCCACACGGAGTATGCTGTTAGTGCAATGTCTATACCCAAAAAGGAAGCGAACATGATTACGAACGTAATCTGCCACGACGTGTTTGAGCTAGTCGAACTACATACTGACAGTACATCGACCATGTTTTGTCGTGAGCGCGAATCAGCCACACCCTTTGTCTCTACAGGGGTGTATCATGCCTAATTGCAGTGGCGTACAAAAGCGCGGCGTAAGTGCACAGCCCACAGACCGCAAGCGCGTTGGAAATTGATTTGAGTGTGCGCATGGATCTGAGGTCTTGATATAGTTGTTTTGCATGTCTGATGTCGTCGGTGTTTGTCTTCAAAAGCACGACGAACTGTGTATGGCCTGTCACGAAGCTCTCCGTGGCAGTCACACTTGCAAAGGGGTAGGCGATGCGCATCGCAGCGAGTGTGGCGAGCGTCGTCGCAGTCCCCGCGTCAATGGATGGGTCAATTTTGATCAACGTAGATTCGTCACTCGCTTTGGTAACCGCTGCAATCTTTGCTCCGGCGTCGACGCGGTTGGCAACGAGTATGAGATTCGATGCGTTTGTATGCGCAGCGGAAGATGCAGTGGACGCAGTGGGCGATGGGGCCGTAGAGAGAGTGTCGTTTTCTTGTAGAACTGGAGAACTAGAGCGGCGGTGGGTTGATTGGTTCGATTCCGCGCCGCTGCTCATTGGATGATATGCCTTGTGCATCGCACATCAAACGTGGAAGCGTATACAGTCACTTAGCGGGGTGTGTGAGTGTGTCCATAGCACAAAAATGGCAGAGAGCGACGAGCTTTCTATAATCAGACGTCGGCAGCGCGACAGCGTTCCTGGTCGTAGTAAGGGCAACGCGAGTCAGAGTGGAAACGATGCCTTGGTATCTTCAATGGATGGAGAAAGCCAAGGTGACGAGGGCGGCTGGATTCAAGGTCTCAAAGCGATGTGGGGCAGGTTGCTCGACCACATAGAGGAGGTCATGAAGGGTGGAACCTCAAACATTTCACCACGCGGAGCTTTGACAACGGACGAGGTCATGCAGCTGTGGGGAAAGGTAACATGGCCGCTTGTTTTTCTGACAAGGCTTAAGTCAAAAGGTACAGACGCTGCCTCTTCCCGTTCGTTTGACGAGAAGGATGTTTCTATGCTACGGACGTCCATAGCGCATGCAATTCACTCAGAATCCAGTCTCAGTGACGAACTGAGAATAAATATTTCTCTGGCTGAAGCCTACGACATGGTGCTCAACAGTGTTGTTACCGAGGCCATACCCTCATTTCAGTTCAACAAGGCGGTCGCTGCTCTAGCTACGGCCGTCAAGAACATGCAAAGAGACATGGGTCTATATTTCGGGGACAGTGTATTGCAGGAGTTCACATCCCTTCCCGTTTTGGTGCATTTGAGTGTAACGCAGACGGACTCCGACACACTGGGCAGCAGCACCTCTTCGTCGGAGTCCGGCTCAGAGAACCGCATCGACGGGGCATACACCATAGGTAATACACACTTCGAAACACAAACGGCTCCATCCGACCTTGTCGTCGTAGCTCTGCAGCACTGCTGCGCGATGTCAAGCAGTCTGATGCACCACACCTGCCACGAGACGACCGCTTCGTTACTGCAACCGACACCGGAATCCCTACAGAACATCTCACGGGGTGTTGTATTCTCGGACACCGAAACTGGCGTCGCATGCCTTGCGGTATCAGTCTTGGCCGAGCTTGGAGCTGAGATAGACGAGTCGGGATCAAAATTGATCTTGAACGACACTGGGCACTTCTTCGAAAACGTATTCAACGGTGCATTGAGCCCAAGCGCACTCGTAGCAACCGGGATGTGCTCACACGTGCCCTGGGACGCTGCGCGAGACATTGAGCTGGGTTACGAGTGGTAGAATCGGACCCCCGGTAGTACGCTCTTGGTTAGTATGATACTCCGTAACCGCGAACATCACTCTGGTCATTTTCTTAAGAGGTCGAAGAAGCACTTCCGTCGCAGTCTCTTTTAAGGCCAAATTGCCATCTGTATTCTTTACCATGCTGTAAAGCGTCTTTTCATCGCACCCGTGCGTTTCGAATAGAACAAATGTCTCGATGTCCCCCACAATGTCGTGTCCGTGCTCCGACATTGTATCGTGGTAAGTCGTGTATGCAAAGGCAAACTCGTCCTCGAATAGTCGGCGATGTGTGTTATTCACGTCGTTGTGCTGTGGAAGGCGGACGCGCTGGGCCAGCATCTTGCCGTCCTTCGACTTTGACGACTTCTCCTCGTAAACGCTGTATCCGATCCCGTGTGCGATCCACATGATTTCGAGCAGGTCTTCGAGTGCGTCCACGGACATCGGAAACTTGACAATGGGCTGGCTCCCGAAGTCATCGAGTCGGATGGTTCCGAGGCCTGCGATCAGCAACATGCGCTTCGTTTCGGTCGGGCTGTTCCAATGCGGCCGGAGACAGTCGAACGGAACACCGGCGACGTCACTTGCAGCAAGCAATGGGTTGTGAATCGTTGACGCGTCCGAAAGCCCGCTTGCATGGCTATCCTGACGAAGCGACTTTGTGATGCGCGGCGGGGGGTGCCCTACGGAAATCACAGGCGATGGGGCTCGTCCAGTGGGAGTCCGGATTCGTTTCTTGTCGGACTCAAAATCAGAACATGCCGCATCCAATCCAACGGGAATCGACATTTTTTCCTCGAGTGCACACGCAGCCATGTCCATCACTTCTTGAATAGACACATCCGCTCCCAGTTTCGAAACCCCTGTGGCAACAAGGTTGCAAAAGGATTTGCTTGCAAGCATGTGCACGGTGGCCGAATTCTGAAGTGCCGTGTAGACATCGCCGCACGTGTTGCTTGGGTGGCCAAGTCTAAGGCCCATGAGAGCGGCAATGAATGAATCGTCGTCGTCGCTTTGGGGGTTGGACACCTCCATCCCATCCAAAACGGACGTGTACCCTTGATCCGACAACGGTAGAGGGCAGTTGACACTGTTGAACAGGAATTCGCACCCCTCGTCCAACGCGGTTGCAAAGGCCTGGTATAGCTTGGAAGCGAGAGGCCCGACCGGTATCATCGACTTTGCGCTACACGGAAGGATGAAGTTCTGCGCGTAGAAGACGTTCTCCACCGGGCAGAGCGTAGGCACAACGGAAAAGATCCGGCAACCTTCCACTTCGGTAACCTTTTCACCCATGAGCGTCCTTGGAAAGAAGAGGTTGAGGCTGCTTCCGACGCTTTTGGTTTCCATGCGCCACCAAAGCACCGACACGCAACCACCCCGCTCCTCGTCAACGGGCGCGCCAACGCCGTAAGGTGGCCACTCCCGAGTCCACTGATTGGGAGGTGTGGCGAGCCGGTTTCGATTCAGGTACTCGACCATGAGCTCTTCGTTCGAGCTGAAGAGCACGCCCGGGCAGTGGGACTCGTCACGAAGCCCGTTCACAGTGCTATTCTTGCTGCATATTCTTACAAACCTCGCTCGCGCGCCCGAACCAATATTCAATTTTTGCAGCGTTTCTGGAGGAACGTCGACGCTTGTTTCGTTGAGGTGAAGCCTTCTGAAACTAAGTTGATGCTCCGCCTGAAGCGTAAGAAACGGAGACTCGTCTGGTGAGTCGTCGTCGATTGCGACGTAGTCGGTTGAGAGAAAGCCCTGCGGCAGAACGAGCTCCCCCTTGGACATCACCTGTGCCCTTAGAGCTGCACACTGGAGCGCACGAACGCAGCGAGAGGGCGAGTTGCTCACACCCACAGCATCGTCCAGTGGGCATGGAACGTGGACGACGTTCCTGCCAGAGAGGTAAGAGAAGCAAACTATCGCCGACCGTTTCCACCCGTCGCCCGAAAAGAGCTCGTTCGAAGACAGCCCAATCCCGGTCGCAAACGCCGCCACCGCGGAGGCGCCAGCGACGACGGAGAGGCGCACAGTGTCGGTCAACTTTCGCGGAGCTGCTTTGGGGGGATTGCGCGCGGTGGCACTCGGATTCCCTTGCGCGTCCACGGAAAAGCACGGCCGGTCGGTCGCCGCCGATATCAGCGCGAACGCGTCCAAAAACGCAACGTCCTTTTTATTCGAGGCCGTCTTGCCTGTTATCGAGCGTGGTAACAAAAGAGTCGCTGCGAAGCGACGACTTGGCTGACTCTCGTGCGGTCCGACGGCCTGCGCCGTGGCGCGCCCAGCCGCGAGTTTGGAGTCCGACCCGGTCGACATTGCATGCTGTAGCTCCGAGAGCAGGCTAAACGAAATCATCTCTTTGGGTGCGCCACCCGGTCCACGCGTCTGTCGACCTGTTGCGTTCGAAGGCGTGATTCTCGGATCGACGTATGTGATGAAGTTTGCGGTTACGTATGCCGCGTACATTGGCTTGATTCCAAGCCCGGAGATCGTACCAACACCCCCATCTGTCGACTTTGGGATCGGCGCGCGAGGCCTTTTCAGGCCAGAGCCGTCGCTCGCTCCGCTAATAGACGATTGGTTGCACGCGTCTTCGATATTAAACGGAAAGCACACCCGATCTTCTGCGAAGCATGCCGCTATTAAGCACGAGTAGACGTGGAAAGAAGGCGGCTGTGGCAGCTCGGAGGCCAACGGCGGAGGGGCCACATCGCGTTCTGAATCGTGCAGAACCAGTGCCATATTTTATCGATGGACGCCCGTGTCGCAAAAGTGCAGCTGCTGTGCAAACGGTGTCTTTAACCAGGTGCCAAGCAGTGGCTGTATTCTGGAACCGCGCAGGCAATCGCGAGCGGTACGCTGTGCTGCTGCTACCCACGCGACCGCTAAGACGGCGGGCGGTGATGATTGCGATGTGGTGAGATCGCAACCTCGGGTAGACGAGATGGCAACGTCCAAGAGCAGAAAGAATGTACCCACGCACGCGTTTCCGATTGACCAGCTTCTCAACGCACTCGTGGAGATGCTGATTGTATCTATCGACGAGTTCCATGTGTCGACTGCTGAGCAAGAGAAGCGCGACGCCGTCGCGACGGCCATCCACCGCCTTGAGTGCACAAGCAAGGCCAATCAATCTACACTGCTCGCCGACGGACGGCTTCAATTTTACCGATGCTTCTACCACACCTTGAGCACAAACAATGCGCTTCCACGCCGCTTTTTGGACGCGACGTTTGGTGTTTCCCTGCTTACAGGCTCGTTTGGTCAGGGACCGAGCGAGACGCAGCGCTTTGGTGTGCTCACACCCAAGGATGTTTTGCAGGATCGACTTAACACGGCGCGGCGGCTTGCAAGTCTGGATGTAAACGAGGTTCTTCACCGGAGCAGCAAGTACATGCCCGAAGATCTACCAGATGGTGTGGGGCCCCGAGTGGCCGCGTTCATTGGCCGGTCCAGGTTCGTCACACAGATTAGAGCACAAGATCGACCCACATGGGTTGTCACGTGCGGTTTGGGGAGCTGCTCGTGCCGATTCCTCTGCTCAGAAGGGGGAAACGTTGGCGGGCCCGCATTGGTCGACCTCTTTGGTGAGCAGGGCGTGTCTTCTTCAGAGGAGGATGAAGATGAGGAAGACGAGAACGAGCCGCCCGTCGCCTCCTACTGGTCAACTTTGAGCCCCCGGCCGCTTACAGCCCTTCCCAGGCGCACCTTCTGCTCGCTGGCCTGTGCGTTGAAGTACGAGGACGAAATCCGAAGCGCGATTCCGATTCGAGTGTCAGACGCCGAGACGCACGAGAGCTTTAGCTCGGCGAGCGGAAAATTGGGCCTGGCTCGTGTCATGGCCTCGACCCGGGCGGCCTTCAAACGCAACGACGCAGCGGCTCGGGCGCTACGTGATTCGATGAGAGATGTCCGAAAACGACAAGCTCACAACACTGTCAAGCCAGAAATTTATAATCGGATACACCAAAATATAATCGATGTGCTCAATATCGATTTGGGCCTCTTGTACGCTGCCTCTTCTTTAGCAGAGTCACCGGCGTCCTGTGTCAACCGACAGCTTCCGGCGACGGCACCTTGCTGGAGAGACGGAGACTTAAAGAAGTTTTCGCGGGCGATCGAACGAGTGAAGAGTCTTTATGTGCAGCATTACAAAACTGCAGAAGGCCTTGCCCGGGACGAAAGGTACCCACCCAAGTGGCTGATTAAAGTAAAGGAGGCATCAACTGGTTTGTTTCCGGTGCGGGCAACTTTACAGTGACATGCACACACACCGTTTGTACCTAGCCGAGTTTCAGTGTGTCTGGTAAAAATGCAAAGCGCGCGAAGGGATTTTCGGGATCCAAAATGACCTCCTCGGGTCGCTTGACAGCCTCCTTTGGCTCGGGAGGGTCATTTTCCTGTAGTTCAGCCAGCCTCTCCCTCGCTTTTTTAATGCGCAGTATTCTTTCGTTTTGTGTTTTTTTCCCGTGGCAGTTGCTACAGAGAGCTTGTGAATTGGTGTCTATGTCATCTTCCCCGCCTTGCTCTAGAGGGACCAAGTGATCAACTTCGAATGATGAATTTAGTAAATTATCGCAAACGGCGCATCGCCATCCGTTTCTAGCCGCAACCTGCCGTTTTTGGTCTGAATTCCACGACCGTCTCATTTTACGACACACACACAACACGAACAAACACAAAACGTCCGTTAGCGGCTCACATCGCAACCCGCTTGCGCTTGTTGCGCGCGCTCGCGACGTGCTTGGACGCGTCGGTGCGCGTGGGGGGCTTGCCGCGCACGCAAAAGTACTTGCCGCCCTCTTCCCAGTCGGCGGGGTCGATCTCGGCCCAGCGCTCGGTCTCGGTGACGAGGGAGAGCTTGCATCCGGGGCCCATGACGGTGCGCACGCGGACGAGGTTCTCCTCCTTAATGTACTCGGCATCGAATTTGGTCGAATTGAGTTCGTCGTTGATGCACACATCGCTCACATGACCTGAAGACGTCCCGAGCGCCCGCGCGGCCGAGTACGTGTCGTCGTACTCGGTGACGACGTCCGTGGCCTTGACGCGCACGCGCACGCGCTTGCCGCTCGTCGCGGCCCTGGAGCCGTTGCGGCTCGTCGTGGCCTGCGTGCGCTTGTCCTCCCACTTGGCGCTCAGGTTGGAGCGCGCGTTCGAGAGGCAGCCCTCTGCGTCGAGCTTGGTCGGGTCGAGGTGGTCGATCGTGTGCGCGTCCGACGGTCGCGCGCCGGCAAAGGCCCACCCCATCAGCTCGTGCGCCTTGTAGGGCGTGCCGTCGATGACTTTCTTGCGGTAAACACCCTCCTTGGTGCCGTGCGACGGCGGCGTGCCGGTCCTGTCGTCGACGCGGCCCATGTCCGAGACGAGGACGCCGCTGAGGCCGGCGTCGGCGCCGCCGAGCCCCTCGACGGTGCCCAGGTCCCACCACTTCTCGCCCTCGTACCCGGGCTCGGTCGGGTGCTTGATCAAGCGGTACTCCCAGTCCTTGCCCGTGGCCTCGCAGCGGTGGGGCTTGCCGTCGTCGGCTTTGAGCCACCTCGAGATATTTGAATTGTCATGCCCTGTGTGCGCCTCCGCCTCGTACGATCCCACCCACTTCAGCGCGTCGTCCCACGCGTCGGGCGTTCCGCCCGTCCAGCTGCGTCCATTCCCTTTGACCCGCCCGCGCCACTGGCGCGCCTGCACCAGCCCGTGCGACATCTTGGCGCGTTGGCTCGCCTTGGCGTCCTCCGAGACGTCTTGATTGGCAACCTGCTTCTTCTTCGTCGCCCAGCGCAGCCGCCACGAGAAGTTTTCGCTCCTAAGCTCCTTCCCCAGCAAGATGTGGTCGGTCGTGACCATCTTGCCATTGGGGCACGCGGCCTTCTCCACTTCCCACTCGACGAGGTTCGGGTCGTTGAAGTAGACGTTGACGAGCGTGTGCACCTGGAGTTCGAGCCCCTTTTTGATCTCCATTGTATTGCGGTAGCCTTGGTGATTCACCCCACCGAACCCGATCGCGCCGTACTTGTCCTGCCGCCGCCCGAAGCTCGAAATCCACTTCGACCCCTTCTTTGCAATCTTCTTGGGCGTCGCAATCGACGTACCGGTCGAATCGACAAGCACGGTTTTGGGCATCGAAACGCTTTTTGACAGTGTCTTCTGTGTCGGCGCTCCCACCTCTGATCGGTCCC
>Ga0115571_1001129_pt1 | contig 19094 bp, 12 predicted proteins | sample COGITO_mtgs_1205_FD_87293 | JGI IMG/M metagenome (GOLD analysis project Ga0115571, IMG submission 87293) | Pelagic marine microbial communities from North Sea - COGITO_mtgs_120531 | ecosystem: Environmental > Aquatic > Marine > Epipelagic | place: Germany:Helgoland, sampling site Kabeltonne...
GTCCAAGGCTTTCGCCATGTGAGTCAAAGGCGCGAAACCAGCGCCCGCGAATTTGTAATCAAAAAGTCAATAACGACGCTAAATCCAAAGACGTCCACCCGCTCGCTATTGGCTACGCGTCGTGCTTCCCGACACGCGAAGGCCGCTCCATCGCCGGCCTCGACGCGACGAGCCGCGGCGTGCGCACCCCCCCCACCCCGGCAATCAACCCCGCCGGTTCATCTTCCGCTGGCGGCGCCATCACATCCACCTTGCCCGTCTGCAAGTAAAACGCGGGCGTCACCCACGCGCCGCAGCCGCACTGGCACCCGGCCCAGTTGAACGCCCCGATCTTCTGCTCGCACTTTGGACAACACAGTTTACCCTCCGTGGACGACCCGTCCTCCACGCCGCGCATCCACGCGATCGGCTGGACGAAGAGGTTCTGGCAGTGTCCGGACAGTCGGGCCGAGTCCGAGTCGCGATTCGCCGCTTCCATCTTGTGCCGTTTACGCCAGCTGAACGCGTCGATGCCTTGGCCGGGGACGTGCGGCAGGAGGTTAGCGCCGCGCGCCACGAGCCGCCTGCACCGCCTGCACCGGATCATCACCCCAGCCTCCGCGCCGCCGCCGTCTTTGGGACCGAGTACGGCGGTTGACGACGTCCCGCTGAACGGCATCACGATCGAATGATGATGATCAGACGATGACGCTTCGGCGTCGGCACTCGTGGACGCTCGTTCGGCTCCCGGGTCGGGTTGGACGTCCGTGGCGTCGACGTAGCCGCGGTACTCGCGTTCCCTCGCCAGCCGCGCGACGCTGTAGAGTTTGTAGGCTTCGTCGGCCATGTTCAGCTTGCAGTCCATCGAGCGCCAGAGTTCGAGCTGCGCGACGAACCCTCTGTTGGGATCCGCGTGAGGGTGCGCGCGCCGGACGATGTCGAGCGCGTCGGGTGGGTCCATCCCGCGGGTCTTCATGACGTGCGCGGCGATGACCGCGCACGAGCGGGAGACCCCGGCGTGGCAGTGCACCAGCGCGCCCCCGAACGCGGATGCCGTGTCGGATGATGATGGGATGGAGCATCCCTCGGCGTCGTTCACCTCCGCCGCCGCCATGGCGCGGTTGGCATCGCGGAGCCGCAGCGCGTCCTGGATGAACGCGACGCAGTGTGGGATCTGCGTCAGGAGGTCGCCGTCCTCGTCGTCCTCCAGCGTCACGCGCAGCGTCTTCACCCCGCCGTCCTCGTCGTCCCCACCTCGCGCCGCGCCCGCGGGATTTTCCGGTGGCGGGTAGCCGATGGAGATGAGGTGCGTGATGCCGAGGTTTCGGTCCGCGAGCGCCGCGGGGACCGCCGCCTCGGAGCACACCCACAGCCCGGGCTCAACCTCCGACGGGCGCTCGGGCGGCACGTCCTCCGCCATCTCCACCTCTCCGCGCTGCGGTGTGTCGATGACGCGAGAGATTTATTTGAAGAGGTGCCCACTCGAGTGAGACTTTCATTTTTGGCAGCGCGCACTCACCGCCTCCATGGTGCAGCTCGACGAGCTCGACGAGGACGTCGCCCCCGCCGAGCTTCAGCTTCACGCCTCCCCCATCGCGGAGGTTCCGGGGCTGTGGCTGGCGAGCCGCGATGCCTGCGTCGACGGCAAGGCGCTCGTGGAGGCTGGCGTGAAAGCGATCGCAGTCTTTGGACCCAACGCGGATTGGCTCGACCGAGACTCGTTCGGCGGACGGGTGCACGTGTACCCACGGGCGGAAAACGGCGCGCTGATCACCAACCTGAAGGAGACGTGCGACTTCCTCACGATCACGCTCGATGACTACGGCGCCGTCGCGTGCACCAGCGACGAGCGCGGGAGCGATGACGACGGTGGGTCGGCATCTGGCGATGGGGAAGCCGGAGCCGGGTTCGTGTGCGCGGCGTACATGATCATCGCGAAGGGGAAGAGCGCGCAGGAGGCGGCGGACGCGGTGGAGGAGAGCCGCCCGGGGTGTGGGCTCAAGGCGCACGACGAGTTCATGAAGAACCTGAGGTTCCTACAGAGGAACGGCATCCCCGACTGGGCCTAGAGTAGCACGTCTCATCTCAACGCTGAAGTTTCTTCGTTCGTCACTTCCCTCCGTCGTCACAACGTAGCGCTACTGGACACGACGTGGGCGCCATGGACGAGCGCGAGCCGCCGCTCACGGGTGATCCCCACCCGGAGTCGTGGGACCTCGTGTGCATCGGAACCGGCCTCGCCGAGTCCCTCCTCGCGGGGTAAGCGCGCACCCATCGTCCATCGCTCGGCACCCGAGATCTCCATCTCCATCTCGATCACGACCATCCATCCCCGTTCGAGTCCCTGACCATCCATCCCCGTTCACGATGTCACCCGCAGGTCCGTCGCCAAGCGCGGCAAGAAGGTGCTCCACCTGGACGCCGCGGATACCTACGGCGGCGCGTGGGGCATCCTGCGCGAGTCACCGGACGGCGTCGGGTGGATCCTGCCGACGACGACGACGATCGACGACGACGACGCCGAAGCCCCGCGTGATCCCGACGGGGTCCCGCTCCCCGCGCGCGGCGCGCCCGTCGCCAACGCCGCGCACGCCTCCTGGTCCACGATCTGCCCCGACCCGTCCTCCGCGGCGACGACGCTGGGCAACCGCCGGCGGTTCTCCCTGGACCTCGCGGCGCCCAAGCTGTGCTATTGCGCCGACGACTTCGTCCAAGCGCTGGTCAACAGCGGCGCGCACAAGTACTGCGAGTTCAAAGCCCTGGATCAGACGTGGCTCCTGTGGGAAGGCGAGGCGTCGCCGGTGCCCGCGTCCAGGGCGGAGGTGTTCAGGGATAGGTCCATGCCCCCGGGGGATAAGCGGGCGCTCATGCGTTTTCTCAAGCGGGTCGTCGCGCTCGCGGAGAGCGAAGCCGGGCTGGTGGTCGGCAGCGGGGACCCCGACGACGCGAACGTGGCGATCGGCGCGCCGGGGAGCGAGTGGGGTGGGACCGGCGGTCGGCACCTAAACGGAGGAGAGTCGGCACCCGGGGACGGAGGGGATATCCCCGGGGATGGGGAAAGTCTGTGCCCGGACCCACACGAGCCGTTCCGAGCGTGCCTCGAACGCAGACACGGTCTCTCCCCGCGGCTCGCCGCGGCGGTGCAGTACGCCCTGGCGCTCAGGGACGATGTACATGCGTTATCAGGTCCCGGGTTCGAATCCCTGGCGAGGTACGTGGCGTCGTTGGGCCGGTTCGGTCCGACGGTGGGCGCGTTGCTCTCACCCGTGTACGGTGCGTTCATCTTTATTTCCGTATGGGCAATTAGAGTGAAGTGACCTGACGTCGTGTGTATTGAACAGGATGCGGGGAATTTCCGCAGGCGTTTGCTCGAGTCGCCGCGGTCGCGGGCGCGACGTACGTGCTCAGGCTGCCCGTGCGATCGTACGTCGCCGCCGGTGACACGGTGAGTGAGATCGTGACGGTCGGTGGGCAGAGGCTTCGATGCGGCGCGCTGGCCATCGCCGCCGAAGCGTTGGGTGGTTCGGATCAAAACCAAACCCAAAACCAAACCCAAACCCAAAACCAAAACGATAGACGGCGTAAGTGGGTGTCCCGCGGCGTGTGGGTCGTGGACGGGGCCGTGTTCCCTGCCGGTTGCAACCAGGGCATGCTCATCGTCCCTCCAGGTCAGGGTCCACCCGGGACGCCGGACGGGTGCGCGGTGCGTGTGTGCCAGCTGGGCGCGGCGACGTCCGTGACGCCCGAGGGAAAGTTCGTGCTTCACGCCTCCGCGACGGTGGAGGGTGTCGGGACGAGCAGCGCGGAGGATGACTTGCGTGGGGTGCTCGAGATGCTGGTGGACGTGCGGAGTCGGCACCCGGAGTCGGCATCCGGGGATGGGGATATCCCCGGGGACGTCGGCGGAGGAGCCGGTGTGATCCCGGGGGTTGAAAAGCCGAGGCTGGTGTGGGGCGCGTTTTACCGCCAGTCCTACTCCGCCGAGACGGACCGCGAGGAGGACGTCGCGCTGCCCTCGAACGTCGCGACGTGCCCGGCGCCGGACGCGAGCTGCGACTTCATCGACGCGGTTCGCGCGGCGGAGAGGGCGGCGGCGCGGCTCTTCGGGAGGGGCGACGGCGAGAAGTTATTCCCAGACGATACTCCGTCGGGGGCGGCCGCGGAGGACGGGGACGAAGTTGACCGCACGAACAAGAACCCCCCGTTTGCGGTTGACGAGGAGGAGGACGAGATGGACGCCTTGCTGCGGGACATCCCGGGTTTGGACATCCCGGCGGACTAGCTAGTAGACGATAAGCCGTGAACTGAAGTCAGTTTACAAAAGAATTAGCGGCGGCGCAAACAATAACCCGTTTATCCCATATCCCAAAGCAAAGCGTAATATGCTATTTTAGCGAGCGAAACACGTGAAGCGAGACTTCCCCGTCGACCCTTACTTCTTCATCCCCTGCTGCTTCATCGCCTTTTTGTCCATCTTGGGGTTCTTGAGGATGCGAATGCTCTCCGGCGTCACCTCCACAAGCTCGTCGTTTCCGATGTACTCGACGCAGTCGTCGAGCGAGAGCGACTTGGGCTCGTTCAGCACCACGGTGGCATCCTTGTTCGACCGCACGTTCGTCGCCGCCTTGCGCTTCGCCACGTTGACCTTGAGGTCACCGTTACGCTGGTGGATGCCCACGACCTGGTTCTCGTAGACGTCGACGCCGGGCTTGACGAACATGACGCCGCGCTCCTGCGCGGAGAAGAGGGCGTAGGAAGTCACCTGACCCGTCTCGAACGCCACGAGGGAGCCGTTCTCCCTCATGGAGATGTCACCCGCGTAGGGGTAGTAGCCGTCGAAGATGGTGTTGAGGACGGCGGTACCGCGCGTGGAGGTGAGGATGGCGTTGCGGAGGCCGAGGAGACCGCGGGTGGGAACCTTGTACTTGATGGTGGTGGTTCCCTTGTCGTTTGTCATCAAGTCGAGCATCTCGCCCTTCCTGTTGGACAGGAGCTCGACTACGGAGCCGTTGTACTCCTCGGGCACCTCGACGGAAGCCTCCTCGAAGGGCTCGAGCTTCTTGCCGTCCTCGTCGAGCTTGGTGATCACCTGGGGGGGCCCGATGCAAAACTCGTACCCCTCGCGGCGCATGTTCTCGATGAGGATGGTGATGTGAAGCGCGCCGCGGCCGCAGACGATGAAGGTATCCGCGGTGTCTCCGGGCTCAACCTTGAGCGCGAGGTTGCGCTCGAGCTCGCGGTCGAGCCTCTCCTTGATGTTGCGGGAGGTGACAAACTTGCCTTCCCGGCCTGCGAACGGCGAGGTGTTCACGTTGAACGTCATGCGCACGGTGGGCTCCTCCACCTCGATGGTGGGGAGCGGCACGGCGCCGTCCGCCATGATGGTCTCGCCGATGCCGACGTCGGGGAGGCCCGCGATGGCGCAGATGTCGCCCGCGCCCACGGACGGAATATCCGTGCGCTTGAAGTTGTTGTAGATGAACACCTCGTTCACCTTGCCGTTCCTGGTCGGTTCGCCCGGGATGCCAATCTTGATGTTCTGCGACGTCTTGATGGTGCCGGCGTTGACGCGGCCGAGCGCGATCCGCCCCTTGAACTCGTCGTAGTCGAGGTTGGTGATGAGCATCTGGAGCGGGGCGTCGACGTCGACGACGGGCTTGGGGACCTCCTTGACCACCATGTCGAAGAGGGGCTCGAGGGAATCCGTCATCTGATCGATCTCGATGCCCGCGATGCCTTGAAAGCCAGAGGCGTAGATGACGGGGAACTCGCACTGCTCGTCGGTGGCGCCGAGGTTGCAGAAGAGGTCGAAGGTGGTGTCGACGACCCAGTCGGGCCTGGCGCCGTCGCGGTCGATCTTGTTGACGACGACGACGACCTTCTTGTTGAGCGCGAGCGCCTTCTTCAGGACGAATCTGGTCTGGGGCATCGGGCCCTCGATGGCGTCGACGAGGAGGAGGACGCCGTCGACCATGTTGAGGACGCGCTCGACCTCACCGCCGAAGTCAGCGTGTCCCGGTGTGTCGATGATGTTGATCTTGGTGTCCTTGTACGTCACAGCGGTGTTCTTGGAGAGGATGGTGATGCCGCGCTCGCGCTCGAGATCGTTGCTGTCCATGACGCGCGTCTCGACCTTCTCGTTCTCGCGGAAGACCTTGGACTGCGCGAGCATCGCGTCGACGAGGGTGGTCTTGCCGTGGTCGACGTGCGCGATGATGGCGATGTTGCGGACGTCGTCGCGCTCCTTCAGGTTCGCCGACGCCGCCTCGGGCTCCGCGATGGCCTTGGAACGCACCGACATGGCGCGCTTGGGCTGGCGGACCTTGGAGGCCTGTCGGGCGTGAACGCGCTGGGCGACGGGCGCGGCGACGCGCTGAGTGGCCATGGCCTGCATGATGCCTCTCGTGTGGGGAGGGTGAAAAGGTGTGAGTGCGGTGGCTGCTTACCGGGGAGGCAAGGCAGTGTCGAAACGCACAGAATTTCTCTGGATAAAGTAAAGGCGGCGACGTCACCCGCTGCTTTCTGAGCCTCAGGAAAGCGAGCTGCACAAATCCCTCAACGCTTCACTCGTATGACCTTTTCGGTTAGCCTAAACTTGGATTACCTTTTTGGATATGGGTCTGCCGAGCGAAAATCGACGGGTGAGAAAGATTTGCGCCTTTTTCCCAGCTTCACCTTCACAGGCAAGGGAGCGCTCGCACGCTCCGGGTGCGTCACGACGATCATCGCCGACGATATGCTCCACGCGGCGTCGCGTCCCGCGCTCGGTCCACACACCGTCGTCCCCCGCGTCGGTCGCGATCGACCCGCGTCGGCATCGCTCCGTCGCGCCAACCAAACGGACGCGCCCGCCCATCATCGGTCGCGACGATCGGTGCAACAATCGATGATCGCCCGCGCGTCGTCGGACGGACCAGCGGGCGGCGGGGACGCCTCGGCAGATGACGACGATTCCGTCTCCTCCACCGGCAAGGCGCTCCAGTCCGTCAACGTCGCGGGGATGTCGCTCTTCGGCGGGATGGTCTTCGGCGCCGGGCGGGACCTCGCCGTGCCCCATCTCGAGTGCCAAAACATCAACAACGTCGACTTCACCGCACTCCACGCCGCCGGGTTCAAGGCTGTGGTGTTCGACAAGGACAACACCCTGACGCGACCGTACGAGAAAACGGTGTGGCGCGACGTGGCGGACGCGCTGGAACAATGCAAACGCGTGTTCGGTACCGACAACGTCGTCGTGCTGTCCAACTCCGCGGGGCTGTACCAGTTCGACCCAGAGGGAAAAATCGCAGACGAGATGGAGATCGGACTCGGGATCCAGTTCCTCCGGCACGCAAGTAAGAAACCGGCGGGGAACTGCGAGGCGCTGGTGACACGGTTCGGGTGTGAATCCCACGAGATGATCTTCGTGGGAGACAGGTACCTGACGGACGTGGTGTACGGGAACAGGCACGGGATGTTCACCGTGCGTGTGGAACCGTTTACGGATGAAGGCGAGAGCGCATCGATCGCGCTGGCGAAGAAGATCGAGGGCGGCGCGCTGGCGCTGTGGAAGAAGAAGCCGGAGAAGGAACGGTTCGATCGGACGCCGGGGTACAAGCCGCATCCGCTGATCCCGCCGGGGAAGATGGCGAGCGATTTCCTGACGAAATCGCGGTAGTGCTAGCGGCGGTTGTTTCAATGATGAGGACTCGCTTGAATCGTATTTGCCAAAAAATGATGCGCCGCTCGGCGCCGCGTGTCCTATTTGCGTTTAAATCTGTGCGCGGTTCGCTGCGTACATCGCCGGGCGGCTGTAATGCGCCTCCGACGTCGTGTGTGCACAGTTCGCCACCCCCTCTGCTGCTTGAATCGCCTCGACGCGTGCCGAGACGAAGCCACCCTCTTCTCTCTCTCTCTCTTGCTATCTTTAGTGAACGATCACAGGAGGCCGCCCTCCATCCCCATCATGCCGCCGAGGTCGTCGTTCAGCAGCCCCATGCCGCCGAGCTCGTTGTCCATGTTGCCGATGGGACCGACCGCCGCCTCGAGCTCGTGCGTGGAGAAGCCGCCAAAGTCGCCAAAGTCACCCATCGACGGGACCCGCGACATCCCGGACTGACGCATCTGCCCGTGCATCTGCTGCTGCATCATGCCCACGTTGGCCATATCCTGCTGGAAACCCCACGGCTGGTAGGACTGCGTCTGCTGCGTCTGGCCCATGCCCTGCTGCTGCTGCGTCTTCATGTTCATGCCGCCCATGGTCATGTCGCTCATGGAGCTCGGCCGGGGCATCTGCTGGTAGTGGCCGTTGACGATGACGCCGTTGACCCGTTGCGACCCGACGGCGCCCGCGTCGTGCATCTGCGCCTGCTGCCACGACCCGCCCATGCCCTGCATACCCTGCGACATGTACATACCCTGCGCGCCGTTCATCTGGTACATCACCTGCTGCTGCTGCTGCTGCTGCTGCGTGGTGACGTACCCGGACTGAGTGCCGTTGCCGTCGCCGACCAGGTTAAAGTTGGCGCCCCGGCCGCCGGCGCCCGTCGTCTTCCAAGCCGCCTGCGCCCGCGACCCCTTCGCCTGCTTCCGCCCACCCGCGTTGGACGTCTTCCCGGTGTGCCCGCGCTTCCCGGCGCCGACCGCCTTCGCGCCGCCGCCCTTCGCCTTGGCGGCGGCGGCGGCAGCCTTGACGTTCAAGGGCTTGCCCGCGCCGCCGTTGGCCCGGCGGCCGCCTCTGCCCGCGACGGGCTCGAGCGCTTGGCCCGACCGAGCGGCGGCGGCGTTACCGGCGGCGACGGCAGCCGCGATGGCGAGCTCCGCGGCCTCGATCGTCGCGTCGTCGGCGTCCGCGCGCGCCTCGCGGAGCGCGATGAGCGCCTGCTGCACCGGCGGGTCGGCGTAGCCGAACACGCCGTCGCCGCATGCGATCTCCGCGGCGACGGCGCATTCCTTGGCGAAGGTTCGAGCTCGACGCCTCTCGTTTTCGGCGTGCGCGGCGAGCGCCGCGGCGTGCGCAGCCTTGGCGGCGAGGGACGGGTCGTTCACGTCGCCCGCGGACTGCGAGTCGCTCTCGCTCTTGAGCGCGAGTGTCGCGCCGTCGCCGCCCGAGGATTCGGACGCGGGCGCCGCGTTGAGGTCCGAGTACGCTCTCGACGGCGAAGCCGGCGCGGCGATGGACCCGCCGCTGTGCTCAGAGTTCGTCGCGCCGGATCGTTCGGGTCGCTTGCCGAGGATCTCGGCGATCTCCGCCTTGACGTCATCGGTGGGCGGCGCGAGGGGCGGGGGTGCGACGGAGTTGTCGGCGACGGCGGCGACGGCAGCCTCGGCGGCGACCGCGGCGACGTCGGGGGCGACGATTGGGGCCGCGACAATCATCGGGGCGATGATCGTGGCGGTCTCGGCGGAAGGGAGGACGGGTCCACCCTCGACGGGACGCATGGTCCCGCGGCGCGCGAACCAGAGCCCGCACGCGTTGCACAGCGAGCGCACGCCGTTGGGCCCGCGTCGCATGAGCGGCGTGGCGTGGCTGGTGCACCCGCAGTTGGAGCACGCTCGGCCACCCTTCTTGGCGCTTCCCGCTCGCGTCGGCGCGGGTGGCATCGGCGCGGGGAACTGGGGAAGGACCGGCGATACGTCGTGTTCGACGCGGCGCGCGAGCTCGAGCGCGATGCATCGCGTCGCGTCCTTGACGTTCGAGGCGCCGGCGTTTGGGGTTGAGACGCGGCGTCGGCCTTCGCCCTCGGATCCCCATCTCGCGAAGTGCGCCCCGCGCTCGTCGACCCAAACCTCGAGCGGCTCGTTGAAGAGGAAGCCTTCGGCGCGGTAGCCGAGCGGGATGAGCGCGCCGTCGGGCCTGCGACCGCCGTTCTCCACGGTGGCGTCCTCTTTCGCGCCGCCCAAGGACTTGACCCGTACTTCGGCGTGAGGCGCCGGGAGGCATCGGAACGATATCTCCTTCGCCTTGAGCTCAGCCTGGCGCGCGTGGACGGCGCGGACGCGGCCGCTTCTGCGACGCGCGGAGGATTCCTTGAGGCACGCGTCCTCCTTCTCGGTCTTCGGCGTCATGGGCGCCGCCATGGGGATGCCGGTCGCCTCGGAAGCGGACGACATGTCGGGTTGGACGCTAAAGGCGAGCGACGTGGGGGACGCTCTCGAGCCCTGGGGGAAAAGACGTTCGGGAGTAGGACACGTCGCGGTTAGAATGGGCGCGTCGCGCGTCGCGTGCGGGTTCGAAAGGCGCTTGCTTTCGCCGAAAACAGGACGAATGGACGTCGGTGTACGCGTACGAGACGCCATAAGAGTCACGTGCCCGACGGCGCCCTTCGTGCGTGGCGCGAGCACCGGGGCTAGGGACCCCCGACGTCGCTTGATGCGGCCAGTTGTCGCGTTTGTGTGAGGCCGCAAAAAAAGGTCGACGTCGCGGTGGGTTACGTCGCGGTGGGGAGACGCACCGCTCGTTGGCTCGTTGGGAAACCGAAGAAGTGGCGACTGGCGAGCGTGCGGAGACGCTGCGCTGCTCAAAGACCCTCGGGGTGGCCTCCCGAGAGGCTCCCGGCGTTGTGACACGCGGCCATGGTCGTAACCACATTACGGTGGCCAAAACCTTTCTATCCATATCCACTGCGGCGGCGGTCGGTTCGTATGGCTTTCAGTCTACTACTTTTAATAAATTCCAGGCGAAGGGGTTGGAACATGGAGGAACTTTCCTAAAAATATCTGCATATCCGCGGTCCAAATAGAGATTTCACCCGTTCTTGAGTAATAAACCTCCATGAGGTCCCAGTGTAAATCCGATTAGAGGGTTTTAGGGCCTGGGCGAAACGGAACGGGCAGGCCCCGAACCGTCAAGATTGAAAAAAGCGAGTCCATTTGGGACCATTTGCCACTGGCTGCTGGGTTTAGAAACGGTCGTGGGTCCAAGTTGGTTGGAGATATCATGTTCCGACGGTTCACACACGTCGAGTGGTTTCCCACGAGGACAAAAAAGCTGGTCTGTGTTCGGCTGTGTGTTCAATGCAACTCTTAAGTCGTGTCGCCGATTCATTCTCCGTCGCCGTCGTATCACATTCGTTCATCCTATCGTCCGTTCACTATCGATCCCCCTTCTCAGTCCGAGAGCGTGCCGAGGGGCGTTCCATTCACCGCGGCTCCGGCGACTTCGGCGGGCGGCTCGGCGACTGCGGCGACGGCCTTAGCCGTGAACGCCGCAGCCTTGGCGGCGTCGACGGTGTCCCTCCAGTTCATGGCGACGGCCGTATCGTGATGAATAGGAGGAGGATGCGGTGGCGGCGGCGCGGGCGGCGGGTACGACGGAGGGACGGGCGGGCGGTGCACCCGGGGGGCCGCGACGTCCCGGACCGCGGCGGCGGGGGGCGAACGCCGCCGCCGCGTCGTCCGTTCAGGTCGCCGCGACGCGTCCTCCCTCCGCGCCGCCGTGGCCAGCCGGGTGACCTCCGCGAGGTCACGCTCGTACGCCGCGCGCTCCGACGCGCGTTCGGCGCGAAGCGTAGACAGAAGGGACCGGTCGACCCGCTCCGGCGTGTCCGCGCCGATGGACGCCGGATCGATCGAAGCGTCAATATCGTCGCCGTCCCCGATGGATCCACGCGCCGCGCGCCGCAGCCGTAGCTCGTACACCAGCCTCTCCACGCTGGCGCACGTCGCCGTCATCTGCGCGGTGACCTCGTTTCTGAACGACGCGAGGTCGGTCGCGAGGGACACCAGCGTGACCCGCGCGCGAGCGGAGCCGGAGGGGAAGCTCGGTTCGCATTCGCCCCCTTCTCGGTTTGCCAAACCCGAGCGGTTCAACCCGACGCCGCTCGGACGCGCGTTCCTATCCGGCGCGTCGACGTGCACGTCGACGTCGGAGTCCGCCGCCGCGCGCGCGGCGGCGAGCTTGGCGCCCACCTCAGCGCGCCAGTTCACCGCCGCCACGGGGGCGGGGGCGGGGGCGGGTTCTTTTGGTTCTTTTCCGCCGCCCTTCTTCGAGCGCTTGGCCCCGGCGGAGACCCCTTTGGACTTCCCGGGCGGCGGCATGGACCCGCCGCTCGCGCCGCCGCTCGGGACGATGCGTTCGCCGGACGATGCGGCGAGCGCCTTCTTGCGACGGGCGAGCTCGCCGCGCAAGTCCCGCTTCCCCGCGGCGGCGCGTCTCGCAGCCTCGTCGTCGTCCTCGTCCTTGTCTTCGTCGGCGTCCTCGTCGTCGTCGTCGTCTTCTTCTTCTTCCCCTTCGCGGCGCGTGACTTCGTTGAGGGATGCGAAGGCGGCGGCGGCTTCGGCCATGGCGTCGTCCTCGGTCTCCTCGCGCGACCCCGCCGCCTCCGCGTCGTCGTCGTCGTCGTCGCCTTCGGAGGCGGGCTCGAGTTTGGCGGGGTTCTTCGTCGCCGGTCCGCGTTTGGTCGCCAGCTTTGACCGCCGAGGAATGGTCGCCAGCTTTGACCGTTTCGCGATCCTCGGCGCGGAAGACGCGCCGGTCCGTCGCTTGGATGAGGTGGTCGTGCGGACGTTTGGGTCGGCACCCCGCTCGGCACCCGTGCCGTCGGGAAGACCGTCGAGGTACTCGCGAAGGAGGTCCGAGAGCAGTCCGACGTTCCCGATAGCCTCGATGACGTACGTGCCCGAGCTCGGGGTGGTGACGACGACGCCGGCCTTCTTGAACGCGGACATCGTTCGTTTCCACGGGTCGGACTGGCCGGGGTGGTGCAGGCCGCGCTGCGCGAGCCCGCGGTTCAGGCGCTCGCGGCCGGGAAATTGCTGTAGGGGACGGACGGGTGGACGGGAGGCGAGGGGTGAGATAAGGGTGAGATACGGTATCGCCCCGAGGTTTTCACGTTTTATACCGAGAAAGCCGGGTTCGCACCACCGCGTTCGGCCCCACGATCGTCAGCGCCTCGTCCACGAGTGCCTTGGCGGAGCGCACGTGCTCGGGTGGTATCGCGCGCACCACCTCGCGGCCCGCCTCGGTGTCCACCTTGGCCAAAACGCAGCTGACCGCACCCTCGTCGGGCATGGTCCTCGGACGCGACGAACGGGGCGTCGCGGGAGGTAAAGTGGAACAAGTGGCGCGTCGAAAATGTGGATAAAAGAAAACACTCGGAGGCTTCGACGTCGGATGTGCTTTAACAACTTGCTGTTCACCGTCGACGTCGGCGCGAAAAACTATGTGAGCTTTTTTTAATCCTCAGACGCGAAAACGCCCCTCGGCGACGCTCTCGTCGCCGACACCTCACCACTCAGGCGCCGATCCTTCGCGTCCAATCAAACCATGTCCCCGTCCCCAACCCCGTCTCTAAGAAAGAACCGCTTCCTTCGGGCGGCGGCTCACCGCGCGTGCGGGTTACTTGCCGCCAGCCTTGTTGCGCGGCGGCGTGCTGGGCCTGCTGCCCATCATGCTGCCAAAGCCACCCATGAGCTTCCTCTCCGCCGGTTTTAAAATCTGGAAGGAGCACATGAGGTTCTCGTCCACCGTCATCATCGCACCGGCGTTGTCGAACTCGCCGCAGTAGTTGGGCGCGCTGAACACCGTCACGAGCTGCCTCTTCCCGAAAAACTCGTAGCCATTCTCCACCACCTGGTGCGCGCGAACCACCAGGTCAAAGTCAAATTTCGCGAGGAAGTCCGCCACCACGTCCGTCCCGTAGGTGTAGGACACGCCGCGGTCGTTCTCACCCCACCCCTGAAGATCCGCGTCCGGATCGGACCACAAAAAGTCGCACAGCATGCCCATGTCGGGGATGTCCGTCGGCCGCTTGATCTGCACAATCTGCTGCAGATCCTTCAGCTCGGGCGACGGCCCGCCGTGGATGCAGAAGATCTTCTCGTCCACGATCGCGGCGAAAGGGAGGCAGTTGAAGACGTCGCAGAACACGCGCCACAGCTTGATGTTGTACCGGCGCTTGCACTCGTCGTAAAAGCCGTAGATGCGGCTGATGGAGTTGCACTCGTGGTTACCGCGGAGAAGAAAGAAATTCTCCGGGTACTTGACCTTGTACGCGAGTAACAAACAGATCACCTCCAGACCTTGCTTACCCCGGTCCACGTAGTCGCCCAAGAACAAGTAGTTCGCCTCGGGGGGGAAACCGCCGTACTCAAACAGCCGAAGCAAATCCGAGTACTGGCCGTGCACGTCGCCGCAGATCTTAAGCGGAGCCTCGAGCTCCAGCAGGCACGGCTGAGACAGGAAGATCTCGCTGTTGGTGGTGGGGGAGAGGGGTGGACGGTCAGGTAACGGCGTGGGGGGATGACGCGAGTGTTTGGGGACGTCAAAGGACGAGCTCGTCGCGACGAGTGCGAAAAACATCGTCGCAGGAGGCCAGCGGGGCAAATTTGAACGAGATCGGGGCGCTGACGTCGCGCGCGGCCGCGATCGAGCGCGGCGGGCGTGGATGGGACCGCCCGAGGCGCGCCCGCAAATCCCGCGGCATCGTCGGGTAGCGCCGGCCGCACGTTGTGGCCCGAACCCGGCGCGGACGACGCGACGCGACGCGCGCGGCGGACCGCCCCTGAAGGAGCCGTAGAGCCTCTCCCGCGCAGCGGCAGTGCCCGAGATGGTTCGCTTCCCATGGGGCGTCGAACGGGCAATGCGGACGCGCGACCTCGCCGGACGCCGCCGAACGCGCGGCCACATCGACCCACACGTCCACGATACGGACGCGCGCCTCAATCCGGGTCGAACCACGTCGCATCCACCCCGTCGACGCGGTCGCCGGACGCGCGAGAACCCTAGTTTGCGGGCCCGCTGGAAAAAAAGAGCGCGACGATGGCGGGATGGCGGAAAAAAGCCGGCTCTCCGTCGAGCGGCGGGGAGGGCACGCACCGAGCCGTCGCGCAGAGCGCTCTGATTTCACCCTCAGCCAACTGAACCGTGCGGTTATTAGGCTGCCCCCTCACGCTCAAGAGCCTCTCGATGACCGAGTCGACGTCGAGACCCGTGCCAGCCATCTTCGCTGATGTTTCTAGCCTTTCAAAGATGTTTCAGGAAAGCCGCTCTCGGTGCTGGGCCGTACTAGGCTGCTTCCCGTTCGTCCTGCGACTTGCGTGTCCCCACCGACGCGCGAATCTGCACGGACTACACCCGCGTCGTCTAACCCTACGCGAACTCGTGCGAGGGGTGCGTCGCTCGTCGCGGCCGCACGCTCTGACGATGACGTCCCGCCAGCCGAGCGCCTCGGTCTCTTCGCTTCGATATGGAAACGTGGTGACAAATTTGAGAGGTTCGTCTAAACCCGTGTCCTTTTGCCCATAGGCGCCCGATTTGAAAAGTGTCGACCAAGATTTGCAACCGACCAAAACTTTCGCTGAAACGAACACGCGAAGTGACCACTTCGCCCTCGCCCTCGACCACTTCGCCCTGGTGTGAGGGGCGTTGAGGGCGCGTCCGGAGGCGACGGACGGCGCGCGAGGGATAGTCACACAATGGCGGGCGACGATGTCTTCCTCGAGGTGGCGCTCGAGGGCTCGAGCGGTGCGCATTACCCCCCGACCTCGCCCGTTTTCAAAGCATCAGCCCCCTCTCCTTTTTCCACTCGGTCGTCGCCGCCCGTCATCGCCTCGTCGTGTCCATCGATTTTCTGACCCGAACCCTCGTGTCTCTACCCGCAGGATGCACGATCCACGAGTTATACGCCCGCCTCCGCGGCGACGACGAGGCGGAGCTCTCGGACGAGCGCAAGGACCGCGCGTGGGCCAAGCTCACACAGCTGGCGACGAGCGACGACTTCGTCTTTGTCAAGTCACCCATGCCGACGACCGCCTACGACACGACCGACAAGGACCGTCGACCCATTTGGCCGCAAATCGAGGATGAGGAGTTGGCGACGCGCGCGATGAAGCTCGATGACCCGTCGCTCAGGTGCGCGCCACGCCCCGCCCCGCCAGATCCCGACCCAAGAACCGAGCGAAAAAAATAACAACCCATTGACTCGTCGCGTCAACCCATTCGCAGGTCCAGACGAAACGCCGAGAGCGAGGACGTCCGCATCGTCGCGCGCCGCGCCGCGCGTGACCTATCGCTCGGCCTCGGCGACGAGCACACCTGGTCCATGAAGACGGGCGCGGACGCACGAGCCGTCCTCGACGCCGTCGCGCTGTCGCGGAAAGCGGGCGTTCCAACCTCGGGCCTACTCAACGTGTCCGGCGGCAACAAGACGGCGCAGCAGGTGGGGTACCAGGTCAAGTGCCTTCACGCGGCGGGTCTGATCCACAAACGGGAGGCGATCATCGACGACGCGGGGCGACGGGAGAAGACGTCGGTGCACTACCTGAGCCGGTGAGTTTCTTGTCTTTTCATTTCCGTACGGGCAATTAGAATGAGTGATGACGGCGTGTTTTGTTGTCCACAGGTTTCGACCCGCGCTCGACTTCAACGCGAGCGTGGACGCCGACGGCGAACAAAACTACCTGCACGCCAGCGACATCGCCGCACTCGCGTCCGTGTTTGCCAGGTCCATGCGTTCACGCCCGGGTCCACACGGCGGCGACCGCGGCGCGATGTTCCAATCCGACCTGAGCGTGGAGTTGTACCGGTGGCTCAAGGATACGAAAGGGTGGAGCGACGAGGAAGTTCGCAACCCGGGGTCTAAGAGCCGCATCGCGAAGATTTACGCCCGAGTCAAGGACCACATGGTGGCGGCAGGGATGGCGGAGCAGGTGATGGCGACGGTCGAGACGGCGACCCAGGCTTTGGAGGGGAAGACTCCGGAGCACTCCGCCCTGCGACTGCTGCCGGGCGCTCTCGGCGCATTCTCCTCCGAGGACGGCGAGGATGAACTCGACGGCGTCGTCGGAGCCGCGTGCGGCGGCGGCGAACTGCGCATGAACTCCACGTTCGAGGATCAGATCGTGTCCGTCTGTAAAGACGCGGGACCCGACGGCCTGCGCGCGCACGAACTAGCCGAACGGTTCAAACATACCGCCAAGGATTTCGGGAAGAAGCTGGAACTGATCATCAGGTTCCCGCACCTCTACGGTATCAAGCAGACAAAAAAGCAGGAGGGCAAGACCCAGGTCCAGTGGATCCACTTCACAGGGGTCGATACCGGAACGAAGACGTCGAAGGGAGACACCAATGGAGGGGAGAAGGCTGCGGACGTCATGCAGCGCGAACGGTCCGCGTTGCTCAAGAAGCACCTGGACGAGTACGGGTACGTGGTGAAGATGTGGGTCCCGCGGCTCATGCGCGACTGGCTCGGTTCGTCCAATCCATCCACCGCCGATTCCAAGTATTGCAAACGGCTGTGCGATGCGATGGAGAGCAAAGGTGAGCTGCGCATCGAGCGCGTCACGGTGGACACGCTGGGGCAGTTGTCCTCGGCGGAGACCCAAGACGTCCTCGTCGCCCCGAACTTTCCCAAACTCTCCGAAGCGTTCAAGAGACGCATCGCGACGGAGATTGCGGAGACGCAGAAGGCGACGAAGCAGTCCTGGTGGAGCGGGGATGTCTACGCCATCACGAGACCGGTGGTCGCCGACGGGGAGGCAGGGGAGGATGCGCGCGCGCCCGCGACCCCGGGCGGCGTCTCCGGTCGCGAGCTCGCGGTCTCATCAACTCCCATCGTGCTCACCTTCAAAAACCCGGGCGCCAAGCCGAGGATGCGACACGCGGCGATGACCGACGTCATGCACGACGCGGGTACTACCGCCGTGGGTACCGCGGACAAGCCGCTCATGTTCAAGACGTTTCGAAGCCTATATTCGCTGGAGAGCGGGTACGTCTCGGCTTCGGCGATTCGACTGCAGCACTTTCATGGTTTTTTGGTGGATGAAGTTTTCGGGAACGATCACGCGGGTTCGCGCGATCGCACCTTCAACGCGGGCGAGCTGTGCATGGAGCGGATGCCCGTCGAGCTGTTCCTAAAGCTGATCCCGGCGCCGAAGAAGCTGTGCGAGGAGGAGCCGCGGATGCTCGCGACGCTCCAGACGCTCGCGTTGAACGGTAAGCGCCTCGGGGAGTTGACACCGGACCAGCGCATCGCTCTGGTCGGAACCCTTTCCCCGCCCAAGACAGCGAAGCGGGCCGCGCGAGTCGCCGCGATCAGCACCAGACAGAACGCGGAGACGAAGCTGGCCAACTTGCTCAAGTGGCTCAACACGATGGAAATCGTGGAGAAGATCGACACGGGCGTGTACAGGCTGGCCGACGAGGCTCGGTTCCAGACCAAGTCGCCGCCGACCGAGGACGAGGGAACCCCGGTTGAGGGTTCAGGCGCCTGGCGCACGTGTCGCGTGGACACGAGGGCGGGCCACGGTGTGTTCTGGCGGGAACTGGAGAGCACGTTCAAGGGCAACGACGGGTCACGGGAGAGGGTCGCCGACGGCTCCAGGAAGAAGATCCAGCCCGGCGTGCCGCAGACGTACGTTACCAAGCCGGACATGAAGGGTGCCTTCCCGTCGTCGCGGCTCGCCAAGAACGGACTCAACCCGGAGAAGCACATGGGCATCTGCGCCAAGAAGACCTGGTCGAGGATGAAGGACCTCACCATCCGCCAGAGGGTCGTCCTCCTCGACGAGCTCGACAAGATCCGGCTGAACGAGGCGGAGATTCGAGAGCAGGTGGCGGCGAAGCGCGGCGGGGTAATTGCCCATCCGGACGCGAAAGAAAACGAGACTGACGACGCTCACACCAACGCCGAGAAAGCCGCCGCGCGCACAGTCTTCCTCCGCGGCACCAACGTCCTCTCCGCGGACCAGATGCGGGAGATTGCCAATCGCCTGACGATAAGCTTCGACGTCGTGTCACATTTCGTCCAGAACGACTGGAAACGAGTGGTCAACGAGCTGACGTCGGATGGGACCATCACGCGTGACGACGTCACCGCTAACCGGAAGCGCAAGGCGGAGATGGCTCAGGAGAAGACGGACAAGCGCGATCGCCGCGAGTTGAAGAAGGCGCGGAGGGACGCGGTGGACGGGAGACCGGAGCGACTCGTCGGGTTAAATGCCCAAACGGGATCCGCGGCTGTTCGCTCGACGCCCGACGCCGATACCTCCGAGGTGGCCGACAAGCTCCCGGCGGATCCCATGAGCCAGCTCGGCAAGGTCCGCCTCCGATGGACGCGTGAGATGGACAAGGCGTTGGTCATGGCGGTCTGCCGCGTGCAGGTTGTCTTTGGCGTGCCGGGCGGCGCCCGCAAAGA
>Ga0115571_1001132_pt1 | contig 19040 bp, 12 predicted proteins | sample COGITO_mtgs_1205_FD_87293 | JGI IMG/M metagenome (GOLD analysis project Ga0115571, IMG submission 87293) | Pelagic marine microbial communities from North Sea - COGITO_mtgs_120531 | ecosystem: Environmental > Aquatic > Marine > Epipelagic | place: Germany:Helgoland, sampling site Kabeltonne...
GCCGGGGGAGGCCGGGGTCGCAACCCTTTCGAACGCCTGAACTGGAGACGATGGTACGACGACGCACTGGACAAAGTCGGGACTCTCGCCGAGCTCGGTGGCCCTCTCGGATACCATGCCGCGTTCGCCGCAAGGGTGATCCGAGGGGGCGGCGGCCCGACCGCCGAAGCCGAGAGGGAGAGGCACTCGCGACTCGCCGCGGCAGCCGCGCTCGGGGACGTTCTCGAGGGCCGTGACTCGTCCGCTGACCTGGCTGAGACGTGGAGCCGCTTCGTGGACGGGGCTGAGATCGGAGCAGGGACGCTTCAGCAGCTCCAGACTGACGCCGGCGCGAACGCCGCGATGGCCGCGAACATGGCGGCGGAGGCGGGCTGGTGCCAAATAGCGACGCTTCTCGACGGGTTGTCCAGGGAACTGGACGGTGGGGCCGTCCGGGAACTGAGCAGGCTGATGGAGGTGGCTCGCGACGGCACGAGCATCGCGATGACCGCCGCGAGGGCGAGAGCGCTGTACAAGATTGGGGTGAGGTCCCCGGCGGATGTCGCCGCCGCGAGTGAAGACGACCTCGTCGCCGCTCTGCTCAGGGCGAGCGACAACGCGAACGCGCGACGGGGCGGTGTGAAGGGCGACGGGACGGCGGCATCGACGAAACTGAACGATGCCACCTGGGCCATGTCGAGGAGAGCCGCGCGAGACATCGTCGCCGCGTGCGTGACGCACGAGAGACGGCGACTGGAGGCTCTCGTCTCGGAGAACACAGACGCGGGTGAAGATTGACGCCGCACGTACGGACAAACAGTGTGTATTACGCGCAACGCTATGATATATTGTAGTGCGAGACTGACGCAAATCAACGAATCGATCGTTTCCCACCCCTCAGAACGGCAAAGGGGGCAGGAGTCCCTCGTTTCCGGGTTCGCGGAACTTCTTTTTGTTCGGGGCGGTCAGCCGGAACGAGCGGATAGCCTTCTCGAAACCGTCCGAGTTGATGTCCCAGAACGACTCCGGCGCGGAGAAGGTGCAGGTGTACAGGTACTCGCCCCTGATCGCGGTAACACCCACGGAGTGCCTGAACGTGGTCGCCTCGCGCTCCTGCAGGTTGGGCGAGCCCTGGCTGATGTACTCGTAGTACACGTAGTCCACCCCGTCGATGCTCTCCTTCTTCGCGCTCTCCACCTCCGCCAGCGAAACCTTCTGGCCGGAGGCGATACGACCCGTCGCCCTGTCCGCCAGCACGCCCTCCGCGATCTGCCGCGGCTTCCATTCCTTCTGATCCACCTTGGCCAGCTTGGGCGGCGCGGGTCCCACGGTGACCGTCGCGGTGAGCGGTCCTTGGAGGAACGAGATGAGCTCGTACACGATCCTCTGGCGCGCGTCGGGGCTCATGGGCTCGGCGCTGGAGTACGTCTCGCGCACCCTGCTCGTCGCCCACTTAATTTTCTCGCCGGTTGAATTCTCGCTGGGGTACGCGAACTCGTACGCCATGACGGGCTGGGCGATGGGCGCGGCCATCGGGACGGCCTTCTTGGGAGGAGGCGCGGGAGGCGCGGGGGCAGCCTCGGGCACGGGGGCAGCCTCGGGCGCGGCCTCATCGTCGGCGATCGCGGGGAACGCCGCAGCCGCCGCGAGCATCGCCGCGGAGTCCACCAGCATCGCGCGGCGACCGCGAACGGCCTCGGCCTCGTCCGCCGACGACGACGACGATCCGAGCTCGCGGTTAGATGACGACGCGCGGGCGACGACGGCGGCGCACCTACCCGCGGTGGGCCGGGACGCCGCCGATTTCGAGCTCGCGACGCGCGACTTGATCATCGTCGCGGAGCATACCGCCGAAGCGGACATGGCTGAGACGGACGCCATCGTGTGTGGAGGTTGCCGATCGAAGTTGTTATCCTGATGGTCATCAGGGTCTCGGCTCGGGTGAAGCGGGACACTGGAGAGCCAGCCTCTGTGTGATCACGAGACTGGATTCGCGTGCGATTTCGAATAAAAAAGTTGAGATAGCCAATTTTCAAGACTGCTCGCCACTCAACAAAAAAGTCCCGCTTTTTAGATCGCCGATCTTTAAAAAAGTCGTCAAAATAAAGGGATCTTGTTGTGAAAACCGACGGTTCGGGGAAGATATACGGCGCTCGGTATGGGTCACGTGTTTAATTTTGATTGAAAATATCGGAAATGCGATCCGGTGTCGCACTGAAAACGTGGTCAGAGTGCTCCCCGATTTCGTGGAGAGCGGGGATTTTGAGGTTCACGCGCGTGACACCTGGAACGACCATCCACAGACCGTCGTTTTACGGTTCAACAGCGCACGAATTTGTCGCCACATTCAATTTCTGATCGACCGTTGGCATTTCGTTCAGCCACAGAATTCGCGTTTGGGTTGGAAATACGGCGTAAATTGGGGATCTGTACCTATGGGGATTTACCCTGAACGACCGTCCGTTCGTTTGCGTCTGGGAATGCGCCCCGTGTTTGGTCTCTTTTGTGGAAAGTGTTGGGCTGTCCGAGTTCCTGAATGTCCCCTCCAAGCGCCGCCCCTCACGCCATAGCTTAGCGCTCTCGCACGTTAGGACGGCGCGTCGAACCTCTCGACACGCGCGTGCGAGCACCAGGCGCATCCACCGCCGTTTTTCGGGTAGCAGCGAGCTCGAGCATCGTCTCGCGCGCGCTTTTCGCCGCCTCACCGCACTTCGGGAAAGGCAAACACTCTGAAGCGGCGAGCCACTCGAACTCCGAGAAACGCGCCCAGACCGACGGGCATTGGCGCGACTCGGTAGGCGGATTCGGGCATTCACGTTCGCGTCTGATTGGATCAGAGTCTCGCCAGGGTCCTCGAGAAGGCATCCGCGCGATATCGGATCGAATTCGACGCTCGCGCTCGAGGCGAAGCCCAGTTCCGCGGCGCACGGGACCGGCAGATTTCGGAGTCGTTGCTCGGAGTCTCCGCTGAAAGGAAGCCCTAGGCTGCTTCGCCCCGCGGCCGGGAACGACCTCTCTCGGCGACAGCTCGGTCCGGTTGGCGGGTCAGAAGGTCTTCACCGATCGTTTGGGTACCGAAGCCCCTCCACGCATAATCAAAGGGACAATAGTGATGATAGCCACGACGTGCGGCGCGCGCAAGTTGACCCACCCGTAGCTCGGAAAACACGGGAACACACAGATCGAGGGAATTCTACAGATTTGCATCAGCGCACACACTGCTGAATGACCATGGCGACTCCTGAAGAGGAACACAACGCAGAGCCGCGCGAACCGCGCAGCGACGAGGAGAGTCCCAAGTCCGAGGACGAGGACGAGACGGAGACCAAATTCGTGGAGTGGGACGACACCGGACGCTTCGGAAGGACCACCCAGCTCCTGGGCCGCGGCACGTACAAAAACGTGTACATGGCCTTCGACGAGGAGGAGGGACGGGACGTGGCGTGGAACCAGGTCAAGGTGAGCGGACTGCCGCGCGAGGAGAAGCAACGGCTGATGACCGAGGTTGAGATTCTCAAGTCCCTCGACCACAAGAACATCATCAAGCTCTACCACAGCTGGATAGACAACAAAAAAGACGGCGAGGTGAGCGTCAACTTCATCACGGAGGCGTGCGCGCAGACGCTGAAGAAGTACGCGGCGAAACTCAAGACCAACCTGGACCTGCGCGCGGTGAAGTCGTGGTCACGGCAGATCCTGCGGGGCCTGGACTACCTCCACTCGCACGACCCGCCCATCGTGCACCGCGACTTGAAGTGCGACAACATCTTCGTCAACCAGAACCAAGGCGAGGTGAAGATCGGGGACCTCGGACTGGCCGCCATGCTGGACAACAACAGGACCAAGTCGGTGATTGGCACCCCGGAGTTCATGGCGCCCGAGCTCTACGACGAGGACTACGACGAGCGCGTGGACATCTACTCGTTCGGCATGTGCATCATCGAGCTGGTCACGCACGAGTGTCCGTACAGCGAATGCAGAAACCCAGCGCAGATCTTCAAGCGCGTCACCGAGGGTGTCAAGCCCGAGGCGCTGGACAAGATCATCGACGCGGATCTCCGATCGTTCGTCCTGAAGTGCATCGCCCCCATCGGCAAGAGACTCAACGCGAAGGAGCTGATGGCGGACCCTTTCCTGGACAAGACGGCCATCAAGGCGCAGGCCAAGCCCAAGCCAACCGTCGAGGAGGAGCCGGAGGCGCCCAGGCCCGGCGGCACGCAACAGTTCGCCGTGCAGGACCCACAATCCCACCCCGCGTCGCGAGCCGAGAGCTCGGCGGCGGTGGGCGACGTGGGATTCGACGCGGGTGAACCGGGCGCCGACTCTGGGAGGGAAGATGAGGGGGCCCGGCGGCGGGAGACTCCCTCGGGCAGCGAATCCGGCCGCGAGGGAGGCGACGCGCATCAAGGCGGCGACGGAGGGAACGATTCGGCGCACCACTCGCGAGCGGCGAGTGAGAGGGGCGAGGGGTTGTCGCGCGTGGGATCGGACGCGGGGTCGGAGTCGACCTCGCCCACCGGCGAGCACAAGGGTGACGGACGCGTCCGATCCGAGTCCGTGCCGACGTACTCCGACGCGGTGGCCACGCCGGCGAAGGAAGAGGCGGGCGGTGGGGATACAGCGGCGCCCGCTCCACCCACCGGCTCGGCGGACAAGGGGGATACGGCGGCGCCCGCTCCTTCCACCGCGGCGTCGTCGCCCGTCGACTCGGCGGGTGAGCACGGCGGCGGCGGCGGCGAGGAGAACGCGGGCAGGAGCAGGCTGGCTCGGTCGTCGTCGGTGTCGCGTTCGCCCAGCGAGATTGACCTCGCGGCGAAGGCGGTTGAGGAGGGTGATGTCAGGGAGGTGCGGAAGAAGGGTGGATCGCTCGACTTCCGGGTCAAGGGTCGTATCCTCGAGGATAAGACGCTCAGGCTCCGCCTCAAGATTGGCGACGCCTCGGGTCACACCCGCACGGTTGAGTTCCCCTTCAACACGGACTCGGACAGCGCGTACTCGGTGGCGAGCGAGATGGTGGAGGAGCTTCAGCTCGCTCAGAGCGACGTGAGGACCATCATGAACGAGATTGAGAACGAGGTCAAGTTCCTCGAGGAGGGCAGGGCGAAGGCGGAGAAGTCCGAGGCGGGCGGCGACCCGTCGCCGGCGCTGCGCCCCCGCGCGTCCGCTCCCGACCTCGGCGGGTACACTTCGGGTGACAGCGAGATGGCGGGCCTGACCCGCGCGTCGTCGCACCGCGATACCGCCTCGTCACGACCCGACGCGGGCTCGCCCCCGCCCCGCGACTCGCCCTCGAGGCCTCCCTCGACGATGCCCGAGATGCCGGTGGAGATGCAACCTTTCGAGGTTCCCCAGCAGCAGCAGCAGCAGCAGGTGCCGCCGCCGCAGCCGCAGGCTCCAGCCGCTATCGTGGCCCCGACGCCTGTTAGGGCGCATGCGGCGCCCGAGCAGCCCACGGTGCGGTCGGAGAGCACCCCGCCCATGCGCATGTCCTCGCCGTCCTCGCAGCAGCCCGCGGGTTCCTTCTGGCAGGGTCAGGCGCCACCTCAGGTTGCGCCGCCGTTGGAGCACCAGATGCAGCAGATGCACGTGTCGCAGCCGCAACATCCCACTCAGCACCCGGCGCACTGGCGCCCGGGCCAGCTCGGCACGCACCCCGCGGCGGCGTCCTCGCGGGCCAGCTCGGTGATGTCCGAGGGGAGCGTCGACGAGCACGACGAGCACGCCAGAGTGGAGGAGGATCGCGAGCTGGCTGCAATTTTTGAAACGCAGCTGAGGGAACAGGCCGAGTTGAAACGGCAACAGGCGGAGATGACCCGGCGGCACACGGAGCAGATGCAGCTCGCGCACGAGAGGATCCAACGGAAGAGACACGAGCGGAAAAACTTCCTCGGCGGCGTCGCGATGAGCAACGCGTCCTCCGCTTCCTCCCTCGCGTCCCTCCAGGGTGCGGATATGACGCACGCGGGTGGTGCGGGACACATGTCCCAGGGTGCGGGATTCCCGATGGGCGCCGGGAGGACCGGAACCGCGGAGATCCCCGCGGGTCGACCTCCCATGCCCCCGGCGTCGCCCCAGGGCCAAGGTCCCCCGCCGCCGGGTACCACCCCCCCGGGTTCCCCCCACATGCACCAGTTTCATCCCAACGCGTTTCACCAGCAGCAGCAGGTGCAGCCGCCGGTGGCGCAGGTGGTGCACGCGCAGCAGGTCCAGCAGCAGCAGCCGCCGCAGGTTGCGCAGGTTGCGACTCAGCAGGTGGACCCCTTCGCGCAGCACTACCAGCAGCCGCAGGTTGACCCGTTCGCCGTGCAGCAGCCGCAGATGAACCAGCAGCCGCAGATGAACCAGCAGGTGAACCAGCAGGCGCACTACCCCGCCGCAAACGGAGTCGGCGCTCCGCCTCCGCACGTCCAGCCCGGGACGACGCTGCCGCCGTCGCATCCGACGGCGCCGACGGCTCACCCCGGCATCAACATGGTCCGCGTTGACAGCCGACACAGCGTCGCGTCCGGCGGCAGTGGGCACAACAGCGCGGACGAGGGTATGGGTCCCAAGGATGCCATGTTCTGCCTCATCAAGGAGGCCAATGAGAAGGAGAAGTCAAAGGCTGAGAAGTCGGCCAAGGCGAAGGAGAAGCTCATGGACCTGGAGGCGACCGCGCTGCTCGGCCTCGACATCACGGGAGGCAAGAGTGGCAAGGAAAGCAAGAAAGCTCCGGGCGAGGGCATGAAGAGCAAGACTGGGCTGGGCATGAAGGAATCGATGAAGGCGATGAAATCCACGGATTCCGTCGCCTCCGCCACCGGCTCAGCCGCCGGCACCAACGGGTCGCACAACGGCGTCGGGTCCTCGACGGACGAGCTCAACCCGCAGGAGGCTCAGGTGTACGAGCCAAAGAACACGGCGGCGGCGCAGGGTTATGACGGCGACGTGCCGATTCTTCCGCATCAATCGCTTCCCCAAGACTCGGGGCAACCGTAGACTATAGCTAGCTAAATCAGCAAGTTTGTGAAAAAGAGACGAACGTGCTAAAAAAATTGGATTCTCTGATATAACAAGACTCGCTCGATGCGTGTATTATCGCTCTGCCACCTCGCAGATTACCCGACGCTGCCCTCGAGCTTGAGGCTCATCAACTGGTTGACCTCAGCGGCAAACTCCATTGGCAGCTCGTTGAAAACCTCGTTGCAGAAGCCCGAGATGATGATGCCCACCGCCGTCTCCGGGTCGATGCCGCGCTGCTGGAAGTAGAACAGCTGGTCCTCGCCAATCTTTGACGTGGACGCCTCGTGCTCCACCCGCGCGGAGGGCTCCCTGACCGCGATGTAAGGGTAGGTGTTAGCCCCGGCCCTGTCCCCGATGAGCATCGAGTCGCACTGGCTGTAGTTCCTGGCGCCCGTCGCGGTGGGCTGCACCTGCACCAGTCCTCGGTAGCAGTTCCTCGACTTGCCCGCGGAGATACCCTTGCTCACGATGCGGGAGCGGGTGTTCTTGCCCACGTGGATCATCTTCGTGCCGGTGTCCGCCTGCTGCATATTGTTGGTGAGCGCCACGCTGAAAAACTCACCCACGCTGTTGTCACCCTTGAGCACCACGGAAGGGTACTTCCACGTGATGCTGCTGCCAGTCTCCACCTGCGTCCACGAGATCTTCGCGTTGTCTCCCTTGCACAAACCTCGCTTGGTGACAAAGTTGTAGATGCCACCCTTGCCGTTCTCGTCACCCGCGTACCAGTTCTGCACCGTCGAGTACTTCACCTCGGCGTCCTTCGCCGCGCTGATCTCCACCACCGCCGCGTGCAGCTGGTTCTCGTCGTACGCCGGGGCGGTGCAACCCTCCAGGTAGCTCACGTACGATCCCTCCTCCGCGACGATGAGCGTCCGTTCAAACTGCCCGCTGCTCTCGGCGTTGATGCGGAAGTACGTGGACAGCTCCATGGGCGACTTGACACCCTTGGGGATGTAGCAGAAGGATCCGTCGGAGAACACCGCGGCGTTGAGCGCGGAGAAGTAGTTGTCGCTGACGGGAACCACGGACCCGAGGTGTTCCTTGATCAGGTCCGGGTACTCCTTGATAGCCTCCGACATGGAGCAGAAGATGACGCCAACCTTGGCGAGATCCGCCCGAAACGTAGTCGCGATGGACACGCTGTCAAACACGGCGTCGACCGCGACGTTGGTCAGACGCTTCTGCTCGCCGAGGGGGATGCCGAGCTTGTCGAAAGTCTTCAGCAGCTCGGGGTCGACCTCGTCCAGCGACTTCTTCTTCTCCATAACCTTGGGCGCGCTGTAGTAGGACACCGCCTGGTAGTCGATGTTTGGGTACCTGTTGTCGCTCCAGTCGGGCTCCTCCATGGTCAGCCACTTGCGGAACGCCTTCAGGCGGAACTCGAGCATCCACTCGGGCTCATTCTTCTTGGCGGAGATAATGCGGACGGTGTCCTCGGACAGGCCGACGGGGATGGTGTCCGTCTCGATCTCCGTCTTGAAACCAGCCTTGTAGGGCTTGGCCAGCATCTTCTGAATCTTGTCAACCTGAGGGCGAGGATCGGAGACGGGGGACGGTCAGAATTGGATCAAAGACGGTCGTGACGTCGGGACGGGGAACGGACGTGGTGTTGAAAACGCGCGATCGACCACGGCGCGCGGAAAAGGGGGTCCGCGCGACCCGAGGGAAATATCTCGCTCGCACGAAAAACTCGGCCACGTCGCTCGGCAACCTCGGGTCGTCCGTTGGATTCGCGGGTGTGGGTAAGGTCGAGGTCGCGTATCGCGCGCCTCGGCGACTCACCTCCTCAGCCTTGGCATCCTTCTCCTCGACGGGATCCGAGATGGCCTCCGCTCGGGGCGCGACCGCCGCGGACCTGCGGCTCCTCACGCGCTCCCGCTTGAGCCTCCCACCCACAAACTCCCTGGCGCCCAGCCTCGCGGCGGGGGCCTTCGCCGCGACCCGACCCGCGCGGTTTCCGCACCGCGTCGACGCGCCCGCGGCGGTAATCGCTCCGGAGAGTGCGACCGTGGATGACGCCATGGTTCACTACACTTGCGTCACTCCCGAGGGTGCGCGCGAAGAGATGGAGGGCCCTCGCAGCCGCAAATTGGTGACGACTGCTTATCCGAGAGATTTCCGGCGATCGGCAACCTGCATTGATTCGAGAACGAGGGTTCATTTATCACACACAGTTTCTTGACTGGGCAAACAGCTGTTCTTTGGAGATGACGCGAAAGTGACCCTCGGCGACGGGAAGAGGCGTTTCCCTTCCCACTCGATCAAGCGAGGGGACCGCACCCACGCGTCGGATCCGATGGAACCCCTCAACGCCATGTCCGCCGCGGACGCCGCGGACGCGTTCGTGAAGTGCTGCGGATCGCCCGAGTTCGGTCGTCGCATGGCGGCGGCGAGGCCGTTCGCCAGCTTCGACGACGTGCTGGCGACGAGCAGGAAGGTTTGGTACGACTGCCCCGCGGAGGAGTGGGAGCTGGCGTTCAAGGCGCACCCGAGGATCGGGGACGTGTCAGCGCTCAAGGAGAAGTTCGCATCCACCGCCAACTGGTGCGAGGGTGAGCAGTCGGCGGCGCAGGCGAGCATGGACGATGCGACCATCAACGAGCTCGCGGAGTGGAACAAGAGATATGAGGAAAAGTTTGGAAGGGTCTTCCTCATCTGCGCGTCGGGCAAGCCCGCGGACGTCATCCTCGCCGCGCTCAAGGAGAGGTACCCAAACGAACAGGACGTCGAGCTCAGAAACGCCGCGGACGAGCAGCAGAAGATCACAGAGATTCGCCTCGAGAAGCTCCGGGCAGACCTCACGGCTAAGCTTTAGGAGTCGACGAGGGTTCACCTTTGTTTTTAGTAAGAAGTCGAGCCCTGTCTGTCGCCCCTCACACGTGTGCGCCGCGAAGTGAAGTGGGTGGACGATCGTCCGCTCTCCGATATGTCGGACCGTCGCGCGCCTTCCGAGGGTATCGGTTCGGGTGAACCCCCACCGCGATGGACGAAAAACCTCCCGAACGCGCCGACCGTCCGAGCCCTCGTCCTCGTCACCGCGCTCAAATTGCTCATGGTGCCGTGCTATCGCAGCACCGACTTCGAGGTGCATCGCAACTGGCTCGCGTTGACTCACTCCCTGCCACCCGGTGAATGGTACACGGAGAACACGTCGCAGTGGACCTTGGACTATCCCCCTCTGTTCGCGTGGTTCGAGCGCGCGCTCGCGTCCGTCGCCGCGCGTGTCGATCCCGGAATGTTAACCATCAGTGTCGATCCCTACGAGTCGTTCGCGACGGTCGTGTTCCAGCGGTGCACGGTGATGGCCGCCGACCTCGTGCTGTTCTGTGGGGTGCTATGTCAGACGTCTCCATCGCTGCTGGGCCCGTCTTCGCGATCGGGAATCTCGTCGCGCGCGCTCGCGTTGACGCTGGTGGCGTTCTCGCCCGCGCTGCTGATGGTGGACCACGTGCACTTCCAGTACAACGGCATGGTCATCGGCCTGCACGTCTGCGCGTTAGCCGCCGCGCACGCCCAACGACCCGTGCTCGCGGCGGTGCTGTTCTCGGTGCTGGTCCACACCAAACACATCTTCGCGTTCGCGGCTCCAGCGATGGCGGCGCACCTCCTCGCGCATCACGCCGTCGCCGAGTGGCGATGGGTCGGGTCCATCAACCGGGCGGAAGCCTGGTGGCGCGTCGTCGCGTTCGCAACGTCCGCGTTCGTCATCACCGCGGTATCGTTCTACCCGATATGGCGCGCGGGGACGATGGGGGCCATGCTCACGCGGTTGTTCCCGTTCGGCAGAGGTTTGTCCCACGCGTACTGGGCGCCAAACTTTTGGGCGCTGTACAACTTCGCCGACAAGTGCGCGCTGGCGCTCGTAAGGCGAGTCGGTCTGGGTACGTATTTCCCGGCGCCCGTGGGGTACATGACGGGGGGAATGAGCGGCCACGGGGGAACGGGCACGCAGACGCACGCGGTGCTTCCCACCATCACTCCGAAGATTGCGCTATTCGCCGTGTTGGTCTCGATGGGCCCCGGTTTGGTCGAGCACGTCACGACGCGGTGGCCGAAGGACAGGTCGACGTCGTCCCGGGGCTGGCAGCTCGAGCGACACATACATCTACTGCGACTCACGGCGCACGTCACGCTATGCTCGTTCATGTTCGGGTGGCACGTGCACGAGAAGGCGTCGCTGATGGTCACCGTCCCGATGGCCATCGCCCTCGCGCTCGACGACGCGAACCTCGGTGGGGAGGATGGAGCGCGACGGTTCGCATTCCACGCCGGGGAATACATCTTCGTGTCCACCGTGGCGAACTACGCGGTGTCACCCTTACTGTTTCAGCCCAGGGAGTGGCCGATCAAAACCCTCATGCAGGTCATCGGTTTGGTGGTGACCAGAGGCGTGTTGCGACTGAAAGCGCGCCGAAAGGGAAAGGACGTCGACGCCTCTTCGCCCGTCGTTCTTCTCGGTCAGTTCCAGTGGGCGTACCTTCTCATCGGGCTGCCCGCGCTGGAAGCGTACGGCACGTGGGGCCACGGCGTTCTGTTCGGTCCGGGGCGCATGGAGTTCCTGCCCTTGATGCTCGTATCCGTGTACTGCGCCGTGGGCGTCTCCGCCGCGTTTGTTGTCCAGTTGTGTGGGTACCGAGGTCGAGACGTGTTCCGCGCGTACGTCTGGAACGGGTAGTGATCACGGAGAGTGTACTCGGCGTTAATATCGATGCTAATAGGTCATAGTCGTAAACGTTCGATACTCGTGTCACCCTCGGAACGTTTACTTGGCGGCGGCGCCCGCCTCTGGGTCGGCCGCCGGGGCGTTATTACTGGACGCGGCAGCCTCCGCCTTTTCCCTGTTCTTCTCCTTGTTGTACCACCACGCACCCGCCATGGTGATCCCGTACCCGACGATACTCAGGGACGTCACCGCGTTCCTGAAGACGAATACACTCACCGTGGACGTGAACACGTTCTTCAGGTTGCCGAGCACCTGCATGGACAGCGCCCCGACGTTCTCCGTCACCTGGAACTGGAACAGGTTCACCATGAACGCTCCCGTGCAGTTGGCGACGAGCGCGGCGGCGATGGTTCCATCCCTGCTGACGTACACCAGCCTCTCCATGATGAGCGTCGGTCCCTCGATGACGAACGAGAACGGCAGGAGTGTCAGGCACGAGAACGCGGCCATGTACCGCAGCAGGTTGATGGAGTCCAGCGAGTCCTTCCCCAGCAGCAGCTCCTGCATGCACGACTTGGTACCCCTGGCGACGTTGGACAGGATGACCAGCGTGACGCCGAACCAGGACACCTCGGGCACGCCTCCCGCGCTGATCATCGCACCGCCCACGACGGGCATGAGCGTGAGCCACACCTTGCCTCGTTCGCGTTTCTTCAGGATCACCACGCCCATGGCTGCCGTGAACGCCGGCGACGACGCCGCGAGCGCCTGCTCCAGACTGACGTCGACGTACTTGAAGGACGCGACCGCGAGGAGGACACTCAGTGCCATGACCTGCGACAGGAAGAACACCTTCCACCCCTCCGCCCTCGACTTAATCGCACCCCGGGCGGTCCACCCCATCGTCATCGAAAACTCGCACCACAGGAAGGACACCATCATGTGCAGGAAGGTGAGGAAGACGGGCAGCGCGAAGTGCTCGCCCATCAGGACCTTGTTCATGGTGATCAGCACCACCGTGCTCACGAACCATCCCGCCACGGATAGAAACGCCCTCACCTTCGCCCTCTTCGCCCCGGCCGACACCTCCTCCGCCTTCATCTTGGTGCGCGTGTTTTTTGAAGTGACAGGAAGGAGGGGCGAGGACGGGAAGGATGCGACTCGGCGGATATATGGCGCGAAACAGACCGTCATTTATGAGTCACGTGTTCAGCCAATGACACGGCCGCGTTTTGCCGGCAAGTTAGGTTTGGAGTTTGGAGAAAGCAAATTCTCTCGTAGTTACGCCACGCCTGCACTCGACGGCGCGCGTGGGTCTGCTTCGCGATGACGGACACGGCCGCGCCGATGAACCCTCACGGGTTCTCCACATCTTACGCCCCGGTCGAACCCTGGTTCGAGCCGGACACGCCCGACCAACCCGGCGCCGGCGATGGCAACAACACCTCTTACGTAACCGGAGCTCCGCACCGGGTGACTATCTCCACTGCGGGTTTGGGAGTCGGATTCGTGCCCCACCACCACCACGGGGCGGAGGGCGGCGGCGGCGAAAGTCAGCCGATGCAGGACCAAAAATACGACGAGGATCTCGACGACGCGGACGAGGACGACGTCGACGCGTTCGACGACCCGGCCGGCGCGGTCGACGCCGCGTCGCGCCCAGATTACCCCGACAATCCATTCGACCACGATATGGCTGACTCGGAAGATGAGCAAGCTGTGGGCGCCTCGGTGGGGGCGGAGGAGGACGCGCGAGTCGGGCTCGTGGACGTCGATACGGACGAGGATGATGAGCGCGACGAGGTGGTCAGCATCACGGCGACGATCGTGGACGGAGACATGAGCGCGGACGACGCGGACGACGGCTCCGACGACGACGAGCCCGAGACGGAGGAGTGCCCGTGGTCGTACCTCGACCTGCGCCGGGACTTTTACGCCGAGGTGAGAAAAATGAAATGGCCCCATCCCCGCTTCCTCGACCCGTGTCCGCCCCGCTCGCTCCCGGCATGATTTCCAACGAAACGACGCACGTACGTATCGACTGACGAACCCTTCCAACTTGATAACCACCAAACGCAGGGCGGCGTGGGCGCGGCGCTGAGCTTCCACGAGTCCCACGGCGACACCACCGCGGCGCAGGCCAAGGCGGGCCGAGACATCCAGGGCATTCCGTGGGACCGGCTCCAGTTCACCCGGGACCAGTACCGGGCGAAGCGCGTGCAGGAGTACAAGAACTACGCCAACCTGGAGTTCGCACCCGCGGACCTGGACGGGATGTGCACGCCCCTCGAGACGCGCCCGGTTCAGACGCCGTTTTTTGAGTTTGCGCACAACACCCGCGCGGTGCGGTCCAACTTTGTGAACTTCCAGCTCAGGAACCTGGTGTGGGCCACGAGTAAGCACGACGCGTACGTGATGAGCGAGAACAAGGTGGTGCACTGGAACGCGTCGACGCGAAAGGCGACGCCCGTGTTGGATCTGGACGGCGGATCGTCGGGCGGCGCGAGCGGGGTGATGGTCGGAGACTTTCCCCGGATCCAGGTGAGCACGACCAGGGTGAAGGACGGCATCGTGGCCGCGGGTGGGTTCGCGGGCGAGCTCGTGGTGATGGACATGAACACCGGGCTGTCGCGGTCCACACGGGTGACCCAGGACGACAACGGCATCACCAACGCCATCGAGATCTTCAGCGCCAGGAGCGGCCGGGAAGTGTTGGTGAGCTCAAACAACGACGCCATGACCCGGTTCTACGACGTGGAGACGATGAGGTGCCTCGCGAAGCACAAGTACCCGTGGGCGGTGAACTACGCCACCGCGTCACACTGCGGCCGTCATATGGTGGTGGTGGGCGACAGCAAGGAGGCGTGGCTGGTGGACAGCGGCACGGGGCGGAGGATGGCGACGATGGAGGGACACCTGGACTTTTCCTTCGCCGCCGCGTGGCACCCGAACGGATGCGTGTTCGCCACGGGGAACCAGGACACCACCACGCGGCTGTGGGACGCGAGGTACCTCGGCCAGTCACTCGCCGTGCTGCGGGGGAACATGGGCGCCATTCGGTCACTCCGGTTCTCGGACGACGGTCGCTTCCTCGCCGCAGCGGAACCCGCCGACTTTGTGCACGTGTACGACGCCGCCAACGGGTTCAACTCGGTGCAGACGTTGGACCACTTCGGCGAGACGGCGGGTATCTCGTTCTCCCCAGACTGCGAGACCCTGTTCGTGGGGGTGGCGGACCTGACGTACGGGTCCGTCCTCGAGTACACCCGCGCCGGTACCGGCGGCGCGGCGGTGGTGGTGTGAGAGAATGGTGTGCGCGAGAGAGCCGAGAGAAAGCTTTCTCCCGGGATGAGATTAGACAAACGGACGAGGCGTCGGGGCGCCGGCGAAGGCGCGCGCCCCCGTGTACTGTACTTGTACGATATAGACGACGTGATGAAATGAAATGACACGACGCGACGAATTCATCGAGACTCTGGATTTTACACGACTAAGGGTTATCCCTGGACTAAAACGCGAGCGGAAAAGAATTGGAGACGATCAAGGCCATTTGGTGAACTGGAACACCTTGTCGACGATTGCGAGACCGGTGGGGATCTGCCAGGTGAAGAGCGCGAGGTTGACGCAGTTGAGCGCGATGTGGGCGCTCCTCGCCTTGTCGTTGCCCCTCTGCATCTCCGGCACGAGACCCGCCGCCGCGGCCCACAGGCAGACGATTCCCATGCCCGCGTAGAGGTGGGGACCGGGGAACAGCTTGCCGGTGCGGAGGTAGGTGTTCATGCCACCCTCCACCGCGAGGGTGACGCCAAAGGCGAGGAGGAGGGAGCCCCAGTTGTTGTGCTTCTCCTTGTAGTTGCCCGCGATGAGCGTCTTGCGCTCGGCGGCGAGCTCGTCGATCTTACCCTTGGTCGCGAGCTGCGCCGCGGACATGGAGGGCGCGGCAGCCTCCACCTCGCCGGTGGCGGTGACCGCGGCGGTGACCGCGGCGGGTAGCTCCTTCTTGAGATCCTGGATCTCCTCACCCACGGTCCTCACCTTGCGCCACTGCAGGCCGAGGTAGCCCGCGTAGACGGTCGCGAACCAGAGGCCCCCGAGGAAGAAGGGGTGGACCAGCGCCAAGGTGCGGCCCTCCAAGATGCCGAACTCGCCGCCCTTGGCGAACGCCTCCTGCGCGCCGAAGAGGACGGGGTTGGACGCCACGGTGGCGAGGAGCGCGAGCCTGCCAGCCTCCATGGTGGACTTGGCGGACTCGGCGGAGGATCCGGGAGTGGCCTTGGCGACCACGCGGCAGGCTGGGCGGCGGAGGGAGGCGGACCTCCTGACGGAAGCCTTGCCGGCGAGACGGACGGGCGCCGCGCGGAGGTTGATGGTGGTGGCCATGGCGTTCATGGTCGTTCGAGTCGTCGACTTTACGATTCGGTGCTTCGGTGCGCCGTCGGAGTGGTCCTCGGCCGGCGACGGCGACGGATAAAAAGTGCAGATTGGAGGTCTCTGCGCCACGAAATTCCTCGTTCCTCGTTCGGACACGTGGTCTCTGCCTCGCACGTATGGGTAAATGGTTAGAAAACGGCCGAACTTTGTGGAGTTGGTATTGGATGCGACTATTTCGATTTTCCGTGGACTTCTGGCCAAAAAAAGATTTCAATTCGTGCGGGCGTTCAAAAGCAACAACGCGCGCACCAAGCGATATTGAGCGGGGGGTTCAGATGTCGTCGTTGCCGACGTCCTCCACCGCGGGGGTAGGTTCCCGGACCGCCGCACCCGTCATGGACGCCGGTCAGAACTCGGCGCAGAGGGCGCAGGTTCAGGCGATCGCCGAGGTCGATCACGTCCTGGCGAACGCCAAGAAGGAGCTCGACGTCCTGCTCAAGACGTCGACGCCGCCGACGAAGGCCATAGCGACGGTGCTCGTCATTTCGTACCTGATGTTCCTAGTGATGCCGTGGACGTCCACCTATCTCGCGCTGATGCCGGAGAAGACGGTGCCGTGCGTTTGGAACGTGCTAACATCGGGCTTCTACGAGATGAACCTCGTCGGGACCGCGATCGACGTGCTCGGAGTGCTCTACCTCGGCCGCACGCTCGAGCCCATCTGGGGCGCGGGTGAGCTGATGCACTTCGTTCTCATCGTCCAAACCTCCGTGGGGCTCGCCAGCTTCATCAGCATGTACGTGGCGTACGTGCTGAGCGCGGATCCCTTCTACATCATGGCAAAGTTCTCGGGCTTTCACGGCGTGCTCGCGGGGCTCCTCGTCGCGGTGAGGCAGCAGCTCCCGGACGAGCGTGTGCCGGTGCCGATACACGTCGCGCGGCACATCCCCGAGCTTAGGAACAAACACCTGCCCGGGCTCTACTGCGTCGGCGTCCTGGCGTACTGCGTGTTTTCTGGGGGAAAGCACCACCACGTCGGCCTCTTCCTCTTCTCCCTGTACGGCGCGTACGCGAGCTGGGTGTACCTCCGGTGGTTCCAGCTCCACCCGGCGAGGATAGCGGTGGGTACGGGGGTCGTGAGGCAGACGGTCAAGGGCGCGGAGACGGACAGGTGGGGGGACGACAGGGATGACTTTGAGTTTGCGGAGCAGTTCCCGTCGGCGATCAAGCCGGCGTGCAGGACGGCGACAAACCCGCTGCACCTAATCTTCTGTGATCCGACGAGAGGAATCTTGCGACGATTCGTCCCGGGCGATCGGGATCGTGCGGGGGACGTGGAGGCGCCGGCGGTGCCGACGCAGCCTCCCGCGCCGCTCGATCCAAAGGAGGAGGAGAGGAAGAGGGAGATGGGCGAAAAGGGAAGGAAGCTGCTCGAGGAGAGACTCGCGAAGAAGGCTGCGGAGGAGGCGAACGAGGCGTGACGAAGCCAACGATGTGATTGTATCAATGTTCAGCCGCTTGTATCCGTATTTCAGAAACTCTACGAACCTTTCACAACGCCCCGCTCGGGACAAAAAAATATTGAGCGCTCTCCCCGTGCTGAGTTGGCGATGGGGCGCTTGCCCGAGTCCAGGGTGTTGGACAGGAGCATGGCGATGGTCATGGGTCCCACACCGCCCGGCACCGGGGTGATCTTGTCCGCCTTCTTGATCGCCTCGTCGAAGTCCACGTCACCCGTCAGCCTGAACCCGCTCTTCTTGGTCGCGTCGGGCACGGAGTTGGTGCCGACGTCGATGATCACGGCGCCCTTCTTGATCCAGTTCTTCTTGACCATGTGCGCGCTGCCCGCGGCGGCGATGATGACGTCGGCCCTGCGGCAGATGTCAGCCGGGTCCTTGGTGCGAGAGTGTACCACAGTCACGGTGCAGTCCTTCTTCATGAGCATCAGCGCGGCGGGCATGCCGACGATGTTGGACCGGCCGACCACAACCGCGTTCTTCCCTTTGAGATCCACCCCGGAGCGCTCGAGCAGAACGATGCAACCCTTGGGGGTGCAGGGCATGAAGAGCGGCTCGTGGCCCTTCATGCTGAGCTTACCGATGTTGAGGGGGTGGAAGCCGTCGACGTCCTTCTGCAGCGATATCTCCGCGAGTATCTTCTCCTCGTTCATGTGCTTGGGCAGCGGGAGCTGGACGAGGATGCCGTGGCAGTCGGGATCGGCGTTGAAGTCGCGAACAACCTGAAGCACGTCCTCCTCGCTGGCGTCCTCGGGCATCTCCTTGTGAAACGAGACGATACCGGCCTCGTCGCACGCCTTGCGCTTCATGCGAACGTACGTCTGCGAGTCGGGGCGGCTGCCCACGATGACCACGGCGAGGCCGGGAGCCTTGCCGTACTTGGCCACCAGCTCGGACACCCCCACCTTGATCTCCCCGCGGATCGTCGCGGCGATGGCCTTGCCATCGATAATCTTCTCGGCCGAAGGCTTGCTGTTGTTACCACCCATGGTTGCGCGCGAATGTCCTCACGAATTGCGTCCGGTGACTGTGTGGCGTCGTCGTGGCGGGTCCGATCGTGCGTTTGCCTTTTATCCGCTTTGAACGGACGACGGTCTCTTCGTGTTGACGAGCGGTTGCCGAGAAATACGTATGCGACCCAGTTAGAAAAGTGAATTGAGAATTAACGAATGAAACATATACTCAGTCCGAATGTCACTGAATAACCCTTGATAGGCTTCTTGGGAACGGATTTTGGGTTAGGTTTTCTGTTTTTATGGTCCTGCTTTTTGGCGTGTGCCGTCCACTCCAGGTGTTCACGGTCACTCGGTCGCCGCGCGACACCTCGCGTACGCCGCTCGTCGGGGCGCAGAGACCGTCAACTCGTCCGCCGTCAAGTACACAGGTACCGGAGCACGATGATGTCCATGTCGTCCATGTCCATCGAGTCCGATAACGGCGAGTTCGACGCAATCGCGACGGGCGAGAGGAGCGATGGGGGACGACTGGGTGCACGTGGTACGGAA
>Ga0115571_1001140_pt1 | contig 18977 bp, 12 predicted proteins | sample COGITO_mtgs_1205_FD_87293 | JGI IMG/M metagenome (GOLD analysis project Ga0115571, IMG submission 87293) | Pelagic marine microbial communities from North Sea - COGITO_mtgs_120531 | ecosystem: Environmental > Aquatic > Marine > Epipelagic | place: Germany:Helgoland, sampling site Kabeltonne...
AGAGATCTCAAATCCGGAACACGTCATTTGTGAGATCACGGCTAAGTCCGCATTGTCGATTCGATTGATGGTTGAGCGAGGCCGTGGTTATGTGCCGGCGGACGCGCGCGACAATCCAGAAGAAGAGACCCGATCTATTGGTCGCTTGCCGCTGGATGCGTCTTTTTCACCGATTCGTCGCATTAGTTATGTGGTTGATTCGGCGCGAGTTGAGCAGCGCACAGACCTCGATAAATTGATTATTGATCTCGAGACAAACGGCACGCTGGATCCCGAAGAAGCGATCCGTCGTGCGGCCACCATCCTCCAGCAACAGCTGGCGGTGTTTGTCGACCTAGAGGGTGAGGCGCAGGCGGCGGCAACTGAAGCGGCGGAAGAAGTCGATCCCATTTTGCTGCGACCGGTTGATGACCTTGAACTGACGGTTCGTTCTGCGAATTGTCTGAAAGCCGAAAATATCTATTACATTGGCGATTTGGTGCAACGCACCGAGGTAGAGCTGCTGAAAACGCCCAACCTGGGCAAGAAGTCATTGACAGAAATCAAGGACGTGCTGGCCTCTCGTGGTTTGTCACTGGGTATGCGTCTTGAGGCGTGGCCACCGGCGAGCCTCAAAAACGATGAGCGCCTGTTGAGCGTCTGACACTAAATAACGCCGGGCAATGATTGCCCGGCATGATTTGTAAGGAAAAGAGCCATGCGACATCGTCACAGCGGACGACAGTTAAATCGCAACAGTTCACACCGAAAAGCTATGTTTCGTAACATGGCGGTATCTTTGGTGGAGCACGAGCTGATTAAGACCACTGTCCCCAAGGCAAAGGAACTCAGGAGCTATGCTGAGCCGCTTATTACACTCGCCAAAAACGACAGTGTGGCGAATCGTCGGTTGGCATTCGATCGCACTCGCTCAAAAGCGGCAGTGGGAAAGTTATTCGAAGAGCTGGGCCCTCGTTATCAGGAGCGCCCCGGCGGTTATATTCGCATTCTCAAGTGCGGCTATCGCACAGGCGATAAAGCGCCCATGGCCTATGTGGAATTAGTGGATCGTCCTCAGCCCGAGGGAGACGACGAGAGTGCGGAGACCACCGTAGAAGAGTGAGTCGCGACGGCACGATAGAGTAGCGATTAAAGCCCCCGCTCTTGCAACCAGCGGGGGTTTTTTTTGGCCGGTATTTTTGCCGGTTAGCGTGGCTTCCAAAGTGGCAAAAGCCCAGTAAAATTTGCGAGCCGCGAGGGCATGTTCAAATTGACCGTCGCGACCCCGGTGGGTAGGTAGAGGTTCCCCATCACTGCACAACTTTTGCGTGTGACGGATCGAGCAGTTGATAAATAGCTGACTCACCCTTGAAATGACCACCAGTCAGCTATAGAGTTGACCAACAGTCATTTATAATGAAAGCCCCGAAAAGAACGGCGCTCCACAGCCACCTGAAGCGCCACTATGAGTAGTACTTAAGATTAACGATAAGAGAGACATAATCGATGAAGCGTTCCCCTAATAAGTTATACCAATTGGTCGCGGCAGCTTGCTTGCCGATGACGTTAACCGCACAAGCGCAATTGGAAGAAGTGATTGTGACAGCCCAGAAGCGGGCAGAGAGTCTGCAGGACGTGCCAATTTCGATTAGCACGGTAAGCGGAGAGAAGATTCAGGACAATTCGATTGTCAACTTCGCGGCGCTGGCAGATTTTGTCCCCAGCTTGCACATTGCCGATGCGTCGGTGAACACTAATATTTATATGCGCGGCATCGGCTCGGGCAATAACCGTGGTTTTGAACAGTCTGTGGGCATGTATCTAGATGGTGTATACCTCGGCCGTGGTCGCCAGTATCGCTCTGGCCTCATGGACATCGAGCGAGTCGAAGTCTTGCGCGGCCCACAGGGCACGCTTTTCGGTAAGAACACCGTTGCCGGCGCCATTAACATTACCACTGCATCTCCGGTCGTTGGTGACGGCACGTCTGGCGAGGTGAACGTCTCCATCGAAGAAAATGGCGGTAGTATCGCTGAGGGCTTCATCCAAGGCGGTGGCGAGACGTTCGCTGCGCGGGTTGCACTACGTGGTCGTGAAACAGACGGTTATGTCTATAACGCCTTCCTTGACCAAGATGAAGGAGCGATTGAGGAGTTCGGTGGCCGTGTGACTTTGGTTTGGGAGCCTACGGAGTCGTTCTCGGCTAACTTAAAATATACTTACATGGAACGCGAACGTGATGGATCGAACAGTGCGACGTGGCGTTTCCTGAATCCCGCTGAGCGTGCTGGAGAAGTTCCACAGAGGACTGCTTTCGCCAATACCGCTTATCAAATTATGGATGTGTTTTTTCCTGACTTTCCGTCGATCGTGGGGCAGGATTTTACGACCTATAAAGACAATAACTATGGCCAGAGTAAAGACGACGGCATTGGTATTGGCTTGAAGCCCGATAGCAGTAAGGACGAGTTGGAAAACCTTTCGCTCACTATGTCATGGGATGTTGGCAACGGCACCTTTACGTCAGTCACGGGTTTTGCTGCTTACGAGTACTTCGACGATGTTGATGTCGATTGGCTGCCCCTGCAATTTATTGATCGATCTGATCGGCAAGACTTCGAGCAGCTCAGTCAGGAAATCCGGTGGACAGCGGACATAGGGGATCGCTTTAATTACACTCTGGGCGGTTACATTGATCAAAACGAGCTTGATTCAAAGGGTCAAGTCATGATCGATACTAACTTTGATGGTCTATTCCCTGCATTTCTCGCCCTCGCAAATGGTTTGCCTCCGGCAGCGGCGGCCCAGATGCCGCAAAATCTGCTTGCAGCGCTCACTGCCGGGAACGCGCTAAACGGCATACCCGGTTATGGCGGTGGCTACTCGGCAAATCAAGTCAGCCGCAACCATAATTTCACCCAAGACACGGATTCCTGGGCCCTGTTTGCCCAAGGCTCTTACGACCTCACTGACGCACTGCGTTTGACGCTGGGTGTGCGGTACACCGAAGAAGAGAAAGACGCCGTCAGTGACCAAAAGCTCGGTGACAGCCTGTGCGGTATTACGGGTAACCTAGAGGGCGGTACCATGGGGCAATGTGGCGCTTACAACAATTGGCTCGCGGTGTTGCAGTCGACCAATTTCGACAGCTATAACAAGTACTGGGTAGGTAGCCGCAAAACCGATGACTTCTCGCCCTCGGTGAACCTGCAGTGGGACGTGAGTGACAATACCATGCTCTATGTCACTTACTCAGAGGGCTTCAAGTCTGGCGGATTCAGTGCGGCAGACGATGGGACACCCGGTAACCTCCCGACTTCTGCTCCGCCAATCCCGCCCGTCGTGGATAACGGATTTCAGGCTAACTCGTTTGTGTCTGACGTACCCAACGCTGACTTTGAGTTCGACGATGAAAGCGTTGAATCCTTCGAAATCGGCGGTAAGCATGAGTTTGCCGATGGCGTAGTGCGCCTGAACTGGGCCGCGTTCTACTCGGAATATAGCGACCTGCAAACAACCATTTTCAAAGGGGTTGGATTTGCCGTTAGCAATGCAGCCTCATCCGAGGTTCAGGGTCTCGAGGTTGATTTCATGATGGCGCTGACGGATACCATTCGCATTGGCGTCAATGCAGCCTATCTGGATGCCAGCTACGGTGACTTCCGTGACGGACCCTGCACTGCGATTCAGCTGGACGCCTCTCGGGCAGCGCCCGCGGCTCCACCTCAGTGTGGCACACCCGCTGCGCTGGCAAACCCCAACCCGGGTCCCAATGATATTAATGACCTCACCGGAGTGCGCACTTTGTATGCATCAGAGTGGAGCGGAAACGCCTTCATCGATTTCCGTATGCCCATGGGCAACATGGAATGGTTTGGTGGCGTAGACGTTAACTATCGCGACGAGTTTGATTCGGCCGGTGATGCGGATCCTTACGACGTCATCGATGCTTACACCAAGGTCAATGCGCGGATTGGTTTGAGCGCGGACAACTGGGAGATCATGGCCTACGGACGTAATATTTTTGATGAGGTGGCGTACCAGCAAAGTTTTGATACGCCAGTCTTAGCGGGAAGCCATACCTTCTTCATGGAGGAGGGCGCAGTCTTTGGGGTTCGCGGAACCTTGCGGTTCTAATGAACACGGTCCTTAAGAACCCAGCTTCGGCTGGGTTTTTTTTGCTTAAAATTTAGCAATTAAGAGACTTTAAGCCCTTTATGCCGCCTGAAAAGACCAATTTTAGACCTTAAAACTGATTTATGAGTCTGAACTTGCACTTATGCAGGGCCGAACGGACGACAAATAATGTGAACCAGTGATTGTTTAATTGCCTGATAGCAGTATGGTGGGATTATTAATGCAACACCATGTTGCATTAATGGACGCGTTTAGCCTGCGCGTCGAGACACCACAATAATGATTATTATAAAAATGAGGTTATAGCTATGAATCAGGTTCCTAAGGGACTGTCGGCGGCTGCCCTAGTCGCGACAGTCGCAGTATCGTCGGCCACCCAAGCCCAGCTCGAAGAAGTGATTGTCACGGCGACTAAGATCGAGACGTCGATACAAGATACCCCTATCGCGGTCTCTGCTTTTACGCAGGACCAACTGGACTCACAGTTGATTAACGACACGATGAATCTGCAGTTCTCAGTCCCCAATATGACGATGACCAAGCAGAACTTCACGGCTAATGACATCCGCATCCGGGGCATCGGCTCAGGCGCCATTGGCCCAGCCGGTGATAGTGGCGTGGGTATTCACATTAATGGTGTCTACCAAACCTCGACCCGAATTTTTGAGACCCAGTACTTTGACACTGAGCGTGTCGAGGTGCTGCGTGGCCCGCAGGGGACGCTTTACGGTCGAAACACGACCGGTGGCGTGGTCAATGTCATCACCGCCAAGGCGGACCCTTCAGAATTTAAGGGCCAGATTGATGGCACCGTGGGCAATTATGGCTACACCCAAGTGCGCGGTATGGTCAACATGCCACTGAGCGATACCTTTGCAGTGCGAGCCGCGGGCATGACGCTGCAGCGAGATGGCTTTGTCGACAACCTCTATACGGGCGAAGACATCGATGATCGTGATATGTGGTCAGGTCGTTTGTCGCTGACCTGGACGCCCAGTGAGCGGACTGAAATCAGTCTGATGGGCAGTTATTTTGAGGAAGATGACAGCCGCGTGCGGTCTCAGAAGCAGGCGTGTGTGTACGACCCAAGTGGCGTGTTGGGATGCTTACCAGGCTCCCCGCAATACCAAACTACCAATTCCGCCGCGGGTATTACCGGCGCGTTGATCGCTAGTATCAGCGGACTCAACGCGATTGCACAAGGTTACCTGGGCGGGTACGGCGCCGCGACCGGGCAGGCAAATTACGCCGCTCTGGGCCTCAATGCGCAGAACGGCTCTGCGTTTTTCCCAGCTGAAGACTATATCGGCGATACCAATCCCGATGGGTTACGCCAGGTCAATATGGACTGGACCCCGACGTATTACACCGAAGAGACCAATATCCAACTGCAGTTCAGTCATGATTTTGGCAATATTCAGATGTATTACGCAGGCGGCTATACCGAGAGCGAGGTCAATTCGACCGAGGACTATGAAAAAGGCGTGTCCAACGCCGATTGGACGCCCGCTTTGAACTCTCTGGCGCAGCTGGGCTCGGTTCCTGCGCTACCAGCCGCCGCGCTGGGCGATATTATCGGTGCATTGGCGCCGACTTACGGTGCGGGTACCGCGCAAACAGTCGGGTTGTTAATTACTGACGCGGCCACCGGTATCCCTGGCGTTGGCTTGTGGGCGGGTAACCCCGGACTGCAGGCGTTAGCCAATGGCGTACCAGTGCTGCACCCTGATGATAAAACGACGTCGTATTGGTTCCGAAATGCCGGTATCGATGAATCATCCAACTATAACGAGCAGTGGACCCACGAGCTGCGCTTTCAGAGTAGCTTCGATGGCCCCCTCAACTTTTTGGTCGGCGGCTTTTATCTCGACTTCGATAATACCAACGCGTATATCGTGCGTGCCGCGGGGCTGGCGCTGCCCGGCTTGATTTTGCCGATCAATCCGGCTGTTTTCCCTGCGCCATCGGGAGATCCGAGTAATCCTCGTTCCGAGTCCGACCCCTACATGCTGGGTTACCACAATGACTCGCGTGTCTACACCCTAGAGGCTCAGGCGTTTTTCGGTGAACTCTATTGGGATGTCACGGACGCATTACGATTGACGGTCGGCGCACGGTATTCAGAAGAGGAAAAAGAAGGTAAGCAGCGCACCATTTACGTCACCTTTTCTGACTTGCCACCGATTCAGCCTAACAACGCGTACTTTGAGCCTAAATACGAGCAGGATGAGTTCACTTGGAAGTTAAATGCCACTTACGACTTTAGTGACGACGTCATGATGTATGCCACAGCCTCCAGTAGCTTTAAGTCGGGCGGTTTCAACCCGATTAGCGATAACTCGCCGCTGGTGGATCCGGCTTTTGGCGGCAACGCCAATAATGCGTTTTTTGACCCTGAGTTTATTGACTCCTTTGAACTGGGCTTGAAGGCGACGCTGCTTGATGGCGCGATGCAAATCAATGCAGCCGGGTTTTATTATGACTATCAAGACATGCAGCAATCTAAAATTGTCAACGTGACCTCGCTGAATCAAAATTCTGATGCCGAAATCACCGGTCTCGAACTCGATTTACTGTGGGCACTCACCCCGAATTTGATCTTCTCTCTCTCGGGTGGTTGGCTTGATACCGAGATCGGTGAGTTCCTGACAGTGGATACAGCCAACCCCAATGCCTCCTCGGCGGCCGCTCTAGCGGCGGATCCCACCGTGGCATCACAGGGTCTGGTGAGCGTCAATGGCGTTAACTTTGTGGCGGCGCCCGATTACAGCCGATGCGAGGCAGCCCCGCCAACCCCGTGCCCCGGTTATGTGCAGAATCTAGAGGGTAATCAGATTGCAGGCTCACCTGAGCTGAACTACAACGTGGGTCTGTCTTACAACATGCCGCTGGGTAGCATGGATCTGACGTTATCGACCAATTATTATTGGCAGGACGAGTACTACGCGTCTAACTTTAACAACCTCTCCAATCAAATTGACGATTGGTCAATGTGGAACGCCAGTGCGCGTTTGTCAGGAGAGAGCTGGTACGCTGAGGCATGGATCAAGAACATTGAAGACAACGATAATGTGACGGGGCACTACTTAACGTCGTCGGTATCGGCACTGTTCACAAACCAGTTCATTTTGGATCCACAGACTTATGGCCTGAGTTTAGGTTGGAAGTTCTGAACGAATACTGCACGACGCAAAAGCCCGGCTCAGGCCGGGCTTTTTTTTGCCTTCGCAATCAGCGTTTGCGCGACTCGTAGCGGTGACGAACCAATGGCGTCGGCCAGCTTAGCGTGACCAGCATCTCGTCAGTCTCATGGCGGTCAACCTACCGTCGGTCAGCCGAATATTGGCCAGTCTGATAGTAGCCAACCAGTCGCGACTGGAGCCACAGCAATGATGCCTCCTCGGCTAAGCGGCTTTCTTACTGCGGCGCTGTCGGGGTTTTGGCGCACTGAGCGCCGGTAATAAGGGCTTTAAGAACCGGCCCGTATGAGACGCCTCGTTTTGTGCCACAGACTCGGGTGTCCCGGTGGCAATAATTTGCCCACCACCTGACCCTCCCTCAGGGCCGAGATCGATGAGCCAATCAGCCGTTTTGATGACGTCAAGATTGTGCTCAATAATGACCACGGTGTTGCCCCCATCGCGGAGTCGATGCAACACGTCTAGCAGTTGTCGGATGTCCTCAAAATGGAGCCCAGTGGTGGGTTCATCCAGGATATACAGCGTGTTACCGGTATCCCGTTTCGATAGTTCTCTCGAGAGCTTTACCCGCTGGGCCTCACCGCCCGACAACGTCGTCGCAGCTTGGCCGAGTCGAATATAGGATAAGCCGACGTCCATCAGTGTCTGGAGCTTACGATGGATGGCTGGAACCGCCTCAAAAAACGCACACGCATCTTCTATGGTGAGGTTTAGGACTTCAGAGATGTTTAGATCTTTGAAGCGGATCTCGAGCGTTTCGCGGTTGTAACGCTTTCCTTTGCACACATCGCAGGATACGTAAATGTCCGGTAAAAAGTGCATTTCGACTTTGGTGACCCCATCACCTTGGCAGGCTTCGCAACGGCCACCGCGCACATTAAAGCTGAAGCGCCCGGGCTTATAACCGCGCGAGCGTGCTTCTTGAGTGCCGGCAAAGAGCTCACGGATGGGCGTAAAAATGCCCGTATACGTGGCCGGGTTGGAGCGCGGCGTCCGGCCGATAGGGCTCTGATCAATATCGATACATTTGTCGAGTTGCTCTAGGCCGTCAATCTGGTCATGCGCGGCCGCCTTTAATGTGGTCGCGCCATTTAAGGCGGTTGCGGCGAGGGGGTACAGGGTGCCATTGATGAGTGAGGATTTGCCTGACCCCGACACACCGGTCACACAGGTGAGCAATCCCAGCGGGAGTGAAAGCGATACGTTTTGCAGATTGTTGCCACGCGCGCCCTCAATTTTGATTTGGCGCTTTGGATCCTGAGGATGGCGCGTCTCTGGCACCACGATCATTTTTCTGCCAGACAAATAGGCGCCAGTCAGTGAGTCAGGGTGTGCGAGCACGTCTTGCATCGTGCCGGATACGACCACCTCGCCGCCGTGCACGCCGGCACCTGGGCCGATATCGATAATATGGTCAGCATTGCGGATCGCGTCTTCATCGTGCTCGACCACCAAGACGGTATTGCCCAGATCGCGGAGGTGAATGAGTGTGCTCAATAGGCGCTCGTTATCGCGTTGATGGAGGCCGATTGACGGCTCATCGAGGATATACATGACGCCCACCAGCCCTGCGCCAATCTGACTGGCTAGGCGAATCCGCTGAGCCTCACCCCCCGACAGGGTTTCGGCGCTCCGGTTCAGCGTTAAATAATTAAGCCCCACATCAACCAGAAAGCGGTAGCGCGCGCGGAGCTCTTTTAAAATTTTCTCGGCGATCGCACCTTGCCTGCCTCCTAGCTCGAGTGCATCAAAGTAGGCTTGGGCGTCACCGACCGGTAGGGCGGTGATGCTGGGCAGCGTTCTATCGTCCACGAAGACACTGCGAGCATCCTCACAGAGTCGAGTGCCTTCACAGGCTTTACAGGCGGCGGTGGAGACGTACTTAGCGAGCTCATCGCGAACCGAAGACGATTCGGTCTCACGGTAGCGCCGATCCATGTTAGGAATCACGCCTTCAAAAGCATGTCGCCGTTTAAATACCGTGCCTCGGTCATTGACATAAGAGAACTCAATTTCTTCGCCACCGCTGCCTTGCAGAATGATGTCACGATGCTTTTGGGCCAGCTCGTTGAAGGGCCTTTCCATATCGAAGTCATAGTGCCCGGCAAGTGAGCGCAATAAGTGAAAATAATAGACGTTGCGGCGATCCCAGCCGCGGATAGCGCCCTCAGCAAGACTGGCCTCGGGATGCAGTACGACGCGGTCTTCATCGAAGAATTGCTTCACCCCTAATCCGTCACAACTCGTGCAAGCGCCAGCGGGGTTGTTGAAGGAAAAGAGTCTCGGTTCTAGCTCATCGATAGAGTGCCCGCAGCTGGGGCAGGCATAGCGTGCGGAAAAGAGCGTTTCTGGGCCGTCGCCGTCCATCGGGGCAACGGCAGCCACACCATCAGTGAGTTCCAGTGCTGTTTCAAAGGATTCGGCGAGCCTTAGCTGGAGATCCTCGCGGACTTTGAAGCGATCGATGACGACATCGATACGGTGCTTTCGTTTTTTATCTAACTCGGGAACGTCATCGAGGTCGACCACGATGCCGTCGACCCGCACACGGATAAAGCCGGCAGCGCGCATCTGTTCAAACACATGGAGGTGCTCACCCTTTCGGTCTCGCACGACGGGTGCCAACAGCATCAACTTACTGCCCTCCGGCATAGCGAGCACCGCATCGACCATTTGCGTTACGGTCTGGGCTTTCAGGGTGACGCCATGGGTGGGGCAGCGCGGATCCCCTACGCGCGCGAACAAGAGCCGCAAGTAATCATAAATTTCAGTGATCGTGCCAACCGTCGAGCGGGGGTTGTGCGAGGTCGATTTTTGTTCGATCGAAATGGCGGGGGACAGCCCCTCGATATGGTCGATATCGGGCTTTTCCATCATGGATAAAAATTGCCGCGCATAGGTCGACAGCGACTCGACGTAGCGCCGCTGGCCTTCAGCGTAGAGGGTGTCGAAGGCGAGGGAGGACTTTCCTGAGCCCGAGAGCCCCGTAATGACCACTAACTTATCCCGAGGGATATCGAGATCAATGTTCTTCAGATTGTGGGTGCGCGCGCCGCGGACCTCGATGGTATCCATTGTGTTCCCTGTGTGAATGACTGCCAACACGACAGTATACGAGGATCCGGCGGCGGCGGACTGACCGCGACGCGTTTTGTCCCCGTGATACACTAAAAAGTCTTTCATTCGTTCAGATATCGTGATTTCAGAAGACGCTTTTACCGCTGTCGAACGCCGTGCCGTCATGGGCCTGGCCAGTCTTTATTGCCTACGAATGCTGGGCTTGTTCATGGTGCTGCCCTTGTTTGCGGTCTATGCGGAGGCGCTTGCGGGCGCCACTGTCGCCAGCATCGGTCTTGCACTGGGTGCTTATGGCCTGACTCAGGCAGTCTTGCAGGTCCCCCTCGGTTGGCTGTCGGATCAGATCGGTCGTAAGCCCGTGATTGTGGGTGGCTTGACGCTACTGATTCTAGGGAGTGTTGTCGCGGCCCTCGCTGATACCCTGACATGGCTGGCAATCGGTCGTTTACTGCAAGGATCGGGTGCCATCGCCTCTGCGACCATGGCATTAGCAGCGGATTACACGCGCGTTGAGCAACGCACAAAGGCCTCTGCCGTGATCGGCGCGAGTATTGGGGTCTCCTTTGCGTTGGCGTTGGTATTGGGCCCTGTTTTGGCGGCTTGGGGTGGCTTATCTCGTGTGTTTGAGACGACTGCGATCTTAGGCGGACTCGGGCTACTAGTGGTGGTGTTCTGGTTACCGCCGACGCCTGAAATCAGCGAGGCAGGCAGATCTCACATCGCAGACCGAGAGCGCTTGGGTGAAGCGTTGTGGGGCCGGGGTCTTGGGGCGCTCTATGGCAGTATTTTCTGTCTTCATTTGTTGCTGATGGCGGCCTTTACGGCCATCCCCTCTGTCATGATTCACGAGGTGGCACTGCCGCCGGAACAGCACGCCTGGATGTATTTGATGACCCTAATGGGAGCGCTACCCGGTGTGGCGATCTTGGTGCGTAAGCACCGCCATCTGGCGGATCCTCGTGGGTTAATTGCAGTGGCCATTTTATTGACGGTGATGGGGTTGGTGGTGGCACTGTGGTCAGTGTCTGTGTGGACTTTGGGAGTAGGGTTAGTGCTGTTTTTCGCGGGGTTCACGGCGTTAGAAACGATTTTACCGGCACTCGTGTCAATCTTCGCCCCCGCCACTTTGCGCGGCACTGCCATGGGCATTTTCTCAAGCGCGCAGTTTTTAGGCGTCTTCGCTGGTGGTGCGCTCGGCGGCAATGCCTTGTATTGGGGCGGGTACGAGGGCTTGGTGATGGCGGTACTGGGGCTGACCCTGATCTGGCTTGTGGGTTTGTGGCGGTTCAGTCACGCCCCCGTCTCGGTCGCCTGAATACGGAAATGATCGAGAATGATGTACCCCTAAGTGGCTTGTCATTGCTATAGTCAGTATATGAATTCACCACATCTCAGACGCCGCTTTTCGTGTGGCTGGGAGCAGAAACGGAGAACCCCATGGCCTCTCGCGGCATCAATAAAGTGATTCTTGTTGGCAACCTTGGCAATGACCCTGAACATCGTGTATTGCCCTCGGGCGGCGGCGTGACCAACATCAGCCTGGCGACCTCGGAGAGCTGGAAGGATAAAACCTCGGGCGAGCAGAAAGAGCGGACCGAATGGCATCGCGTTGTGTTTTTTAATCGCCTGTCTGAAATCGCAGCCGAATATCTTCGCAAAGGTTCCAAGGTGTATGTTGAGGGATCCTTGAGAACGCGTAAATGGCAAGATCAATCGGGCCAAGACCGCTACTCTACCGAGATTGTCGGCGCCGAAATGCAGATGCTGGATAGTCGCGGTGCGAGTCAGGAGGGCGGCGGTTACCAAAGCGCGCCGGCCGCTAGTGCCCCGGCCCCGGCTGCGGCGAATCCCGAGCCTATCGATTTCCCTGAAGACGACATTCCGTTTTAGTCAGACGACGGCACCGAACCGGTCCGTCGCACGCGCTGATTGCTGATGCGTATTTTAGTATTGGGCCTTGATTCTCCGCTGGGCTACTCCTTGCGCTCATTTGCCGCGCCATTGATGCGGCACGAAATCATTGGGGTCGACATGGATGCGACCCGTTGGCGTCGGGAACGGCAGGTTAAAAAGTTGATTCGCCGACAGTCGATTGATCTGATTCTTGATGCGCGGTTGGTGACACAAATCGACGGTGTGGATCCGGTCGGTCATCCTGATATAGAGCGGACACAATGGCTGGCCAATCTGGCTGCTCGCGATCAGATCAGCTACTTGTTTCTCTCCAGTGCACGGGTATTTTCGGGTGTCTTAACCCGGCCTTATCGAGAGACTGATCGGCCCGATGCGCAGGATCCCATCGGTGAAACGCTGATTGCGCTGGAGGACCTACTGCGGGAGACACTCGATAACCTTTTTATTCTCAGGCTGGGTCTGATGTTTGGTGGGCGTCGTCCTAACCCATTGGCAAGAGCGCTCGACGCGCTGGCCCGGGGCGATATTGTCAAAGTCAGCGAGCAGGTTAGGGGCAGTCCGGTACATGTGGCCGAAGTCGCCCGGGTGATCCATGGGATCGTGGATCAATTGGGGACGGGGGCGCCGTGCAAAGGGTTATATCATTACAGCGGTATCGGCGAGGTCACGGCTTATTCATTCATGGAAACGGTGTTGGCGAATGCCTCGCAATACAGCCCCTTTGAAGGCGCCCGCGAGTTGATGGAGGGTAATCCGAATAAGGGGGATGAGGTGATTGGTCTGAGTCTTGATTGCGCCGAGATCCGTCACCAGTTTGGTATTCAGCAATTGAGCTGGAGAGAGTTTGTACCCCGTGCGGTCTAGCGCTACGTCGAATTGTATGTTGAAGAGGGAGGGAAGGAACTGTGACAGTGGCCTTGCAAGTGGCGGTCTTAACCGTCAGTGATACGCGCACCCCAGAGACGGATACTTCCGGGGCGTTTCTTGCCGATGCGCTGATGGAAGCCGGGCATACCGTCCGCGATCGGCAACTGGTGATCGACGATATCTACCAACTGCGAGCCACCGTATCGCAGTGGATTGCCGACCCGGCGATAGAGGTAGTGTTGGTGACCGGTGGCACTGGGTTTTCGGGTCGCGACTCCACGCCGGAAGCGCTCAGCCCTTTATTTGATAAGTCTATCGATGGCTTCGGAGAGGTTTTTCGGGCGCTGAGCCTCGCTGAGATTGGCTCTTCTACTGTGCAGTCACGCGCATTGGCGGGTATGGCGAATGGCACAGTGATCTTCTGCATGCCCGGGTCAACGGGTGCTTGTCGAACCGCCTGGGAGGGGGTGCTCAAAGATCAGCTTGATAGCACCCATCAGCCGTGCAATTTTGTTGGCGTGCTGCGGGGCCACTAGGCGATGGCGCTGACCGCTTTATCTGAGGCAATGGCGACACTATTGGGGTCTTGCACCTTGACGCCCGAGTCAGAAGTGGTGCCCCTTGATCAGGCTTTAAGTCGGTTTTGCGCACAGTCGGTCACCGCTGGCATGGCGGTGCCACCTGCCGATAACAGTGCGATGGATGGCTACGCAGTCTGCAGTCGTGATGTCCCGGGAGTGCTCACTGTGAGTCAGCGGATTCCTGCGGGATCCGTATCCCGGCCTCTCGAGAAAGGCACTGCCGCGCGCATTTTTACCGGCGCCGAGATGCCGATGGGCGCCGATGCAGTCGTTTTGCAGGAGGACACGGAGGAGACAGCTCAGGGCATTCGCCTTCCGGCCGTGGAAGTGGGGCAACATATTCGGCGGCGCGGGAATGATATTCAGCCCGAGGACCAACTGGTGGCGGTAGGGCAGTATTTAGGGCCCCAGGACATTGGCTTGTTGGCCTCGGTAGGTATTGATCGTATTGCAGTATTTGACCCGCTGACAGTGGCGATCATGACCACGGGTGACGAACTGAGAGATCCGGGGTCGGGTGATTTGCAGCCGGGGCAGATTTTCAATAGCAACCGCTTCAGTCTAGGTGCACAGATTCGTGCATTGGGGATGACGGTGGTCGATCTCGGTAATGTACCCGATGACCCTTCTCAGATTGGCAACATGCTGGAGCGTGCCGCCGCAGCGGCGGATTGTATCGTGACGGCGGGTGGGGTTTCGGTAGGGGAAGAGGACCATGTCCGATCGCAGATTGAAGCACGTGGCGACCTGGCGCTGTGGAAACTGGCGATCAAACCCGGCAAGCCTTTGGCATTTGGCTCAGTGCAGGGAACGCCTATCTTTGGTCTGCCGGGCAACCCCGTATCAGCGTGGATTACCTTTGCCTTGGTCGCGAAGCCCTGGTTAATTAAGCGCCAAGGGGGGGCGGTAGGGCGTGCTTTTCGGTTTCCGGTACGAGCGACCTTTACGATAGCGCGTGCTGGGTCACGAGAAGAGTTTTTGCGCGTGTCGCTGACCGGGCAAGGCGAGGCCATGCGCGCCAATGCACTAGCCAACCAGAGTTCCGGTGTGCTGAGCAGCCTCAGTGAGGCCGATGCGGTGGCGGTGATTCCTGCGGGGACAACGGTATCCCCGGACGATTACGTCGAGGTGATGCCGCTATCCACTTTGCTGGAGGCTGGCGCCGCCTGATTCAGCTGGCGAAGCGACGAAAGATCAGCGTCGCGTTGGTGCCGCCGAAACCAAAGCTATTCGACATGACTTGATCGAGTTGCGCCGCGTCGATACGTTCACGGGCAATCGGTAATCCCTCAGCACCGGCATCGAGCGACTCGATATTAGCGGAGGCGGCAATAAAGTTGTCGCGCATCATCAACAAAGCATAAATCGCTTCTTGCACGCCGGCTGCACCCAAAGAGTGCCCGGATAGCGATTTGGTAGAACCGATAATCGGCGCGTCGTCGCCAAATGTCGTGCGCAAGGCATTTAACTCTTGAATATCACCTGCCGGCGTACTGGTGCCGTGGGCGTTGATATAGTCAATTTTGCCTTCCAAACCGTGCATCGCCTGTTGCATACAACGCACGGCGCCCTCTCCGGACGGGGCTACCATGTCATAGCCATCTGAGGTGGCGCCATAACCCACCAATTCGGCAAGAATAGTGGCACCCCGAGCCATCGCATGATCCAAGGATTCGAGGACCAACATGCCGCCACCGCCTGCAATCACAAAACCATCTCGATCTGCATCGTAAGCGCGCGAGGCGCGCTGAGGCGTCTCATTATAGTGGGTCGACAGGGCACCCATCGCGTCAAACAGTGCGCTCATGGTCCAATGCAGTTCCTCGCCGCCGCCGGCAAATACGACATCTTGTTTGCCCAGTTGAATGAGCTCCATCGCATGTCCGATGCAATGTGCGCTAGTTGAGCAGGCCGAGGAAATCGAATAGTTGACCCCTTTGATTTTAAAAGGAGTGGCGAGGCAGGCTGACACGGTGCTGCCCATGGTTTGTGTCACGCGGTAGGGACCGACGCGACGAATACCGCGCTCACGCAGTATATCCGCGGCCTCAGTTTGGCTTGCCGAGGAGGCTCCCCCTGATCCAGCGACAATGCCCGTTCGGGGGTTTGACACGTGGGTTTCGCTCAAGCCGGCCTGTGCAATCGCTTGCTGCAGGCTCAGATACGCATAGCCTGCTGCGTCACCCATGAACCGCCACTGCTTGCGATCAATCTGCTCGGCCAGATCAATTTGAGGTATCCCGGCGACGTGCGAGCGCATCCCCGCGTCAATGTGCTCTTGGCACAGCGCGATCCCGGAGCGACCTGAATGCAAGGATTCTCGAACTTCTCCCGCGTTGTTACCCAAACAGGAGATGATTCCCATGCCGGTTACAACAACTCGTTCCGCCATTAGAGGGTATCCGTGTTTTGAAAAAGCCCGACCCGGAGGTCAGCGGCGGTGTAAATAATTTCGCCATCGACGGAGACGGAGCCGTCCGCGATGCCCATTACCAATTTCCGCTCGATGACCCGCTTCATTTGGATGTGATAACGCACGAGAGAGTGACTGGGTAAGATTTGCCCTGTGAATTTGACATCGCCGGAACCCAGTGCACGGCCCCTCCCTGGATTGCCCCGCCAACCGAGGAAGAACCCGACCAATTGCCACATGGCATCCAATCCTAGGCAGCCTGGCATCACCGGATCGCCAGGAAAATGGCACGCAAAGAACCACAGATCAGGATGGATATCGAGCTCAGCGATGATCTCTCCCTTGTCATGTTCGCCACCTGTTGAGCTGATGTGGGTGACACGGTCGACCATTAACATGTTGTCCATCGGGAGTTGCGCATTCCCGGGGCCAAACAATTCACCGCGTCCACAGGCAACGAGTTCAGATTTGTCATAGTGCGATTGTTGTTCGAAAGACGGCTGTTCTGACATGGGGAGGTTCCAGCAAGGGTGGGCGCAGGTGGCGGACAAAGCAGCAGGCCGCGCACCGCGAGGACGTATTGTAGTGGAAGGGCATCGGACGATCCAGCGGCCGATAATCCGCCCTATTTGGCCATAACACCCCGACTGAGTGAGGCTGAGGGTTAAAAATAGCGTGTCATTGCCGTAGCATTCGACGCGAAGGTTGAGTACGTCGCTCCCGCAGCACGTTGCGTTCATTTTGGTTTCTTGGTGAGCAATCGGTGGGCGACTAATCGGTTTATTTGAGACAAAATAGCCGCGGTGAAGCGTTTAAACTCGGCAGTGAGGCAAGTGGCTCGCCAATCCCCCTAGCCAAACAGTGCTGCCGAGAGAGGGGAAAGTAGTCCCATTTTTAACGAATAGGTCGTGTCGTGATGTTGATTCCCGTTTTGCTGTCAGGTGGTGTGGGCAGTCGTTTGTGGCCAGTGTCGCGCGCCGCCAGGCCGAAACAATTCCTGCCACTGAGTGGCGAGGGGTCGATGCTGCAAGAGACCCAGAGACGATTAGCGGGCTTGAACTGCGGTGATGCTATTGTGGTGTGCAATGCAGACCATCGCTTTTTGGTGGCCGAGCAGCTCCACACTGAATCGGAGCAAGCCCCGACGATCATTCTCGAGCCCGCGGGCCGTAATACGGCGCCAGCTATCGCATTGGCGGCGATCCATAGCCGAGCGATCGACCCAGAGGCGTTGCTCCTGGTTTTGCCTGCCGATCATCATGTGACGGATCCGGCTGCGTTTAGGCACACGGTCGAGCACGCGTCTGAGCGGGCGATGGCCGGGACGCTGATGACATTTGGCGTCGTGCCGTCACACGCCGAGACAGGATACGGTTATGTGCGCTGTGGCGAAGAATGGGAGAAGGGCCTTTTCGAGCTAGCCGAGTTTGTCGAAAAACCCGATCAAGAGACCGCGCAGCATTATGTGGACTCGGGGACTTATTTTTGGAATAGCGGCATGTTTTTGTTGCGAGCAGATCGTTACTTGGCGGAGCTCGCAGCACATCAGCCCGAGATGTTGGCGGCCTGCGAGCACGCCATGAGCGACGCGCAGCGTGATTTAGATTTTATCCGTCCCGACGCGGACGCGTTTTTAGCCTCGCCAGCCAACAGCATCGATTACGCGGTGATGGAGCATACCCGGACGGGCGGTGTGGCGGCATTGAGCTGTGGTTGGAGCGATGTCGGGGCTTGGCCAGCACTGTGGGAAATGGGATCGGGTGATGCGCAAGGTAATGTCGTCCAAGGCGATGTGTTGGTGCACGATGCCCGGGATAACTACATTCGTAGTGAGAGTCGCTTGGTGACGGCAGTCGGGATCGACAATCTCGTAATTGTCGAGACGGCCGACGCGGTGATGGTGGGCGCCAAAGATCGGGTGCAAGAGGTTAAGAAGGTGGTCGAAGCGCTCCGGTTGGCGGATCGCCCTGAGGCCACGCAACACCATGAAGTGTGGCGTCCCTGGGGGTCCTATGAGTCCTTGGTCGTGGGAGAGCAGTTTCAGGTCAAACGATTGACGGTACAGCCGGGTCAGGTGCTGTCGCTGCAATTGCATCATCATCGTGCGGAGCACTGGGTGGTGGTCTCTGGCAACGCAGAGGTGGTCCGAGGAGAGGAGTGCTTTACCTTGGGACCCGACGAATCGACTTATATTCCTATCGGTATGAAACACCGGTTGGCGAACCGAGGCACCGATCCGCTGGAGGTCATTGAGGTGCAGTCCGGCGCTTATCTCGGTGAGGATGATATTGTGCGTTTTGAGGATGTCTACGGTCGGGAGGAACCCCCTAAATGATTGGTAAATGTTTATTTCCCGTAGCGGGCTACGGTACCCGGTTTCTCCCCGCCACCAAAAGCATGCCCAAGGAAATGCTGCCGATTGTGAATAAACCGCTGGTCCAATACGGCGTGGAAGAAGCCATCGAAGCGGGCATGAACAATTGTGCCTTCGTGACAGGTCGAGGCAAGCGGGCGATCGCCGATCATTTTGATACCAGCTACGAGCTGGAGCATCAGATTGCCGGTTCTGCTAAGGAGCAGCATCTTGAGGGAATTCGAGAGGTGATGGATCGCGGCGTGTTCACGACGGTGCGGCAGCGGAGCATGCGCGGATTAGGTCATGCCATCCTCACGGGCGAGCCCTTGATTGGTAATGAGCCTTTTGGTGTGGTCCTGTCAGATGACTTGTGTCTGAACAATGACGGCGCCGGGGTATTGACGCAAATGGCCGCGCTATATGAAGAGTTCCAGTGTTCTATTGTGGCCATA
>Ga0115571_1001150_pt1 | contig 18891 bp, 12 predicted proteins | sample COGITO_mtgs_1205_FD_87293 | JGI IMG/M metagenome (GOLD analysis project Ga0115571, IMG submission 87293) | Pelagic marine microbial communities from North Sea - COGITO_mtgs_120531 | ecosystem: Environmental > Aquatic > Marine > Epipelagic | place: Germany:Helgoland, sampling site Kabeltonne...
CCGAGAGACCATCGCTGACCCACCCGCCCTTCCGTCCCTCTCCCACCAGCGAGCGGCGTCGGCGACAAGGCCGCGTCCTCCTACGCCGTCCCGGTCGTCGACCTCTCCGACCCGGACGAAGCCGCCGTCGCGACGGCCCTCTGGAACGCAGCCACCACCGTCGGCTTCTTCACCGTGACCGGCCACGGCATCCCGCAAGACGCAATCGACGCGCAGTTCCAGGCGTCGAAAGACTTCTTCGCGCAGGACCTCGCGGTGAAAGAAGCGTCGTCGCCGTTCGAGGCTAAGCTCAACTCCGGTTTCGAGCACATGAAGCAGGTACGGCCCAGCACGGGGTTACCCGACGTCAAGGAGAGCCTGCAGGTGACGGCGAGAAGCGACGCCATGTTGGACCGATGGCCGAATCACCCGCCGGAGTTCGAGAAACGCGCCAGGGCGTTCATGGAAAAGTCGCACGCGCTCGCGGCGAAGATCCTGACCTTGCTGGAGCCCAGGGCGTGCCCGGCGAACGCGCCGGGCACGCTGGCGAACGCGCACACGCTGTGGGGCCCCGACGGGCAGTGCACCCTTCGACACCTGCACTATCCCCCGATGTCAGCCGAACACGTTTCTTCGCTACCCAAAGGCAGCTGGCGCGCGGGTGCGCACACGGACTGGTGCTGCGTCACGTTGCTGTTCCAGCGCGTGGGTGAGACTGGGCTGGAGTGCGCCGCGAACCCGCGCGGCGACGGCGCCACGGAGTGGGCGCCGGTGGACCCGGTGCAAGGCGGCGTCGCGGTCAACGTGGGAGACATGCTCAGCCGGTAAGTTTATTTTAATCATCGTATGAGCAATTTGATTGACATCGTGCTTTGTTCACAGGTGGTCCGACGGGCGGCTCCTCTCCAACCTTCACCGCGTGCGCATGCCGGAGATTAAGGAGGGCGAGGGCGAGGTGCCGGTGAGGTACTCGCTCGCGTTCTTCATGCAGGCGGACAAGGGCGCGATGATTCAGTGCACGGAGCAACCGCCGATCACCGCGGGCGACTACATCCTCGGCAGGATCAGGTCCAACTTTGACAAGTAACGCGAGCCACTCACGCGAATAGACGCGCTTAAGAGTCAGCACCGGCCCGAGCACGATTCAACGCGGCTGGTTGAATTAATAATAAATGAGCTACCCGTAGCTACCCTGGTGAGGTCACGCGGCGTTGACGACGACGTCTTCGTCGTCCTTGGCGCCTTCGGAGAGACCCCTCGTTCTCGAGTGCACAAACGCCGGAAAGCCAAACATGACAATCCCCACGCCGAACATCGCCCAGTCCAACGCCACGAAGTCGGGTTCCGAACCCCCTAGGACGATCGACATCGTCGGGTACTGCGCCGCGGCCGCCAGGCACGAGACCGTGCCCACGCCTATCCCGTAAACTTTACCGAAGGACGCGCCTCCGAACACGCCCATGGAATACGTCGTCATCAGCGAATAATTCCAAGCGCGGAAACAGCCGAACGCGAGGAACGCCAGGTACAGCGACCAGTCCGGCGTGGTGACCAGTAGCCCGTAGGTCAGCACTCCGAGCGCGTTGACCAGCGTGAGCCCCGACGCCATCCCGTGGGTGTCTATGAACCTCCCGAACGACGGTGTGAGCGCCACGCTGATGAGAATCAAAAAGTTAAACACCCGCACCAGTCGCTCGGCGTGCGACGAATCGCGTCCGCCCGCTCCGTTGTACAGCATCTGCTCCGTGACGCTGCCGAGCACCAGCATGGTGCGATACACCGTGAACAGCCCCCATACCGCGAGCGCGATGAACGCCGGGGATTGGACCTGCTTCCGAAACGTCTTGCCCGACTCGTCGAGGCGCGCACCGAACTGCGGAGCGGCGGCAATCTCGTTCCCGCTGGACGTGAGCACTGGCGTCTTTCGCGGCGGCGGTGAGAGGTGTCCGGCCCATACCTTCTCGTTCGTGAGCGCCAGGTACACCATCCCGAGCGCCGCCATCGCCAGGAACAGCGAACGCGTGGACGCTCCCGCCTCGTGGATGAGCTCGAGGACCGTGAAGGTGACCGTGGATGCGTCGAACGAGCAGTTGATGAGCGAGTGCACCAGGCCGAAGTGATCGTCAGCGAAGTACTCGGCGATGACGAAGTGCGAGAGGAAGTTGGCCATGCCCCCGATGGACACCAGGCACGCGGCGGGCACGTACGCGTCGAAGGTTTTGGAATCCGCGAACGCGAACAGGAGGCATCCCGCCGAGAAGACGCACATGCCCACCGCCCTGGTCCACTTCGCGCCCTTGACGTCCATCAGAGGGCCCCATATCATCCCCCCGAGGGGCACGCAGAAGGCTCCAGCCGTGTACACGGCGTTCAGCCGCAACGCCTGCGCGTCGCACCCGGACTCACCATCGTCGCAGAGTTCCGCGTACGTTCCCTCTCTGCGCAGCGCGATGCTCAGCGAGGACCACCCGAACATGATGCCCGTGGCGGTGAGGACCTCGACGCACGAGAGCATGACGAGCGCCCATCGTCTCGTGGGGAGGAACATGGCGATTCCCGCCGATGCGGTTCGGGCGGCGTGGTGGCTAGTGAAGTCTCGCGCGAAAGGTCGCGGACCCGAACTTTTGCCGTTATTCAGAGCACGTGTGCCAATGACGTGTCCCCCTCGGGCTCACAACGGGACGCGCGGGGTTCGGGCCGGGATATCAAGGAGGGCGAGTGGGCGACGATGGTGATGGGAGAGGAGCGCGCGAAGTGGGTGCTGCTGGCGTACGGCCTGTTCATGACGACGCTGGTCGCGGGCGTGGTCTACGGATGGCAGTCGTTCAGGGCTGTGTTCATCGCGGAGGGTGTCCTGGACGAAGGGTGCGCGTCCGACGGAGGAGACGGCGAGTGCCCGAGCCAGGCGAAGGAGCTCGGGGTCATCTTCGCGTGCGGCGCATGGTCCGTGCAGGCGTGCAGGATGGTCACGGGCCTCGCCAGGGATCGATACGGCACCAGAGTCTGCGTCGTCGGCGTCATGCTCATCGTCGCGGTCGGCATCGTCCTCCTGGCCGTCTCCCCATCGCAGTCCCTCGCGTTGTTCTGCGTCGGGTACTTCCTCCTCGGGATCGGCGCTGGGGTCCAGCTGTGCATGCAGAGCATATCCATGCTCTTCGGCAAGTACCAGGGCGCGGCATCCGCCACCTTGTCCGGCGCGTTCACGCTCTCCGCGGTGATACCCCTGGTTTGCGCCGAGGGCATCAAGTCCGTCGCGACTGGCCCGGACGGTACCTCGTACGCCGACGCCAGGCTCGGGGTTCTGATGGTGTGGTGCGTCACGGTGGTGGTGTTCGCGGCGTCCGCCTTGTGGCTCATGCCGAAGGGCGGGGAGTTCAGGGAATCGGTGCGATACCTCGCCGGGAAGAAGGCCGACGACGACGACGACGACGAAGCGAAGAAGAAGATTGCGAAGGAGGAGAAGGAGGACGAAGGTGCACCGCCGCCCGCGCCGCCGCCCGCGAACGGCCACAGACGCGCGCCCCACGAGGGAAAGTCCGCGAGAGAGCAGCTCGTCTCCCTCGACTTCATCCTCCTCGCCGTCTGGTTCACCGTCATGCTCCTCCCCACCAACTACTTCATCATCAGCGTCGGGGACCAGCTGGAGGACATGGGCGACGGCGACGGGACGATCACCCGGGGCTTCCAGCTCGTATGGGTTCTCAGCACGGTGCTCTCGCCCCTCGCCGGGTACTCCGCGGACATCGTCGGCCGGGGATTCACGATGACATTCGCCATGGGATGCTACGCGGCGTCCTTCGCCATGCTCGGCTTTGGCGACGAGACGAGCGGTTTGAGTCTAAACAATCAGTGGATCAACTTTGTGTGCTTCAACGTGGGACGTCTGTGGGTGTTCAGCATGTACTTCGTGTCGGTCGGGAGGTTGTTCGGGTTCAAGCACTACGGGACGTTGGCGGGGGCGGGGCTGCTGCTGAGCGCGATGTCGACGCCCCTCGCGGTGCCCATGCACCAGTCGGGCGTGGATGGTGGTTTCGGTGATGCCAACTTGGCGAGCGCGATGATATGCCTCGCGCTGACGCCGTACACGGTGGGGTGGGCGTGGCGGCGGGAGGTGACGGAGGAGGGTATGCGCGGGTTCCCGGCGAGGTGGGGGATCGATGAGCGAGATACGGCGCCGGAGGATGACGGCGAGAACAGGGTGTGAGTAAAGGTGGAAGCGACGTGGAAACCAAATATCAACAACGCCTGAACGCCAAAAAATATGCGTTTTCTTTGTATGAAGCGCAGTCAGCAATTCCTAATTCCAATTGGCTCGTGTGACTTTTCATAGCTGACGTGCCCGCGACGCTTCGCTTTTGGCAGCGTCGACTGCACGAACCACGTGCGGAACCTTCCACGTTGTCAAATTGTTGTCGTCAAATTGGCGCGCGCGGCGGCTGCGTCGCCCTCGCCGGCGACTTCGTGACCATGGATCTCACCCTGGACAACTCCCTCGGGAAGTTCTCCGCCGCCCCCAAGCCTCCCGCCGGGACCCCGACCCTCCTGCGCGGCGTGCTCGTCCCCAACGGCGCGTCCGAGCCAGGTAAGTACGCCAGGAACGATGTCTTAATCCACGACGGCGTCCTCAAGCGCGTGGCGCCCGGCGGGACCCTCTCGCTGGACGCCGACTGCCCTCCCGGCACCGTCGAGGAGGACTGCGCCGAGCGCATGCTCGTCCCGGGCTTCGTCAACGGCCACACCCACAGCGTCGAGCACTGGGCCCGCGGGCTCATCAAGCCCCTGCCCCTCGAGATGTGGGTCCTGCAGCTCATCCGCCACGAACCACGCGGCGACGAGGGCTGGGCGGGACCCGAATCCTGGATCAAGACCCCGGCCGCCGCCATCGCCGTCTCCGCGATGCACTGCGGCGTCGAGGCTCTCCTATCGGGCACCACGGCCATCATGGACCACCTCTTATGCCGCGACATCAAAGACGTCGAAGCAGCCGCGTTCGCGTACAAAGCGCTGGGCATAAGGGCGTACATCGCCCCGATGCTCGGCGACGACCTCGAGCCGTACGTCAACTACGTCCCACTCGCGCGGGACGCCAGGGGACGCAACGAGGCCATCTGCGGCCCCGCGGGTCCTGCCCCAGGCTGCGCCGATTGCGGCGGCTTGTGTACAAACGGCGCTTTTCGCACCGAGAAGGGCGAACGGGACCCGGCCAAGACGGAGGCGAACCTGGCGCTGTGGCGTGAGGCTGCGGAGAAGTTCCACGACCCGGCGAACGGGATCAACATCGTCGTCGGGCCGGTCACCGCGTACAGCGCGAGCACCGAGCTCTTACGAGGCGCGGCGGAGATTCGGAAAGAGTTTGGTTTGTGCGGGCATATCCACCTCCTGGAGACTCGCGCGCAGGCGCTGATGGCGCGGCAGTTCCTTCCCAGCGGCTCCGCCGTGAAGCACCTGCGCGACACCGGTTTTCTCCAGGTCCCAGGTACCACCTGCGGGCACTGCGTGTGGCTCGACGACGAGGAGGTTGCCATCATGGCCGAGTGCGAAGCCACCGCCGTGCACAACCCGTTCAGCAACCTTCGCCTCGGCAGCGGCGTCGCGCCTCTCTTCTCCTACGCGCAGAGAGGGATGAACGTGTGCCTCGGCGCCGACGGCGCGTGCTCCTCCGACGGCCAGGACATGCTCGAGGTGGCCAAGCTCGCAAACATCTTACCCTGCGTGGCCACCCCGGAATACCGCGACTGGCCCACCGCGCACTACACCGCGATGCGACTCGGAGCCGCGAACGGGTACAAGGGCATCCTCCTCGAGGGCAAGCCCGGGCAGCTGGGTAAGGGCGGCGTGCTCGAGGAGGGCGCGCTCGCGGACGTCTCGCTCTGGGACCTCACCTCGCTCTCCATGCTCCCCCGCACCGACCCGCTCAGTCTTCTGATCCAGGGCAGCCGCACGCAGGCGCCGGGCGCCGGATCCGCGCTGGACTCCGCGTGGGTCAACGGAACCCGGGTCGTGAAAAACGGCTCGCCCGTCAACGTCGACGTCATCGCGCTGCGGGAAGTGCTCCGGCACGCGCAGGGCGAGTACAGGGATCCCGCCATCACGGACCCGAGCACGCACGATAAAACCGCGAGGGCTGAGAAGGAGTACAGGGCCGCGATGGACCTGGACCCCGCGGGCGCCGTGGGCGACCGGCCGCACTACGAGTGGCCGGAACACTGCACGCTGTACGAGGCGTCGCAACGTTAAACTATATTCTTTCCCTCCCGGATCGTAGGGAGGAGAGACACGAAGGGAGTCGGTCCCCCTACGTATATGACATCACGTTCGGGGGATCATCCGGCTCCGGGCAGTCGTGGGCAACCTGCTGTATCAAAACCCGCCAACCTTCCAAGGGAGCCAGCCCGTTCACACCAGGGCTGGCTCGGGCAGTTCAATGGCAAACCTGCTGTAAAAAACACCTTCCGCACGAGTGAGAGCTTTAGCTAGCTCTTACGTTATACATCTACTTGATTCTTGATTTCAGTTGTTGTCTTGGGAGGCGAACGGCCGTGGCCTGGGCGTTTTTCTTGGTTCGCCCAGGTGGTCTTCGAGGGGCGCCATCGTCGGTCACATCGCGCCCCACCCCGACACTTCCTCCGCTCATCCACGATCACGTCCTCGACGCCGCGCTCGCCGTGTTTCGCCGCTCGATGTGGACCCCAGGCCACGGTCCGGACCTCCGCGGGGTCCATCGGCCGACGTGTCCGATCGGCGTCGACGACGTGGACGAGAGGAGGTTTAATCCCCTGTGCCGACGCGACTCCGATACCGACCCCGACCCCGACGACAGCGACGACGACGACGACGACGACGACAGCGACAGCAGTGGTTGCGATCTCGTGGAGAACGCCCACCGCGCGCGGCTCAACGACCTGCGCCGACTCGACCGCGACAGGGAAGAGATCAGGCGCCAGAACGAAACATTGGAGCGCATCCGCGTCGCGCGGTGCGAACAGCGGCACATGGCCGAGGAGCTCGCCTCGATGCGGTTCGAGGCTGAGCGCAGGCACACGCTCGCGTGGGGAGACGACACGGATGTTAAGCGCAGGGAACGCGCCGCGGAGAGGGCCGCGGAGGCCATCGGCGACGCGATGGACGAGGAGGAGCTCGTCGCGTCAACCCGGGCGGGTCAATCGTCATCCCCGAACGCGGACGCCGAGGAGGCGCGGGCTTGGGCGGATCACGAGCGCGCGTGGGGTGAGTTCGAGACGTCGGTACGCGGCGGCGCGCGGGTCAGGGTGACCGACGTGCCGTGGCCCCCGGGAGGCCCGTACCGGGGCGGAGGCGGCGGCGTCCGCGGCGGGACGCTGGCCAGTTTAGCCAGGCGCGAGCTCGTCGAAACCGGCTCTCATCGACGGAAGACGACGGACGGGGATACTAAGAGTCAGTCCGATAAGGGTGGTCCGGAGGATAGGAGACTCGCCGCGTTCAGACGGGCGTTCAGACGGGCGTCGCTGCGATGGCACCCCGACAAGTTCGAGGGGAAGTTCGGCAACGCTCTCAGCGCGGATGCGTGCGTCGGCGACGACGACGGCGAGAGGGACGGGGGGAGCGAGAAGGACGGGGTGGGAGAGACGCACGCGCAGCGGATCAGGCGCAGGGTGCGATGCATCGCGCAGGAGATCAACGACGCGTGGAGCGCCATCGTCGCGTGAACTCCGCCAGAGGCGACAGTCAGTCAACCAGTTGGCGACTTCCAACTAATAAACCGAGATGTTCATATTCGAAATGCGTTTTCGGACCAGCTGGGCAGTTGGTTGCCAGTCGCATCGCTTTTTACCTTTTAGTGGCCGACATGTGGCACAGTGCCTTCCAGCGCAGGCACCCCGTCTCTTTATTATTGCCCTGATCCAGATCATCACATAGCGGATCAGTCAGAGTTTTTGAAAGGCTCAGAAAGGCTGGATATTTTTGAGTTGTCCCATCCAAAAAATATCTACCGTCGCTCGTGGAGAGCCAGATTCCTTTATTGCGAACAGACCCAATGAACGAGTTACAGACCTTCACTTTTCTGAACTTTCCCGCTTTAAAGGAGCGCAAGAGAGGCGGAACTCTCACAAAATTTGCAAAATATGCGCGAAAGTTCGGGTTTTTCCCCATCTCTGAGAGACTACGATCTATCCACTGGTCCGAAACGATTTTCGAATGTGAAAATTCGATTCTCATGCGACCTTTCCTGAGAAATATCCCAGCGACGGGTGCCAACCTGGACAAACAAAAAGCCGTAAATCATCCACATCCCGACTGAAATCGCATACCGATTTTTGGATAGATCAGCGGCAAATCTCTCTGTAACGTCAGTATCTGTGACATGGCGATGATTTTTTCATCAACCGTCGGTGAATTCAGTCGCACAGCGTATTTAGTCTAATTTTTTGGCAGCCGCGTGCCATAAACCACAAATATCGGGTTTCATTTCGCCAGCTGTGCAGGGTCACTTTTCATTTCAGGATTCGACCCACTTAGATAGACTTGTCGCCGCGGGTAACGAATCCACTCTCCGAAGACGCCCGCGCGTGCACCCACCCGCGACGTTACATTCGAAGAAATACGCGGAGTGAACACATCCCAAAGGATACTTCACGTCCCCACCCGCGCTCTCCGCTTATACCACTCGGGCCACGCTCGCAGTCACGGTTTTGACCATCCGCTTAAGCGCGCCTTTTTTTCAAGCGGACCGAGTTCACAATGGCCGGCCTGTCGGAACTCGTCGAGGCGGCGACTGAGGGCATGCGAAAGACCCAGTCCGCCGACCCGATAGAGGAACACCCCACTAAGGGACCTTCTCCGACCGAGGAGGACGGCCATCAGTCCGATTCCGCGGTCGCGCCGACCCGGGAGCGCAAGAAGGGTGAGCTCTCTTTTCCCGGCAATTTGCCCCGCGTCTTGGTTGTTTTGTTGGCCGTCGGCGCTCCGCATCTGGTCCGCGCGCGCGTCCGCGAGCGAATTATTCGCGGTAACTCGCGGTCGAGAATGAGCACTGACCTTCAACCTTCACCCCCGTCCCTCCCCGCAGGCGTTCCCTGGACCGAGGACGAGCACCGCCTCTTCCTACTCGGCCTTCAGAAGCTCGGCAAGGTGAGAGGGCGGACAAGTTTTACCCTCCCGAACCGAGTTCCCGCAATCCCGCTTTTTTTATCCGGGCGGCGCGCGCACGTCGCGGTCGCGTCGACGCTCGAACGACCGATATTCGACTTCATCCGACCCGTCTCGACCCGTTTCCGAGTTCCGGCGCCGTTCCCGGCGTCCGGATGTCGGCAACGAATCGTCGGGAAGTCACCGTCCCTTCGTTTTACACAGAAGGTCCAGGTGTCACCCTGAGCGCCCTTCGATGCTCCACCTACCTAATTTGCGTTTTTTTGTGGGAAGACGTGGGGACATTCCTCGACGAGGCGCCCGATTGCGTGTCTCGATTCCGACTCTGACTGACCGACGTAACCCGATTTCTTCACGTTCAGGGTGACTGGCGCGGCATCTCCCGCCACTTCGTGCAGTCCAGGACCCCCACGCAGGTTGCGTCGCACGCGCAGAAGTACTTCATCCGCCAGAACAACCTCAACAAGCGCAAGCGCCGCAGCTCCCTCTTCGACATCGTCTCCGAGGCTCCCGCCGAACCCGTCAAGGCTCCCGAGGTTGCCTCCAAGGTTCCCGCGGGCATGCCCGGGGGTCTCTCCATGGCGTTCGCCGCGGGGATGCCCGGATTCCCCGGGTTCAACCCCGCGACGATGCCCATGCCCCCGGGGTTTGGCGCTCCAAACGCTGGGGCCAAGAAGGGGCTGGACGAGGGCGAGAAGGCGGCGGCTGCGACGATCGCCGCGCTCGCGGGTTCGCCCATCGCGGCGGCTGGGTTTGCGCAGGCGGCGGCTGCCGCGGCGGGTTCGAAGGTTGGAGGGAACCCCTGGGAGGTGAAGCAGCAGCACGCGCAGGCTCCCACGCCGATGGGGGCGTCGCAGCAGGGGGCGCACGACTCGGCGCAGCACGCGCAGGCGGCGGCTGCCGCGGCTGCCGCGGCGGCCAACCCTTTCGCGGCGATGATGGCGATGGGGGCTATGGGACAGATGGGTGCGCAGATGCCGCCCCCCGCGGCTTGGATGCAGGGGTACCACCAGTTCATGCAGCAGATGGCGGCGGCGGGTGCCGCGCATCAGCATCAGCAGGCGCAAGCCGCGAGGCCCCCCATGCCTCCGCCCCCCGCCGGGGTCACCTTTCCCCCCAACTTCCAGGCTTTCACCCCCGGCGTCTTCCCCGGCGCTCACAACGTGTTTGGAAACTTCATGAACGGCGCCATGCCCAAGCCCGCGGGCGAGAAACCCGAGACGGTCGCCAAGAAGGAGGCTTCCGCCACCGCGGTCACCGCCTAACCGCGCCCTTCAACGCGCGGTCGCCATCCTCCCCCGACACATCGCGGGAAGCCTCGAGACGACGCTCGTTTCCGACGTTCCTCGAGTCTTCCCCCGCGTCCACACGGGCGCGAACGACCCGACGGCCTACACACAGGTTGAAGTCCGATTGAAACCTCGAGGAGAGTTCCCGAGGTGACACGTCGCGACTTTCTTTTGGCCGTCGGAGTTGTCGCGCGAGACGGACGCGCGGGGAGCGCGTGGTTTACCTCTCGCGGCGCATACGGCGCCGCGGCTGTACTCTGTTCGCACACGACACCACCCTGTACCACTTCTTTCGCACATACGCACTGATGTATTACTCTGCTCGCTTTTTAGTTTTCTGTTAGTTCCGCAAGAAGACCCCGCCGCACTTAGTCCAGCGGCGGGTTGACATTCATTAGTTTGCTCGACGATGCTTTATTAGAACGACACATTTAAGTAAGACTTTACGAAAAAATGAATTCGACGATGTCGCCCTGCGTCGACGAACGTGTCTCTCGTTCGTGCCGCTGGAGCCGTCCGTGTGCGGGCTGGACGAGGCGGCGCGCATCGCTCTCGAGATCATTGTTAACAATGTTTATCCGGACCGATCATAATTATCCGGAGTGAGCGACTCGTCGTTGCCCGAACCACGTTTTTTTCTTCACGTTTTCGTATCGCGATTCAAAATTGTGGCCGCGAAAAAGTACAATTTTGCAGAGATTGTCAACATTTAATTGGTCGGGTTCTGGGTAAAAAAGCGGCGCCGCATTGTAATTCTCGAATTGTCATTGGCCATATTTCGGTGGTGATCTGTCAGCCATACGATCAGGTGGGCTAAAACGTACGGCGTTCAGTCTGAATTTTGGCGCATTTAATTGCATAAAGTCCAATAAATATCTCAGATATGGTAGGCCTTTTCGGGCAGAAAGCTGCGATTTTCGCGGCTGAATTTATCCACTCGTGAACCGGCGTCGTCGATCCGTTTTCGAGCCGTTGCACTCAACGGGAGTTTCATCGCGAAGTTCGGTCGGTCGAGCGAGGAAAAGCCTGGGAAGACCCATCGTTGTTGGCGTTGTTTCGGCGTTAGCGAAAATCATCGACGAACGGGTTGACGCGCACAGTTGACGACCCGCGCTGGGGCGCCCTTCGACAAGGAGAAGGACGCGTTCCTGCACGCGCGAGTCGAGTACACATCGAGTACACCATGAGCGGTCAGATGGCGGCGGGAACCCCGGTGTTCTCGATGAGCTCGCCGACCCCAAACCCGCGGTCCGGCATGGCCCCGGGGACACCGCCCCCATTCAACGGCTCATCGTCGATGTCCGCGCGGCCCGGTGCTTCCGTTGAGGCGGCCGGACCGGGCGCATCGTCCCCCGCGCACACCGCGCTCGACATGGGCGAACACCAGCCCCGCGGCGGGGATTTCGTCACGCGCACGTGGCAGCCCGCCAGGGCGCCCGACGCCACCGCCGTCGCGGAGGTCACGTCCGAGACGACCAAGTCCGCCAACGTCGCCGAGCTGATCAAGGCCACCGGCTTGGGACAGGAGGATATCCAGACCAGCACCAGCCGGGCGACCGATGATGACGGCCTGATCGTTCGCCAACGACCGAGGGCGCGCGCGGACAACATCGCCGTGCGCAAGGCGCGCGCCGCGCGAGAGGGCCGCCCCGAGGTCTGGTTCGATCCGAACGACGGAGGCGTCCTGTGCCAGGCGGATCCGGTCCCGCCCGGCGTGGATCGCGCGAGGCCCGCCAGGTGGTTCGACCCGGAGGCGCCCTACCTCCAAACCGTCCCGGCGACGGACGCACGCATCGACCTCGAGGTCACCGAAGGCGCGGGGGTCGACAGGACCTACCGCTTCGACATCTCCGTCGGCCGACTCGAGTTTTCGTGCCACCCGCTCATGAGCAAAGAAGACTTCCTCGCGGCTCAGCTCGAGGAATCCTTCCGCTCGTACAAACGCAGGGAGGCGAGCGACCTCGTCACTCTCTACACCGCCAAGTCCCAGGCGGCAGCAGCGAGGGCGAACGCGCTACGCCAGGAGATGGCCGCGGGCGCCGCGCTCTGGCTCGCCGGCGTCACCCCGTCCGAACGCCTCATCGCGCTGGAAGAGGAAGCCGACGAAGCCTCGCGCCTCGCCGTGGACGAGGGCGAGCGCATGAAGGCATCCGTCCAGCACATGTCCGAGCTCCACGACGCCATCGAGCGCGAGCGCATCGCGTACGGCTGCCGCTCCACCTCGATCCGATTCGCCGTTCGACAAAAAGGCAACGGAGAGGCGGAACCCGTCCTCCTCGCCGGCGCCGCGAGGGACGAGGGCGCGCACGTTCCCAAGCCCGAGCAGCAGCGCCGCGCGCGGGCCACCACGACGCGGTTCTGCGTCGCGCTGGAGGTCAACGGGCAGCAAGTTCCCGGCACGTCACGCCCCGTCACCCTTCGATCATCCGGCGGGTTCTCCACGGAGGTTGCGCACTACTTTTCCCTCTCCGTGGCTCGCTGGCCCGACGGCGTCCGACTCGCTCTGTACGAGAAGGGCACGATCGTGGACACCTTCCTCGCGGTCGTCCCGATCGCCGTGCCGGGTAGCAACCCGGGCGAGCCTTATCAGGACCCCGCGCCGCGCCAGTACCAGTTCTCCGCGGAGACGCCCCACAACCCCACCTGGCGCGGCGCGCAAGGCCAGGCGCAGGCGCAGTTCACGTCCGGGTCCTTGTTCGTCACCTGCGCGTGGACCCCGCGGGCAGATACTATCAACATGGGCGCGTACGGCAGGCAGGTCGACGTCGAGCGCGCATCCCTCGCGATCGCGCCGCCGCCGCCGCCGTCCACCGCGGCTAAGCGCGCCGCCGCCGCCGCAAAGGTCGGGTACGCCGACGCCGCCGGTGGTTTCGGCCGCGGCGTGGCTAAGCCGGCGCCGACGATCCCGGGCGGGTCCCCGTCCAAGGTGAGCGCGTCCGCGCTTCGCGCCAGCTTGGACCCGCTCAACCCCGAGGATGCGACGCTGTTGGAGACGCTGGCGACGCGCGAGGCGCTGCGCAACGCGGGCGGCGGTGGGTTCCGCCTCAACCTGAACGACGAGACGATGCTGGGACGGGACACTAAGGCTTCCAAGCGCCAGCAGCTGCTCAAGTTACGCGCGGAGGGCGGCGTGGAGGCGCTGCCCGAAGGTGGCGTACCACTGAGCGAGGGTGACATCCCGGACCACCTTTTGGAGCAGAACGCGGAGGTTCAGAGCCAGAGTAAGCTGCTCTCAGCGCAGTTACCCGGATTGGCCGAGGCGGATCAACGCGCGACTCGAATCGCCGAGTTTCTCGCCAAGGTTAAGCTCAACGTGGCCAAAGGGCGACGGGACCAGAAACAGGGCGCGAAGAAGTCGCAGGGCGTGATGCACACCGACGACGTGGTGAAGGATTCGCCCCTCCCCGACATCACCTTTGACCTCACCGGCGTCTTTGAATTCTTCCAACCCAGGCGGAAGCTCCGACCGATGCGCCGCCGAGCCGCGCCCCCCGAGTCCCACCCCGACTACTGCGAGCTCGTGGTCGGCATCCAGAAGGCGTTCAACCTTCCCACCCGCGCTGGGATGCAGGGCGGCGGCGGCGGCGGCGGCGGGCGAAGGTCCATGCAGCGCGGCGGCGGCGGCGGTGGCTACGGCGGCGGCTACGGTGACGGCGGCTTTGGCGGCTCCTCGTTGGTCTCCACCGGCGAGCTCAACTCCTTCGTGGAGGTGTCCTTCCAGGGCCAGACGTTGCGCACGCGGCTCGCGAACGGCAGCGCGCCCTCGTGGCAGGAGTCGCTCAACCTCCCGTTCCGCCCGCCCGGCGGGGACTTCTCCCCCGCGGCGCTGCAAGGGTGCGAGGACGTGGTTACGATTTCCCTCTTTGACGAGGCTGTGGAAGCCGCGGAGCGAACGTACGGCGCCGGCGGGAACAACGCGTTGGGTGGAACCTCCACGACCCAGCACTTCCTGGGTTCCATCGATATACCCGTCGCGGCGCTGTACCGCGGCGACGGGGGTAAGATCGAGGGCGTGCTGCCGCTCGACTCGCCGCCCGTGTTGCTGGGGTACGGTGGAGCCGGGGGCGGCGGCGGCGGCGGCGGGGGCCGCGCCTCCCTCCCCGGCGGCGGCGGCCTCGCGCAGGTTCCCAAGCCGTCCATGTCGGTGTACATCCAGTTCGCGCCCTCACTGGCCAAGCCGGAGCCCACTTTATCGGACCCCGGCGTGGGCGAGGACGAGGGCGTGCTGCGCCACGCCAAGACTTGGGAGAAGGAGTGCCGTTCGGTCAACAGGCACACCAAGCACAGGTCGTTCCGCGCGGTTGCCACCGACGGTATGGGTCGGTCGGTTCACCTCTGCCGGTACATCTCGAGCGCACAGCTCCCGCCCGGGTTCCAGGGTGCGGTCGCGGACGAGCCCACGCTGCGGCAGCTCATGCGGTTCGCTCACCTCGTGCCCCACGTCACGGACATGTCCGCGTTCAACTTGCCCCCCGGCGTGGACATCTGGACCACGAGCCAGGAATTTTTGGACATGTGCGCCGGGGACTCGGAGGAGCACGCGCTGCTCCTCTGCGGGTTCCTCGTCGCGCTCGGCGTGGAGGCATACGTGGTTCTCGGCGTGAGCGCCACGGACTCGGACGCCGCGATGGTGTTCACGCCGGGCGGCCAGGGTAAGCGCCCTGGTAACCCGCCCACGTACGCGCCCATGCTGGAGGATTCGCTGATTTGGGACCCGATGGCGGGGACCATCTTCAGCGTCTACGACAGCGCGTGCAGCGCGTGCCTCGGCGAGATTGGCGTGGTGTTCAACTCGGACAACGTGTGGGGCAACATCCAGGCGCACGGGCGGCCGCACGAGATGAACTGGAACCTCAACGACACCCACGCGTGGAGACCGTTTTTCTCCGCCGGTGCCTTCCCGCACCGCGCGATGCCCACGGTGCAGACGGCGATCACGTACGAGAGCTACCCGCCCGCGTTCTACGAGAGGCTCGGCGCCGCGGTGGAGAGGGAGGCGATGGACGCCATCGTCAAGAAGCGCGCGAGGCAGCACACGCCGTTCAACCGCCGCGCGTCGCGGGCGCTGAAAGATCTGCTGCGCGACTTGGAGGGGCAGATTCTGATCTCGCCCGACGATCAGGGCGGCGGCTTGAACCTGGGCGGCGGCATGCGCGTCGGGTCCCTCACCGAGCTGCACATGTCACAGCTCGCGGGTATCTGCGAGGGGTACACGGTGACGGGATCACCGATGAACCTGCCCTTCACCGACGCCAACACCGTGAGGGACGTCATCGATCGGCTGAAGATCGCCGACACCGCGAGGAACGACGTGGAGTTCGCGGTGGCGACGCACGTGGAGCCGTACGGCTGCACGTTCGTGTGCAGCGTGTGGGTGTACGTGGTGAGGCTCACCAAAATTTTGGGCTATCAGTGAAGGACATTGTATATAAGAAGGCTCATGTCAAGAGGGGAAGCCGAGTTTGTCGTCATTCGCAAACTAATCTTCACAAACTAATCAGTCGACGTGTTGGCGGTTCATTCGCTCCAGCGCCTCTCGCTGTTCCCTCAGGAGCGCCCGCGCCTCAACCCGCCGCCTCGCCGCTAACCCCTGCGCCCGCGTCGTCCGCACCACCCACACGTCCGCCATGAATATCGCGAACATCCCGGCCGCCACCGGCACGGCCAGCGCGGTGAAGATGATGCTCACGTCGCTGAAGCCACCCTTTTTCAGATCCTTGTACACCTCGTGCGCCGCGCTCGGTATCCTGTACACCCAACCGACGCTCCTCCCGAAGACGTTGTTCGGCGCCATGTAAAACGGGAAGGGTTTGGTCCCTTTCCAACCGGTGCGCGCATACGTGGAGAGGTGATCGAGCGTCCTCGCGCCTCCGTCGTACAGCCGAGTCTCTCCGTCGCGGAGGTACAGGATGCTCGGGTACGCCTTGACGTGGAGCCTCTGCTGCAGGCTTCGGCACTTGGGGCCGTTGATCTTGGCGACGTAGACCTCGCCCTCGAGCTCCTTCGCGAGCTGTTCCCACACCGGCGCGAGTTGCCGGCAGTCTGTCGTCGTCGTCGTTTGGGGGGGGGATGATGGTGAGCGAGCGGAGGGTTTTTCTCACTCGCAAGGGGGGGGGAGGTCGGTTGGAGGAGGGGCGGGGTAACTCACGTCCACACCAGTCCGCGTACACGTCTATCAGCGTCGGTCCTTTCGCCACCTGCGTGTGCGACGGGGGAGGGAAGGCGTTGGGGACGGTCGGTGAGGGTCGAACGAACGGGGAGGGACACGCGAGATCCGCGGGCCATTCGGCTCGGTCATCCCCGGCCGCGGGGCAACAACGAGACGTGGGGAAAGGGGCGCACCTCCGCGTCGAAGTTGGCCTCGGTCAGCTCGACGACCTTGCCGGTTGGATAGGCGCGGGCACCCGGGGCGATGAGTAGCCCCAGGAACAACCCCACCGCGCACAGCATCGAACGCGTCATCTCGGTGCGACCGGCGCGGTTTGTGAGCACCGGCGCTGGGCACCCCGCTTCTGCGTGCGTTGTGGTGTGGATGACGTGAGTGACTTTGCCCATAGGAGCCAAAATAATTAACGTGTAGTACGAGGTAGTAAATCTTAATCATGTGTCTATTTGCCCGTGCGATGATGATGTATTTAATTATTCACGGCATTTGGCGCTGGAACGTCGAGTCTCAGCTGTCAGATCCGCGATCGCAACGAACCCTTCCTCCCGACGACCACGTCGCCGACGATGCCCCCCGCGGGCGATGACTACGAGCCCACGATGGGCGCGGTCCAGCTGCTCTGCCATCGCAGGCTCCGAACCGTCCAGAAGCGTGTCGCGAAGATCCAGAAGGCTGAGGAGAAGCTCGCGGCGGGCGGCGAGATCGACGACCAGCAACGAGAGCTCACCGACGGGAAGCCCTTGACCATGGCGCTGCTCGACGAGTTCACCAAGCTGAGCCAGGAGATCGAGAAGGCCGTGGAGGAGGATCGTCTCACGGTCCTGCGCGAGGAGCGCGCCAAGGTGGCGGCCAAGGCGGAGCGCTCCCAGGCGAGGCGCGCCGTGGCGGGCGGCGGCGACCGGCCGATCGCTGAAGCGGGAAAGAACGACTCGGTCCCTCCCGCCACCCCCGCCCCGGACGGCACCGTGGCCAAGAAGGAGAGGAAGAGGTCGGGGAAGAAGGATCGCGAGGCACCTGCCGATGGCGCCGCCCCGGCCCAAACCCCGGCCCCCGCCGCCCCCGCCGACGCCAAGCCGCCGTCCTCGGATGCGGATGCCAACCCCGCGGCGAAGCCCAGGCGCGAGCGCGGGGGACGCGGCAAGAACAAGAACAAGGCCGAGTCGGGCGACGCCGCCCCCGCCGCCGTCGCTCCCCCGGCGGCGGCACCGGCTCCCGGTGCGCCGCCTGCCCCGGGTATCGCGTCCCAGGGCGGAGCTATCGTTCCCAACGGAGGAGGTCCCCCCGGCGTCGAACGGCGAGCGGCTTTGGACCCGCGGGGACCTTACGGCGCTCCCGGCGTCCCCGTCGGCGTCGACGGCATCACCGTGACGTTCGGAAGCCTCGGCGTCGGCGGCGGTGGCGGCGGTGTCGCCTCCGCCCCCGGCCAGTCCCAGGAGCGGAAGCGACCCGACGCGGCCGCGCTGCTGGATCGCCGCGGCGCCCCCGCGGATCCCGTCGCGCCCGTGGAGATTAACCTCGCCGACTACGGGTTCGACGACGAGTACGGCGCACCGGACGACCTCGTGGACGATAACGACTACTACCCCGCCCCGCCGCAGCAGCAGCAGCAGCAGCAGCAGCAGCGCGCGCAGGGCAAGCCCCGGCGGCGGGAGGAGAGCGCGGGAGCCGGCACTAAGCGGGGCGGCGGGGAGAGGACCCGCGGCGGCGGCGAGAGGAAGGAGGCCGGCGGGCGCGGGCGCGGCGGGAAGGAGGCTGGCGGTGGCCGCGGAGGTGGTCGGGGAGGACGCGGCGGCGGTCGCGGGCAGATATGACCTCGCATCGAACGAGAACAGTAGCAAGACGTAGCGCGTGCTCTCGCGTTCATCACACGACATTTTTTCACTCACGTTGCCCGGTTGAAAATTGCCAAAAGCCCGTTGGTTTTCTGCTTGCCAATCATCGCGCGCCCCTCAGTTCGCGATGCGGCCCGCACGCGCCAGGGAGGAAGGCAGGGGCGGGGGTGGCCGCCCCCCGCGCGGGCGTGAGATGGAGGACATGAGACAGGGGCGCGGAGGCGGCGGCCCGCCCGGGCGCGCGGGCCGGCGGGGCGCGGACGGGCGACCTCCCCGCATGCCTCGCCAAGGCCCCGGCGGACGCGGCGGGCCCCCGATCCGGCAGCGATACAAGAAGCCCCCGGGGCTCCTGAGCTGGTACAAGCCCAGGGTATCGCACGGCTTCATCGCCGCCTTCTCCTTCGGCCTCCTGCTCATGCTCTCGCTCTGGACCTTCCCGTCCTACTACGCGTACGCCAACCGCCCGACCGTGGTGAAGCAGTACTGCCTCGTCCACGGA
>Ga0115571_1001166_pt1 | contig 18780 bp, 15 predicted proteins | sample COGITO_mtgs_1205_FD_87293 | JGI IMG/M metagenome (GOLD analysis project Ga0115571, IMG submission 87293) | Pelagic marine microbial communities from North Sea - COGITO_mtgs_120531 | ecosystem: Environmental > Aquatic > Marine > Epipelagic | place: Germany:Helgoland, sampling site Kabeltonne...
TAAACTTTGAAATACTCTTCTATAAGCTGTAGTTAATGTTAATTGAGGTGGTTGAAAATTCACTGAATTTGAGGCTCCAACACTTGCCCATCCAGATCCTTCATTTTTTTCCCAATTGTAACTTGTTGAAGCTCCATCTCCAGACCTATCAGCAGATGATTGAGAAACATTGGTTATAATGGTTGGAGTTGAACTAGAACAAATACTTTGATTCCCTGTTATGGAACTTGTTCCTGTAAAGGTATTTAGTCTTATAATATCTGAATCCTCACTGTAACAAGTCGTAACTGATGAAGTATAATTTCTTACTAAAATTGTATCCTGATCTGATAGAGATGTAGAACTATATGTTGCACTTGTTGAAGATTGCACAGTTGAGGTAACTCCTCCAGTTAATCTTAAAAATTGATACCAATTACCAGATCCAATAGCTGAAAAAATTATGTTATCACCTAAACAAGCAGTGTTTCCAGTAAGATTATTATTTAATGTTACTGTTGTTGTGGGAGATACACTTATTGTGTGTGTGAGAGAATCTTGAAAACAATCAAGTCCATTATATGTCCTTACTTTTATTTGCTCTCCAGCTGCATTAATATTACTTAAAGTAATTGAGGAAGATGTCGAGACCCCCAGTGAATTAAATACTAATAATCCATTAACTTTTCTAAAAAACTCGTAGTGAGTATATCCTGTGTCAGCGAAAATAATCAGATCATTTCCACTACAAATTGAAATATTTCTACCTCCATCAAAAGCTCCAATTGAGGTTGATAATGAGACTTGAGGTGGTTGAGCCTTTACATTAATTGGAATTGTTAATGAAACAGCTGAATCTGGATCATCAGGATCAGAATATTGAGATGAATTTAAAGAAATTTTGAATATAACATTTGTTAACCCAGCGTTTGATAATTGAATTGCATCAGCACCCACTGATGGCCAGGTATAGAATTCTGATCCACTGGTTAAAATTTGATTTCCTCCATCATCTGTCGTTATAACTCCCGTAATTGTTTTTGAAAACACATTTGCTCCTGAACCTAGAGCGGTAATTTCAAGAGTATTGGTAGTTGTTAGTGTTAAAGTTGTAGACCCAGGTTCTAATCTAAATCTTAATTCAAAAGTTGGGATTGCTCCCTGACAAAAATCGGTAAGCGGAGCAAGGTTTGAATTGACTCGCACTTCGTCAAACTCAAGGTCAGTAGTTTGAGCCCATGAATAATTACTTATTAATAGACAAAGTACACAAAAGAAATAAAAAAACTTTTTAAATCCCACCACAGAAATTATACTATTCTAAATTAAAACGATTAGTATTAAAATATATTGTTAATTCAACTTTAATTTTTCTTTCATTTATTTTCATAAATTTACGAAATACTATTCCATTCAAGATAATGTCATTAATAAAATATATTCTATATAATAAAGTTTTAATTATCATATTAGTTTTTTTTTCCTGTAAAGCTGATCATTCCTGGAAAAACATAGATGAAATTGACATTGTAAGAACACCCAGAGATTCAACATATTTTTTTGATTCTAAGCCTTTCAACGGTATTATTAAAAAATTAAGCCCTTCTAATAAACAAATACTAATTTTTAATACTATAAAAGGTAAATTAAATGGTGTTTTTACTGAATATTATTCTAATGGAAATAAGAAAATTGAGAGGAATTATAAAAATGGTATTTTAAATGGAAAATATATTAGTTACTACAATAATAACATGCAAAAAGAGATTTATAATTATGATATGGGTTTGATTAATGGCGAAAGAAAAAGTTACTGGATTAATGGCGCAATAAAACAATCATCTTTTTTTAAATCAGGTGTTTTATCTGGTGAATCTAATTTTTACTATTCAAGCTCTCAACTTCGTAAGAAAATTTCATTTGATTTATATGGTAATAGAGATGGTGTTTGGTTAGATTATTATTCCAACGGAAAAATAAAAGAAAAAATTGAATATGAATCTGGAATAATTACAGTCCCTATCATAAAATATGATATTAATGGAGAAATTATAAAATAATAAAGACATGAATAAATCCTTTATATTTTTTATTTGTATAATTATCTTTATATCAGTGTCATGTAATTATGATAATGAAATAAAATTTCAAAATAACATCTACCAGGAAGATTATTTAAATGGTAATTGGGGTTTAGTAAAAATAGGCGCTATCAATGAGAAAAAAAACATCATGTTTGATATTGATTCTAAAAGTTCCAATTTTAAAAAATTAAAAATCGATACCGATAAAATGATTTTTCATTTAACATCATCTCCTGTGAAAAATAGGGAATATGCCTCAAGAATTTTAATCGATAGGGATACTATCAAAATAACTATTGGGACAACAACAGCTGATAATTTTTTAAAAATTCTGGTTAAGGAGAAAATCAATTATAAATTCTCAGACGATTTAGAATACCTCAAGTTGATTTACATTTCGGATAATTCTATTATGATTTTTAAAAAAGGCCTCACAAAAACAAATCCATAAGGTCTCAATTAAACAAAACTAAATTGTAGTAACTAAAAGCAATATTTATTTTCTTTGGTAACTTTTTCAGCAATTCGGTTTTTCAATTCTATTACATTTGGAAGATTTTTATATCTGCACAAACGATGAACACTCTTTAGGAGACTCACTTGGGCATCTCCCACTGCAATATTACCAATGGTTTCCTTCGATTTTCTGTTTACAGTTTCTGTGGCGTCAAAGACATACAACTTTGTCATGTCAATTTGATGTTTCATATCCATACCCTTATTGATATTTTTGAGGGTTCTAAGGATTGCTGATTCAGCAAAGTAAATTTCAATCATCATATCTGACAATCCCATTAAGGTCTGTTGGTTTTTTTCAAGATCCTGTCCGTATTTTTGAAAAGCAGTGCCTGCAATTATCAAAAAAACTTTTTTGAGATTTTTTATTTTTTGTTGTTCTTCAGCGAGAGGTTGATCTGTATTTATTTCATTGTCAGTTCTTCCACTTGTCATTTCGCCTGCCACTTTCATAACAGCATTCATCAAGTCTAATTCTCCTTTCATTGATTTTTTGACCAACATCCCAACGGAAAGCATTCGGTTGATTTCGTTGGTACCTTCATAAATTCTACCAATTCTGGAATCTCTCCAAGCAGATTCCATGGGGGTATCGGCAGAAAAGCCCATACCTCCATAGATTTGAATACCATCGTCTGCACAATTTTGAATGTCCTCTGAAATACCTACTTTGATCATCGAGCATTCAATGGCAAACTCTTCCACCCCTTTAAGTTCCGCTTTTTGATGTTCAAGACCTTCTTCATGAAGACTGTTGATTTTCAATTCAATATCATGTGCTGCACGATAATTGGCCGATTCGCCTACATAGCAGGATGTGGCCATTCGTGCTATTTTTTCCTTAATGGCTCCAAATTGAGCAATGGGGGTCTTAAATTGAACCCTTTCATTGGCATATTTTACAGCATTATCAATTACCCTTCTTTGAGCATCTAGACATGCTGCTCCAAGCTTAATTCGACCTACATTCAAAGCATTCACTGCAATTTTAAAACCCTGACCTCTTTCGGCTAACATATGATCAGCAGGAACCTTAGTTTCATTAAAAAACACTTGGCGTGTAGATGAAGCATGTATACCCAATTTGTTTTCCTCATCTCCAAGGGTTATCCCATTTTCGGGATCGTTCAGAATAATAAAACCTGTAATGTTTTTATCGTCTTCAATTCTTGCAAATACGATGAACATATTTGCGAACCCTGCATTCGAAATCCACATTTTCTGACCTGAGATTAAATAGTGATTTCCATCTTCAGAAAGCACCGCTTTTGTTTTCCCAGAATTGGCATCAGATCCTGCGCCTGGTTCAGTAAGGCAATAAGCACCAAACCACTCTCCACTCGCCAATTTCGGGACATACGTTTGTTTTTGTTCTTCGGTACCATAAAGAACTATGGGCATGGTACCAATACCAGTATGGGCTCCGAAAGCGGTTGAAAATGATCCTGTTGCCCCAGAAATATAGTCACAAACAAGCATGGTTGAGACAAAACCCATTCCCATTCCACCGTAGTTCTCAGGGACAGAAACCCCAAGAAAACCAAGATCTCCTGCTTTTTGCATGCATGATTTGGTAAGCTCGTAGTCTTTTTTTTCAAAACGCTCTTTATGAGGCCATACCTCACGATCAATAAATTCCTGAACGCTTTCCTTCATCATAATTTGCTCTTCCGAAAAGTCTTCAGGGGTAAAAATGTCTTCTGGATGCGAGTCTTTTATGATAAACTCACCCCCCTTTATCACTGTTTTTGCTTTAAGTTCCATAGTTATTCAGGATTTAATTAATTAAAAAATGTTCAAACTTTTTACTTTCTTTCATTACACAGTCTGCCACCTCAAAGAAATGTTTGATTTGTAATTCTGATAATTGCTTTTCAATAAGTTGATTAAAATCCAAGACGATTGCCCTTGAATCGTCTCTTTTTTTTTTACCAAAAGGAGTCAATAAAATCAAAACACCTCTCCCATCTGCTGGATTGGCAACGCGTTTAATTAAATTTTTCTTTTCCATACTATTTAATAAACGAGACAAACTAGTTGATTCCATACCTAACTTTGGCCCCAAGGAAGTAGAGGGAGTTCCATTTGGTTCTATATTTAATAAAGCAAATCCTGTAGCCATAGTTGAATCGAATTTAGAAGCTTCTCGATTGTACATTTTACTGACAGCATTCCATGTGGAACGAAGAGCAGCATCAATGGTTTTCTTTCTCATATAAGTGTTATATTGAAACAAATATAATAAAACCTACTATGCATGCATAGTAAATTACGTAAAAAAAAACAATTATTCATAAATTTCATTGATCAAATCTTGGTATTTATCCATCACAACTTTTCGCTTTACCTTCATGGTAGGAGTAAGGTGACCATCGTCAACAGTCCAAGAATTAGATGTTAATCGAATTACTTTTACTTGCTCCCATTTTCCGAATTTGTGGTCATGCAGTCTAATTTCTTTATAGATTTTTTCGATCAAATGCTCATTTTTAGATAAAGCTTCGGGATTGTCATCAAATGAAATCCCTTGTTCATTTAGCCAAAGTTTGGATTGATCAAAATTGGGTTGTATAATAGCAGCTGCCATATTTTTCCCCTCTCCGATGACCATTATTTGTTCAATTAAAAGAGACTGTTTAAGTTGATTTTCTATGACCTGTGGAGCAATGTATTTACCTCCCGAGGTTTTAAACATCTGTTTTTTACGGTCTGTGATCTTAAGAAACCCGTCTACGTCAATCGTTCCAATATCCCCCGTTTTAAAAAAATCTCCTTCCATTACCTCTCGGGTTTGCTCAGGGTCTTTATAGTATCCTTTCATAACATTGGGACCCTTGCAAAGTATCTCACCGTCTTCCGCTATTAAGACTTCAACACCATCAATTATTTTTCCGACTGTTCCAATTTTCAGACCTCTGTTCCTCAAATCATTAACGGATATTGCAGGTGAAGTTTCAGTCAGTCCATAAGCTTCGGCAATAGTCATCCCTGCTGCTGCAAATACCCTTGCCAATCTGGATTGCAGGGGGGCGCTCCCCGAGCAAATGATCTCCAAATTACCTCCCAATGCTGCTTTCCATTTGGAGAGAATCAGTTTTTTAGCGATTGAATGCTTTATACTGTAAATCCATCCAGCTTTATTATAGGGTTCGTATTTAAGACCTACAGCTACTGCCCAAAAAAACAGAGATTTTTTTATCCCTGTCAAATCATTACCCTTGGCATATATTTTATCGTAAACTTTCTCAAGAAGTCGAGGTACAGCAGTCATAAAGTTTGGTTTCACTTCTTTCAGATTTTCACTAATCGTGTCCAATGATTCAGCAAAATAAACTTCAATACTATTGTGTAAATAACCATAGATAAAAGTTCTTTCAAAAATATGGCAAAGGGGAAGAAAGCTCAATGCTTTTTGATTTCTGTCTTCAAAAGGAAATTTTGTTGTAGCTGAAATGACATTGGATACTATATTTCCATGACTCAGCATTACTCCTTTGGGAATGCCAGTGGTCCCAGAAGTATAGATGATCGTCGCAAGGTCATCAGGATTAACATTCGATTTTACTTCGTTGAGCTTTACCTCATTTTTGTTCTCTTTGCCTGTTTGTAGTAGTTCTGACCAATTCTTACACCCCTCTATTTCATCAAAGCTATAAATTTCTTTCATGCCTTTGATTTGCGTTTTTACTGAGGAAACTTTGTCATAAATCTGTTGGTCAGAGACAAAACATAATACACTTTCAGAATGATTGAGGATGTACTTATAATCTTTTGGACTGATATTGGGATAGAGGGGAACCGTTATGGCTCCTGTTTGAAGAATGGCCATATCCATTATAGACCATTCTGATCTGTTGTTGGTTGAAATCAGTGCTATTTTATCTTGGGGTTTAACTCCCATCGCAATAAGGGCAGAACTGATATGGTTAACGTACTCAAAATATTTTTTGGTTGAGAGGGATTCCCACATCCCATTGCGCTTGTCATTGAGACATTTTTCGAGGGGGTGGTTTTCAACTTGAAAACTCAAAATATCAAATATCCGAGAAGGCTCCATTTTGTTCATTGAGTCTAAAGTAATGAAATTTAGCTAATAAAGCATAGCTTTATTTTTTGTCTAACCATTGGTTGGCATTTTCGAAGGCAGTAATCCATGGAGAAAAAATATCATCTCTGCCTTGTGGATAATGGGCCCAATTCCATGGAAAGGTGGAACGTTCTAAATGTGGCATCATTACAAGATGCCTTCCATCTTCACTGCACAACATAGCTGCATTATAATCAGAGCCATTTGGATTTGCAGGGTAAACAGGCTGATGATATTGAGCAGGAATTTGATATTGAGAGGATTCCAACGGAAGATGAAATTTTCCTTCACCATGTGCAGCCCAAATTCCCAGCGTACTGCCCTCCAGCCCTTGCATCATAATGGAAGAGGAAGGTCCAATATTTACGGCAGTAAATTGGCATTCAAACTTTCCGGAATCATTTTGTAGCATTTTGGGAAGTGCTTTGTGATCGGGAGTAATCAGTCCTAACTCGATAAACAATTGGCAACCATTACAGACGCCTAGGGATAGGGTGTCTTTTCTGGCAAAAAAATCGTCCAAGCTTTTTTTAGCTTTTGGATTGTAAATAAAAGCACCAGCCCAACCTTTAGCAGACCCCAAAACATCAGAGTTTGAAAAACCTCCTACAGCGGCTATAAATTGAAATTCCTCTAAGGTTTTCCTTCCTTCGATCAAATCGGTCATGTGAATATCATAAACCTCAAAGCCAACAGCATGCATCGCATAGGCCATTTCTCTCTCTGAATTGCTTCCTTTTTCTCGGATAATGGCTGCTTTAATTTTGGCACTCTTGGAAGGGTTTAGCCTCCCATTGAACGTATTAGGAAATTTATACTTTAGCGGTGTGGATTTGTAATTTTCAAAACGTTCTGTCGCGCATTTATTTTGCTTTGCATCTAGGGCTGCTGAGGTAGAAAACCAAACATCACGGTATTTAGAAACGTCTAGTTCCAGTTGATCTTGATGATTTTGAATTTTCAATATGCCAGATTCGTTTACTTTTCCGATGGGGTGACAAGTGATCCCTTGAGATTTAAAATGAGCAGTGAGATCTTTTTCGCTTTGAAGTAAAAGACCAGAGTTTTCGGCAAATAGAAGTGCGGTGGTATCTTTTTCGGTCAATGAGGTTAAATCAATTTCCATACCCACCTTTTGAGAAGGAAAACACATTTCGAGTAAAGAAGTGATCAACCCCCCAGAGGAAATATCATGACCCGAAAAAATATCATTGTTCAAAATCAATACTTGAAGAAGATTGAATGTATTTTTGAACAAGTCCACATCGGCTATTCCTGGTGATTCGGAGCCAACTTTATTCAATACCTGACCTAATGAAGATCCTCCTAGAACATGCTTTTGGGATGATAGGTTGATATAATATAAGTTTCCCTTTTGTGCCCGGGCTAGGGGAGTAACGATTTTCTTAACGTCCTCACATTGTCCTGCGGATGAAATTATAACAGTTCCTGGAGCCAACACATCTCCTTCCTTGTATTTTTGTTTCATTGACAGCGAATCTTTCCCAGTAGGAATATTGATACCCAGTTCAATGGCAAAATCTGAACAGGCTTTTACTGCTTGATACAATCGATCATTTTCTCCTGGATTGTTGCAAGGCCACATCCAGTTGGCAGAGAGGCTGATCGATTTGAGTCCATCGGTCATGGGAGCCCAAACGATATTGGTCAGCGACTCTGCAATAGCATTGACACTCCCTTTTGCTGGGTCAATCAGACCTATCACTGGTGCATGGCCAATGGCAGTGGCGACTCCATGTTTTCCTTGAAAATCCAAAGCCATAACGCCACAGTTACTCAGCGGAAGCTGCAATTCACCGATGTTTTGTTGTTGTGCCACACGACCTGTCACACAACGATCTACCTTATTGGTTAGCCAGTCTTTACAACCCACGGCTTCCAGCATAAGGACATCACTCAAATAAGCTTCAAAAGCTGAGAACTGGTATGAAGCATTTTCAAAGGGTACTTTTATAGCCTCATCCAAAAGGGTAGTCTTGGGAGCATCTCCAAATAAAGATTCGATAGCCAAATCAATGGGCTTTTCTCCACTTTTATTATTGACAAAGGAAAAATGATGATCTCCTGTTACCTTACCTACAATGTAGAACGGGGCCCTTTCCCTTTGAGCAATTGTTTTGAGCAGATCAGCATCTTGTTCAGATAAAATCAATCCCATTCGTTCTTGAGATTCATTGCCAATTATTTCTTTGGCAGATAGGGTGGGGTCCCCCAATGGAAGTTGATTGATTTGTATTTCACCTCCAGTATCTTCTACCAGTTCCGAAAGACAGTTTAAATGACCTCCTGCTCCATGATCATGGATCGAGATGATGGGATTATTGACACTTTCTACCAAAGCCCTAATGGCATTGGCCACTCTTTTTTGCATTTCAGGATTTGATCGCTGTACTGCATTCAGTTCAATTTCATTACTGAAAGCCCCAGTATTAGCCGATGAAACTGCTGCTCCACCCATGCCAATTCTGTAATTGTCACCGCCCAAAATAACGATGATATCTCCTTCTGACGGCGTCTTTTTTTGCGCTTGATCTGCCACACCATAGCCAATTCCTCCTGCCATCATGATCACCTTGTCATAGCCCAAACGCTGGTCTTTTTCTTGATGCTCGAAGGTCAAAACAGAGCCAGAAATTAAAGGCTGTCCAAATTTATTTCCAAAATCGGAAGCACCGTTTGAGGCTTTTATTAACAAATCCAAAGGGGTTTGATATAACCATTTTCTTTTAGGGAATCCTTCTTCCCAATTGCGGTTTTGAGTCACTCTGGAGTAGGGCGTCATATAGACAGCAGTCCCAGCCAAAGGAAGCGAACCCTGCCCCCCTGCCAGTCGGTCACGAATTTCTCCTCCAGAACCCGTAGCCGCTCCGTTAAATGGTTCAACCGTGGTAGGGAAATTGTGAGTTTCTGCCTTAAGCGATATGATGCTATCAATAGCCCTAGCTTTATAGGTGCTGGGAACAGACCCATCGGTTGGTGCAAACTGTTCAATTTTTGGACCCGATACAAAAGCTACATTGTCTTTATAGGCCGAAACAATACTATTGGGGTTTATTTTGGAGGTTTTCTTGATCATTTCGAACAAACTTTCGGGTTGTTCAATTCCATCAATTACAAAACGACCATTAAAAATTTTATGACGACAGTGTTCCGAGTTGACTTGAGAAAATCCAAAAACTTCAGAATCCGTCAAAGCACGACCCAAACTTTTGGATAAACTTTCCAAGTAAGCTACTTCGTCATTGTTCAATGCAAGTCCTTCCTTTTGGTCATAACTCTCAATATCAGTAATTACTCTGATGGGTTCGGGGGTGATATTAATGTCAAAAATACCTTGGTCTAAATTATTATAAACCTCATACAACATGGGGTCAAATTCTTCACTAGGACTTTTTCGAACAAAACGCTCTATTCTGCTAATGCCCTCAATATCCATGTTTTGACTGATTTCAACCGCATTAGTACTCCAAGGAGTAATCATCGTGGCCCTTGGACCTAGAAAGCTTCCTTCGATAATTTGATCCTTCAGCAATGGTTGGTTTCCAAAAAGCCAAATCAGCTTTTGTTGGGTGGAAGGGTCTAAATTGTTTGAGGTTTGTACGGCGTATAGGTCTTGGGTAGGACTACCAAAAAAGTAAATCATCAATGGATTTTTGTTATTTCAAAAATAATTTTTTCCTGTCATTTTGATGCTATTAAAAGCGAATATGAATCAATAACTTTTCATCATTTTATTCACATTTTACGAATCATTCTTGCGCAGTAAAAACCATCGAAACCGGTCTTGTGAGAAAAATAAGTATGTTCTTTTTCTAGTTCAAATAAATCTCCCAATTCACTCCCCAAGAAATGAGACACTTGAAGTTGATTTTCTAAAGGTAAAATAGAACAAGTTGCGTAAACCAGAGTACCTCCTTTTTTAACCATTGGAGCATAGGTTTGAAGTATGTTTTTTTGCACCTCCAGTATTTCTTCTAATCGTTCTGGTGTAATATTCCATTTGGCATCTGGATTTCTTTTGAGTACCCCTAGACCGCTACAGGGAGCGTCTATCAGAATACCATCGGCCATTTTTTCAATACCATTTAAAACTTTTTCATTTTCAACACTTGCTGTTTGAACCGATTGGATACCATTTCGATAACATCTTTTCCTCAATTCATCCAGTTTGGCGGGATAAATATCGAGAGCCAATATTTGGGCGTTATCCGCCGTAAGATTCGCAAGATGTAAGCTTTTTCCTCCTGCTCCAGCACATGCATCTATATAATACTTTCCCGACTGTGCTTTCAACCAAGGAGCAACCTTTTGAGAATTGGCATCTTGAACTTCAAAAAAACCTTCGCGGTATTCTTTGATATCTTGTAATGATTGTTTTTTTTCAAAAATTAAAGCATTGGGATAATCAGGAATATTGTGGGTGATGATCTGGTATTTTTTTTTGAGAGTATCCTTAAGTTTTTCTACAGAAGTCTTTAGGGTATTTACCCTAACAATCATTGCTGCGGGTGTGTTGAGCGATGCTATTTCTTTTTCCCAAGCTGCCTCTCCAAAAGCTGCCATACCCATTTTATCCAACCAATCGGGAATGGAGTATTTGTATTTCCTTTGTTGCGTTAAAATAGAAACTTTAAATTTTACACTATCTGTATTTACAGCCTTGAACTCTTCCCAATCGGGGAGTGTAAAATTGTTGAGAACCATCCAGCAAGCCACAAGACTCCATAGATCTTTATTGGAGTTTTCTGTTCCTGTAAGGGCTTGAAATAATCTTTTTTGACGGATAACATCGTAAAAAACCTGGGCAATGATTCGGCGGTCTCTCGATCCCCAGCCACGGTTGCTTTTCAATAATTTTTTAATCACCTCTGCAGCGGGGCGTTTTTCGAAAAGTGAACTCTCTAGGCCAGCTACAATACCCAAGGCAATATTGCGGTGTAATTTCATAATGGGTACAAAGCTAAGCCTATGTTACTCTTTTTCGAGAGCCTCTTTCTTTTTTTTCATTTTGTAAAGCATTTCCCTGTTGAAATGATATTCCGCATGGTACATTTTTAGAATTTTTTGAGCAGAAAACTTCTCAAGGAGCAATTTGTCCCGTTCTACTTTGAGATTTAATCCATCGTGTTCCAGTCCATTGATTTTGTGAATGATTTCAAGGGCTTCCGAATTGGTTACATTGTCAAGGGACTTCATATATGTCCTTCTTATTTTTTTAATTTCTTTTCTACAATCATTAAAAATTCTTTTCTCATACTGATCATAGATTCCCCAAAAAACACTTTCTTCCTCTTCTGACAGTCCAATTTTTTCGGTGATATAACTCATTTTGAGTGCTTTTAGTCTCTCAAAACTCATTTTATTTTGTTGTCCGTAGCTGTTACTAAAACTGACTATTACGAGTATTATCAATATTCTATTCATCATCAAATAAGTTTAAATTAGTTGGGGTTTCACCATGTAATCTTATTTCCAGTACATCATCGATGGTGATGGTTTCATAACTGTCAATAAAATTTGAGGTTTCAAAGAAATAATCAGAATGTTCTGCAATCTCATAGGTAGTATTATAGGTGAGGTAGTCTTCAATAAAAAACGCGGCGAATTCTGACTGATCATCGATTGTATTTTCATTCAAAAAAAAGAGGGTTAGCACAGCCGCTACTGTCATCGCTTTCCATAGAAATCTTGAAAAGACGGGTGTATTAGGCTGCGGGTAATCCATCTTACTCAGTATTATACCTTCAACTTTTTCAAAATAGTTATCGGGTGTCATAAAACCGTCTTGGGGATCAATTGAATTGACTTTTTGAACTATTCTATCATCAAAATGATCAAAATAGCCATCGGGGACCTTGAAAGGCGACTTTTTATTTATCTCATCCATTGATTGTATTTTTTATTTTTTTTACTGCATGATGATAGGATGCTTTTAAACCTCCTACCGATGTCTCTAAAATCTCAGACATTTTTTCATATTTCATTTCTTCAAAATATCTCATATTGAACACCAAGCGTTGTTTCTCTGGAAGCATGGCAATGGCCTTTTGTAGTTTAAGTTGCATGGCATCACCATCAAAATAAACGTCCGATACAAGTTGAGCCGTTTGCTTTTCTATCCATTCCTCGTTGGAAATGCCCAATTGTTTTGACTTTTTACCCAATAAATTCAAGGCTTCGTTGGTAGCAATTTTATACATCCAAGTGTAAATACTGCTATTTCCTTTGAATTTATTAATATTTTCAAAAACCTTCATAAAGGTGTTTTGTAACGCATCATCAGCATCTTCGTGATCAATCACAATTTTTCGGATGTGCCAATACAATCTTTCTTTATATTCAGCAAGTAATTTATTAAAGGCAACCTCCTGAGTATCAGGAGATGTCAATGCTTTTATAAATTGATTTCGCTGTTCCAAAGCTCATTTATCCTTTGATGGCCGTTTTTAAAAAAAGTTTAATTTAAACTTATAAAGATTGTAATTCAACCAGTTTTTTATAGGTTGAGTTTTGTGAAATGAGTTCTTTATGGCTTCCCGTTTCAACGATCTTTCCTTGATTGAGCACCACAATCATATCTGCTTTTTGAATGGTAGAAAGTCGATGGGCAATAACCAAAGAAGTCCTGTTTTTCATCAGATTTTCTAAAGCTTCTTGTACCAGCTTTTCTGAGGCTGTGTCAAGGGCCGAGGTCGCTTCATCTAAAATCAAAATATCGGGATCTTTCAAAATGGCTCGTGCGATTGACAATCGTTGTTTTTGTCCTCCTGAAAGTTTGTTGCCACCTTCACCGATTAAAGTGTCGTACCCTTGATCTAATTTTTCAATAAATTCGCTAGCATTGGCAACCTTTGCAGCTTCTTCTATTTCCTTTTGGGTAGCTTGTGGGTTGCCAAGAGCAATATTGTTTTTTACACTATCATTAAATAAAATGGCGTCTTGGGTTACCATACCTGTCAATTGATATAAAGATTTCTTCTTTACTATATTTATAGGTGTTCCATCCAAAGTCAAATTACCCTTTTGGATGTCAAAAAATCTGTTGAGTAGATTGGCTACCGTAGTTTTTCCACTCCCAGATGGGCCAATAAGAGCTATGGTTTGCCCCTTTTTTATCTGAAGGGAAAAGCCTTCTAACACCTTGTTCTGATCATAAGAAAATGAAATATTGTCAAAGCGTATTTCCTTCTCCAAAGTCTGAATATCTTTTGCGTTAGCAGCGTCTTCCATATCGTCTTTGGCTTCCAATATTTCTAGGACCCGCAGGGCAGCAGCATCCCCTTTTTTTATATTATAATAGGCCTTACTGATGCCTTTGGCCGGAGTTAAAATATTATAGGCCAAGCCCAAATAGGACAAGAAAATAGCTCCATTTAAGGTTTGATCAATCAACACCATTTTCCCACCATACCACAGTAGGACACTAATAACGACGATACCTAAAAACTCACTCACTGGAGAAGCAAGATTTTGTCGATTTAGCAACTTATTTGAAAAATCAAAAAAACGTTGGGTGGAATACTTGAACTTTTTGATAAAGGTATTTTGACCATTAAAAGCTTTAATGATCTTGATCCCGCCGAGGGTTTCTTCAAGTAGGGACATAAATTCACCTTGTTCTTTTTGAACACTGTCCGATTTGCGTTTTAACGATTTTCCTATTTGAGAGATAACCGCCCCAGAGAGGGGAATAAAAATTAACACAAAAAGAGTGAGTTTGACGCTAAAACTGAACATAACGATGAGCGAAAAAATAATAGTGAGCGGGTCTCTAACGATCAATTCTAGGATGGAGAGAAATGAATGTTGAAGTTCTAAAACATCAGAAGAAATTCGGGCCATCAGATCCCCCTTTTTCTTCTCCGAGAAAAAATACAGTGGAAGGCTCGTCGTCTTCTGATACAATTCATTTCTCAAATCCATCAACACCCCATTTCTAAGGAAGGTGATAAAATACATCGCCAAATAGTTGAAAATGTTCTTTAGAAAAAAGAGACTGATGATCATACCGATAACAAATAACAAGGCTTTCCCGCTGTCTTGTTCCAAATATTGTGTGATTTTATAATTGAAAAAGCCTTCGAGATAGTTTTTGATCTGTCTAATGCCTTCATAGGTAGGAGCTACCTTTGTTTTAGGCGTGGTTCCAAAAAGAATTTGCATCATAGGAATCATTGCCACGTAGGCTAGTGCACTGAAGAGCGAATAAAGTATATTGAATAAAATATTCAAAAAGGCAAACCTTTTATAAGGCAAACCAAATCGAAGTATTTTGAGGAAATAATTCATTTACAGTCCAATTCCTTTAATGATGGCATCGATTTTCTGGTCCAGTTTGACCTCTAATGTACTCCAATCTTCATTGAAATCAAGATCGTCGTTTACGCTAAAGTAAAATTTAATTTTGGGTTCGGTGCCACTAGGTCGAATGGCAATTCTGGAATGATCCTTAAGAGTGAAAATAATAACGTCTGCTACTGGAAGATCGATTGCTTCAGATCGGTTTTCGAGTGGGTAAAACCTTTTAGTAAAAAGATAGTCTTCAGATATCATGACAGGAATACCCGCAATTTCTTTAGGGGGATTATTTCGGTACTCTTCCATCATTGCCCTAATTTTAGTGGCTCCTTCTTTTCCTTTTTGGGTGAAAGAGATTAGTTTTTCTTTGTAGGCTCCGAATTTCCTGTAGCAATATTCTAAAATTTCATAAAAGCTTTTGTTGTTGTTTTTGGCAAAGGTTCCCACTTCACAGGCCAATAATGTGGCAGTTACCGCATCTTTGTCTCTTATGGCATCACCAACAAGATACCCAAAGCTTTCCTCTCCACCACCAATAAACTCTAGCTTGGGGAATTCTTTAATGAGTTTACCAATCCATTTAAAACCAGTCAGGGTCTCTTTGTATTGAACACCGTAGGCCTTGGCCATCTTTTGAAGCATGGGAGTGGAGACAATAGTTGAGGCAACAAATTGATTTCCATTGAGGCGGTTGCTTTTTTTCCATTGTTCCAATAGGAAATAAGTCATAACTACCATGGTTTGATTTCCATTGAGCAGTCGAAACTTATTGTTATGATCTCTGACAGCAATTCCCAATCGATCGCTGTCGGGATCTGTCCCAATGACCATGTCTGCACCTATGGTTTCCGCCTGATCCAATGCCATTTGTAGTGCCTCTGGCTCTTCTGGATTGGGAGATTCAACGGTAGGAAAATTTCCATCGGGTAGCGACTGGGCTGCGACCAAATGTAGATCAGTATAACCCGCTTGAGCCATTACTTGTGGAACAGCAGTGATGGAGGTACCATGCAAAGGAGTGAAAACAACTTTAAAATTTTCACGCCCTTTTAGATCAAATTGGCCCAGTTCAACTGATTTATCAAAAAAGGCTTGATCAACGTCTTTGTCAATCCACTCAATTAATTCCTGATTGGGCTGGAATTTTATATCCGAAAATCGAGTCTGGTTGATTTGTTCAATGATGGCCTTGTCCTCTGGGGGTACAATTTGACCACCGTCTTTCCAATAGACTTTGTATCCGTTGTATTCCGGGGGGTTGTGGGAAGCAGTCAAAACAATCCCGCAATGGGCTTTGAGGTATTTTACGGCAAAGGAAAGTTCGGGAGTAGTTCTCAAGTCTGAAAAGAAAAATACTTTGATGTCGTTGGCCGAAAAAACTTCTGCCACTTTTAATGCCAAACTTTTACTGTTGTTTCGACAGTCATAGGCAATGACCACTTTTAATTGTTCTGTTTCAAAAGATTTTTTGAGATAATCGGATAGGCCTTGGGTACTTTTCCCCAAGGTATAGGAATTGATCCTGTTGGTGCCAATTCCCATAATACCTCGCATCCCTCCAGTTCCAAACTCTAGGTCTTTGTAAAAGGCATCTTCAAGTTGCTCAGGATTTTGTTTTAGAGCTTCCAATTCTGCGACGGATTCTGTATCGAAAGGAGGTTGAGACCATTCTTCAACTTTGGCGCTTAAGGCTTTCTTCATTGGTGGTTTTAGTAATGTTGTATCTTTTAATTTCTTTTTTGTACCGAATGATGATTTCGCCCAAAAACCCTGCGATAAAAAGTTGTGCTCCCAAAATCATAGTAGTTAGGGCAATGAAGAACTCTGGTCTTTGAGTAATCAGTCGGCTTTGGGTGTTGAAATAGAGTTTGTCAATACCCAAATAGACGGTAAAACCAAAGCCTACTAAAAGCATCAAAGTTCCCCAAAACCCAAAAAAATGCATGGGTCTTTTTCCAAACCCGTTGACAAACCAAAGGGTGACCAAGTCCAAAAATCCTTTTAGGAAACGATCAACTCCGAATTTGGTTTTACCAAATTGTCGTGCCTGGTGCTGTACTATTTTTTCGTCAATTTTATTATATCCTTCATGGGCTGCAATGACAGGGATATAGCGGTGCATTTCACCATATACTTCTATATTTTTAATCACTTCCTTTTTGTAAACTTTTAGTCCACAATTAAAATCGTGAAGTCGGACACCTGATACTTTTCGAGCGGCCCAGTTAAAAAGTTTCGAGGGTAAGTTTTTGAATAGAATGGAATCATAACGTTTTTTTTTCCAACCCGAAATAAGGTCTAGCTTTTGCTCTTTAAGTTGGGCAATCATAGGCATAATTTCCTCGGGGGAGTCTTGTAAATCTGCATCCATAGTAACGACAAAATCCCCTTGGGCTATTTTAAAGCCAGCATGTAGGGCTTGGGATTTTCCAAAGTTTTTAGAAAACCCAATCCCATGTGTATGCGGGTACTGAGTGGCTAATTGGGTGATAATCTCCCAAGAATTATCAGAACTACCATCGTCTATGAATAGGATTTCAAAACTGCTTGTCCCTTTTTCCAACGAACGATTAATCCAATCGTGTAATGGTTCTAATGACTCACTTTCGTTGAGCAGTGGAATAACAATCGAGATGTCCATAGAGATGGTTTCATCGGCAAAAATAGGAAATTTGTGCTATTCTGGCTGAGATTTCTTTAGGATCAGTCCACTAATCAATGAAATGATAAAGCCAAAAAACAAATTAAATATGATTATAAATCCTGCAATGATAAAAGGACCACTAAATTCTTTCTGCATGTCTATCATTTTATTGACGTTTTCTAAAGAGATTTCAGGATTTTCTTGTAACATCTTTTGTTTTTGAAACTCCGTAGATTTATCAATGAATTCTGGATCGATGAAATTGATTAGAATAATAACATAAATAGCAGTAATAATAGAGGATATCAGTGCAATTCCCACCCCTGTTTTCAAGGCATTGGATAGCGTTAGATAACCATTGTTTTCTTTTCTGAAGTGGATAATTCCCCAAACAATAATTCCAATTAGAAAGGCATAACTAATCAGGGAAGTGCTAGTGTCGTTTTGATAATGCATGTCTAACACATACAACATAATCCCAAAAATGACACTTATTCCTCCAAGGAGTAGTCCAAAATTAAGAGCAGTTTTTGCGGGTGTAAAGTTTTGTTTTTCCATAAGTAGGCTATTTAAAAATTAGATTTAGTTAAATGAATTATGAAACCTTTGTAAATTTATCTAAAAAGATTAAATTTGCACACTCTAATAAAGAATAGTTATGAAAACGGGTATTCATCCAGAAAATTATAGACTTGTTGCATTCAAAGATATGTCTAATGAAGATATCTTCATTACCAAGTCAACGGTGGACACAAAAGAAACGATTGAACATGAGGGGAAAGAGTATCCCTTAGTCAAACTTGAAATTTCTCGTACTTCCCATCCCTATTACACTGGCAAGTCTAAATTGGTAGATACTGCGGGTCGTATTGACAAATTCAAAAATAAATACTCCAAGTTCAAAAAATAAATTTTATTTACAGAAATACTGATAAACCGCTATTGATTAGCGGTTTTTTTGTTTTTTAACCTTTTTAAGCTTGAGATCATTGACAGGGTTAATTGTCAAACCAAAAACTTCTTTTTGAGTAAATCGAACTACCTGATCATAATAAAGGGGGATCAAAGGGTGCGAGCTCATGACCAGAGAATCCATTTTCTGATAGAGTTGACCCCGTTCTTCGGAATCGATGATTTTAAAACTTTTTTCA